>Ga0190274_10002541_pt1 | contig 10777 bp, 10 predicted proteins | sample Popmic531T_FD_133002 | JGI IMG/M metagenome (GOLD analysis project Ga0190274, IMG submission 133002) | Populus adjacent soil microbial communities from riparian zone of Yellowstone River, Montana, USA - 531 T | ecosystem: Environmental > Terrestrial > Soil > Riparian zone | place: USA: Montana...
CGCATCCGCTGCTGCACGCCGAACCGGTGCTGCTCGTCGACGATCACGAGGGCGAGGCGCGCAAACCCGACCTCCTCCTGGAACAGCGCGTGCGTGCCGATGGCAAATCCCTGCTGTCCCGACGCGAGCGCGGCGAGCGCCTCGCGCCGCGCGCGCGCCGGCATCCGCCCGGTGAGCAGCAGGGGTCCGAGCCCGAGCGGGGCGAGCCAGCGCATGAAGTTCTGCGCGTGCTGCTCGGCGAGGAGTTCCGTCGGCGCCATCAGCGCGACCTGGAAACCGGCCTCGACCGTGTCCGCGGCCGCGAGCGCGGCGACGATGGTCTTGCCCGAGCCGACATCGCCCTGGACCAGCCGCATCATGGGATGCGGCACCGCGAGGTCCGCGCGTACTTCGCGCAGGACGCGCTCTTGCGCGCGGGTCAGCGTGAAACCGGTGCCCGCGAGCAGCGCGCCGGCGAGCTGCCCGTGCGCGCGGACCGGAATCGAGGGATCGCGCCGGATCGCCGCGCGCAGCTGCCTGAGCGAGAGTTGCTGCGCGAGCAGTTCCTCGAACGCGAGTCGCCGCTGCGACGGATGGCGACCGGCCGCGAGCACGTCGAGCCGCGCATCGGGCGGCGGGCGATGGACGTACTGCAGCGCCTCGTGCAGGCCCGGCAGGCCGAGCTCGCGCACGATCTCCTGCGGCAGGAAGTCGGGCAGCTCGCCGTCGGCCATGGCGGCGAGCGCCTGCGCGGTGAGGTTGCGCAGCCGCCCCTGCTGCACGCCCTCGGTGACGGGATAGATCGGCGTCAGGACGTGCTCGACCGCCTGCGTGTCGGGCGCGGCGGCGTCCTTGTACTCCGGGTGCACGATCTCCGGCCCGTGCTTGCCGCGGCGCACCTCGCCGAAGCAGCGCAGGCGCGCGCCGCGCACCAGCTGCTGCTGTTGCGCCCCGCTGAAATGGAAGAAACGCAGCGTCAGGAAGCCGGTTCCGTCGGCGAGCCGCACGAGCAGCGAGCGCCGGCCGCGGAACACGACCTCGGCGAGCTCGATCGTGCCCTCGACCGCCGCGCGCATGCCGGGGCGCAGCGAGCCGATCGGCACGATGTGCGTGCGGTCCTCGTAGCGCGTCGGCAGCCAGAAGAGAAGGTCGGCGACGTTCTGGATGCCGAGGTGCGCAAGGCGTTTTGCGAGCGCGGGACCGACGCCTTTCAGGGACGTGACCGCGCGGCGCTCGAGCGTCACCGGCGTTGCCCGCGCGTCACGGCACCAGGATGCAGTCGACCTCGATCGCCGCGCCGCGCGGCAGCCCGGCCGCGGCGATGGTCACGCGCGCCGGATAGGGCTCGCTGAAGAACTCCTGCATGATCCCGTTGACGACGGCGAAGTGCCCGAAGTCGGTGAGGTAGATCGTGACGCGCACGGCCGCGGCGAGGCTCGAGCCCGCGGCCTCGGCGACGGCCGCGAGGTTCGCGAACACGCGCCGCGCCTCGGCCTCGATGCCGCCGGCGACCAGTTGTCCCGTCGCGGGGTCGAGGCCGATCTGGCCCGAGAGGTAGACCGTGCCGTTGGCGGCGACCGCCTGCGAGTAGGGGCCGATCGCCTTCGGCGCCTTCGGCGTATGGATCGTCTTGCGTGTCATGGGTGCCGTCCACAACCGGGAAGGCCGACATTCTAGGGCGTTTTGCCGCCCCGCACTTTTTCGCCCGCTGTGTCAGGTACCTGACAGAGCCTGCCGGCGCCCCGGCGCACGATCACTCCCGGATCAGAAACAACGATCCCAGGAGGATCACCATGAAGACCAACCAGTACCGCAGTCACTCGATCGCCGCCGCCCTCGCTGCCACGTTCGTCACGACCGTCCTCGTGTCCTCGCTCGTGCAGTCCTTCGAGCCGGCCCGGTTGCTCCGGATCGAAGGCGAGTCCGCGCCCGAGGCCGTCATCGCCCTGGACCGCCGCCCGACGACCGACGCGGCCGCCTGGACCTGACACATGCGCGCATCCAGCGCCCGGCCGCCCAGGGCCGGGCGCCCTTTTTTCCAGGGAGTCCCCGATGACCCGCGCCTCGCCGACCCGCTTCGAACGCTACCTTTCATGGCTCGCGCCGGTGCATGCCGGGGAGGGGAGTGCCGTCTTCATCCTGTTCCTGCAGGCCTTCGCGCTGATGCTCGCCTACTACCTGATACGGCCCGTGCGCGAAGCGCTGATCCTCACCCAGGGCGGCGCGGAGTTCCGCAGTTACGCGGTCGCGGTGCAGGCGCTGCTGCTGGTGCTCGTCATTCCCGCCTACGGCGCCTGGGTGCGGCGCATCGAGGCGAGGCGCATCTACCTGCTCGTCAACGCCTTCTTCGTCAGCCACCTGCTGCTCTTCTGCCTGGCCAGCCTCGCGGGCTGGCGGATCGGCTTCGCCTTCTTCGTGTGGGGGAGCCTCTTCAGCGTGATGGCCGTGACCCAGTTCTGGGCCTTCGCCACCGATCTCTTCAGCGTCAACTCCGGTGAGCGGCTGTTCGGGCTGATCGCCGTCGGCGTGTCGGCCGGCGCCGTCGCGGGCGCGCAGCTCTCGGCGGCCCTGTTCGACGCCATCGGCCCGCACGGGCTCATGCTGGCTTCGGCGGCCGCGCTGTCCATCGCGACCGCCCTGGCCGCGCGCGCGCGCGCCGCGATACCCGGGGAAGCACGGAGCGGCGAGCGCGGCACGCCGGCCGCACGGCACTGGCTAGGCGGATTCGCGGTGATCGCCAGGAGCCGGTACCTGGTCGCGATCGCCGCGCTGGTCGTGCTGCTCAACTGGATCACCTCCGCCGGCGACTTCGTGCTCACGAGCTGGCTGGTCGACATCGCGGGGCGCGAGGCGCCGGGCGCGGAATCGGGCTACATCGGCCGCTTCATGGGCCACTACTGCGCGACCGTGACCATGGTCGGCTTCGCGGTGCAGCTGCTGCTGGTGTCACGCATCATCCAGTTCGCCGGCCTCGCGCGGGCGCTGCTCGTGACGCCGGTCGCGTTCGTCGCGGGCTACCTCGTGGTCGGCATCGTGCCGGCGTTCCTGCTGCTGCAGTCCGTCCTCGTGCTCCAGCGCAGCTTCGACTACTCGCTCCTCAACACGACGCGCAATGCCCTGCTGCTGCCCATGGACCGCGAGGCGAAGTACCAGGCGAAGACCGCAATCGACACCTTCTTCTTCCGTGCCGGCGACCTGCTCGCGACCGCCTCGGTCTTCCTCGGCACGCGGCTGCTCGACGATGTCCGCACCCAGTTCATCTGGCTCATCGTCGTGCTGAGCCTCTCGATGATGGCGGTCGCCTGGCTGGTCGGGCGCGAGTACGCGCGCCGCGAGCGGGCGGCGGAACCGCATGCGCATGGGGCGTATCATGCACGCGTCACGGCGACGCGGATCGGAGCATGACCACACGGGCAGGAAAGATGATGCTGCAGGGCAGCCCGCTGTTCCGCGGCCTCCCGCCCGCGACCCTCGACCGGATCGCCGCGCTCGCGACGCAGCGGGGCCACCGCCGCGGAGAGATCGTGTTCAGCGCGGGGGATCCGGGCGATGCCCTGTACGGCGTGGTGAGCGGCCGCATCCGCATCAGCGCGGGCACCGCCGAGGGGCGCGAGATCTTCCTCAACGTCATGGAACCCGGCGACACCTTCGGCGAGATCGCGCTGCTCGACGGCGGCACGCGCACGGCGACGGCGACGGCGACCGAGCCGACCGAGCTGGTGTCGATCCGCCGCGAACCGCTGTTCGAGCTGCTCGAGCGCGAGCCCAAAGCCGCGCTCGAACTGCTGCGGCTGTGCGGCGAGCGGCTGCGCTGGACCAGCGGGTTGCTGGAGGACGCGGCGCTCCTCGACGCGCCCGCGCGGCTCGCCAAGCGGCTGCTGTCGCTCGGCGAGCAGCACGGCGAGGACGGCGCGGGCGGCCGACTGGTGCGTATCTCGCAGGAGGATCTCTCGAACTTCCTCGGCGTCTCGCGCCAGGCCGTCAACGAGCGGCTGCAGGACTGGAAAGCGAGGGGCTGGGTCGCCCTGGGCCGCGGCACCGTCACGGTGCGCGATGCCGCGGCGCTCCGGCGTGCGATCAGCGCCGGTCGATGATGATGATCGGGTCTTCCGCTTCCGTGCCTTCGATCTGGGCTGAATAGTAAAACTCTTCAGCCGAATACGTGCCGTGGATCCTGACCGAGGTCTCCTGTCCCGCCGGCACGGAAAACGTTCCGACGGGATCGCCGCAACCCTGCACTTCGAATGGCGCGCCGTCAGAAGCAGTGATGACGAGGGGCGCGTTCGACAGGTTATTGAAAGTGAGTGTCCCTCGATAGCCCATGCGATGCCGGGTCATCGTCTTCGTGCCGCGCTTGTCGACGTCGATGCGGCGACTCGCGGTCGTCCTTTCTTCCTCTGTCATGTCGTCCGGTGTCACCGTCATGTTCGCCTCTCCGTGATCAGATCTTGTTGCGGATGTCGTTCAGCTCCGGTGCCGACTTCAGTAGTACCCCGGGCCAGCCGAGTTCGCGCGCGCGCCGCACGTGGAATGCAGCACGCTCTTGGTCGCCGAGCCCGAGCACGGCCAGTCCCACGTAGTAGTGCACTTCACTGTCTTTGTCCCCGTCGGCCAGGGCCTTGGCGATGCACTGACGGGCCCGGTCCCCGCGCCGGAGCCGGCTGGAATAATACGCCGTTTGCGCCTGGTTGACGGCGTGCCTGGGGTTGACGGCGAGTTCCGCCTCGGCAAGCTCCAGCGCGCGCGCGTATGCCCGGTCGGCTTCGCCGCGGTGGCCGCCGAACAGCAGCGCGTCCGCCAGATTGCCCCAGGGGCGGTGGTCCGACGGCGCGACTTCCGTCGCCCGGCGGAACATCGCCGCCGCTTCGTCGAACCGGCCCTGGTAGTAGAACCCCGTCCCCGTGTTGGAGTAGCCGGTGCGGGTGGGCTCGATGGCGAGCGAACGGGAGAACGCCTCGGTCGCAAGCTCGAAGTCGCCTGCGTACAAATACGCCGCGCCGAGGTTGCTGAAACCCGAAGGATTGTCGGGTTCGAGCGCGGTCGCGCGCTGCCAGGGCGCGATGGCGTCGCGCGCGCGCCCTTGCCCGAACAGGAAGCTGCCGTATTCCACGTGCGAGGCGGCGTAGCGGGGTTGAATCGCGATCGCGCGCTCGAACGTGCGCTCGGCCTCCCCGGGCTTGCCACCTTCCGCCAGCGCCGCGGCGAGCCCGATCAGGGCATCCGGCGACTCGGGCACGATCTCGAGCGCCCGGCGATAGGCAAGCTCGGCCTCGGCAACTTTCCCGGTCACGAGACGCAGGCTTCCCACCGCCTCGTGAACCTCAAAAGCCCCCGGGTCGAGTGATTGCGCGCGCGCGCAGGATTCTTCCGCAACGGCGACGTGGCCCGGAACGCGCTCGAGCAGGAAGCGCTCGACGCGTGCCTGGCAGAGCCCGGCCTGCGCGCGGGCGAAACCGGCTTCCTTCGCCAGTGAGCGCTGGAACAGCTGCTCCGCGGCGTCGAGCGTGCGGAGGGTCTTCGGCATGCGCAGGTACGAGAGTCCCTGCAGGTAGAAGTCATAGGCGGCGAAGTCGCCGGCCGGGCGCGGGGCGGGCGCGGCTTCCGCGTTGATGCTGAGGACCCGCTTGAGCGCGGCCAGCACTTGCGTGCCGATCCGGTCCTCGATCGAAAGGTAGTCGCCGGACGAGACGTAGGAGTCCGACCAGCGGTTGGCGCCGGTCGCGCGATCGACGAGCGAAGCATTGACTCGCACGGCATCTCCCTGGCGCCGGATGCTGCCCTCGACGACGTAGCTGACACCGAGGGCGTCGGCGATGCCGCGCACGTCGACGTCCTTGCCCTTGAACGCGAAGGCCGATCGCCGCGCGGCGACCCGCAGTCCCGCGACGCGCGAAAGGCGGTGCTGCAGCTCCTCCGCCAGCCCGTCGCCGAGGTAGTCGATGGCGGGGTCCCCCGTCATGTTGACGAACGGCAGCACGGCGATCGATCCGGGCGGAGCGTCCGGGCGAGGCTGCACGACTTCGCCGAGTGTGCGCCCGGTCGCGGGCACCGGGATGTCGCGCCAGAAGAGTCCGAGCCCCGCGACCGCGACGAACGCCGCGACGATCGCCGCGATCCGCACCGGGCGGCGCGCGGTGAAGTGCGCGAACGCCGCGCCGATACGCGCGCCCGGACCCTGCGGCGCCGGCAGCACCTCGAAGGTCCGTACCGGTTCCTCGATGTTCTTGACGCGGCGCGTGCCGGCATCGGCGTAGCGCGCCGGCACCTTGAGGTGCACCTGGTCGTACACCGTGCCGGAGATCAGCACGCCGCCCGGCTTCGCGAGCGCTTGCAGCCGTGCTGCGACGTTGACCGCATCGCCCGCGATGCCGTCGGGGCCCTGGATCACGTCGCCGAGGTTGACGCCGATGCGAAGGCGCATCCGCGCGCCGGCCGGCATGGCAGCGTTCTCGTCGGCGATCGCGCCCTGGATCGCCTTCGCGCACTCCACCGCATTCACGGCGCTCGCGAATTCGGCCATCAGGCTGTCGCCGACGCTGCCGAAGACGCGGCCGTCGAACTCGCGCACCCGCGTGTCGAAGATCGCGCGCCGGATGGCGAGCGCGGCGAGCGTGCCCGCTTCGTCGGCGCCCATCAGCCGGCTGTAGTCGACGACGTCGGCCGCGAGGATTGCGGCAATCTTGCGGCTGTCCCGCACCATGGGCGCCTCGCTGAACGGCCGGAAAGTATAGCGCCGCCGCAGGTGGCGGGCCGCCGGCTCAGGCGAGGCTGCGCTCGACCTTCATGACGTCCGGCATGCCGCGGATGGCGCGGATGAGCCGCGCGAGGTGGGCGCGGTCGCGGACCTGCACTTCGAACAGGATCGTGGAATGGTCGCCGTGCGAGGAGTCCACGTTGACGTGGCTGATGTTGCTCTGCTCGCCGGCGATGCGGGTCGCGACCTCGGCGAGAATGCCCATGCGGTTCGTGGCGTCGACCAGGAGCCCCGCGCTGAACAGGTGCTGCGGCGGCTGGTCCTTCTGCCAGACCGCGGAAATCCACTTTTCTTCCTGCTTGCCGAACGCCGCGACGTTCGAGCAGCCTTCGCGGTGGACGACGACGCCGCGCCCGCTCGACAGGTAGGCGACGATCGAGTCGTAGGGAATCGGGAAGCAGCAGCGCGCATAGCTGACGACGAGGCCCTCGGTGCCCGCGATCGTGAGCGGCTGGGACGTCACGGCATCCGGGCGCATGTCATCGTCGGGCAGCAGGCGGCGCGCGACGAGGCGCGCGAGGCGCTCGCCGAGGCCGACTTTCTCGAGCAGCTCCTGGCCGTCGCGCAGCGCGAGCGAGCGCGCGACCTGGTCGAGGCGCCCCGCGGGCAGCTTCTTGAGCGTCAGCTCGAACTCCTCAAGCGCCTGGTTCACCATGCGCCCGCCGAGTTCCGCGGCCTCGCCGCGCTTCAGGTTCTTGAGGTACTGGCGGATCGCGGAGCGCGCCTTCGCCGTCACCACGAAACTCGCCCAGGCGGGATTCGGCTGCGCGCCCTTGGCCGTGATGATCTCCACGGTCTGGCCGTTCCGCAGCACGGTGCGCAGCGGCACCAGGCGCCGGTCGACCTTGGCGGCGACGCAGCGCTGGCCGACGCCGGTGTGCACCGCGTAGGCGAAGTCCACGCAGCTCGCGCCGCGCGGCAGGCGCATGATGTCGCCCTTCGGCGTGAACACGTAGACCTTGTCGGGGAACAGGTCGACCTTGACGCTCTCGACCAGCTCCTCGGCCGAGCCCTCGTGGAGGTCCATGACGTTCTGCAGCCATTCGCGCGCGCGCGCCTGCTGCGACTCGCCTTCTTTCTCGCCGGACTTGTACTGCCAGTGCGCGGCGATCCCGGCCTCCGCCAGGCGATGCATGTCCTCGGTGCGGATCTGCACCTCGATCGGCGTCCCGTTCGGCCCGAACAGCGAGGTGTGCAGCGACTGGTAGCCGTTCACGCGCGGGATCGCGATGTAGTCCTTGAAGCGCCCCGGCATCGGCCGGTAGAGGCCGTGCACGAGCCCGAGCGTGCGGTAGCACTCGTCGACGCTGCGGACGATGATGCGGATGCCGAACATGTCGACCACCTGTGACAGCGACAGGTGCTTGCGGCGCATCTTCACGTACACGCTGTAAAGGTGCTTTTCCCGCGCCTCGACGTTGCCGTTGACGCCGGCGTCGGCGAGCGACTTGCGCACCGCCTTCACGATCTTAGGCAGGAACTCGCGCTGGTTGCCGCGTGCGCGCTTGAGCTCGCGCTCGATGATGCGGTAGCGCTGCGGGTACAGCGTGCGGAAGCCGAGCTCCTCGAGCTCCAGCTTGATCGAGTGGATGCCGAGCCGGTTGGCGATGGGGCCGTAGATGTCGAGCGTCTCGCGCGCCACCGCGCGTCGCTTCTCCGGCGGCATCGACGCCAGCGTGCGCATGTTGTGCGTGCGGTCGGCGAGCTTGACCATGATGACGCGGATGTCGCGCACCATCGCCAGGATCATCTTGCGGAAGCTCTCGGCCTGGGCTTCCTTGCGGCTCTTGAACTGGACCTGGTCCAGCTTGGTCACGCCGTCGACGATCTCGGCGACTTCCTTGCCGAACTTCTGCTCAACCTCGGCCATCGAGGAGGGCGTGTCCTCGACCACGTCGTGCAGGATCGCGGCCGCGATGGTGGCGCCGTCGAGGTGCAGGTCGGCCAGGATGTCGGCGACCGCGATCGGGTGGGTGATGAAGGCCTCGCCGGACTTGCGCTTCTGGCCCTTGTGCGCAGTCTCGGCGTACTCGAAAGCCTCGCGCACCCGCTCGACCTGGTCGGGCGGGAGGTAAGCCTCGATCTTGGTCGTGAGCTGGCCGATCCCCGGAGCGCGTCTTCCGCCCGGCAGCAATCCGAGGATGGAAGACGCGTAGTTCATATGGTCAGCCGCTTCGCGATCAGTCCCCCAGGCCGAGCTGCGGGGCGCGGAAGTCGACGCCGAGGTCGAGCGGGTTCTCAGGAATCATCTCCTGCTCCGGCTCGGGATCCGGCTCGGAGAGCAGGTCGACGGTGATCTTGCCCTCCGCGATTTCGCGCAGCGCCACCACCGTGGGCTTGTCGTTCTCCCAATCGACGCGGGCTTCGGCGCCATTCACGAGGCGGCGCGAGCGCTTGGCGGCGAGGAGCACGAGGTCGAACAGGTTGTCGACCGTGGTCAGGCAGTCTTCGACGGTGATGCGGGCCATGGAAAAGACCGTAATTTCAGGGAATTGGACCGGAAATCATACCACAAGAGGGGAGCACCCCTCCGACTTCCGGCGCTCAGCCGCCGCCCCGGCGCGACTTCCGTGACCGACGCTCGTTTGCCACCCGGGGGGCCGGGCTGGGGACGTTCAGGTCCTCGGCCCGCCGGCTGTTGGCGCGCCGGTCGTCGTGATGGTTATAAGTGCATTGGCAGGTGTCCGGCCGGGTGCAGCCGGGCAGCGGCAGGAGGGGGGCTTCCCGCGACAGCCAGCGGCGGTTCTTGCCCGAAATCGCGGCATTGCATGCGCCGGCGCCCGGCTTGACCGAGACGGCGTGCCAGCGGCGTTCCGTCGACTTGATGTCCTTGCCTGCCATGCCGTGCCTCGCCTTGAGGGCGCCATGCTAGCGAATCTTCCGCCGAAGGGAACGGGGGGCCTGTCAGGCCCCCAGCAGCTCCCGGGCGAGGTCGACGAGTTCGGGCCGATCGGACCGGTTGCCCGCGCCGTGCCCGTCGAAGATCGCCTCGAGTTCGGCGAGCGCCGTGTCGAAGTCGCGGTTGACGATCACGTAGTCGAAATCCCGCCAGTGCGACATCTCGATGGCCGATTCGCGCAGCCTGCGCGCGATCGCGTCCTCGGTGTCGCTGCCGCGCTTGCGCAGCCGCGATTCCAGCTCCGCGCGCGAGGGCGGCAATATGAATATCTGGACCGCTTCGGGCAGGTGCTCGCGCACCTGCCTTGCGCCCTGCCAGTCGATCTCGAGGATGAGGTCGCGGCCCTCGGCGAGGGCCGCCTCGACGACGCTCCTGCGGGTGCCGTACAGGTTGCCGAACACGTTCGCGTGCTCGATGAATTCGCCCGCCGCCCTCAGTCGCTCGAAGGCTTCGCGGTCGATGAAATGGTAGTCCTTGCCGTCCTGTTCGCCGGAACGCGGCTTGCGGGTCGTGCAGGACACCGAAAATCCGACGCCCGGGCGCCGGCGCATCAGCGCGTGCAGCAGGCTGGTCTTGCCGGCGCCGGACGGCGCCGCGATCACGTAGAGACGTCCGCGTTTCGGCACGCGGCAATTGTAGCGCCGGTGTCCCTCCGGCACCGCCGCATCGTCGGAACGCTCAGGCTTCCATGAGCGTGCGGACGATCTCCAGGGCACCGTTGATCACGAACTGGACGCCCATGCAGACCAGCAGGAATCCCATCAGGCGCGAAATGGCCTCGATGCCGCTGCGGCCGAGAATCCGCAGGATCAGGTCGGCGCTGCGAAGGCACAGCCAGACCAGCACGCCGATCAGGATGGAGACCGTGATCGGCACGACTACCAGCGTCCAGGGCTCGACACCCGTCGCCGAGCCGGCCGATGCGGCGATCGTGACCACCATGGCGATCGTGCCCGGGCCGGCGGTGGTCGGCATGGCGAGCGGAACAAAGGCGATGTCCTTGCTGGCCCGTCGCTTGAGTTCAGCGGACTTCTGGTCCACCTCGATCGTCTCGTCCAGCGGGGCCTTGGGGAACAGCATCGAGAATCCGATGGAACATACGATCAGCCCGCCGCCGATCCGCAGGCCGGGCATCGAGATGCCGA
>Ga0190274_10002542_pt1 | contig 10775 bp, 5 predicted proteins | sample Popmic531T_FD_133002 | JGI IMG/M metagenome (GOLD analysis project Ga0190274, IMG submission 133002) | Populus adjacent soil microbial communities from riparian zone of Yellowstone River, Montana, USA - 531 T | ecosystem: Environmental > Terrestrial > Soil > Riparian zone | place: USA: Montana...
AAAGCGTTCGCCCACGAGAAATCGACGCCCCTGGCGCAGGCGATCCTCCACGTCCTGAAAAACACCATGCACGCGCGCGAGTGAGCGCTGCGCACTTTCCGGCGTGACTTTGTACGCGGACCGCACCAGGCGTCGCGCCAGCGGCGAGATCAGCGGAACGAGAGTTGCCTCGAAACGTGGCACACCGCGAGACCACACGGAATTGACCAGCTTCGCTTGCGACAAGAGCTGGCCGTAAGCCCAACGCCGTACGTGGGGCCCGAGCTCGGTGTCGAAACGCTCTTCCAACGCCTCGACCTCGCTTCGCAGCGCCGTGTCGCGCGGGTACAGCAGGCCCCCACCACAGACCGCGTCCGCATGCATGAGGATATCGGTGGAATCCGTGAAGCGAACATTCCCCTGGACGAGCACCGGCACGGAGCCGCGATGTTTACGCTTCGTCGCCAGCAGATGAAGCAATGGCGCATGCGGCTCTTCACGGTATGGCAAGCCCGTGCGATCGAGCCCCCATCGCGCTTTTTCGCAGAAGTGACTGAGGGGAATCGTGATGAGGATGGCGCGGCGATCGGCATGGTCGATCATTTCTGTTCTTGCCTGGTCTTCCAGTCATACAGCTCCGCGAGTGACTGCTGAACATGAGGCAGTCCGTTGCTGGTCCACCTCGTGTTGGCCGGGTGCGTCTCGGCCTTGCAGATCGCCGTCGACTCTTCAGGGCTTCTGCCCGAGAAGATGGGCTCGAGAATCAGCCCTTTCACCTGTGCGTGAACCGCCTGGACAGGATCGACACCGGTCGATGGCCGGGAAATGAGCGGCACAATTTCCGCGACGCGGATGTCGACCGCTTCGATGAGCCTGGCGTTTTTCTCGAGCCAGGTCTGCAACAGTTTCTTGCGAGTCTCGGCGCCCTCCGGATCCGCACTTCGGCACCGCTCCTCGAGCGCTTCCGGACCGAGTCGCCAGCCGAGAACGGCGCCTATCTCGCGCGCGACGATCTGCTTGTCGCTCCCCGCGGCGCGCGATGGCGCTGGCGCGAGCAGCGAGCTGGCGACGATTGCGAGAGCTATGCGAACCGATCTGCTCAGGAGGACTGGCAACAGCTTCTTCATTTCGGGAATCCCGCACGGTTGGAACATGCAATCTGGCTCACGGTGCCGAGCATAACCCGCGCGCCGCGTTCAGCCGGGTGGCATTCGTTCCCGCTCGATCCAGGCATCCTCGAGACGCCGCGCCGAGATCCGCGCGCGCGTCCCCAGCTGCTGCGCGAACAGCGACACGCGGAACTCCTCGAGCATCCAGCGGAATTCGTCATCTCCCGGGGGCCGCAGCCCCCGCTCGGCTTTGACGCGGTTGCGATAGCGGGTTTCGATCGGGGCAATTTCGGCTGCCAGCTGCGCGTCGCGCCGCGGGTCACGGCCTAGCTTCTCGAGCCGCTGCTCGATCGCCTGCAGGTAGCGGGAGTACTCGCGGAGCCGCTCGCCGGGCGTAGTTAGAAGAAAACCAGCGGGCACGAGCCACGCAAGCTGCGCGCGGATGTCGGCGGCCGCCGGCGCGGCTGCCTTCGGAAGTGCCGCCTGGATGCGCCCCAACCGCTCGAGCGCGGTCTGCACGTGGCGCGAGATCTCCTGCGCCGGCAGGCCGATGCCGCCGCGCAACTCGGCAACGCGGGCCTCGAAAGCGGTACTGCTGCGCAACGGTTCGCGGCCTTCGAGAAACACCGTCATGACGATGCGGTCGAGCAGGTCCTCCCGCAGATCGCGTCCGGCGACGAGGTCCGGATCGAGCAGCGGATGCTGGGCGAGCGCGCGATAGACGATCTCGCCCTGCACGTTGACCGGCAGGTCACGGCGATAGGATTTGAAGTCGCGCGCCATCACCAGCCGGATGAGCCGCGCGCAACCGCGTTGATGGCTGACTCGTGCTTCGCCTGGAGTCGCGAACACGCGCAGGCCGACGCTGCCGACCTCATCGACCAGCGCCGGGTAGCCGAGCTGCGCACGCCCGCCTTGCGTGACGTCCTGCCGCTCGGGAAGGTCACCGAACACCCAGGTGTGCGCACCGGTCGTGAGCTGCGACTGCTTCGCGTAGTGCTGCTGGGATGCGCCGGCGTGCTTTTCGCGCAGCGCCGCGAGGCTGCGCGAGCGCGCGATCACCTTGTCCGCGTCGTCGAGCAGCACGAAGTTCATGCGCAGGTGCGGCGGGAGCAGGTCCTCGCGAAAGGCGTCGGACGGCACGGGCACACCGCCGGTGCGCAGCAACGCATCGGCAAGCTGTGCGTACAGCGAGCCACGGCCTGAGTCGAGCAGCGGCAAGGCGCGCGCGACGGCCTCCGGCACCGGCACGAAGTGCACGCGCAGATTCTTCGGCAGCGAGCGGACCAGCGCTTCGACCTTCTCATCCAGCAGGCCCGGAACCAGCCACTCGAACGCTTCGCCCGGAAGCTGGTTCAGCACGTGCAATGGAATGAGCGCCGAGACGCCGTCGTCCTCGTGGCCCGGCTCGAAGCGGTAGCGGAGCTGAATCACCAGCGGCCCCGCGGACAGATGATCCGGGAAGCGCATCGCGTCGAGTTCGGCGTCGCCGGGCGAGATGTCACGCTCCGTCAGCCACAGTAGTTTGGGATCCTTTGCCTCTGCCTCGCGGCGCCAGCGTTCAAACGCCGCGCCCGTGGAGATGCCGTCGGGGATGCGGGCGTCGAAGAACGCGTAGAGCTGGGTCTCGTCGCCGAGCAGGTCGACACGGCGCCCCTTCTGCTGCAGATATTCGGTGTCCTGCAGCAGCTTGAGGTTGTGCGCGAGAAACGGCGCGCGGGAGTCGTACTCCATGTGGACCAGCGCATGTTTGATGAACAGCTCGCGCGCGGCCTTCGCGTCTATCTGCTCGTAGGGCACCCGACGGCCCGACGACAGCAGGAGCCCGAACAGCGTCACACGCTCGTAGATCGCGGCGCGCGAGGCGCGCCGTTCCCAATGCGGCTCGTAATGCTGCCGCTTCACCAGGTGCTCGGCAACCTGCTCTATCCACGCCGGCTCGACGCGGGCGACATTTCGCGCGTAGACCTTGGTGGTCTCCACCTGTTCGGCGCTCACGATCCACGCCGGGCGCGCCTTGAACTGTCCCGAACCCGGGTGGATGAAAAGTTTCGTACCGTTGGCGCCCAGGTACTCGCCCTGCTCGCGACGGTTCGCGATCTGCGACAAGAGCCCCGCGAGCAGTGCGCGGTGGATGGATGCGTACTCTCCCGGCTGCGCGTTCGGCTTCAGCGCCAGCTCGCCCTTAACGACCTCCATCACCTGGCCATGCACGTCGTGCCATTCAGTCAGGCGGAGGTACGACAGGAAGTTTTCCTTGCACCAGCCGCGTAATTTCGCACGCGAGAGTTGCTCACGCTGCTTGTCGAATTCGCGCCACAGCTTGAGCAACGACAGGAAGTCCGATTGTTCATCGCGCAGCGGCGCGTGCTTCTGGTCGGCCTGGGTCTGCTTGTCGGCCGGCCGGTCGCGCGGGTCCGGCACCGAGAGCGCCGATGCGATGATCGCGACTTCTTCGAGACAGTGTTCGGCGGTGGCCGCGAGCAGCATGCGGCCGAGACGCGGGTCGAGCGGTAGTTTGGCCAGGCGCCGGCCGATGTCGGTCAGTGCGCCCTCCTCAGAAAGGGCGCCGAGCTCACGCAACGTGCGCTGGCCGTCACGTATGAGACGGCCATCGGGCGGCTCGACGAACGGGAAGGCTTCGATGTCCCCCAGCTTCAGCGCATGCATCTGCAGGATGACCGCGGCGAGATTGGTGCGCTGGATCTCGGGTTCGGTGAACGCCGGCCGCGCGAGGAAATCTTCTTCTGAATACAGGCGGATCGCGATGCCGGCAGCTACGCGGCCGCAACGTCCGGAGCGCTGGTTCGCCGAGGCTTGCGAGATCTTCTCGATGGGCAGCCGCTGCAGGCGGCTGCGATGACTGTAGCGGCTGATGCGCGCGACGCCGGTGTCGATCACGGCGCGGATGCCGGGGACTGTCAGCGAAGTCTCGGCGACGTTCGTGGAAAGCACGATGCGTCGGCGGCCCGCCGGCTTGAACACGCGTTGCTGCTCTTCCTGCGAAAGCCGGGAGTACAGCGGCAGCACCTCGCACCCTTGCGGGTGGTGCTTGCGCAGCGACTCGGCAGTCTCGCGGATCTCGCGCTCACCGCTGAGGAACACGAGGATGTCGCCGGCCTGCTCGCGCCACAACTCATCGACGGCAGAAAGAATCGCGGCCTGTTCATCGACAGCCGTTTCATCGTCTTCTTCGAGCTCGACCGGCCGGTAGCGCACTTCGACGGGATAGCTGCGGCCGGAAACATTGATGATCGGCGCGTCGCCGAAGTGCCGCGAGAAGCGCTCCGGATCGATGGTGGCCGAGGTGATGATGACCTTGAGGTCTGGTCGCTTCGGCAGCAGCCATTTCAGATAGCCGAGCAGGAAGTCGATGTTCAGCGAACGCTCGTGCGCCTCATCGACGATGATGGTGTCGTACGAATCGAGAAAGCGATCGCCCTGGGTCTCGGCGAGCAGGATGCCGTCGGTCATGAGCTTGATCAGCCCTTCCGGACGGCTGCGATCCTGGAAGCGCAGTTTGTAGCCGACTAACTGCCCAAGCTGTACGCCGAGCTCTTCGGCGATGCGCGCCCCGACCGCGCGTGCGGCGATTCGCCGCGGCTGCGTGTGGCCGATGATACCGGCGACGCCGCGACCCGCCGCGAGACAGATCTTTGGCAACTGCGTTGTCTTGCCGGAGCCCGTCTCGCCGCAGAGGATGACGACCGGGTGCTGCTCGATCGCCCGGCGAATCTCGTCGCGACTCGCCGAGATTGGCAGGTCTTCCGGATAGGTGAGTTTCGGGACGCTCGCCGCGCGCGCGGCGCGGGCGGCGGCCGATGCAGCGATCTTCTGCGTCAGCCGGGCCTCGTCGGCAGCGACGTCGTTGCCGCGCATCTTTGCAGCGCGCAGGCGATCGCGCTCGCGACGCAGGCGATGCTGGTCGCGGCGCAGGCAGGTTTCGATCGACGATACAGTGTCGGCGGTATTCGGCGAATTCATTGGCGGCGCGGCAGCAAACCCGCACGCGGTAAGAAGAAGATGACCATCAGTCTACCGGAGACGCGCCAGGGATTATGGTTAGGGCGCGATGCAGCACCGGCATGTAGGCCAAAGTCGTCTTGCCTCAGCGGCCGAAGCAGCCTATACGGAATGCCCAAACCTCGAGCGATCATGGATCGATCGCGCACTTGTCCATGGAGGACTCATGAAAACTGCACGCGTGCTGTGGCCGTTCCTGCTCGCAGGAATGTTGTGTTCCTTGTCCTTGAGCCTCGCGGCCAGTGGCGCGACTTTACCCAGCGGATTCGCGGAAACCCGCATTGCCACCGGGCTCGCCAGTCCGACTGCCATGGCGTTCGCACCGGACGGCCGCCTCTTCGTCGCCCAGCAGACTGGTGCGTTGCGTGTCATCAGGAACGGGACGCTGCTCGCCCAGCCATTCCTCACCGTGAGCGTGAACTCTGCCGGTGAACGTGGCCTGTTGGGAGTCGCATTCGATCCAAACTTCGCGTCAAACAACTTCGTCTACGTCTACTACACGACCTCGGGGGCTCCCATTCACAACCGGCTGAGCCGCTTCACCGCGAGCGCCGCCAATCCGGACGTCGCGGCCGCCGGCAGCGAAGTCCAGTTGATGAACCTGCCCAATCTGAGTACAGCGACGAATCACAACGGCGGCGCGATCCATTTCGGCAATGACGGCAGGCTCTACATCGCTGTCGGCGAGAACGCCAACAGCGCCAACGCGCAGTCGTTCACGACCGTGTTGGGAAAACTGCTGCGCATCAACCCCGATGGCTCGATACCTTCCGACAATCCGTTCCTCAGCCAGACCACCGGCATGAACCAGGCGATCTGGGCTCGAGGCTTGCGCAATCCGTTCAATTTCGCGATCGACCGCACCAATGGCCGCATCCAGCTGAACGACGTCGGCGAGAACACGTGGGAGGAAGTCAATCACGCCATCGCGGGCGCGAATTTCGGCTGGCCGCAGACCGAGGGGCCCAACCCGGCCGGCGTCGCGGGCGTGCGCTATCCAATCCACTCCTATCAGAATGCCGGTTCTTTCTGCGCGATCACCGGCGCGGCATTTTATCGGCCGGTCACCGCCACTTTCCCGGCCGAGTATGCCGGCCGATATTTCTTCGGCGATTTCTGCGGTGGTTTCATCCGGATGTTGAGCCCGCCGAATTACACGACCTCGCTACCGTTCGCTTCCGGAATCGGCTCGCTGACGGACATCCAGGTCCACACGGACGGCTCGCTCTACTATCTGGCGCGCGGCGGCGGTGAGGTATTTCGTGTTCAGTTTACGGCGAGTACTGCGCCGAGCATCTCGTCGCATCCTGCAAGCATTACTGTTGGCGCGGGGCAAACGGCCAGCTTCACGGTGACGGCGTCGGGCACGGCGCCACTCGCGTATCAGTGGCAGCGAAATGGCGTGAACATCCCCAATGCCACGTCGCCGACCTTCTCATTCTCGACTACCGCGGCCGACAACGGCGCCACGTTCCGCGCCATCGTCAGCAATTCGTCCGGCTCCGTAACGAGCAATTCCGCGACGCTGACGGTGCTCACCAACAGCCCGCCGACGGGAGTGATCACCGCACCGGCGAACGGCACGAACTACCGCGGTGGACAGACATTCACGTTCTCCGGAACGGCCTCCGATCCTGAGCAAGGTCCGTTGCCGGCGAGCGCGTTCACCTGGCAAGTAGATTTCCATCATGACGATCACACGCATCCGCATGTGGCTCCGATCAGTGGCATCACGACGGGCACGTTTACGATCGCCAACCGCGGCGAGACCGCCGCAAACGTGTTCTACCGCGTGATCCTGACCGTGCGCGACTCGAGCGGCCTGACGCACACCTCGTCGGTGGATGTGCGGCCGTTGACCTCGGTGGTGCGTCTCGAAAGCAATGTCGCCAACGCGCGGCTCACTCTCGATGGCATGCCGGTTACCGCGCCGTTCGCGTTCACCGGCGTCGAAGGCGTCATTCGGGCGGTGGGCGTCGTGATACCACAGACCATCGGCAGCACGACCTACGACTTCGTGTCCTGGTCCGACGGTGGCCAGGCCACGCACGAAATCGTGACGCCTAACAATGATACGACCTTCACCGCCCTGTTCCAGCCGTCGGTGTCAACGACGCTATTCAGTGACAACTTCGAAACAGCGTTGGGGTGGACGCTCACGCCCGGGCAAAATACGGCGACCACCGGCCAGTGGCAGCGCGGCGATCCGGAGCCCACGACTTCCGGGATCGGTTTGCAGCTCGCCACCTGCGACGGTGCGTCGGTCAACTGCTTCGTCACCGGGCTCACTGCCGGCGCAGCGGCCGGAACCAACGACGTGGACGGTGGCCAGACGTCGGTTCAATCACCGCCCATCGTGTTGCCCGCCGGTGGCGCGATCAATCTGACATTCCGGTTCTATCTGGCCCACCTGAACAACGCCACCAGCGCGGACTTCTTCCGTGTGCAAGTCGTGGGAAATAATGGCGTAGCGCAGACGGTGTTCACGCGCGCTGGCACGGCCGCCAACGTCGCCGGCGTGTGGACCACGGGAGCAGCCAGTCTCAGCAGCTTTGCGGGGCAGACCGTAACACTCCGGTTCGAAGCCGCGGACGCCGCTACCGCAAGCCTGATCGAGGCCGGGTTCGACAACGTGGTGGTGACGCGTCAGTAGTCAGACCGGGCGCCAGTCGCAAGACTGGCGCCCGACTATCGACGCTGAAGCACCTGCTGCAAGGCTGTGCTCGGCGCATAGGGCGGCTTGCGCGAGATATCGCCGCCCGTGTCCCAGAGCACGGGAATCATCTTGCGCGACAGCGCGGCTTCGACCACGGCCGACATCCAGCGGACGCGCGACGGCGTCTCCCTCTTGGCGGTGACGCCGAACTCGCCGATGAATGCGGGCAGATCGTTGCGCTTGCAGAATTCCTGCATGGCGTCGAACAACCGGTTCAACTCGGCGACCTCACTCGCACTTCCCCAGGTTGGCGCTACCTTTCCCCAGCTTTCATCCTTGGTCATTCCGGCGAACTGCCATGGCGTGTAGTAGTGCACGGAGATCAGGAGACGATGCGGCACGGCGTCTTTGGGTAACACGTACTCGCTGCTCGCGGTCTTCGTGAAGTCGGTGGCATATCCCGTGACGATGAGCAGGCGTTTCGCGTTGCTGCCGCCGGTCTTGCGCACCGTGTCGATGAAGAGCTGATTGACGCGTGTCAGCGTGGCGTACGCCTTCCGCGTGGACCCTTCGCCTTCGAAGTGAGTTTCCTCGTTCAGAGCCTCGAAGAGCACGCGCTCGTTCCGGCTGGCGAAGTAGTTGGCAATCTGCAACCAGTACGCAATGAATTTTCGTTCCGCTTCCGGACTGAAGGTGGCGTACGTTTTCCGAAAGCGTACTTTGGCGCTCGAGTCGATCCAGCCGCCGTCCCAGTGGATGTTCACCACGCAGAACATGCCAGCCGCCGTGATCCAGTCGACGACCTCGCCCACGCGCGCGAGTTTGTCATCGGCGATGCGGCCGTCGATCGCGTAAGTATCCCAGGCTACGGGCACTCGGACCGTCTTGAATCCCAGCCTGGCCAGGCTCTCGATGAATTCCTTCGTGATGCGCGGGTTGCCCCAGCCGGTTTCCCAGGTCGTGGTGTTCTCGAGCGTGTTGCCGATGTTGACGCCGAGCCCCATGAGCCTCGCCGCGTTCCAGGCATCGAGATCATCAGCTCTGGCCGCGTGTGGGAGCAGGCTTGTCAGCAAAGCGGCAAGCAGACCCACGAATTGTTTGTTCATGCGCGGACTGTAACCGGCATCAAAAAAAACCGCCCAGAAACGCCGCCGCATCCGCCGAGATGCCGACGATCTTGTTGGTCGCCTGGCGATAGAACTTGAAGTTGAGTTCGGTCTCGGGGCGACCGTCTTTCCAGTTGGAGAAAGGCTTGAGCTCGCTCCGTCCGAGTCGCTTCTTTGAGAGCGAAGTGCGCTTGACGGTGATACTCACGCGCGGAGTCTGGCGTTCAATCCCGGGTTTCCGTGGAGTTGCTTTGGCAGAGGTAACTACGCCACGTGCGACAAGACCAGGACCGCCCTCGTTCTCGCTCGCGAAGATGAAGATCGCGTCGCCCTTGGCGATGAGCTTGCCACCATACATCGTCTTCTGCGCGTTGAAGGCGAAAGTCTTCGCGCGCCCGTTCGTGATTTCAGTTTTGATTGCGTACACGTTCTGGTCCACGCTCCTGCTCCTCGTCAAGCGATTCGAATCTCCAGGTCCAGGCGACTCCCGATCTACGGGTAGATTTTCAGAATCATGCCCGCTGCAATCTCGCCTGTAGTACTGATTTTGTTCGCTATCTCGGCGCATCCGCCTGCGCTACCCTACCTCTGTTATGCGACTGTTGCTCGTCACACCCCCGATGATCCAGCTCAATACGCCCTACCCCGCGACGGCGTATCTGACGGGTTTCTTGCGCCTGCACGCAGCCGAGCTCGGGCTCGAGGTAACGCAGGCCGACACGTCGATCACCCTGTTCCTGCGCCTGTTTTCCGCCCCGCTGGTCACGCGCATGACCGAGCAGCTGCGCCTGCGGGTGAAGTCCGCAGGCAAACACGCGCCGGTGCCGCCGCCGATCGCGCATTTCCTCGACCATGCCGAGCGTTACGCCGAAACAGTGGGGCCCGCGATCCGCTTCCTGCAGCGACGCGATCCAAGCCTGGCGTTCCGCATAGTCGGCCGCGCGTTTCTTCCCGAAGGCCCGCGTTTCGAGCAGGCGCTCGAGGAACAGATTCATGCGGCGTTCGGCGCACTGGGCACGACCGAACAAGCGCGGTATCTCGCCAGCCTTTATGTCGATGACCTCGCCGACGTCTGGCGCCTCGGCATCGATCCGCGCTTCGAGCTCGCGCGCTACGGAGAGAAGCTCGCCGCCAGCGCCGCCACGTTCGACCCCCTGCACGAAGCTTTGACGGGGGCAGCGACACTCGTCGACGAAACCCTCGACGATCTCACGCACGAACTGCTTGCTGAGAAGCAACCTGACATCGTCGCCATCACCGCCCCGTTTCCCGGCAACGTGTATGGCGCGTTTCGCATGGCGCGCACCATGCGCGCCGCGAACCCCAAGGCCACACTGATCCTCGGCGGCGGCTGGGTTAACACCGAGCTGAGAGCTCTGCGCGATCCACGTGTGTTCGACTACTTCGATTACGTGACACTCGACGACGGCGAACGGCCGCTGCTGAATCTCCTGAAACGCCTGGGTGATGGCAAGACACCTCTCGTGCGCACCTACGTTCGCAAAGAAAATAAGGTCGCGCTCGAAACCGATCTCACCCAGCACGACATTCCCCAGAAAGACACGGGCATCCCGACCTACGACGGCCTGCCGCTCGACCAGTACGTGTCCATCATGGAAATGCTGAACCCGATGCATCGCTTCTGGTCGGACGGCCGCTGGAACAAGATCACGCTGGCGCACGGCTGCTACTGGAAGAAGTGTTCGTTCTGCGACATCTCGCTCGACTACATCGGCCGCTACGACAAGCCGAGCACGGACCTGGTCATGCAACGCATTCGCGCGTTGATCTCCGAGACAGGCGAGACCGGCTTCCACATGGTCGACGAGGCGGCGCCGCCGGCGGGCATGCGAGCGCTCGCGAAGCGTCTCATCGACGAGAAACTCAGCATCACCTGGTGGG
>Ga0190274_10002543_pt1 | contig 10775 bp, 21 predicted proteins | sample Popmic531T_FD_133002 | JGI IMG/M metagenome (GOLD analysis project Ga0190274, IMG submission 133002) | Populus adjacent soil microbial communities from riparian zone of Yellowstone River, Montana, USA - 531 T | ecosystem: Environmental > Terrestrial > Soil > Riparian zone | place: USA: Montana...
ACAGGACCGTGCTGTAGCGGGTGTACTGCGTGATCTTGCGGCGGCCCGACTCGCCTTCCTTGCGCAGCTGACCCAAAGCCGGAATAACGTGGGTGCCCATCTGCAAGATGATCGATGCCGAGATGTACGGCATGATCCCGAGCGCGAAGATCGACCAGCGCCGCAACGCGCCGCCCGAGAACATGTTGAACATGCTCAGGATCGTGCCGGACTGCTGCTCGAAGAACTGCTGCAGGGCGACCGGGTCGATTCCCGGAACCGGAATGTAGGTACCGATGCGATAGACGACGAGCGCGCCGAGCAAGAAGAACAGACGCTGACGAAGATCGGCGAAGCGTGTCGCATCGCCGAGCAACGCAGCGGGGTTCGCCGTTGTGCCCGTCTTCGCCATCTAGAGACCTACTCCAATACCTTGCCGCCGGCGGCTTCGATGATCTTGCGTGCGCCCGGCGTAACTTTGAGACCGCTCACCGTCACCGCTTTGTCGAGCGTGCCGGACGCGATGACCTTGCAGCGCTCCGCGCGCTTGCTGACCAAACCCGCGGCCTGCAGCGACGCGAGGTCCGCCGTCTTGCCCGCGAAGCTCGCAAGCTCGTGCACCCGAAGCTCGGCCGACAAGCCCTTCGAGGGTGACACGAAACCGATCTTCGGCAGACGCCGTTGCAGCGGCATCTGGCCGCCTTCGAATCCCACCTTGTGATAGCCGCCCGCGCGAGCACGCTGACCTTTGACGCCGCGGCCGCCGGTCTTGCCGAGGCCCGAGGCGCCGCCGCGGCCGCGCCGCTTGTGCTCGAAGCGGCTGCCGTTGGCCGGGTGCAAATCGTTGAGCTTCATCTCAAATCTCCTCGACCTGCACCATGTAGTGGATCTTCGCGATCATGCCGCGGTTCTCCGGGGTGTCGATGACCTCTACCGTCTGGTGGCGGTTGCGCAGCCCCAATCCGAACGCGCACTCGGCGTGTCCCTTGCTGCGTCCGAACCTGCTCTTCAGCAGCGTGACGCGAATCTTCTTGCCGCTGGTTTTGTTGGTGCCTTTGGCCACGATCTCACCCAAGTATTTCTTCGACCGTCTTGCCACGCTTCGCCGCGATCTGATTCGGCGAGCGCATCTGGCTCAACGCGTTCAGCGTCGCACGCACCACGTTGATTGGGTTACGCGATCCGTAGCTCTTCGCGAGCACGTTGCGCACCCCCGCGCACTCGAGCACCGCGCGCATCGCGCCGCCCGCAATGACGCCGGTACCGTCGGAAGCCGGCTGCATGAACACGCGCGTCGCGCCGTGGCTGCCGTGCAGCTCGTACTGCAGCGTGTCCTTCTTCAGGTTCACGGTGTACAGATTCTTGCGCGCGGCCTGCATCGCTTTCTGGATCGCGAGCGGCAGCTCGCGAGCCTTGCCGTAGCCGAAGCCGACGCGGCCCGCGCCGTCGCCGACGACGGTGAGCGCCGTGAACCCGAATTGCCGGCCGCCCTTGACGACCTTCGCAACGCGGTTCACCGCAACCAGCTTCTCTTGGAATTCTTCAACGTTTGCCATGGTTCAGCTCTGTTAGATTTTCAGCCCGGCTTCGCGCGCGGCGTCGGCCAGCGCTTTCACGCGGCCGTGATACTTGAAGCCCGAGCGATCGAACGCGACCTGCTCGATGCCAGCTTGCTTTGCCCGCGCGGCAATTTCCTTGCCGACGGCCGCAGCGGCTTCCTTGTTCCCGGTCGACTTGAGCGACTCGCGGACTTCCTTCGTGAGCGTCGAAGCGCTCGTCACCACCCGATTGCCCTCGGGCGCGATGATCTGCGCGTAGATGTGCTGGGAGCTCCGGTGCACGCACAGGCGATGAGCCCCGGCCAGAGCGATCCGGATTCGTGTCTTGCGCGCACGGCGCTGGCGCGTCGTCTTCTTGTCGGTCGCCATGACTACTTCTTCTTCGCCTCTTTGAGAACGATCTTTTCGGTCGAGTACTTCACGCCCTTGCCCTTGTAGGGTTCCGGCGGACGGTAACCGCGAATCTCGGCGGCGACCTGGCCGACCTGCTGACGGTCCATGCCCTTGATGACGATTTCCTGCTGGCTCGGCGTCTCGATCGTGATGCCCTTCGGCACGGGATACTCGACCGGATGCGAGAAGCCGAGCGTGAGATTGAGCTTCTGGCCCTGCACGGCCGCGCGATAGCCGACGCCGACGAGCTCGAGCTTCTTCTGGAAGCCCGTGGTGATGCCCGTGACCATGTTCGCGATCAACGCGCGCGTGGTACCGGCCATCGCGTCCGCGAACTGGGCGCCCGAGCGCGGCGACACGTTCACGGTGGACCCTTCGACTTTGACCTCGACCTCGGAGTTCACGTCGAGCGAGAGGCTGCCCTTCTTGCCCTTGATCGTGATGGCTTGGCCCTGCACCTCGGCGGTCAGGTCCTGGCCGAGCTCCACGGGTCGTTTACCTACTCTAGACATCGCGTCTTCTCCACTCCTCGTCCGTCTCGATCAGAGCACGATGCAGAGGACTTCGCCGCCGTGACCTTCGGCGCGCGCCCGCCGGTTCGTCATCACGCCGCGCGAGGTCGAGACGATGGCGCAACCCAAACCGCCCTGGACCACCGGCAACTGGTCGACGCGCTTGTAGATCCGTAGGCCCGGTCGGCTCACGCGCTGGATCCGCTCGATCACGGGCCTGTCCTGGTAGTACTTGAGCTCGAGGACCATCTGGTCCTTGCCGTCGACGTTCTCTTGCGTCACGGAGCCGATGTAGCCCTCGTCCGCGAGCACGTTCGCGATCGCGAGCTTGCGCTTCGACACCGGGACGATGACGGACGTCAGTCGGGCCGTCTGCGCGTTACGGATACGCGTCAGCATGTCGGCAATCGGGTCGGTCATACTCATAAAATTTCCTTGCGGCCTCGAGCTCCCTGGGGGCCCGTGACTTACCAGCTCGCCTTCGTCATGCCCGGGATCTCGCCGCGCATCATCGTTTCGCGCAGCTTCGTCCGCGACAGACCGAACTTGCGGTAATACCCGTGCGGCCGGCCCGTGAGCGCGCAGCGGTTGCGCAGGCGAACCGGGCTCGCGTCGCGGGGCAGCTTCTGCAGCGCTGCTTGCGCCGCGGCCTTGTCGTCTTCCGAGACCTTCGGATCGCGGATGAGCTCCTTGAGCTCGGTGCGCTTCTTCGCGTACTTCGCCACTGCTGCCACGCGACGCTTCTGCCGCATCAGCATCGACTTCTTCGCCATTAGCGATCACTCCTCAGTGGAAACTTGAACGCTTCGAGCAGCGCCCGGCCCTGGTCGTCGTCTTTCGCGGTGGTCGTGATGGCAATGTCCATGCCGCGGATGGCGTCCACTTGGTCGAAATTGATCTCGGGGAAAATGATTTGCTCTTTGACGCCCATGTTGTAGTTGCCGCGGCCGTCGAACGCACGGCGCGACATGCCGCGGAAGTCGCGGATGCGCGGCATCGCAACGCTGATGAGGCGATCGAGGAACTCGTACATGCGCTCGTTGCGCAACGTGACCTTGCAGCCGATCGCGACGCCGTCGCGCACCTTGAAGCTCGCGACCGAGGTGCGCGCGAGGCACTGCACGGGCTTCTGGCCGCTGATCTTCGCGAGGTCGCCCATCGCGCTGTCGAGCACCTTGCGGTCCGCGAGCGCTTCGCCGACACCCATGTTGATCGTCACCTTGGTGATCCGAGGAACGGCCATCGGGTTCGCCACGCCGAGCTGCTTCATCAGCGCCGGCACGACTTCCTTTCTGTAGAACTCTTGCAATCTCGCGGCCATATTTATCGATCCACGACTTCGCCGTTGGACTTGAAGAAACGAACCTTGCGGCCGTCCGAGAGCTTGCGGACGCCCACGCGGTCACCCTTGCTCGTCGTCGGGTTGTAGAGCATCACGTTCGACGGATCGAGCGCCTTTTCCTTTTCGACGATTCCGCCCGCGACGCCCCCTTGCGGATTCGGCTTCTGGTGCTTGCGCGCGATGTTCACGCCTTCCACGACGAGCCTGCCGCCAGGAAACACCTTGACCACGTTGCCGCGCCGACCCTTGTCTTTGCCGGCGATCACGACGACTTCATCGCCTTGCTTGATGCGTTGCACTGCCGTGACCCTCTAGAGAACTTCCGGAGCGAGCGAGATGATCTTCATGAACTGCGTCGTGCGCAGCTCGCGAGTCACCGGCCCGAAGATACGCGTGCCAATGGGCTCGAAACGCGGCGTCAGAAGCACGGCGGCGTTGCCGTCGAAACGAATGACCGAGCCGTCCGAGCGGCGCAGGCCATGGCGTGTGCGGACGACCACCGCGTGGTAAACCTCGCCCTTCTTGACGCGGCCGCGCGGGATCGCGTCCTTGACCGTCACCTTGATGATGTCGCCGATGTGCGCGTAGCGGCGCTTCGATCCGCCGAATACGCGGATGCACATGAGGCTCCGCGCGCCGCTGTTATCGGCGGCATTCAACAATGTTTGTGTCTGAATCATCGGCCGCCCCTACGCGTGGGTCCCCGTGTCGACCGGCGCGCGCTCGAGCACCTCGACGACCTTCCAAGCCTTTCGCTTGCTGATCGGCCGGCACTCGACGATCGCGACCGTGTCGCCTTCGCGGCAGGTTTGCTCTTCGTCGTGCGCCATGATCTTCGTCGTGCGGCGAATGAATTTGCCGTAGACGGGATGCTTGATGAGGCGCTCGACCGAAACGGTGACGCTCTTGTTCATCTTGTTGCTCACGACACGGCCGACCGTTCTACGGGTCGTGGCGGTCGTCTTGGTAGTCTGCTCAGCGCTCATCCGCTTCTCGTCCTTCTCGCCGTCGTCTTCGCTTACGTCTTGATTCGTTCGCGCTGAACGGTCTTCAGCCGCGCGATGGTCTTGCGCACTTTGCCGTGCTGGTCGGGCTTCGCGCCCTGACCCGTGGCCGACTGCATCCGCAAGTTGAATTGCTCGCGGCGCAGCTTGAGCAGCTCTTCACCGAGTTGCTCGTCGGACATGTCTCTGAGCTCTTTCGCGTTCATCAGAATGCCGTCCGTTTGATGACCGCGGTCTTCACCGAGAGCTTGGCCGACGCGAGCGTGAACGCCTCGCGCGCAACCGCTTCCGTGACGCCGGCGATCTCGTAGAGCATGCGGCCCGGCTGCACCAACGCGACCCAATACTCGACGTTGCCCTTGCCCTTGCCCTGCCGCACTTCGAGCGGCTTCTTCGTGATCGGCTTGTCCGGGAAGACCCGGATCCAAATGTTGCCGCCGCGCTTCACGTAGCGCGTCATCGCGCGGCGCGCGGACTCGATCTCGCGGGCCGTGAGCTGGCCGCGCTCGAGCGTCTTGAGCCCATACTCGCCGAACGAGACGTTGTTGCCCCGTTGCGCGAGACCGCGGTTGCGGCCTTTGAACTGCTTGCGAAATTTGGTCCGTTTGGGTTGCAGCATCTTCGTCTACTATCGATTCGTCTCTCGCGATTTCCTGAGCAAAGCCAACGCCTGCGCGTTACGCCTGTTGCGGACGCGGCGCCTCGGCCTGCTCGGCCGCCGGCGCGCCATCCGGCGTGTCGAACACTTCGCCGCGGAATACCCAGACCTTCACGCCGATCACGCCGTACGTGGTCTTCGCCTCGGCCAAGCCGTAGTCGATGTCCGCGCGGAACGTGTGCAGCGGCACGCGGCCTTCGCGGTACCACTCGGAGCGCGCGATCTCGGCGCCATTCAAGCGGCCCGACACGCGGACCTTGATGCCCTGCGCGCCAATGCGCATCGTGTTCGTGACCGCACGGCGCATCGCGCGGCGGAACTGCACGCGGCGCTCGAGCTGCTGCGCGATGCCTTCGGCGACGAGCAGAGCGTCGAGCTCCGGCTTGCGGATCTCGGAAATGTTCAGGCGCACGTCCTGCAGCGGCATGCTCAGAAGCTTGGCGACTTCCGAACGCAGCTTCTCGATGTCCTCGCCCTTCTTGCCGATCACGATGCCCGGGCGCGCCGTGTGGATCGTGATGTTCGCTTTCTTCGCCTGCCGCTCGATGTGGATGCGGCTCACGGAAGCCTCTTTGAGCTTTTTCTGCAGGAACGAGCGGATCCGGTGGTCCTGCTCGATATAGTCCGGGAACAGCTGCGAATTCGCGTACCACTTCGACGACCACTCTTTCGTGATCCCGAGGCGGATACCTATTGGATGTACTTTTTGACCCATATGGCTACTCGTCGCCTACGCGAACCGTGATGTGACTGTTGCGCTTCAAGATGCGGTCGCCGCGGCCTTTCGCACGCGGCATATAGCGCGCGAAGAACGGCGCGCCGTCGACGTGGATGGTCGAGACCTTGAGCTCGTCGATGTCCGCGCCGTGATTGTGCTCGGCATTCGCAATCGCGGACTCGAGCACCTTGTGCAGCATCCGCGCGGCCTTCTTGCGGCTGAACGCGAGGATCTTCAGGGCCTGCGCAACGGATAGCCCGCGGATCTGGTCGGCGACGAGCCGGCACTTCTGCGGCGAGATGCGTGCGTAGCGGAGCTTGGCTGCGACTTCCATCGAATGTTCCTCTATCGTGCGCGCCGCGTCTTAGGCGCCGGGGCCGGGCTTCGGACCCGAGGGGGCCCCGCCGCCGCCAGCCGCCGCGGCCGCCGCTTCCTTGGTCTTGCGGTCGCCCGAGTGGCCCTTGAACGAACGCGTCGCCGCAAACTCGCCGAGCTTGTGTCCGACCATGTTCTCCGACACGAGCACCGGGATATGTTGCCGGCCGTTGTGCACCGCGATCGTGAGCCCGACCATGTCGGGAACCACCATCGAGCGGCGCGACCACGTCTTGATCGGACGGCGGTCGCTCGTGGCGGAGGCTTTCGCGACCTTCGCCAGCAAATGAGCGTCGACGAACGGGCCTTTCTTGATCGAACGTGACATGACTCTCGACTCTCGCTAGTTGCTTGTGCCGACTACTTCTGCCGACGATCGCGAACGATCATCGCGCGCGTGCGCTTGTTGCGGCGCGTCTTGTAGCCCTTCGTCTTCTGGCCCCACGGCGAGACCGGATGCGGGTTGCCTTGACCCGACTTACCTTCACCGCCGCCGTGCGGATGGTCGACCGGGTTCTGCGCGACACCGCGCACCGTCGGCCGAATACCGCGCCAGCGCTGCGCGCCGGCCTTACCGATCTTGCGTAGGTTGTGCTCTTCGTTGCCGACCTCGCCTACGGTCGCGCGGCAATTGACGTGGACCTTGCGCAGCTCGCCGGAGCGTAGACGCATCGTCACGTACTCGCCTTCGCGCGAGACGATCTGCACGCCGGCGCCCGCGCTGCGCGCGAGCTGTGCGCCCTTGCCGGGCTTGAGCTCGATGCAGTGCACTTGCGTGCCGAGCGGAATGTTCTTCAGCGGCAGCGTATTGCCCGGTTTGATCGGCGCGTCGGCGCCCGACATGATCGCGTCGCCGGCCTTCACGTTGCGCGGCGCGAGGATGTAACGGCGCTCGCCGTCGGCGTACAGCACGAGCGCCAAGTGCGAAGTGCGGTTCGGATCGTATTCGAGCCGCTCGACGCGGCCCGCGACGCCGTCCTTGTCGCGCTTGAAGTCGATGACGCGGTAGGCGCGCTTGTGACCGCCGCCTTGATGGCGCGTCGTGATTCGGCCCTGGTTGTTGCGGCCGCCGCGCTTCGGCAACGGACGGAGCAAGCTCTCGTGGGGCTCGCCCTTGTACAGGCCTTCCTGGACGACCCGGACGACGAACCGTTGGCCCGGCGATGTCGGTTTGAGCTTACGTAACGCCACAATGCTTCCTTGAGGAGTCGCCTACTCGGCGCCCATGAAGTTGATGTCGCTGCCCGGCGCCAACCGGACGTAGGCCTTCTTCCAGCCCGTGCGCTTGCCGACGCTCGTGCCGAAACGCTTGGTCTTCGACGGCATCCGCATCGTCGAAACGCGCGCGACCTTCACCTCGAACAGCATCTCGACGGCCTGGCGGATGTCGCCCTTGGTCGCGTCCGAGCGCACCTTGAAGACCACTTGGTTGCTGCCGTCTGCGAGCGCCGTGGCCTTCTCGGACACGTGCGGCCCGATCAGTACTTGCAGCAGTTTCTCGCGATGCGCCGGGCTGCTCATTTCAGGCGCTCCTCGATGATTTTCATCGCGCCGGCCGACGCGACGATCTTGTCCGCCCCGACGAGCGCGACGGGATCCACGAACTGCGCTTCCTCGACCATCACGTTCGGCAAGTTGCGCGCGGCGAGCCAGAGGTTCGCGTCGAAGCCCTCGACGAGGATCAACCCGGTGACGAAGCCGAGCTTGTCGAGCTTGCCCTTGAGCTCCTTCGTCTTCGGCGCGGATACGCCGAGCTCGTCCGTGACGAGCACGCGCTCTTGGCGCAGGAGCTCCGAGAACACCGAGCGCAGCGCGCCGCGGTACATCTTGCGGTTCACCTTCTGCTCGAAGCTGCGCGGGCGCGCGGCAAACGTGCGGCCGCCGCCAACCCAGATCGGGCTGCGGATCGAGCCCACGCGCGCGCGGCCGGTGCCCTTCTGCTTCCACGGCTTCTTGCCGGAGCCGCTCACGTCGGAGCGGTTCTTCTGCGCCTTCGTTCCGGAACGCCCGGCCGCGAGGTAGGCCGTGACGACTTGGTGCACGAGCGGCTCGTTGAACGCCGCATCGAACGTCGCATCCGCGAGCTCGAGCGTGCCACCTTTACCTTGAATTGTTACTTTCATCGCTCGGTCCCGCGCCGCCGTTACTTCTTCTTGGCTTCTTTGCCGTCTTTGTCCTTGCCCTTCTTGGCCTGGACTTGGACGGGCTTCGGCTGGCCCTTGGCCGCCGAGGTCACGATCAGACGGCCGTTCTCGGCACCCGGAACCGCGCCCTTGACGAGCAAGATGTTCCGCTCGGCGTCGACGCGCACGACTTCGAGGTTGATCGTCGTCGCACGCTCGTCGCCCAAATGACCGGACATCCGCTTCCCCGGGAACACCCGGCCCGGCGTTTGCCTCTGGCCGATCGAGCCCGGCGCGCGGTGCGACAGCGAGTTGCCGTGCGACATGTACTGGTGTGAGAAGTTGTGCCGCTTGATCACGCCGGCATAACCCTTGCCCTTCGTCGTGCCGCTCACGTCGACGAGCTGGCCCTTCTTGAAGAGATCTACCTTGAGCTCGGCGCCGGGCGCGAGCTCGCCGCCTTCGCCGTCGTCGAGGCGGAATTCCCAGAGTCCCTGCCCGGCCTCGACCTTAGCGCCTGCGAAGTGACCCGCGGCCGGCTTCGTGAGCCGATGAGCCTTCGGGGAGGCACCCACGGTAACTTGCACGGCGCGATAGCCGTCGCGGTCCGCGGTCTTGAGGGTCGTGACGCGATTGGGCAGGGCTTCGATGACGGTGACCGGCACGGAATCGCCGTTCTCCGCAAAAATGCGGGTCATGCCGCACTTTCGGCCCACTAAACCGACTGACATCTCTATTCCTCTGTATCCGCACCGACTCCGTCGGCCGGCGCTTCAGCCAGACGCGCTTTGCGCTCTGGCACCAAAAGGACTCCGCCGGGTTGTGCGGCCGGTGGATTCCCTGCTTTTAGGCTGGCGCGCGTCGCCGCGCGTCATCCCGTGTTTCTCTACCCCTGTTGAGAGCCCTCTCGAGGAGGCCTTCCGATCGGGCTCGCCGGCGAGTTAGGTACCGGAGCCCGTTAAAGAGCCCGGCATTATAACCATCGGCAAATCACCTCGGCAATCATTCCCGAGCAATCAGTGCCGGGAAAAATCGAATCCGGCCCAGCTGAGGACTAGTTGAGCTTGATCTGGACGTCCACGCCGGCCGGCAACTCGAGCTTCATCAGCGCATCCACGGTCTTGTCCGTGGGGTCGACGATGTCCATGAGCCGCTTGTGGGTCAAAAGCTGGTACTGGTCCCGCGCATCTTTGTCCGCATGCGGCGAGATCAGGATGGTGTAGCGCTCCGTCTTCGTCGGCAGCGGCACGGGCCCGCGCACGGTCGCGCCGGTCCGCTTTGCGGTTTCCACGATCTCCCGGGCCGATTTGTCGATCAGGCGGTGGTCGAACGCCTTGAGCCTGATTCTAATGTTCTGATTCGTCGCCATATTCCTGTTTCCGCCTGTTTCGCTTTTCGCCACCGGGGGCGCCATTTCGGGCGCCGCTCGGCTGCCGTTGTTCCGCTATTTTGCGCCGGTGCGAAGCTGCCCCGACGCGCCTTGACAGCTACTTGATGATCTTCGCGACGACGCCGGCACCCACGGTGCGCCCGCCCTCGCGGATCGCAAACCGCAAACCCTCTTCCATCGCGATCGGGGCAATCAGCTCCACCTTCATCTGCACGTTGTCCCCGGGCATCACCATCTCCGCCCCTTCCGGCAACTCCACCGCGCCCGTCACGTCGGTCGTGCGAAAGTAAAACTGCGGCCGGTAACCCTTGAAGAACGGCGTGTGCCGCCCTCCCTCTTCCTTCGTCAGGATGTACACCTCGCACTCGAAGTTCGTGTGCGGCGTGATCGAGCCCGGCTTCGCCAGCACCTGACCCCGCTCCACCTCTTCGCGCTTCGTGCCTCGCAGCAGCACCCCAACGTTGTCACCCGCCCGACCCTCGTCGAGCAGCTTCCTGAACATCTCCACGCCCGTGCAGATGGTCTTGGTCGTCGGCTTGATCCCGACAATCTCCACCTCGTCGCCCACCTTCACGATGCCCCGGTCGATTCGACCCGTCACCACCGTGCCGCGACCCGAAATCGAGAACACGTCCTCGATCGGCATCAGAAACGGCCCATCGATCAGCCGCTCCGGCACCGGGATGTACTTGTCCATCTCCGCGACGATCTTCTCCACGCTC
>Ga0190274_10002544_pt1 | contig 10773 bp, 12 predicted proteins | sample Popmic531T_FD_133002 | JGI IMG/M metagenome (GOLD analysis project Ga0190274, IMG submission 133002) | Populus adjacent soil microbial communities from riparian zone of Yellowstone River, Montana, USA - 531 T | ecosystem: Environmental > Terrestrial > Soil > Riparian zone | place: USA: Montana...
CTTCATCGCGTAGGCGAGGTTGTACCAGGGCCGGCCCTGGGCCGCGGCCTTGGTGAGGATCTTGTCGTCGATGTCGGTGACGTTGCGGATGAAGCTCACGTCGTACCCGAGGTGGCGCAGCCAGCGCTGCAGCACGTCGAAGTTCACGCCCGAGCGGACGTGCCCGACGTGCGGCTCGGACTGCACGGTCAGCCCACAGACGTAGAGACCCGCCTTCCCCTCCTGGAGAGGAACGAAGTCCCGGACTTCGCGGGTCGCAGTGTCATAGAGCTTGAAGGTCACCCGGCCAGTCTAGAGACGTCGGCGCGGGGCGCCCGCATCTTCACACTGGATCCGCGCAGCGCTCCTCCTCACCGTCGCACAGGGGTGACCCGTGGATGGTTCTGGAGAGCCATTTCCCCGATTGTTCGAACGCCGCGAGCATCGAGGTCGCCCACAGCGTCCCGAAGCCACTCCATCGCCTGCTAGAAGCGGACCCCGCCGGGATTCCTCACGTACTCGACGGCCACCAGGCCATCGGCCCGGCTGACCAGACGCTCGCCCAGTTCGCGGTCGGCCGGGGAGAGCCGGACATGCCACTTGGAGTCGTACGGGCTCAGCCCGACGTTGACGTGGCTCGTCTCAGTGAACACGGTCTGGCGGGCTTCGACGAGGTCCAGTGCCGGGTGGCACCCGGCTGCGACGGTCACGGCCAAGCCATTGCCTGCGGCCGCGGTCAACCGACCCTGGAGTTCGCGCCGGTCCACGACACCAGGGTCGACGACCACGACGAGGCGCTTGTCGGCGTCATCGACTGCGACCCCGATGAGGCCCATCCGCAGCCCGGTGAGCATGTCCGAGGCTCCGTAGTCCGACCGCAGTCTGTTCCAGACTGCCTCGGCCCCGCGCTGCGCCCTATTGCCGTTCAGCCACGCATAGCGCTTCGGGACCCTGTCGATGATGCAGGAGCTGTTGTCGCCCGTAGACCGGTGAGCGGCCGGGTCCGGAGCACCACTCGACAGGACGCCTCTCGCTGCGCAGATCGTCGCCCCGGCGATCGCCAGGACAGCTGCCGCGGCAGCGATCCCTACGAGCAGGGTCTTGCCCCGGCGCGGACCTGAAACAGCCAACGGCTTCATCGCGCACTCTTTCTGTCCTTGAGGTACCGACTTGGTGCTGCGTTCTGTTGCACCCGCGACGAATCAGACCCCGTAACCACCGTCCACGTCGAGCTTCTGCCCGGAGATGAACCCGGCCCGGTCGGAGGCCAGGAAGCAGACCGCCTCGGCGATGTCGTGGGCGTTGCCGAAACGCCGCATCGGGATGTTGCGGCGGGTGATCGCCAGCGCCTCCTCGGACAGCTCGCCCGAGTCGATCAGCCGGGCAGCCATGCCGTCGGTCAGCATGCCGGGGCCGACCGCGTTGACGCGTACGCCGTACCGCCCCTCCTCGGCTGCCAGGGCGCGCACCATCGCCTCGACCGCGGCCTTCGGCGCCGACGAGAGCCCGTCGCGCACCGGGTAGCGCGCGGTCGCGGCCGTGGTGACGGCGACGATCGAGCCCTCGCTGGCGCGCAGGTGCGGCAGCGCCGGGGCGACCACGGCGAAGAACCCCGCCGCGTCGGCGTTGAGCTGGGCCGCCATCGCCGTCGGCGCGACGGCGGAGAGGTGCGTCATCGGGACGTGCGGGCCGGCGGCGTACACGAGCGTGTGGATCCCGCCGCGAGCAGCGGCCGCCTCCTCGACGACGCGTGCGGCGTCCTCGGCCACGGTCGGAGAGCTCAGGTCGAGCGGGTACGACGAGGCGTGCCCGCCCCACTCGCGACTCGCCTCCAGGACGGCCGCCGCGGCGTCGGGCCGGGAGCGGAACGTCACGGCGACGTCCGAGCCGCGGGTCGCGAGCATCCGGGTGATCGCCAGGCCCAGGCCGCCGCTGCCGCCGACGACCAGCGCCACGCCGGCGCGCCCCTCGAAGTCATTCATCGTCCGTGTCCTCCGTCGCCTGGAAGTCGATCGTGTGCCAGCCGGTCGCCCCGTCGGGCAGGGTGCCCTGCTCCTCGCCGGTCTGCACCGTGCCCTCGGTGTCGATCGCGCGTACGGCGAGGGTGTGGTCGCCCGGCTCGACGTCGAGTGTGGCCGACCACTGCACCCAGGTGTCGACGTTCGGCACATTGCCGAGCTCCGCACGCTCCCACGGCCCGTCGTCGACGGAGATCTCCACCGCCGAGATGCCGGTGTGCTGCGACCAGGCCATGCCACCGACCCGGCCGCCGGACGCCGCGACCTCGCCATCGCCAGTGGGCACGTCGATGCGCGACGACATCTTCACCGGGCCGAGCTCGGACCAGCCTTTGCCGGTCCAGTAGGCCTCGATGTCGGCGAACCGCGTCACCTTCATCTCGACCACCCACTTGCAGGCGGACACGTAGCCGTAGAGGCCGGGGACGATCGTGCGCACCGGGAAGCCGTGCTCGATCGGCAGCGGCCGGCCGTTCATCGCGAACGCCAGCATCGCGTCGCGCTCGTCGGTGAGCGCGCTGAGCGGCGTACCGCACGTCCAACCGTCGTCGGAGGTCTGCAGCACCGCGTCGGCGCCCGACTGGACGCCGGCGAGGTCGAGCAGGTCGGCGATGCGTACGCCGCTCCACCACGCGTTGCCGATCAGGTCGCCCCCGACCGGGTTGGACACGCAGTTGAGGGTCACCCACGACTGGATGACCTGCCGGTCGATCAGCTGCTGGTAGGTCAGCACCACCTCGCGGTCGACCATGCCGTGGATGCGCAGCTGCCAGTCCGTGGGCTCGATCGTGGGCACCACGAACGCCGTGTCGATCCGGTAGAACTTGCCCGCAGGGGTCGCCCAGGGCGTCACGCCCTCGAGCCCGACCCGGCTGCCGGCCACGGCCTCGGGCGCCGTGACCCCCGGTAGCCGCAGCAGCCGCCGCGCCTCCTCGACGTGGCGCCGGCCTCGCCCCACCACGCGACCGACGGAGCCGGCGACGGCCGTGCTGGCGACGATGATGCCCGCGCGGAGCAGGAAGGTACGCCGGGTGTGGTCGCTCGGGTGCGGCTGGCCGGGAGCCGGAGCCGGCTCCTCGGCCAGGGCGAACTCGTGGCGCCGCAGCGGCTCGGTGAGCAGCGAGAGACAGACCAGCCAGGTGGCGACACCGACCCCGATCGGCAGGATGTCGATCGCGCCCGACCCGCGTAGCCGCGAGACCGCGATGCCCCCGACGACCCCGAGGACGGCGAACACGATCGCCGGCGCCCACCAGGAGCGCCTCGCCAGGCGGCCGGCCCAGGCGAAGAGGACTCCGCAGAGAACCACGATCACCAGCAGCAGGAACTGCTTGTCGTGGTGCCCGAGGATCCGGATCGCCCGCTCGACCACCGGGCCCGGGGTCAGCCGGGTCACCAGCTCGGCCACGGCCGTGACCGGCGAGTCCCGGGTCGTCAGCACCATCGCGACGAAGTAGCTCGCGGCGAGCCCGGCGAAACCGGCGACGACGCCGGCGACCGACCAGGTGCCGCGGGAGGTCCTCACACGGGTGATTCTGTCTCAGGCATGATCTGGGTGTGGGCACACCTCCTCGCGTCGGCATCGGCACCGACGTGCACCGACTCGTCGACGGCGTACCTCTCCACCTCGCCGGGCTCGCCTGGCCGGACGAACCGCAGGGCCTCGAGGGTCACTCGGACGCCGATGTGGCCGCCCACGCCGCGTGCGACGCACTGCTCTCCGCGGCGGGGCTCGGCGACCTCGGCTCCAACTTCGGTACGGCGGAGCCGCAGTGGGCCGGTGCCTCCGGTGCCGCCCTGCTGAGCGAGACCGCCGCCCGGGTGCGCGCCGCCGGCTTCGAGATCGGCAACGTCGCGATCCAGGTGATCGGCAACCGCCCGCGCCTCGGCCCACGCCGCGCCGAGGCGCAGGACGCGCTGTCGGCCGCCGTCGGCGCGCCCGTGACGGTCTCGGCCACCACCACGGACGGGCTCGGCCTCACCGGACGCGGCGAGGGCGTGGCGGCGATCGCCACCGCGCTCGTCTACTAGGCGGCATCCACCTTCCGGTGCCCGACCAGCACGACGCCCTCGACCACGCGGACGTCGTACGCCGGCACCGAGACGTGCTGGTCGTCCAGGCAACGCCCGCTGCGCAGGTCGAAGGCGTGCTTGTGCGACGGCGAGGCGACGAACGGGACGCCGTCCCGGGTGCCGACGATGCCCTTCGCCAGCACCGAGGCCTTGGCGAAGGGGTCGTGGTTGCCGAGGGCGTAGACGTGGTCGTCCTGCGTGCGGAAGATCGCGATCGCCTGGCCGTGCACCAAGGCCGTTGCCCCGCGCTCCACGGCGAGCTCGACGATCCGGCAGACCGGCTGCCACTCCTCCGCGCGCTGGTCGGCGACAGGCGTCATCCGGGGCCCCTTCCTGGTGCCTCGAACGTAGAGGCGGCGCGTCAAGCACCTGTTTCGGCATGTAACAGCCGTGAAAACACTCCCTCGATCTGCGGGAGTAGCCTCGCCGGGTGCCTGCCGCCGTCGTGATCCTCGCCGCCGGGACCGGCTCCCGCGTCGGTGCCGGCACCAACAAGGTCCTGCTGCCCCTGGGCGACCGCCCGGTGCTGGCCTGGTCGGTGCGCGACGCGTTGGCCCTCGCCGACGTACGGCGGGTCCTCGTGGTCGTGCGCCCGGGCGAGCGCGACGACGTGGCGGCCGCCCTCCAGCCCCATCTGGGCGACGGTGAGATCGGGCTGGTCGATGGCGGCGCCACCCGGCACGCCTCGGAGTCGGCCGCGCTGAGCGCGCTCGCCCCGGCGATCGAGTCGGGCGCGGTCGACGTGGTCGCGATCCACGACGGCGCCCGGCCGCTGGCCGGTCCTGAGCTGTTCGCGGCGACGATCTCGGCCGCCCGGGAGACCGGCGGCGCGATCCCCGTCGTCCGCCTGCCCGGGCTGCTGGCCCGCGACGGCCGGGACCTCCCCGCCCCGAGGTCAGGGAGCCTCCACGGCGTGCAGACCCCGCAGGCGTTCCGCGCCGCGGACCTGGTCGCGACGTACACCGCCGCGGCCGCGGAGGGCTTCGAGGGCACCGACACCGCCGCCTGCTGGGCCCGCTACTCCGACCTCCCGATCGCGGCCGTGCCCAGCAGCCCTGCCAACCTCAAGATCACGTTCCCCGAGGACCTGGAGCTCGCGCTCAAACTGGCACCGTCGGGGTAGTCCCTGACGTTTCGGGCCATGGGAGCGTGCCCAGATCGCCAAATCGTCAGGGACTACCCCGACGTGAGCGCCTCCAGCACCCGCAGGTCCTCGAGCGACCCGATCCGGCGGGCCGACGGAGGCGCCTCGACCAGCTCGACCGGGTAGCGGCGACGCAGCTCGGCGACCAGCTCGACGAAGTCGGTGCTGGGCAGTCCGGCGAGGGCGGCGACCACGGCGGCGGGGAGTACGACGGGAGAGGCCACGGACACCAGCTCGTCACGGTCGACGGTCGCACCCACCACGCCGTCGGCGACGACCTTCACCGTGTCGGTCACCGGCCGCACCCCGACCACCACGCAGCCCCGCTCGACCGCACGCGCGACGCACTCCGCGATGAACGCCGGAGGCGTCATCGGGCACAGCGGGTCGTGCAGCACGAACGGCTCGTCCGCGTCGACCAGCCCCGCCCACGCCGTACCGAGGTCGACCGGGGTCACGCCCGCCTCGCCCAGCGCCCACGCGGCCGCCGCGACCAGACCCTCGCCGTGGATCAAGGCGTACGGCAGGTGCCCGCGGTCGTCGTCCAGCACCGTGCCGAGCGCGGGCGGCGGCTCGTCGTCGTACACGTCCTCGACCTTAGGGCACCGCGAAATGCAGCAAGGCCCCCGGCGAGCCGGGGGCCTTGCTGATGATCGGCTGGTGATCAGCTGAGATCAGGAGGCGAGAACCTCGTCGAGGAGGGCCTCGGCCTTGTCCTCGTTGGTGTGCTCGGCGAGCGCGAGCTCCGACACCAGGATCTGGCGGGCCTTGGCGAGCATCCGCTTCTCGCCGGCCGACAGGCCGCGGTCACGCTCGCGGCGCCACAGGTCACGAACGACCTCCGACACCTTCATGACGTCGCCGCTGTGCAGCTTCTCGAGGTTGGCCTTGTAGCGGCGCGACCAGTTGGTCGGCTCCTCGACGTGCGCGGCACGAAGAATGTCGAACACCCGGTCGAGACCGTCCTTGTCGACCACGTCGCGAACCCCGACCAGGTCGAGGTTGCAGGCCGGCACTCGCACGACCAGGTCCTGCTGGGCGACAATCCGTAGTACGAGGTACTCCCGGTCCTCTCCCTTGATGGTCCGCATCTCGATGTCCTCGATGATCGCGGCCCCGTGGTTCGGGTAAACAACCGTTTCGCCGACGGTGAAAGTCATATGTGATGTACCCCTTCCTAGGTGAGGATTCTAACACGCCATCCCTGAGAGCCCTTCATCGTTTGCGCAGGTCAGGGGCACAATCTTGGCTTGACAGAACCGCCGTCCGTGTGATGGCGGGCCCGTCGTGGACCCGCTCGTCAAGGCCCCGACGACGGTTGCGCCGACACTTCGGGGCCAGGAAGAGGCATACCCACGCGACGGCTGGTTGATACTGCGGGGTATGTCGCCCCGCCTGCGTCGACGAAGGACCGAACCGGCCGAGCAGAAGCCCGCCGGTACCGGTTCCACGGCCACCGCCACCGTGCCGGACAAGCCCGCCGCGAAGCCGTCGGAGGAACCCGCCGCGGAGACGGCGGTCGCGGAGCCGCCCGGCGAGACCCCGGCGCCGCCGACCGGGCGGGAGCGTCGCCGTACCCTCGCGCACGCCACCCCGGTCCTCCTGCTCCGCGCCTCGCACCCCCGCCAGGCGGTGCTCACGGCCGCCGGGCTGGCCGCGTCGGCCGCCCTCGCGGGCCGGCCCGGACGCGAGGTCGGACTGGTCTTCGCGACCGTCCTGGTCGGCCAGGCCGTGCTCGGCTGGCACAACGACCTGGTCGACCGCAAGGTCGACGCCCAGCGCCTGCCAAGCGGGAAGCCGATCGCGGACGGCTACCTCGACCCGGGCACGGCCTGGTTCGCGCTCGGTTGCGGCGTGCTCCTGCTGGTGCCGCTCGCCGTCACCAACGGCGTCACTGCCGGCTGCTGCTACCTCGCCTCGGTGGGCCTGGGCCTGATGGGCAACGTGGTCCTGCGCCAGGGCTGGCTGTCGTGGGTGACCTGGGCGGCGTCGTACGCGCTCTATCCCGGCTTCCTCTCGTACGGCGGCTGGGGCGGTCAGACGACCGGCAGCCCGCCGGAGGCCGCGATGGTCGTGCTCGCCGCCGCGCTCGGCGTCGGCGTGCACGTCCTGTGCGCCCTGCCTGGGCTGGTGCGGGACCACGAGAACGGCGTCCGCCACCTGCCGCTGCGGATCGCGCTGAAGATCGGCGCGACCCGGCTGCTCGCGGTCTCGCTGGCCTGGACCGCGCTCGCCGTGGTCGGGCTGCTCCTCGTCGGCAACGCGGTCGGTCTCAGTCAGTAGGGGCCTCGGCGACGACCCGAGCCGACCGCTAGGCTGAGCCCGCACCCGTCGTCGCCACACGTGAAGGCTCTGAAGATGCAGCTTCGCCGTTCCGCTCGCCTGCTCACCGCTGCGGGAGCGCTCCTCCTCGCCGCCGCGGTGCTCTCGTCGTGTGGCTTCAACTACGCGACCGACCGCCCGTACACGCCGGGCGCCGGCACCAACGACCAGGACGCCAGGGTCGACGTGCTCAGCGCCGTGGTCGTCAGCGCCGAGGACGGCTCCGGCACGCTGATCACGACGTTCTCCAACAACAACCCGGACGACGCCGCGACGGTCGACACGATCGCCGGGGCCGACGACGACACCGCGTTGAAGGTCGGCGACTTCGACCCGATCGAGATCCCGGCCGGCGGCTACGTCAACCTCGCCAGCGACGACAGCCCGACCGCCGACGCGCCGATCACCGTCGAGGGCGACTTCACGACCGGCCAGTTCGTGACGCTCGAGTTCACCTTCGGGGACGGCTCGTCCGCCACGCTCGACGTCCCGACGGTCAAGGACTGCTACGAGTACGCCGGCCTCGACGCGACCGCCGAGTCCGGCACGCCGGCCGAGGAGTGCAAGCCCGAGGCGAGCGAGGTCGAGCACTGATGACCTACACGGTCGTCCTGCTCCGCCACGGCGAGAGCGAGTGGAACGCGAAGAACCTCTTCACCGGCTGGGTGGACGTCGGGCTGACCGACAAGGGCCGCGCCGAAGCGGTCCGCGGCGGCGAGCTGATGCGCGAGGCCGGGGTGCTCCCCGACGTCGTACACACCTCGGTCCAGCGCCGCGCCATCAACACCGCCTGTCTCGCCCTCGACGCGGCCGACCGGCACTGGATCCCCGTGCGCCGGTCGTGGCGGCTCAACGAGCGCCACTACGGCGCGCTGCAGGGCAAGAACAAGAAGGAGACGCTGGAGGCGTACGGCGAGGAGCAGTTCATGCTCTGGCGCCGCTCCTTCGACGTACCCCCGCCGCCGCTCGAGGACGACAGCGAGTTCTCCCAGGCCGGGCTGCCGCAGTACGCCGGCCTCGGCGCCGAGCTGCCACGCACCGAGTGCCTCAAGGACGTGATCGCCCGGTTCCTCCCCTACTGGGAGTCGGCGATCGTCCCCGACCTGCTGGCCGGCCAGACCGTGCTCGTCGCCGCCCACGGCAACAGCCTGCGGGCGCTGGTCAAGCACCTCGACGGGATCAGCGACGAGGACATCGCCGCGCTCAACATCCCCACCGGCATGCCGCTGGTCTACGAGCTCGACGACGACCTGCGGCCCACCGTCAAGGGTGGCCGCTACCTGGACCCCGAGGCCGCCGCAGCTGCTGCTGCGGCTGTCGCCAACCAGGGTCGCTGAGCGTCGTAGCGGCATAGCCAGCTACGAAACTGCCCTTCCGGAAGCCCGAAAAGGGCCACTCCGTAGCTGGCTATCCCGACGAAGGACCCCGACCACCCTCAGGCGTCGACCGACCGCGGGTTCTCGCCGGTGACGACGAAGACCACCCGGTTGGCGACCGAGACTGCGTGGTCGGCGATCCGCTCGTAGTAGCGGCCCAGGAGGGCGACGTCGACCGCGGCCTCGACGCCGTGGTTCCAGTCGGTGGAGAGCAGCTCAGCGAAGCTCGCGCGCCGCAGCTGGTCCATCTCCTCGTCGGCGTCCACGAGCGCCAGGGCGTCGTCGACGTTGCGATCGGTGATGATCTTCGAGACCCGGCAGACCATGTCCTCGGCGACGGCGGCCATCCGCTCGATGATCGGTACGACGTCGGCGGGCACCGCCAAGTTGGGCACCCGGAGCCGCGCGATCTTCGCGACGTGCACCGAGAGGTCGCCCATCCGCTCGAGCTCGCTGACCATCCGCAGCGCGGCGACGACGGTCCGCAGGTCGCTGGCGACCGGCTGCTGGAGCGACAGCAGCAGGAACGCCGAGTCCTCCACCCGTTCGCGCGAACGGTCGATCTCGATGTCCGCGCTGATCACCTGCTCGGCGATCTCGGCGTCGCCGCCGAGCAGTGCTTCGGTCGCAAGCCGGACGGCGGTCTCGACGCTGCCGCAGATGGCGGCAAGGTCGTGGAAGATCCCGTCGAGCTGTTCGTGGAAGGCCTCTCGCATGGCACAGACCCTAGGCAGGGTAGGTGTCCAGCCGGGGTTGTGACGTGAACGAGGGGTGAACGTTCGGAAGCCTGGCCCTCTCGAGGCGAACTCCCGATGAATCCGCTCGTACGCTTCACCTTGTGGATGCGACGACGCAGGCGTTTCTCGCCGCGATCATCGGCGCCGTCGTCGCCGGCGGCGCCGTCTTGGCCTGGCATGTCAGCGACCGGCAACAGCACGGTGCGATGGTCCCGACCGAGGAGCCCGTCGTACCTGCCGGCGTCGCGACCGTGCTCTCCGTCCTGAAGAGCAGCGCCGTCGTCGTCGACGACAGCGACACCGTGCTCAAGGCGTCGGCCCCGGCGTACGCCATGGGGCTGGTCCGCGGGCACGAGCTGGTCTCGGCCGAGCTCGCGTCGCTGGTCCAGCAGGTACGCCGAGACGGCCAGATCCGTGAGACCGAGCTGGTGATGGCGCGCCCCGGTGTGCCCTCGCGCCACGTGACCGCCCGGGTGGCGCCGCTCGGCGCCCGGCTGGTCCTGGCGCTCGTGGAGGACCGCACCCGCGAGCGCCGCGTGGAGGCCGTACGACGCGACTTCGTCGGCAACGTGAGCCACGAGCTGAAGACCCCCGTCGGTGCGATCCGGCTGCTGGCCGAGGCCGTGCACGACGCTGCCGAGGACCCGGAGGCCGTCAAGCGCTTCTCGGCCCGGATGCTCATCGAGAGCGAACGGCTCTCCCGCCTGGTCCAGCAGGTCATCGAGCTGTCCCGGCTGCAGGGCGACGACCCGCTCGAGGCGCCGGTCCCGGTCTCGGTCGACGCGGCGATCGACATCGCCGTCGACACCAGCGCGATCGACGCGGTCTCCAAGCACATCGCCGTCGTCACCAGCGGGGTCAAGGGCATCGAGGTCCTCGGCAACACCGAACAGCTCACCGCCGCCGTCGCCAACCTGGTCGCCAACGCCGTGTCGTACTCCGAGTCGGGCTCCACCGTCCTGGTCTCGACCAAGGTCGACGACCACAACGTCTCGATCTCCGTCGTCGACCAGGGCATCGGCATCCCGAACGACGAGATCGACCGGATCTTCGAGCGGTTCTACCGGGTCGACCCGGCCCGGCACCGCTCCACCGGTGGCACCGGCCTCGGCCTGTCCATCGTC
>Ga0190274_10002545_pt1 | contig 10773 bp, 10 predicted proteins | sample Popmic531T_FD_133002 | JGI IMG/M metagenome (GOLD analysis project Ga0190274, IMG submission 133002) | Populus adjacent soil microbial communities from riparian zone of Yellowstone River, Montana, USA - 531 T | ecosystem: Environmental > Terrestrial > Soil > Riparian zone | place: USA: Montana...
AGGAGCTCGGAGTTGTGCGCGCCGGTCACGGCGAAGCCGTGCGGAACGTCCCAGTCCTGTTCGAGGTTGGTGATGTGGAAGTAGACCGAGTCACCCACCTGGATTCCCTCGATGTTGTCGGGAACGAAGTGGCTGCGGATGGCCGTCATCGAGATGTCGACCCGGTTGCCCTTCCGGATCACTTTGGCGTCGCGCTCGCTCTTGCTGCCGAACGGGTCGCGGTTGGCCGCGATGTCGTAGGTGCGCACCTGGTTGTCCTTCACCAGGCTGGCCGGGATCCCCTGGGCGTAGTGCGGCTCCCCGACCGTCGGGAAATCGAGCAGGAGCTTCATCTTGTCGCCGCTGATGTCGATCAGCTGTGCGGCCTGGTTGAGTTCCGGTCCGGTGGGGAGGTAGCGGTCCTTCGTGATCTTGTTCATCGCCAGCAGGTACTTGCCCCACGGCTTCCGCGAGTCGCCGCCCGGGATCATGATGTGGCCGAGCGAGTAGTAGGTGGGGATGCGGTCCAGCACGGCACAGTCGCTGACGCGCCACTTCACCACCTCGGACGACAGGAACATCGAGGTGTAGCCGTTGCCCTTGTCATCGAACTCGGTGTGAAGCGGGCCAAGGCCCGGCTCCTTCACTTCGCAGCTGATGATGTCGTCGTACTTGAGCACCGGGATGCCCGAGACCTCGCCCTCGAAGGACTTGTTCTCGATGGCCTTCATCATCTTCGCGAACGAGTGGACCGGGATCACGGAAGCGAGCTTGCCACCCGCGGCGATGAACTCGCCACTGGGATTCACGTCCACGCCATGGGGCGACTTCGGCGTGGGGAGGTAGTAGACCAGCCCCGGACAGGTCGCCGGCGTCAGCATCTTGGTAGACGTGAGCACCTCGGATGTCGCGATCTGGTTCTCGCCCATCACGTTGTGGTAGTACCGGCCCGGCGTCACGACCGCCTTGCCGTCGGCCACGCACTTCTCGGCCTGCTTCCAGTTGATGGCCGCGATGAAGTCCTTGTCGCGCTGCGAGGCGTTCTTCTCCAGCAGGGTGTTCGCCTGCTCCGAGTTGTACGACGTGAAGAACGACCAGCCGTGGGACGGGCCCTTGCCAGAATGCGAGAGGTCATAGTCGAAGCCCGGCATCATGATCTGGAAGGCGATCGACATGTGGCCGGTGGCCGAATCCACCTTGATGAAAGTCAGCGTACCGGAGAACCGGCCCTTGTACTCGCTGATGGGAACATCGGCCTGCGGGATCGGCACGCTGAAGCGCGTGCCCGCCACGGTGTACTCGGTGTTCTGGGTGACGAACGGTGACGAGTGGTTGCCCGCCGAGTTGGGGATCTCGATGATCTCCTCGGTGTCGAACGATTTGAGGCTGATGCGCGCCACGCGCGGCGTGTTGTTCGCGTTGACGAACACCCAGCGCCCGTCGGGCACGCCGTCGGTCTGGGAGAGTTCGGGGTGATGGGCATCGTCCCAGGGGATGAAGCCGTAGCTGGTCATCAGCATCGGCTTCGTCTGCTCGCTGTAACCCCAGCCCTTTTCCGGGTACTGCGAGAACACCGGGATGTCGCGGAGCATCCGGCCCGATGGCAGCGCGTACACGGGCATGTTGCCGCTGAAGCCCCCGGAGACGAAGGCATAGAACTCGTCGTACTGCCCCGGCGCGACGTAAACCTTCTGTGCGGCATCACCCGTGCCCCCTGCCGCCTGGGTTGAAGGGCCCCGGCCGCAGCTCGCGGCCAGGATGGTGGCGACGGCCGCGCACGCGACCAATGTGCCGGTGAGGCGAATGCGGTGGCGGGTGGACATGGGTTGCTCTCCTGAAGGGTTCGGGGCATTCACGAGCCGGACGCGGGCTGGGTGCGGAGGTACTCGACGATGGCGCGGGCGTCCGGCGGCGCGAGCTGCTGGTTCGGCATCTGGGTCATGTATTCGCCGAGGAGTTTCTTGACGTCGGGATGACGGGTGTACATCCCCTCGGGATTGAGCGCCATGTTCATCACGAAGGTCGGGCCGAGCCGGTCCACGATCCCGCCGAGCGGTGGACCCACGTACTTCTCGTTCATCTTGTGGCAGGCACTGCACTTCTGCGTGAACAGCTTCTCGCCCTCTTCGGCGAGTTCGTGATCGGGGGCGCCGAGCACCACAACCTCGGTGATCGGGCCGATCCCGTTCTTGAGCTGGAACGCGGTGAGGCCGCTCGGATCTGCGGGCGTCGCGGGAACCGTTGCGGTTGCGCCGCCATCCGTGGTCCGACCGGGACGGTCGCCGGCGCAGCCGGCGAGCAGGAGGAGGCCGACCAGGGCGGCATGGCGCCAGACAGGGACTGACATTCGGGTTTCGCTCCATCGGTACGCGGGTCCTGCGGGAGTGCAGTCGCACCCCTCTGTTGCGGGCAGGCCCGACTTCCGTTAGAATATCATATCATCATGATGATGTCAAGATATTAAATTGCGCACTGCACTCACCGGGTCCCTCGGGCCCATTCCCGGAGTCACGATGCTGTCCCAGACGGCAGAGTATGCGCTGCGCACGGTGCTGTTCATCGCCGGTCATGCCGACGAGGGGCCGGCGCGCGCCGAGGAGATGGCTGCGTCGCTCCGCATCCCGCGCAACTACCTCTCGAAGACGCTACACCGCCTGGCGCAGGCGGGGGTCCTGACCTCGACCCGTGGCCGCGGCGGCGGCTTCCTGCTGGCCCGTCGGCCCGAGGACATTCCCCTCCTGGCCGTCGTCGGGTTGTTCGACCAGATCGAGCCGCGTCGCCAGTGCCTGCTCGGCCGCCCGGTCTGCAGTGACCAGCATGCCTGCGAGGCACACGTGCAGTGGAAGGATGTAAGCGAGCGGGTCGCACGCTTCTTTTCCGACACGAGCGTGGCCGACTTGATGGGATCGGGAGAGCCGCGCCCCAGTGCGCGCGATGCCCGTGCGTCGGGGACGAGAAAGCCGGCGGGCCGCACAAGGCAGGCAGGGAGGCGGGGAGGCGGGTAGGCGGGTAGCCGGGTGGTTATTATTGCGACTTGCGCATCCTTAATTGATCAATTAATTAAGGTCCATGCCGACTCCGCCCCCTCGCGACCGCATCGCTGATTCCGTCAGCAGCACCACGGCGGCGCGCGACACCCTGCTCGACGCCGCCGAGCGACGATTTGCCCGCCAGGGATTCGCCGCCACCACCATCAAGGACATCGCCGCCGAAGCGCAACTCAACAGCGCCTTGCTTTACTACTACTTCGCGAACAAGGAGGACCTGTATCACGCCGTCCTCCGCCGGCGCATCACCGGCCTCGCCGCCGACGTGGGCCCTGCGCTCATGGCCCCGGTGCCCCCGGCCGAGGCGATCCGCCGTTTCGTCCAGGCGTACGTGGGATTCCTCCTGCTCCATCCCGAGCTTCCCATCCTCATGCAGCGCGAGGTACTCGACCACGCCGCGGCCCACGCACTGCCGGAGATCAAGGCCAACGCTGGCGCCCTCTTCCAGCGGTTCGCCGGGATCATCCGGGCCGGCCAGGAGTCGGGCGACTTCCGCCGGGACGTCGATCCGGTCCACGCCGTCGTCTCCATCGTGGGCCAGGTCATCTACGCCTTCATGGCGCAGCCGATCATCCAGGGAGTGCTGCTCCAGCGCGGTACGCGCGGACCCGACGCAGTATGGCTGAAGGAGTTCGGGGCGCATGCTGCGGACTTCTCCCTCCGCGCGCTCGCACCCGACCCGGCACGAACAGGGAAGAGGGCTTCTTGATGCGCCGCCACGTGGTCATACTCACCGCCATGACCCTGGCCGCCTGCAACCGGCAGCCATCCACCGATATCGTTGCCCACGGCACCATCGAGGTCATCGAGACCGACGTGAGCCCGATGGCAACGGCGCGGCTGCTGCGCGTGCCGGTGGAAGAGGGAGACTTCGTGCGCGCCGGCGACACGCTCGCCATCCTGACACAGGCCACGCTCGCCGCGACACTCGATGGGCAGCGCGCGCGACTCACCGCCGCCGAGGCGGCATTGCGCGACCTCGAGCGTGGCGCGCGGCCGGAGGAAGTTGCCGCCGCCGAAGCCGAGTTGTCGGGCGCCGAGTCGGACGTGGCGCGTACGACGCGCGACCTCGAGCGTGCCCGTGCCCTGGTGGGCGGCCAGGCCATCAGTCAGCAGGCGGTGGACAACGCGAGTGACGCCGTCGCCACCGCCGTGAGCCGCCGCGATGCCGCGCGCGAGCGACTGGCACTCCTCCGGGCGGGCTCGCGGCCCGAACGGATCCGCCAGGCACGCGCCGACGTATCGACTGCCCGCGCCGCACTCGCCGCCGCGGAAGCGAATGCCACCGACCTCGTACTCCTCTCGCCGGTGCAGGGCGTCGTGTTCGAGCGTTATGCCCAGGCGGGTGAGGTGCTTACCCCCGGCTCACCGGCCCTCACGGTGGGTGAGGTATCGCGTCCGTGGGTACGCGTCTTCCTCGCCGCGCGCGACGTGGCACGCATCAGGCTCGGCCAGCCAGCCGTGGTCACGCTCGACGGCGTCCCAGCGCGGCAGTATCCCGGCATCGTGACCGTGATCAACCCTCGTGCCGAGTTCACGCCCCGCGCCGCGCTGACCGAGGAAGAGCGCGAGGACCTGATGTTCGGCGTGCGGATCGATGTGCAGGACTCGACCGGCGCGGTGAAGCCGGGCCTCCCGGCCACGGCGGTGCTCCTGCCCGCCGCATCACCGTGAACGACATCGTCATCGAGACCCATGCGCTCCGGAAGGTCTTCGGTGAGCGCGTGGCGCTGGAAGGACTCAACCTGGTCGTCCACCGGGGTGAGATCTTCGGCCTGCTCGGCGCCAATGGCTCCGGCAAGACGACCACGATCCGGATGCTGTGCGGCCTGCTGGCACCGACATCGGGCGACGCGCGTGTGGTGGGGTACGATGTGGTTCGCGAGCCGGAGAAGGTGCGGCAGCGCATCGGCTACATGTCGCAACGGTTCGGGCTCTACGAGGACCTGACCGTGATGGAGAACCTGCGCTTCTACTCCGGCGTGTATGGCCTCCGGGGAAACGAGGCAAGGATCCGCATCGCCGAGCTGCTCGAGGAACTCGACTTCGGCTCGAGGAGCCGCCAGATGGCGGGCACCCTGAGCGGCGGCTGGAAGCAGCGGCTGGCGCTTGCCTGCGCCACCGCGCACAAGCCCGACCTGCTCTTCCTCGACGAACCCACCGCCGGCGTCGATCCCGCCTCGCGCCAGCGCTTCTGGAACCAGATCGGGGCGTTCGCTGCGCGCGGCACCGCCATCCTGCTCACCACCCACTACATGGATGAGGCCGCGCGCTGCGAGCGCCTCGCCTTCCTTCTCGCGGGACGCCTGATCGCCGACGGCACGCCAGACGAGATCACGGCGCATTTCGGCCAGCCGACGCTGGAACAGGTCTTCATCGCGCTGCAGGCCCAGGCCGAAGACGACGCGGAGGCGGCGTGACCCTCGCGCACCGTATCCTCGTTTCGCCGTTCTGGCCGATGCTGCGGAAGGAGTTCGTGCAGATGCGGCGGGATCGCCTGACCCTGGGCCTGATGATCGGGGTGCCGGCGATCCAGCTCATGCTTTTCGGCTTCGCGATCCAGACCGAAGTGCGCAACCTGCCCACCGTCGTGCTGGACGAGTCGCGCTCGAGCGAAAGCCGCGCACTGGTCGACGCAATCGAAAACACCGGCAACTTCCGCCTTCGCGGCACCGCCGCGAGCCGCGAGGAGATTCACCGGCGCATCGTCAACGGGGAGGTCGCCGCCGCCGTCATCATCCCGCCCGGCTACACGGACGACATCAGGCACGGCCGCACGGCCACGGCGCAGGTCATCGTCGACGCCGCCGATCCGCTCGCCTCGAGCGCGGCGATCGGTGGCGCGAGCCAGGCCGGGAACGCACGCTCCGAGGCGTTGCTGGGCCGGAACCGCCGGGTGGAGCCGCCGGTGCGCATCAGCGTGCGACCCTGGTTCAACCCGACGCTCCGTAGCTCGGTCTACATCGTGCCCGGCATCATCGGGGTGCTGCTCTCGATGACGATGGTGGTGATCACCAGCGTGGCAGTGGTGCGGGAGCGCGAACGCGGCACGCTGGAACAGCTCATCGTGACGCCGATCAGCCGCACCGGGCTCCTGCTCGGCAAGATCGTGCCGTTCATGCTGGTGGGTTACGTGCAGATCAGCATCATCCTGCTGCTCGGGCGGCTGGTATTCCACGTGCCCATGCTCGGCAGCCTGCCGCTGCTCTACGCGGTGGCGTTGCCCTTCATCTTCGCCAGCCTCGCCATCGGGATCCTGCTCTCGACGATGGTGCAGACCCAGGCGCAGGCGATGCAGATGGGGTTCCTCTTCCTGCTGCCGAACATCCTGCTCTCGGGATTCATGTTCCCGCGCGAAGCCATGCCGGAGGCCGCCCAGTGGCTCGGCGCCATGCTGCCGCTCACCTATTTCCTGCAGGTGCTCCGCGGCATCCTGCTCAAGGCCGCGGGCCCCGAGGCCATCTGGCGACAGGCGCTGGTGCTGACCGGTTTCTCGTTCGGGGTGGCGGCGATCGCGGTGGGGCGCTTCAGGAAGAAGCTGGAATAGCGGCTTACGGTGAGAGTCGCTCGACGCGCCACGCATCACCGGTGCGGCGATAGCGCACGCGGTCGTGCAGGCGGCTCTCCCTGCCCTGCCAGAACTCGAACTCGGCCGGGATGAGACGGTAGCCTCCCCAGTGCTCGGGCAACGGCACCTCGCCGTCGCCAAACCGGCTCGTCACCTCGCGCACGGCGTCCTCGAGCGGCTGCCGGCTCCCCAGCACCGAGCTCTGGTGCGATGCCCAGGCGCCTATCTGGCTGCCCTGCGGCCGCGAATGGAAATAGTCTTCCGATTCCTCGCGCGTCACCTTCCGCACCGTCCCGGCGATCCGTATCTGACGCTCCAGGTCGGGCCAATGAAACACCAGCGCCGCCCGGGGATTATCGGCCAGTTCACGACCCTTCCGGCTCCGATAGTCGGTGAAGAAGGTGAAGCCGCTCCCGTCGTATCCCCGGAGCAGGACGATCCGTGCCGATGGCACCCCATCGGCGGATGCGGTTGCCAGCGTCATGGCATGGGGCTCCAGGATCTCGGCCCGGAGCGCCTGCTCGAGCCACTTCCCGAACTCGGTCACCGGATCGGCCGCCACGTCCGTCACGTCGAGGCTGGCCAGCCGGTATTCCCTGCGCAGATCCGCGATCGACATCGCACCCCCATCTCGAAGACACCTGCAATGTATCGTCGCGTTGACGCTGCCCGGCACCCGGACCTACACTCCGGCGGACCCCGAATGACAAAGACCCTTCCGGCACCCGGCCGGCTCCTCCGCGACGCGTGGCGTCGCCTCGCACCGCTCCCCGGCGGCCGCACCCTCTTCTCCCTGATGCTCGGCCGCATGGTACCCTACACCGGCGCCCTCGGTGCGCGGGTGCAGGAACTCGAGCCGGGCTACGCGCGCATCATGCTGCGCGACCGTCGCGGCATTCGCAATCACCTCGGCTCGGTCCACGCCGTGGCACTCGCCAACCTCGCCGAGGTCGCCAGCGGACTCGCCATGCTCACGAGCCTGCCCGAGGGCGCGCGGGGCATCGTGGTGCACCTCGGCATCGAGTACCTCAAGAAGGCGCGCGGCACCCTCACTGCCGAATGCCGCTGTTCCCCGCCGTCGGGACGCGAGGAGACCGTCACGGTGACGGCCGACGTCATGGACGCCGCGGGCGACGTCGTCGCGCGGGCCGAGGTGCGCTGGCTCGTCCGGCCGGCCGGGGAACCCGCGCGTGCCTGAGACCGCGCTCACCCGCGATGCCGGGATCCGCGTGCCGCTCATTTGCGGCGCGATGTACCCCTGCAGCAACCCCGAACTGGTCGCCGCGGTGTCCGAGGCGGGCGGGATCGGCATCATTCAGCCGATGTCCCTGGTGTACGTCCATGGTCACGACTTCACCGAGGGCATGGCGCTGATCCGCTCGCTCACCACGAGGCCGGTGGGCATGAACGTGATCCTGGAGACCTCCTCGAAGCTCTACATGCGCCGCATGCGCCAGTGGGTCGAGCAGTCGATCGAGGGCGGGGTGCGCTTCTTCGTCACCTCCCTCGGCAACCCGCGCTGGGTGACGGACCTGGCGCACGCAGCCGGCGGTCACGTCTATCACGACGTGACGGAGGAGAAATGGGCCCGGAAGGCGATCGACAATGGCGCCGATGGGCTCATCGCAGTGAACAGCCGTGCCGGCGGTCACGCCGGCCGGCTGTCGGCCGGGCCACTGCTCGAGGTGCTGCGCCCCCTGGGGCGCCCGGTGGTCGCTGCCGGAGGCGTGGGCGACGAGCACGAGTTCGTGCGCCTGCTGGCACTGGGCTACGACGGGGTGCAGCTCGGGACCCGCTTCATCGCCACGACCGAATGCCTGGCACACCACAGCTACAAGGATGCCCTCGTCCGCGCGACCGCCGAGGACATCGTCCTCACGGAGCGCGTCACTGGCGTGCCGCTCGCGGTGATCAACACGCCATATGTGCAGCGCATCGGCACCCGCGCCGGACCGCTCGCCCGAATGATGCTCAAGGGGCGCCGCACCAAGCACCTCATGCGCACCATCTACGCGCTGCGCTCGGCGATGCGCCTCAAGCAGGCCTCGCTCCACGGAGGCTCGTCGAGCGACTACTGGCAGGCGGGCAAGAGCGTCGATGGCATCCAGGCTATCGAATCGGCGGCCGACATCGTGCGGCGCTACGGCGCGGCGGCGGGCTTCTGAACCGCCTCATCGACCCCATGGCCCGCCTGGTCATCGCGCACCGGGGAGCGGCGGCGGAACAGCCGGAGAACACGATGGCGGCGTTCCGTCGCGCGGTAGAGGTAGGGGCCGACGCCATCGAACTCGACGTCCGGCTGTCGCGCGACGGGGTCCCGATGGTGATTCACGACCCGACGCTCGATCGCACGACGAACGCAAGGGGACCCGTGGCGGCGCGCAGCGCGGAGGAAATCGCGCTGCTGGCCGGGGGCACCACCGGCGTGCCGACACTGGAGGAGGTGTTGCGGGAGATCGCGCTGCCCATCCTGATCGAGGTGAAGGAGCCCGGCGCACAGGAAGCGGTCGCGGGCGTGCTGCTCCGGATGGAGGCGGCCGCTCGAGTCGTGGTGGCGTCCGCGCACGACGAGGCGCTCGATGCCTTCCGCCGGCCCCCGTTCCTGGTGGGTGCCTCGGCGCGCGACATCCTGCGCCTGTGGCTCGCCCCGATGCAGGGCCTGCCCGAGCTCCGTTGCGTCGCCTACAGCGTTCCCTGGCGACATCGCGGCGTACTGCCGGTGCCGACGCCCCGCTTCGTGGCGAATGCACATGCACTTGGCGCGAGCGTGCATGTATGGACGATCGATGACGCCGCCCTGGCGCAGCGCCTGTGGGCCCGCGGCGTGAGCGGCATCGTCACCAACGACCCGCGCCGCCTGCTAGCCGCGCGGGGGTGACTCCACGCGAACCTGGAACGAGGGTGACTGGTATCCCGGTGCGCGCTGGCCCTGCGGCATCGCGACGGTGTTGCCGTCGCGCAGCGCGTAGAAGTGCGGCGACATGATCTCGACGCCGGCCGCGAAGAAGTTGTCCTGGATGCGCCGGTGCAGGTCGTCGAGGATCCAGAACATCCGCTCCGGCTTGGTCGTGGCCACGTTGATCTCGTAGCTCACGTAGAAATCGCCGAGCGCGCGCTGCCACACGAACGGTTCCGGGAAGCTGAGCACGTCCGGCGTCTCGAGGGCAGCCTTGAGGAGGAGTTCGTGCACGGTGCGCCATGGCGCGTCGTAGCCGATCGTGACCCCGGTATGGAGCACCGTGGGCTGTTCCAGGCCGCGCCGGGTGTAGTTCGTCACCGACGAGTTGAGCACCACGCTGCTGGGGATCGTCACCACCTGCTGCCGGTCGGTGCGGATGCGCACTGCGAGGAAGGTCTGCTCCTGCACGTCACCCAGCGTGTCCCCGATCTGCACCCGGTCGCCGGTCTTGCAGGCGCGGGTGTAGGTGAGGAAGACGCCCGACACCAGGTTGCCCACCGCGCCCGATGACCCGAAGGCCAGCAGGAAGCCGCCGAAGATCGACAATCCCTTGAAGGCATCCGAGTTGTACGCCGGCAGCAGCGGGAAGATGATGGCGAGCGCCAGGCCCACACCGAGCACGCGAACCACGCGGTAGGTGGGATGGGCCCATTCGCGGTCGAACCCCGGGATGCTGAGCGCTCCCGCCTGCACCGCCTTGAAGACCTGCCTCACGAGCCACAGCAGCACCCGGGCGACGGCGATCACCAGCAGGATCGTGAGGAGGCTGGGGAGGTAGTTCCAGACCGCGAGCAGCATGTTGCGGAAGGGAATCCAGATGTAGTCCCGCAGGCGTTCGCCCACCGCGCGGGTCGTGTCGCTCATGCCGAGCACGCGCCACAGGTAGATGTCGATGGTGACGAGAACGGCGATCCAGAATCCCGCCATGACCAGGATATCGAGGAATCGCGCCACGCGACCGGCCGAGATCAGCTCGACGCTGCCGATGCGGACGGCCCCGAACGGTCCCTCGCGAGCCGTGATCCTCCGGCGGACCTGCACCGACAACCGGCGAAGCCCCCAGATGAGGAGCCCCAGCACAACCGTCGCGAGCAGGAGTCGCGGGAGTGCGCGCACCAGGCGTTCTGGCCACAGCGGTTCCGCGGATGCCAGAGTATCAACCGCGGCGGGAGCAGCGACCTGCAGGATCGTGTGGATCACGGGGACCATGATGGACGGGA
>Ga0190274_10002546_pt1 | contig 10773 bp, 9 predicted proteins | sample Popmic531T_FD_133002 | JGI IMG/M metagenome (GOLD analysis project Ga0190274, IMG submission 133002) | Populus adjacent soil microbial communities from riparian zone of Yellowstone River, Montana, USA - 531 T | ecosystem: Environmental > Terrestrial > Soil > Riparian zone | place: USA: Montana...
AAAGTAAAAGCCTCGCCATGACCCCCGATCGTCCCTCCCCCCCCTGGCGCCGATTGACCCGCGCCAGCGTCACCCTCTTGCTTTTCAGCGCCGCTGCGCTCGGCATCGCTGCCGCCTGCGGTGACGACGACGAGACGAACAACTTCATCGGCGTCACCGACGCCGAGCCGCCGCGACTCGGCGAACGCTCCGACGCCGGTTCCCCGCGCTGACCGCTACGTCGTAGTTTCGCCCGCCGCGTCGGCCAACAGGTCGAACAGGCGCGGAGCAAAGGCGGCTGCGAGCGCGCGTTCGACGTCCTCGGCGCTCTCTTGCCTCAGGGCTTCGGCCGCGACGGCCTCGGCTTCGACGAGCGAAACGCGGTGGAGGGCTTCTTTGATCTCGGGGATGGCGGCCGCTTCCATGGAGAGCTCGCGCACGCCGAGCCCCACCAAAAGAACCGCGGCGAGTGGGTCGGACGCCATGGCGCCGCACACCGAGATGGGGCGATCGTACCTCTGCGCGGCCGTCACCGACGTCACGATGAGGCGCAGGATAGCGGGATCGAAGGGCGACGCGAGGTACGCGAGCGAGCGGCTGGTGCGGTCGATGGCGAGGGCGTATTGCACGAGATCGTTGGTGCCGAGGCTCAAGAAGTCGGCCTCGCGGGCGAAGAGATCGGCCATGACGGCCGCGCCGGGCACTTCGATCATGACGCCGAGCGGAATGGTCGGCGCGTGCTTCTGGCCGCGGGCCGCAACTTCGCGAAGCGCCACGCCGAGCAGGCGCCGCACTTCCTCGAATTCGCGCAAGCTGGCGATCATGGGGATCATGATACGAAGCTCGCCGTGGGCCGAGGCGCGCACCATGGCGCGCAGCTGCGCCAAAAAGACGTCGGGGCGAGAGAGCGCGAGGCGTACGGCACGTAAGCCGAGCGCGGGGTTCATCTCCGGGGGCACTTGGAAGGTGGAGACGAACTTGTCGCCGCCGATGTCGAAGGTGCGCAGCGTGGCCGGCCGCGGGTGCATCGTTTCGACCACCGCGCGATAAACTTCGTACTGCTCGTCCTCGTCTGGGGGAGCGGCGCGATCGACGTAGAGAAACTCGGTGCGATAAAGGCCGATCCCTTCGGCGCCGTGATCGACAGCCAGCGGTGCTTCTGCCGGGAATTCGATGTTGGCACGTAAATGGACGGCCACGCCGTCGGCCGTTGCGGTCTGCTTGTCGCGGTCCTCGCGCAAGTGCCGGACGAGCGCGATGTGCTTTCTGGCGCGCGCCTCGGCCTCGGCGATCATGTCCGGTGTGGGCGCCACCGTCACTTCGCCGCGGAAACCGTCGACGATGACGATGTCGCCCGGTCCGATACGGCCGAGCGCGTCGGCCACCCCGACCACGGCCGGGATTTCGAGCGCGCGCGCCATGATCGAGGTGTGACTGGTGCGCGTGCCGACCTCGGTGATGATGGCAACCACCGGTTCTTTCACGAGCGCCGCGGTGTCTGCCGGCGAAAGGTCGTGCGCCAGCACCACGCTCGGCCGAGCGAGCTTCGGCAAGGCGGCGACTTTGTCGGTGCCAGAGAGGGCGCGGATGAGCCGCTCACCGACGAATGCGACGTCGTGGCGCCTCTCGACGAGGTACGGATCCTCCATATCCTCGAAACGGTCGCAGAGCTCTTGGATGGTGTTGGAAACGGCCCATTCCGCGTTCTGCCGGTTGATGCGGATATTGCGCTCCACGCCTTCGGCAACGAGCTCGTCCCCCAGCATTTGCACGTAGGCCTCGAGGATCGACGTCTCGGCCTTGGCGTGCCCGCTCTTCACCTTCTCGACGACTTGGCGGATGCCCTCTTGGGCACGGGACACGGCGTCGGCGAAGCGGCCGAGCTCGATATCGACCTCGCGTGGCTTGACGGTGCGGCGAACGAACGAGTGCGACAGCGCGCCCACGATGATGGATGGACCGATGGCGAGCCCGTGCGAGCCCGCGATGCCCTTGAGAATGACGGGCCGCGGAGGGCGCTCGGAGGTGGACGTCACCCGGTCCACGACGGACATCGTTCCGCTACCACGCCGCCCCTTGGCCCCGATCACGCTGACTCTCCGAACTTGGAGGCTATCAGGTGCCCGATGGCGCGTACTGCCTCTTCTGACGAGGGCCCCCGCGCCACCACATCCACCACTGTCCCTTTGGCGCCGCAGAGAAGGAGCACCCCCATGACACTTTTTGCGTTGGCCTTCTGGCCCTCGCGCGCGATCTCGATTTCGCAGCCGAACGTGCTCGCCAGCTGGACCAGCTTGGTTGCAGCGCGCGCGTGAAGGCCGAGGTTGTTCACGATTTCGAAGTGCCCCACGGCGACGTCGTTCGTCATTGCTGCCCGCCGTTCGAGGTGCGGTGGACGGCCCGCCTCCGGTTCGCGTTGCTCGTGCCGGTCATGACGCGCTACGGCCCCCTTTGGTGCCGCCGCTTCCCAAGAGGTCGGCCTCGGCCTGGCGTTCGGCCGGCGTACGACCGATATCGCGATGCACGACCGCGATGGTGAGTCCCGTGAGCGCCGTGAGCTCCTTCGCCAAATGGTCGGCGAGGGCCACCGATCGATGCCGGCCGCCCGTGCACCCCACCGCCACCGTGAGGTACGCCTTTCCCTCCCGCTCGTAACGCGGCAACGTAAAGGCGAGCAGGTCTTTGGCCTTGGCCACGAATTGCCGCGTTTCGTCGCGGTCGAGCACGTAGGAAACGATCGCCGGATCGGTTCCCGGCAGGTGGCGCAGGTGGTTCACGAAGTTCGGATTGTCGATGAAGCGCACGTCGAGCACCAGATCGGCGTCGACGGGAGTGCCGAATTTGAACCCGAACGAGACGAATCGGATGCTCATGCGGGGAACTTCGCCGCCGCTCGCACCGGGTCCGAAGCTCGACACGATGCGCCGCCGGAGCTCGTGGATGGAAAGCATCGTCGTGTCGACGACATGGGTCGCCCGGGCCCGCAGGGGCGCCAGACGATCGCGCTCGAGGCGGATACCATCGAGGACCGCGGTGGCTTCGCGCTGCGACCCGGTCTCCGGTACCGTGGAGAGCGGATGGGGGCGCCGGGTTTCGCTGAAGCGGCGGAGAAGCGCCTCGTCCGTCGCGTCCAAGAAGAGCAGCGCGATTTCGCGAGCCCCCTCGGCGTAAAGCGCGTCGAGACGCGCCCCGACATCGCCGAGAAAGCTGCGCACCCGCACGTCGATCCCGAGACCGACGAGCCCCATCCCGCCTGCGTCGCAAGCGGCCAGCGTCTCCGAGAAAACCGTCGTCGGCAGGTTGTCGACGCAAAAAAAACCGAGATCTTCGAGAGCGCGCAGGGCCGTCGATTTGCCGGCGCCGGAAAGGCCCGTCACGACGACCAAGAGCCCGCGCGACCGGGCCGTCATTTACGACTCCCTTCGGGCCGGGCCGGTCGCACCGCCGGGGGGCTCATCGATTCGGGGCTCAGCACGGGGGACGGCGAAAGCAGTGCCCCCTCGAGACGCTGGAAAAACTCGCGCGCGCCGTGATGCCCGGCATCCCTGAGGAGCTGGTTACGTGCCGCGATTTCCAGGATGGATCCCATGTTACGCCCTGGCCTCACGGGAATCACGAGCTCGCGAATCGAGACGCCGAGGATCTGATGGTAGCGATCATCGACGCCCATCCTGTCGAACTGTGCGTCGGCCGACCACTCCACCAATTTGACCACGATATCGATGCGTTTACGCTCGCGCACCGCCGTCACACCGAAGAGGTCTTTGATATTGAGCACCCCGAGCCCCCTCACCTCGATGTGATGACGCAATAGGTCGGCGGGTTGTCCAAAAACCATCCCCGGCGGGCGATAGTCGCATTCCACGACGTCGTCGGCGACCAGCCGGTGTCCGCGCAGTACGAGATCGAGCGCGCATTCGCTCTTGCCGATCGAGCTCGATCCGGTGAGCAAGAGCCCCACGCCGAACACATCGACGAGAACGCCGTGCAAGGTCGATCGGGGGGCCAAACGATCATCGAGCAGCGCGTGGACGGCGGTGATGGTGCGACTCGATCGCTCTTTGGAGACGAGCAACGGCGTGTCCGTGTCATCGGCCCAGCGCACGAGATCGACCGGCGGGCGCGCGCCGCGGGTGATGACGACGCACGAGAGGGTCAGATTGAAAAAACCGCGCGCGGCCTGCTCTTTTTGCTCAGGCTCGAGACCGTTGAAATACGAAAGCTCGGTTTCGCCGAGGATCTGGATGCGCGTCGGAACCACGCCGTGAAAGTGGCCGGCCAGAGCGAGCCCCGACTTTTGAATGCGGGTGTGGGTGATGCGGCGTGTCAGGCCGGCCGCCCCGCCCACCAGCTTGAGCTCGACGGACAGACCTTTGTCCTCGAGCAACTCGCCCGCGGTCATTGTCGAGCCAGCTGTTATCGTCGAGCGAGCGGGTAGCTCCGAATCAGGCACGTTCCTCGGCTCCCCTTGTGGCTGTCCCCTCGTGCGCATCCTGCCAGATATTGGGCAGAATGGCACAATCGTGTGGCCCGATCCGCGGCCGCCGCGCGGCCGTGTTGCGTCACGTAGTCCGAGGTGACGAGCCGATGTCGACTTCCGGCTCGGCTAATCCGGGCGCGCCGGTGCGGGGACGTTCGACGGCACGCCGTGTGGCGTTTACGCCGCGCGCCCCTCTTCGGCGAGACGAATGAGACCGTGTGCCTCGCGCCCGTCCGCCGCCGCCAGAAGTTTCTGGCGAAAGGAGGTGTCCCGAAGTAGCCGCGAGATGCGGGCCAAGGTCTTCAAATGCTCGCCGGTGGCGCGCTTCGGCGTAAGAACGGCGAACAGGATATACACTGGTCCGCCGTCGATGGCGTCGAAGGGCACGCCGCCGGGGCAAATCAAGAGCGCCGCCACTTGGCCCGGCAGGTTTTCGAGGGCGCCGTGGGGGATGGCGACACCGTCACCGATACCCGTCGATTGAAGCGCTTCGCGCTCGACGAGGACCCGGTAGAAATCGGCTTCCCCCGGCACGGTCGTGCCGGCACCGAGCAGGGCGGCCAGCGCGCGGAGCGCGTCGTCTTTCGACTGCACGTTCGCACCGCGCGAGGCAACTCTGACTCGTTCTGAAGTTAGGATATCGGTCAAAATCATGGGCTCTCTGCCCCCGGTGCGGCCCCATCAAAACTCTGGGAATGGCCGTTAGACGGTTCTTCGGTCGCGGCTAATCTTTGGTTTCTGCCTTCTGCCCTACTGCGGCCGCTGCCGCAAACTCTCCCGCGCTCTGGGCACCACGTTTTCGAGCGACCTCCTTGCCGCTGCGGATCTGGCGCTCGAGCTTGTCCACCACCACGTCGATCGAGGCGTACATGTCTTCGCTCTGCTCTTTGCCATGGTAGTGCTCGGAGCCTGAGGAAATACGTACTTCGACCCGGTGCTCGATCCTTTCCATGTCGAGGGTGACGTTCGCCTGCATAGGTTGACGCAAGAATTTCTGCAGCTTCGCGATCTTGTCATGAGCGTACTTTTTGACGGGTTCGCTCGGTTCAATGTGACGGAACGTTATCGCGATGTTCATGCTGCCTCCTTGCCGGCCTACCGGTACACGAGGGCCATGCGGCTTTCCTCGCAACCGGTTCGTCTGCTCGTCGGGAACTCCCCCAGCCTCGCCCCCCAACGTCGAGAGCGAGACCCGCGTACTCAGGGCCGAAGCCCTTGAGCGCACAGCGTGTCTCGGAAGAATAGACGGCTCTAATCTGCACCCTGGTCCCTCTTGTCCGTACGACAATTTTCGAGAGTTCCAAACCCCACTCTGGCAGATTCTCGCTCCTTGATCGATCGTCGGAACGGCCAAATCGTATCGGATGTGGTGAGGGACCGGACGGGCCCTCAGCAGTGCGGTGTCAGTGCTTGTCCATGCCCAATCACGATCGGCTGCAACTAGGCGGCCCCGTAAGGTGCGGCAAGGCCGCCGCTTCGGCTCAGAATAGCTTCTTTCGCTTGGAAGAGGCCAAGATCCCCAACATCTCGCGATATTTGGCCACGGTGCGGCGTGCGATCTGGATTCCCTCCTTCTTTTCGAGCATCTCGACGATGGCCTGATCGCTGTGGGGATTGGATTTATCCTCCTCATCGATGATTTTCTTGATGGCCTGCTTGACGCTTTCGGAGGCGATGTCTTCGTCCGCTACCCTGCGAATCGACGAATTGAAGAAATACTTGAGCTCGAAGAGCCCCTGCGGCGTATGCACGTATTTGTTCGTCGTCACTCGCGAGATGGTCGATTCGTGCATCCCCACCGTCTCAGCGACGTCGCGCAGAATCATCGGCCTTAGGTAGGCGACCCCCTTTTCGAAAAACTCCCGCTGCTTGTCGACGATGCACTCGGTGACGCGGATGATGGTCTTTCGACGCTGTTCGATGGCGCGGATGAGCCACTGCGCGTTGCGCAGTTTTTCTCCAATGAATTCCTTTGCGTGGGGGTCACGCATCATCTGTTTGGTGAGGCTTTCGTTGATGTAGAGGCGCTGCACGCCGCGGTCGTTGTCGAGCACGACGAACCGCTCGCCGTCTTTGATGACGTAAACGTCAGGCGTGATGGCGATCGTCTTGTCGTCGGTGTCGGTGAAGTTTCTCGCGGGGCGGCTCTCGAGCTTCTGGATCTCCTGCGCCGCTTCGTAAACTTCTTCGATGGGGACGCGCAAATCGCGGGCGATGGCCTGATAGTTGTGCTTTTCGAGGTTGTGCAGGTGCCGATCGATGATGGCTGTCTCGAGCTCATCGAAACCAAAGGCCTCGGCCTGCACCTTGAGGCACTCTTGCAGGGTGCGCGAGCAGACGCCGAGCGGGTCGAACTCTTGCATGATCCGCAGCACGTCGGGTGCGTCTTCGGGGTCGAGGTGCGCTTCGCCCGCCAAATCTTCGATGGTGAAGTCGGGCGTGCGCGTGCCGTCTTCGCGTTCGATCCCTTTGAGATCGAGGTAGCCCTTCTCGTCGAGGTTGCCGATGACGAGCTCGGCGAAACGCCGCTCTTCGGCGGTGAAGTCGCTCATCTGAAGCTGCCACATCAGGTGCTCTTGCAGATTGGCCGGCCGGGTGAGGTTTTGCTCGATGGGGGGCAAATCTTCGAAGCCGCCGCGCGTGGACGGGAGCGGAGCTTGCAAGGTGCGGTTCTCGAGGAACTGCTCCCAATCGACTTCTTGGTTCTTCTTGTCCTGGGCGCGCTGGGTCATGTCGACCTCGCGCTCCATCCTTTCGGTCTCCCCTACCCGTTCCTCGACAGGGCGTTCGCTGTTGATGGGACTCGGGCTCGACCGATCGGTGTTGTCGCGGGGCCTCGGATCGATTTCGTCGTCGGCTAAAACCGGGTTCGCGTCGAGCTCTTTGCGTATTTCGTCGATGAGCTCGAGCCGCGATAGCTGCAGGAGCCGGATGGCCTGCTGCAGCTGAGGCGTCATGACCAGCTGCTGGCTGAGCTTGATTTGTTGCTTGATTTCCATTGATAGGCGAACGCTTAGGCGTCCTCAGTCAAACTCCCGTCACGGACGCTCGTCTCACTCTATCATTCGTGGTCGACACAATCTGCAGAATCGTGCCAACCCAAAGACCGTCCGGTGAAGCCTGCCCATTTTGAGACGCGACGCCGCGGCTGTCAGCGGAAGGACCGTCGGGAGGCCGGGGGACTTTGGGCGCCCCCGCGGGCGGCGCCCCCACAACGGCCCCTGGTAGCCCCGAGGGGGCGCGATCGCGCAGCGCGTCGAACGGCGAAGCGGTGGGCGCATCGGGTGCGCCTCGACCGGGACTGGGGGCCCTAGCGGAGGGACCGCGGCTCGGGGTCGCGCGCGGCTTCGCCTTGCTCGAGCGCGCCGAGGTAGCGCCTTCGGACCAAGGGGTGCTCGAGGAACGCCGAGGGGGCCCCCGAAGCCTCGATCTTGCCGTCGACGAGCAGGACGGCGCGATCGCAAACGCGCAACGCTTCCGCGACGTGGTGATCGGCGAGCACCACGGCCGTACCCCGCGAAGCAGCTTGCCGGAGGAGATCTCCCATCCGCTCGGCTCCCGCCGGGTCGATGCCCGCAAAAGGCTCATCGCAAACGAGCGCCCGTGGTTCGCCGAGGAGAGCGCGCGCCAGCTCGAGGCGCCGGCGCTCACCGCCGGACAGCTCGCCGGCGCAAACGTCGAGGCGATCGCCGAGCTCGACACGGTGAGCCCATTCGCGCACATCGGCCTTGGCAGCGGCGCGCGTGAGTCGCGCGAACGTGGCCAGATTTTCTTCGACGGTCAGATCCCAGAGGACGCTCGGTGTCTGCGGGATGTAGCCGACGCCGCGACGAACGCGCTGCCAGAGCGGCTCGCGCGAAACGTCGCGGCCGTCGATCTCGACGCGCCCCGAAAGCAGCCGCAGCTCGCCCACCATGGCTCGAAATAGCGTCGTTTTGCCGGCTCCGCTCGGCCCGAGCACGCCGACCACCTCGCCCTCGGCGAGTGAAAGCGTCACGCCGCGAACGACCTCCGCGCCGCCGAGTGCCACGACTGCCTCTCGCGCTTCGAGCCTCATCGATGACGAGATCAGGGTTTGGGAAGCGCTACCGGCAGCGACCCCTTGACGTCCTTCAGCGTCACCTTGGCGGTGGTGATTTCGATGGTCGCCTTGTCGGCGTTGAGCCACCCCTGTCCCCGCGTGAGCTTCACCCCGCCGCGTAGGTCGAGCAGATGGCGAGCTAGATCGAGCTCCACCTCCGGCGCTTCCGCGTGAACGCCGCGGATATCGGCGGTGACACCGCCCGACCCTTTGGCCCAAATCACGCGCGGCGCTTCGTCGTAGCGAACGTCGATGCGCGGGCAATCGACTTTGAGGGCGCCGCGCACCAACGTGACGTGCCCTGTGAGAACGGCCGTCCCCGCCGGTACGTCGACCTCGAGCTTGTCGGCGGACAGCTCGAGGTTGTCGCCCCCGAGAAGGGGCTCGGCCGATGCGATGCTCTGCGGCGTGACCAAGACCGTCAGTGCCGTCGATACGACGGCTAGGGCCATGCCAAAACGGTTGGTCGAGCGCAGGAACCGGCCTCTCACCCGTTTCAGGTTACTGCGTGCCCCGTGCGCTGTCATGCGAGCGGCGTTCCGAGCCAGCGCGTAAGGGGCGCAAACGCCCCCAAAGCGCCTAACGCCAAGGCGCGCAACGCTGAATCGGGCAGCGGCGCCGCACACGATTAATTATTGCCGGCGGTCCGCTTTAAAACCCGCTACCTTAGAATTTGGAGGTGGGCTATCGCCCCCCATGGCGCAGGTCAAGTACCCTCCCGGCGATACAACGGCGTCGCGAATCAAGTCGCTCGTCCTCTGGATTCGTAAAGCGCGCGACAAGGCTGCCGCCGACGCGTTCATGCGGGAAATCCGCATCGACTCCGAATACCTCGACGACGAGACGCGCCCGCTCCCCGTCGCCCGCTGGCACAAGGCGCTCGTCGCCTTCGCGGCCAAGTTCGGGCAAGGCGCCATCCGTGAGACGTGGAACGGCATCGTCGACCCGGAGAACCTCGGCGTGTGGACGCGCGTGCTGCGCGGCACCGTCGACCCCGAGGGAGCCCTTTCCCAGTTCGACGCCCTGGGCGGGGAAGAGATGAAAACCTGGCGGTGGGAACGCGTCGAATCGCGCCCCGGCTATTGGCACGGCCGGGTGATTCTCTCGCACGATCCGCAATTCGAACGCGACGGGCTCTGTGCGGAAGCGCGCGCCGCTGAGCTCATGGGTGTGCCGGCCATGTTCGGGTACGGCCCCGGCTCGGTCGACATTCTCGCTGCCAAGGTGAAGAGCTCGGTGTCCGTTCGCGCCGCCGGTCTCACCGAGGAATACGTCTTGAAGTGGGAAGTGCCCGACACCAAGCGCGGGACGCTTCTCGCCGTAGGGTGCGCCGTCGCTTCGAGCCCGGTGCTGCTCTTCGAGCGTAGCATCGTGGGGGCGGCGGTGATGATTGGCGGCGCCGCGGTGGCCGGCATGCTCGGCACGGCGTGGCAAGCCGGGCAGCAACGTCGCGCCGAGTCGCTCGCGCAGCTCAACCGCATCCGCGCGCTCGAGCGAAGTGTGGCTCTGAAAGAGCAGCGCGAACGCGCCGCCGTGGGCTTCTTCGAAGGCTCGGTCATCGCGGGGCGCTACCGGCTCGGTCGCAAGCTCGGCGCCGGTGCGAGCGGCGTCATTCATCAAGCGACGCGCCTGGCGGACAACTCGGCGGTGGCCATCAAGCTCCTGCGCGCTGCCGTCGCCCACGACACCGTCGCTTCCGATCGCTTACGCCGCGAGGCGGAAGCACTCGGTCTTACTTGGCACCCCAACGTGGTGGAAGTGTTCGAGCACGATCATCTGCCAGACGGCACGGCGTACCTCGTCATGGAAGAGCTCGAGGGGGAATCGCTGGCGACGACGCTCCGGCGCATGGGGACACTGCGCGCCGAACAAATCCGATCGATCATCATTCAGGTCTGCGATGCGCTCGGCGCCGTTCACGCGGCCGGCGTCATTCATCGTGACGTCAAACCGAGCAACATCTTTCTCGCCACCTCGACCGAGGGCGACGGCATGCCGCAGGTCAAGCTGCTCGACTTCGGCATCGCGCGGGTGGAATGGGCCGAAACGCGACTCACTGACATGGGCGCACCGCTCGGAACGCCGGGCTACATGTCACCCGAGCAAGAGCAGGGTGGCGATATCGACGCGCGAAGCGATCTCTACGCGACAGGGGCCGTCATCTACGAATGCTTCGTGGGGCTTCCTCCGCCGACCACGGCGAGCGGCAGCTTCGAGATCGCGGCACCGCTCA
>Ga0190274_10002547_pt1 | contig 10767 bp, 12 predicted proteins | sample Popmic531T_FD_133002 | JGI IMG/M metagenome (GOLD analysis project Ga0190274, IMG submission 133002) | Populus adjacent soil microbial communities from riparian zone of Yellowstone River, Montana, USA - 531 T | ecosystem: Environmental > Terrestrial > Soil > Riparian zone | place: USA: Montana...
CTTTCGCCGCATTGTCGCGGCACCGCAGTTAACGACTTTTTACCACTGGCGACGAAGCGCCCCGTGGCTGCGGTGAATGCCGCGCGAGGGTGGAACAAAGGCGGGAATCGCCGCCGAATCGCGAAAAGCGCCGCCAATCCGACCGTTTATTCGTCGGTGGGCGAGGCCCTAGGCCCGGGTCTGGCGGCGTGCCGTGTCGGCGGCCAGGATCATCCGCCGCGCGGTTTCCTCGGCGGCGTCGGGCGTCAGCGAGACGGCGACCCCGTCGGGCCCCTCGACGAGAACTTCGCCCTGCTCGGCAATCACTTCGCTGGGTTGGGCGTGGGAATGAACCGATTCCATGACGCGGCCTCCTTGCAGCCTACAACCAGCGCGGCCTGTCGGGCGTTCCCTTTGATCCGGATCAGTTTTGGTTGCGCTTTTCGCTATGAGGAACCATGGAGTTCGCGACGTACCAAATCGAATGCCGAAGGAACCCACGCTGAAGTCCCACTATGTCTACGTGGTCGATGACGATCGCGACGTCCGCCGTTCGCTGAGCTTCATGCTCGGCGCCGCCGAAATACGTTCGCATCCCTTCGGCAGCGGCAGCGATTTTATCGAGGCGCTGCCGGATCTCGAGCCGGGCTGCATCCTGCTCGATCTGCGCATGCCGAACATGGACGGGTTCGGGGTCATGGCCGAGCTTGCCGAGCGCAAGATCGATTGGCCGGTGATCGTGATGACCGGCCATGGCGAAGTGCCGGTGGCGGTGCGGGCGATGAAGCTCGGCGCCGTCGACTTCATCGAGAAGCCCTTTTCCGAGCAGGCGCTGCTCAATTGCTTCGAGCAGGGCATGAGCCTGCTCGACGAGCGCCAGCAGAGCGGGCGACGGCGCCAGGAGGCGCATGGCCGCGCTGCCTCGCTGACGGCTCGCGAGCGCGAGGTGCTTCAGGGCCTGCTCGCCGGCCATTCCAACAAGCAGATCGCCCAGTCGCTCGGAATCAGCCTCAGGACGGTGGAGATGCATCGCGGCAACATGATGGACCGGCTCGGCGCTTCCAGCCTCGCCGAGGCGCTGACGCTGGCCATGGAGGCCGGAATCAAGCCCTCGTCGGACCAAGCCGCCTGACGGGTGGCGAGCGGGCCCGACAGCCCTGACGCGGGCGTCGCCGCGCCCCTTTCCGAGATCGAACACCTGCGCGTCGAGATGGCGCGGCTCGAGCGCGAGCTGGCCGGGCTTCGCGAAAGCGAGGAGCTGCACCGGCTGACCCTCGATCTGACGCAGCAGATCGTCTGGACCCTGGAGCCCGACGGCGGCGGCCTGAGGATGAGCGACCGCTACCGCGAATTGACCGGCAAGGGGGAGGACGAGGCGCAGGATTCGGTTCATCCGGACGACCGCGAAATCGTCGCCAGCCGGTTGGCCGAGTCGCTGGCATCCGGCGCGCCCTTCGCCGTCGAATGCCGTCTGCTGATGCGCGACGGCCGCTATCGCCTGTTCCGGGTGCGGGCGGTGCCCCGCCGGGACGAGGACGGCCGCATCCTGCGCTGGTACGGGCTCAGCGAGGACATCCAGAGCCAGCTCGATACCGATTCCGCCAGGCGGGACGCTGAGGAGCGCTACCGGCTCGCCCTTCGCGCCACGCGCGATGCCATGTGGGACCACGATTTCGTCGAAGGCGTCATCGACTGGAGCGACAATGCCGCGTCGATCCTCGGCCTGGACGAGACCTTCCTCGGACGGACGCGCGACGGCTGGTGGGCGGACCGGCTTCATTCCGAGGACCGAAAGACGGTGACCAGGAGCCTCAGGGAGGCGATCGACGGCGATGCCCGGCAATGGTCGGGCACCTACCGCTTCCGCCGCGACGACGGCGCCTATGCCGACATGGTCGATCGCGGCTTCATCATCCGCGACTCCGGCGGCCGCGCGGTCCGGGCGGTCGGGGCGATGACCGACCTCACCGAACGCCACCGCGCCGAGGCCGAGATCGCGCGCATGCAGGCCGAGCTCGTCCATGTCTCGCGGCTGAGCGCGATGGGGGCGATGGCCTCGACCCTGGCGCACGAGCTCAACCAGCCGCTGACCGCGCTCGCCAATTATATCAGCGGCGCGAAGCGCATCGTCGAGCGCGAGGGAATCGGCGATCCGCATCTCGCCGATGCCCTGATCTCGGCCGAGATCGGCGCTCTGCGCGCGGGCGAGATCGTGCGGCGGCTGCGCGAATTGGTGTCGCGCGGCGCGGTCTCGGTCGCGGTCGAGCATCTCCCCAAGCTGATCGAGGATGCGGGGGTGCTCGCCTTCGTCGACGAGCAGGTGCGCGGCGTCCGCCACCGGATCGAGCTCGACCCCGAGGCCCAGTTCGTCCGCGCCGACCGGATTCAGATCCAGCAGGTGCTGATCAACCTGATCCGCAATGCGGTCGAGGCGCTCGACGGCCGGGCCGAGCGCGAAGTGATCGTCTCGACCCATGTCGCCCCCTCCGACATGGTCGAGGTCCGGGTCGCCGACACGGGCGCCGGCATCGATCCGGACGATCTCGACAATCTCTTTTCCGAGTTCATGACCACCAAGAGCGGCGGGATGGGCGTCGGCCTGCCGATCAGCCGGACGATCGTCGAGGCGCATGGCGGCAAGATCCGGGCCGAGAACCGGCCCGGGGGCGGCGCCCTGTTCCGCTTCACGCTGCCTCGCGCCGAGCCGCCGAAAGCCAGAGCGCGGCCATTCTAATCGGCGGCGCGGCGCCCTATCTTGACGCCGAAGGAGATTTGAGATGGCGCAAGAGCAGGCGATCCTGGCGGGCGGGTGCTTCTGGTGCACCGAGGCGGTGTTCAAGGACGTGATCGGCGTGAGCGCGGTGGAAAGCGGCTATATCGGCGGCCATGTCCCGAACCCGACCTATCGCGAGGTCTGCGGCGGCGACACCGGCCATGCCGAGGCGATCCGGGTCACTTTCGATCCGGACACGGTCTCCTACGACGACATCCTCGACATGTTCTTCGCCACCCACGACCCGACCCAGCTCAACCGGCAGGGCAACGATGTCGGCATCCAATATCGCTCGGCGATCTTCCCCAGTTCGCCCGAGCAGGAGGCGGCGGCGCGGCGCGGCATCGAGCGCGCGGCGGCCGGCTGGCCGGCGCCGATCGTCACCACCATCGAGCCGATGGGGATTGCGGCGACAGGTCCGTCCCCCGGACGGACCCAAGAGTCGCTGCAATGGTGGCCGGCCGAGGATTATCACCAGGATTATTGGGAAGGCGAAGGACAGCGTAACCCCTATTGCATCGCCGTCATTCCGCCCAAGCTCCAGAAACTCAGGAAAAGCTTCGCCGACCGGCTGAGGGCCGAAACGCCGGCTACCTGACACTCACCACCGCCGCGACGCCGAGATGATCCGAGCAGTTGCGGCGGAAGCTTTGCAGCGAGCTGGGCGTCAGCACCCCCGTTGTAAACCTGGCGGTGGTGCCGCAGAGCGGCTGAGGGGGCGATGCGGCGAGAGTCACCTGGAGACGCGAATCGTCCCAGATGAAATGATCGTAGCGGCTGGCCCGCACGCCCTGGGCGTTCAGGCTGGTCTTTTCGTTGGGCGCGAAGCCGAGGCGGGTAAAGCCGGCATTGGCCGCCAATGTCCGGAACGAAGCGTCGGTCGCATCCATGTTCCAGTCACCGAGCACCACGGCATTGTCGGTGGTTCGCGGACAGCCGGCCGGCACCGCCGCCCGCAGCTGGGCGATGATGTTGCCGATCTCGCCGATCTCGCTTCGGCGGGCGGCAAGCCCGGCGCTGCCGGTGCCGAAGGTCGCGTGGAAGTTGAGGAACCAGATCAGCCGCGGCGTGCTGCCGGTTGCGTCCCGGATCAGGCTGGCGTCGGGAGGCCGCTGGATGCTGACGCCGGAGGGCAGCAGTGAGGCCGTGTCGACGTGACACAGGATGCTGAGATGATTGCCGGCGTCGTTGACGAGAATGTTGCCATAGCGTTCGAGATAGGTGCTGGTGCCTTTCAGCTCGCCGAAATGGACGGTGCCGCCAGTCGGCTCGATCGCGCTCGCGCTGGCCTGGGTCATCACTTCCTGCAGAAAGGTCAGTTGCGGGAGGCTATTGCCCGGCCAACGGGCGAGCGACTGAATGAATATATTCTTGTTTGGGATGTAATTGGGTACGGCTCTGCTGCCTTGGCCGAGATGCAAGGCGTTCTGAGACACGACAAGGACATCCGCGACTGCCCGCGACGGAAGCAGAGTGGCGGTCGCGACGAGCAATGCGCCGCGAAACCAGTTAAGCCTGTTCATGATGACCTCCCCCGGGAAATCGACGGGACTCAACAGGCGCGTCGGCGGGGGCAGTCGGCAATTCGAGACCGGTCCGATTGTGATTGAACCGGCCCTGTGGCCGGGCAACTATGTCGGAAATGGACCGATCAGCCGCGTGGCTCGGCGGCGCGGCGCAGGCGGTCGTTGATCGCGGCGCCGAGGCCGGACTTGGGGATCGGCGCGACCGCGATGCGGGCGTGGACCTGTCTTTCGGCCTCGTGCAGCTTGTCGAAAAGGCTGGCGGCGGCTTCCACGAGGTCGCCCGCGGCGCTGAGGCTGGCGTCGCCGGCCACATCGCCGAAGCCGATCAGCCATTCGTCGGGTTCGGCCCGGGGAGCGTCCAGGCGAAGCGGCTTGGACGGCGCATAATGGCTCTCGAGTCGGCCGGGGGATTCGACGCCTGCATCGGTGTCCAGCGCGAGACCGAGGTCGATCGGACCCGGGCGAAGCAGGCGGAGCGGGCCGCCGGTCGCTGCGACGATCGTGCTTTCGAGGCCGTGAACGGTCGGGCCGGCATCGACGATCAGCGGGATTCGGCCGCCGAGGCTGGCCAGGACGTGGCTTGCCCGGGTCGGGCTGATCCGGCCGCTGGCATTGGCCGACGGCGCGGCAAGCGGTCCGCCGGCGGCCTCGAGCAGGTCGCGCATGGCCGGATGGGCCGGGGCGCGAACCGCGACGGTCGCCAGGCCCGCGGTGGCCAATGAAGCGATCGCGGCGCCTTCGCGGAGCGGGACGACCAAGGTCAGCGGACCGGGCCAGTATCGCTCGGCCAAAGCGAGAGCCCGCTCGTCGAGCGAAGCGAATTCGGAAGCCTGGGCGACATCCCGGACATGAACGATGAGCGGGTTGAACGCCGGCCGGCCCTTGGCTTCGTAGATCCGCGCCACCGCTTCGCCGCTGGTGGCGTCGGCGGCGAGGCCGTAGACGGTCTCGGTCGGCACGGCGACCGGCTGCCCGGCCGCGATCAGCCGAGCGGCTTCGGCGATCGCCTCGGCATTGTAAGCCAGGATGCGGGTGTTTTGCGCGCTCACGGCGCCGCGCTATAGCCGGCGTTCCATCCGCGCAACGTTCGGGATCGATGATGACCTACAGGCCGCCCGTCGAGGAACAGCGCTTCCTGCTCCGCCATGTCGTCGGCATGGACGAGCTGGCGGGGCACAATGCCTTCGCCGAGGCTTCGCCGGACCTGGTCGACGCGATCCTGGAGGGCGCCGGCGCCCTCGCGGCGGGGGCGTTCGCGCCGCTCAACCGGATCGGCGACGAGATCGGCGCCAGATGGTCGCCCGATGGCGTGACCATGCCGCCGGGCTTCAGGGAAGCCTACCGCGCCTATGTCGGGGGCGGCTGGGGCACGCTTGCGGGACCGCCGGAATTTGGCGGGCAGGGGCTGCCTTTGACCCTCGCCACCGTGGTGATGGAGGATCTGGGCTCGGCGAACATGGGCTTCTCGCTCTGCATGATGCTGACTCCCGGGGCGGTCGAGGCGCTGAACCATCATGGCTCGGCCGAGCTTCGGCAGGCCTGGCTGCCGAAGCTGATCACCGGCGAATGGACCGGGACGATGAACCTGACCGAGCCGCAGGCCGGATCGGACGTCGGCGCGCTGAAGACCCGGGCCGTGCCCGATGGCGACGGCTCCTATCGGATCACCGGCCAGAAGATCTTCATCACTTATGGCGAGCACGACCTTGCCGACAATATCGTCCACCTCGTTCTCGCCCGGCTGCCGGACTCGCCGCGGGGCACGCGCGGGATCTCGCTGTTCCTGGTGCCGAAGATCCTGCCCGACGGGACGAGGAACGACCTGCGCTGCGTGTCGATCGAGCGCAAGCTCGGAATCCACGCCTCGCCGACCTGCGTCATGGCCTATGGCGACGAGGGCCGCGCCACCGGCTGGCTGATCGGCGAGGAGAACAAAGGCATGGCGGCGATGTTCACGATGATGAACAATTCCCGTCTCAACGTCGGCCTCCAGGGCGTGTCGATCGCCGAGCGGGCGATGCAGCAGGCGGTCGGCTATGCGATGGAGCGGGTGCAGGGCAGCCGCGAGGGCCGACCGGCGCGGATCGTAGAATTTCCCGACGTCCGGCGGATGCTGCTCAGGATGAAGGCGCTGACCCAGGCGGCCCGGGCGCTGACCTATTATTGCGCCGGCCAGACCGATCGGGCCAGCCTCGGCGACGAGGGCGCGCGGGCGCGGGCGGACCTGCTGACGCCGCTGGTGAAGGCCTATGGCACCGACGTCGGCGTCGAGGTGACCAGCCTCGCGGTCCAGGTCCATGGCGGCATGGGCTATGTCGAGGAGACCGGCGCCGCCCAGCATTACCGCGACGCCCGAATCTCGCCGATCTACGAAGGGACGAACGGGATTCAGGCGGCGGACCTGGTCGGGCGGAAGCTCGGGCTGGAGGGCGGCGAGGTGCTGGGGCGGCTGCTCGCCGAGATTCGCGCGGAGACGAACGATGAGTCCGAACTGATGGCGCTGATCGGCGCGTGCGGATCGGTCGCGGAAAAGCTCCTGAACACTGGCCCTGAGGACCGGCTGGCGGCCTCCTATCCGTTCCTGACCATGCTGTCCGTCGCCGTCTCGGGCTGGCTGCTCGCGCGTCAGGCTGCGGCGCTCAAAGACTATCAGGGCGATCCCGCATTTCGCGAGATGAAACAGGCGGCGGCGCGTTTCTACCTCGATCAGATTGTGCCGGAAGCTCTGGGCCTGAAGGCCGCCGCCACGGCTTCGGCGGAGATTTTGTTCGCTGCGTCCGAAGAGGCGTTCGCCGCTTGAACAAAATCGTCACCCCGGACTCGATCCGGGGTCCATCTGGCTTTCGGGAGGAGGAAGAAGGTGGATGCCGGATCAAGTCCGGCATGACGACATATTGGTCAGGCCGCTCGGTCGATCAGACCTGCCGGGCCAGCTTGTGCTTGCGCTGGCCGATCGTGCGCCAGACGCGGGGGCCGAGGTCGACCCGGAAGGCGCCCATCTTCTCGCTCGGCGTCTCCAGCTCGCGGCCGACCACCCAGGAGCGCGAGGTCTGGCCGGTCTGGCCGTCGCCCCAATCGTAGAGCGCGTTGACCGCGATCACCGGGATGAACAGCAATTTGTCCTGCAGCCGGACGGCGCGCATGTCGTCGCGGTTCATGGTCACCTGGGCGTGGATCACGCCGGTGGTGCCGGCGGCGATGCCGGGGAGGTGGCATTTCGTGCTGTCGCGGCCGGCGGTGCGGAAGAAGGCGCCGATCTCCTTGTCCTGCTCCGCGCCGGCGTTGAACATCTTGACGTCGATGCGCAGGTTCCGCGCCGCCGCCTTGCCGGTATTGGCGATCTCCAGCTCGAACATCACCACCGTCTCGGTCAGGGTCGCCGAGGCGCGCTCGGCCTTGAGCCCGAGCTCGAGCCAGGGTCGCGCCACCGGTTCGGGGCGCGGCGCGGCTTCCCGCCTGGCGAACGGCGAGGGCTCCGTCGGAACGGCCGGGACCAGCTCGGGCTCATAGGCTTCCTCATCGCGCCGGCGCCGGCGCAGCAGGAACAGGCCGAGCAAAGCCAGCGCCAGCGCGGCGGGGACTGCGTAGAGCCACGGGAAACTGCCGCTTTCCCCTTCGGGCGCCGGCGCCGCGGCGATCGGGCCCGGGGCCACGGGCTGCGGAGCGTCGGGCACAGGCTGCGTAGAGGGCGCGGGCGTCTCGGGCGCGGCGGCGGCCGGCGCGGGCTGCGCGGCGGAGGGCGGCGGCCGCTGCGCCGTCGCCGGGGCCGTTTGAGGCGGGCGGGTCTGCGCCGACGCCGGCCGTTGCGCGGTCACCGGCGGCGGCGGCGCGATGGTGACGGGCTGCGGCGCCGGCTGGGTCGGGGCCGGAACCACGGTCTGGCCGCGCAGCTGGAAATCCTTGAGCTGGGCCGGGCCGACCGCGTTGTCCTGCGCGCGCGCGACGAACGGCGCGCACAGCAGCAGCGCGCCGACGCCGCCGGTCACCAGCTTCATCTTGTGATTCGTCATCTAAACGCTCGACCCGCTCCGAGCCCAAACCTTGCCCCAGATAGGGGCCAAGGCACCGAAATGTAACGCGGAGTCAATATCGGGGCGCCGAACGGCCGCTGCGGTGCGGCAAATCGGCCACAGTCCGGCTCAGTGATGAGCCTCGCCGGCCTCGCCATGCGCCTCCGGCGCGCCGGGTTCGCGGACCCGCGTGCAATGCGCGATCTCGCGCTCGCTGGCATCGGCGGCGAGCTCGGTCAGCCAGGCTTCCTCGGCGCGCGCCGTCCAGACCAGGATCGGGCGCTCGTCGCTCGGCTCCTGGTAGCGAAGTCCGTAAGTGGGCGGCATCGCAGCGAAATGGATCGTTCGGCCGTCATAAGCGAGCTCGGCCGATCCGCGTGGGTAGAAGCCGCCGCCTTCATAGGTGATCCGCGCCGGCTGGCCCCCGCACAGATAGGGGATTCCGGCGGGGCCATGCGCGTCGTGATGGGCGCCGCCGGCGCAGGCGGAAAGCGCGAAAGCGCCGATCGAAACCGCCAGCAATGAGCGCATCCCACCTCCCTCGAAGGGAGCGATGGTGCGCCACGGTGGCGGTCAAATCAAGGCGGCGCGTAAAGCGGGCGCGCCGGCCGGAACGGGGCTCAGGCGATGGCGACGTTCGCCGGGATCGGGCCGAGCTGGACATCCGGCTGCGACGGCGAGAAGGCGAGGCTGTGGCCCGCGGAAAGCGCGACGAGACCGAGCGCGAAAGTGGCCAGAAATGCACGAAACGGCTTCATCCTCAGTCCTTTCCTCCGGCGTTGCTGCCGTCGAAATGGATGTACGGACGCGGTCGTTTCGGAGCAACAGGGCTCGTCGACGGATCTGTCATGTTGGTCGATGAATCGGGAAATTCGTCGCGGGAACTGAAACTGGAAGCCGCCTTCGGCCGCCAATTGGGGAGGTTAAGCCAGCGCCCGCTCAACGAGATCCTCGGGCTCGAAGCCGAGCCGGCGGATGTGGGAGACGATGCCCGGCCAGCGATTTTCGAGGAAATCCTTGCGCTCGGCGCTGCGCAGCCGCTGCGCCGCTTGCGGCGCGACGAACATTCCGACGCCGCGCTTCACCACCACCAGCCCTTCCTCCTGGAAGGTCTGATAGGCCTTGGCGACGGTCAACGGATTGGCGCCGTATTCGGCGGCGAGGCTGCGCACCGACGGCAGCGGATCGCCGTCGCCGACGCGCCCGTCGAGGATCATGGCGGCGATGGAATCGCGCAGGCGGAGGTAGACTGGCCGGTCTTCGTTCATTGCGTCATACTGTGCTAATACACTCGGCCGGTCAAGCGGAATTCTGACAGCGAGGCCGCCGGGGGGCCGGAGGTGCGACAGGCGCCGGTCGGCGCGGTGAACCGAGACCAGGCTGCGGCTGGTCGCCCTCGGAAGAGGGCGGATGAGTTGCAAAGTTAAACCATTATTATCAAATGTTTGCACAGATTGAGCCTTGGCGCTCCCGGCTTGAGGTCAATCGGGGCGTCCCCGGCCGGAAACTTGGGACGCCCAATTCCCCCTGAATGCGCGGGTCCCGCCTCAGGCATCGGCCGGCGCATCGGGCGGAACCCATTGCGAGACGATTTCCTCTTTCGCCGGTCGAAGCCGCTCTTCCAGCTCGGCGCCGGGCGTCCCCAGGAAAATGAAGCCGGCGATCCGTTCGGGCGGCTTGCCGAAAGCGTCGAGGACGGCCGGCGAGTAAGCGGCCCAGCCGGTGACCCAGCCGGCCGCATAGCCCATGGCGTGCGCGGCCAGCACCAGGTTCATGCAGGCGGCGCCGCAGCTGAGCTGCTGCTCCCAGACCGGGATCTTGTGGTCGAGCGTGGGCGAGGAGAGGGCGACGATCAGCTCCGGCGCCTGACGGGCGAAGCGCGCGTTCGCCTCCAGCTCGAGACGGCCGGGGGCGGGATTGTCGATCCGATAGGCGGTTTCGAGCAAAGCGGCGAAGTCCGCGCGCCGGTCCTGAGTCACCTGGACGAAGCGCCAGGGATGGAGCTTGCCGTGATCGGGCGTTCGCATCGCCGCGGCGAGGATTTGCTCCAGCTCGGCGGGTGACGGGCCGGGCGCGACGAGATCGCGCGGCCGGCCGGAGCGGCGCGTCCCGAGCAGCGAGAGGATCGACGAACGGTCGTTCAGCATCGACGAAGGCGCTAACAGGCGCCGCGCGCACCCACAATCCTGCTTCACAAGTGAAATTCGGGCGTTAGGGTGCCGGCCAACGCTGGTCATAACAGCGACGACATCAGGGAGCGAATGCATGGTCGACACCCCCACCGCCGATACCCCGCGGGAACCCGACATCAGCCATGTCAATCCGGCCGAAAAGGACACCTGGTTCGGCCATCCCCGGCAGCTGGCCCGATTGTTCACCACCGAGATGTGGGAGCGGTTCGGCTATTACGGCATGCGGGCGCTGCTGACGCTCTATCTGACCAAGCATTTCCTGTTCGACGACCAGACGACGACCGGCC
>Ga0190274_10002548_pt1 | contig 10766 bp, 8 predicted proteins | sample Popmic531T_FD_133002 | JGI IMG/M metagenome (GOLD analysis project Ga0190274, IMG submission 133002) | Populus adjacent soil microbial communities from riparian zone of Yellowstone River, Montana, USA - 531 T | ecosystem: Environmental > Terrestrial > Soil > Riparian zone | place: USA: Montana...
AGTTCCCGATCGTTCCCGATCGTTCGCGATCGTTCCCGTCGTTCCTTTAGAATCCCCTCGTGTCCCTGCCCTACTCCCAAGCCTGGTACGACACCATTCGCGCAACGCTAGGTGACCAGGCATGCCGGCAGCTCGGCATCTATGTCATCCCGGCTGACTTCCTTCTCTCAGTGGTCGTCCCCGCCTACAACGAACAGAACACCCTGAGGGAAATTGTCCGGCGTGTGGCGGCGGTGCCTGTCAGAAAAGAGATCATCATCGTGGATGACCGGAGCCGCGATGACACCTGGAACGTGATGCAGCAGATTCCTGCAGAATTCGAGTCTGCAGACAATCGCATCGTCCTCAGGCGTCATGAAGTGAATCAGGGTAAGGGACGCGCGCTCCGCACCGGCTTTGCGGCGGCCACGGGCACGGTCGTGTGCGTGCAGGACGCCGACCTCGAGTACGACCCTGCCGAATTTCCGCGCCTGCTCCACCCCATCGTCGATGGACGGGCCGATGTCGTGTACGGCAGCCGGTTCCTCGGCGACCAGGCGCACCGGGTGCTGTATTTCTGGCACTACCTCGGCAACAAGGTGCTGACCACGGCGTCGAACTGCTTCACCAATCTGAACCTCACCGACATGGAGACCTGCTACAAGCTCTTCCGGCGCGAGGTGATCGCCGAAGTGCTGCCGACGTTGCGGCAGGATCGTTTTGGATTTGAGCCGGAGGTCACCGCCAAAGTGGCGCGGCGGCAGTACCGCGTGTTCGAAATGTCTGTCAGCTATTCGGGCCGCACGTACGCGCAGGGCAAGAAGATTGGCTGGAAGGACGGCGTGCAGGCGTTGTGGTGCATCGTCCGGTACGGCCTCGCGGACTGAAAAAGAAAGGGCTGCCAGCCTGACGGCCGGCAGCCCTTCTGTATCGGCACTTATGTGCGGAGCTTCGGTCAGTTACTCCGCTGGCACCGCGCCATCATCCCTAGTGGCGCGACGCCCATACCGAGCACTGAAGTCATAGCGAGGTTCGTACCAGGATCGTGATGTTCGACAACGGCCGAGGATCTGGCAACTGATGCCGCGGACTTTCAATTGACCACGGTGCGCAGCGATTTCCGCCGTGGGCGGATCTGACAAAAGCCGACGATCAGCCTAAAAAGAAAAGGGCCGCTGACCTATGGTCAGCGGCCCTGTGAAGTTGAGATCGGCGTCGACTAGCTGCGGCGGCGACGACGGACGGCGACCGCGAGACCAACGAGTCCCGTGCCGAGCAGCATCATGCTGGCGGGCTCGGGAACCACATTGCACGTTCCCGGGGCGCATTCCTGAGTCGGTGTGCCAGCAATGTCCTTAATCGCGAAGATCTTGTCCGCGCCGTCGTTGACGCCGGTCATGTTGAAGGTCATCACGATTGCGGTCGTGTTCGCGATACTGAACACGAACGGCGCGTAATTCGTGCACACGCGATTGACCGTGCCAACGGCACCTGCCTCCAGCCCGTCACAGCCTGCGGCCAAGATGTAGTCGGCATAGCCGACGCCATTGGCGGTATTCGGCACGACCAGCGCTGGGCTGAAGGTGAAGTCGGGGGTCCCGTTGTTGACGCCATCGACAAACTCAATGGTGAAGCCCGCGAGAGTCTGCGGGTCACTCGTATCGTTGATGTCAAAACCGAGGATAAACGAGTTACCGATCACGTTGAGCCAAGTCGTCAGGTCCGCACCGGTATACGTCTTGGTCAGGCTAAATGACTGGGGTGGGGCGCCCTGTGGGCTCGTATCACCCGTGGATGGCACAAAGCTGCCTTGGGTCGCGCACTGCGTCTGCCCGTAGAAGACACACGGCGAGTTGGCTGTGTTCTGAAATTGGTGAACGACGGCCTGATACAGAGTGATCGGTGCCGCGTTTGCCGTTGTGGCGACGCCAAATGCGGCGATCGCCGCGAAAATTCCCGTTCTCAAAATCATTCTCATACAGAAGGCTCCAGTTCCCCGCGCAGTGCCCGTTCATCTGCCGACGCACGTCAGCGAAAGTCTGGTGGCGTGCAATAGCGAGACTCGTACCAGATTTGTATTGGTAGCCCCACTCCATTGACTTGTGTCAATTCTGGCCAAATTTCTGCACATTCCTGCGCATCAAGACTTCGCCTTTGCGCCGACTCGAACCGGTTATTCTGCCTCGGTGCGGACTAATGTCTGCATTGGTTGTGACCGGATGACTAGGCACCTTAGCCTTCAGGTCACCCCCGGTGATTTCCTTGCCGCGCCCAACCCGAACACAGGCTTGACCCTCCAGCGACACTTCCGGAACTGTCAGAACAACGGCGTCGGGAAAAACGAAACTGCAATTTCAATTAAGTCCATAGTTATTAATAACTTAGCGTCGCGTCACTGGTCGTTTACCTTGCCGAAAAGCTGGCATTGGCATTGCCCCAAGAGGGGTCATGGCAATTCGGCTCGGCTGGTTCAGAAATACGCTTGGCGCCGCCCTCGGACTCGTCGTTGGATTCATCGCAGTGAGTCCCGTGGGGTTGAAGGCAATCGCCATGCTGCCCGTCATCTCGATTCTGACTCCGAGTCAGAACCAGGACGTGTCAGGGCAAGTGACGTTCTATGCGACGGCCGATTCAGAGGGCGTCGCCTCCCTGCAGTTCCAGGTGGACGGCCAGGACTTCGGCAGCCAGATCACCGCAGGCTCGTGCAGGGCCACGTGGAACTCGACCCAGGCCGTGGACGGAACCCACACGGTTCAGGCGATCGGCAGGGATGAGTTCAACAACCCGATCACATCGCAGGCCGTAACGGTTCGAGTCAACAACTTCGTGGCGCCCCCACCGCCAACCCCGACGCCGACCCCGACACCGACGCCGCCTCCGGTCGCACCGCCCCCGCCGGGCACGCCGGCCGCGAATGCCGTCACGATTCTCTTTCCGTCGCCAAACGCAGTGGTGCAGGGCACCGTGCCGGTATCGGTCGCTATTCCAGCCGGGACGGTGGCGCTTTCCGTCGAGCTGAAAGACGTGTGGGGCGCCACACGCAACACGTGGTCCATTCCGGTGTCGCCGAGCACTTCGGCGGCCACTGTGCAGGTGAACGCCGCGATCGGCAACCTGCCGGCTGCGAACTACTCGCTCGTCGGAACAGCGGTCGTCCATGGATTGCAGGTTGTCAGCGTTCCGGTGCCCGTCCGCGTCGAGAACGCGACAGGGACACCGCCCGGGCCGACGCCGCCAACTCCCCAGCCACCCTCGAACACGTCACCCAGCGTGACGATTCTTTCGCCGTCGGGGAACGCGCTGCTGCAGGGCATCGTGCCCGTGTTCGTCGCGGTTCCGGCGCAAACCGAGTCCGTCGTGGTCGAACTGAAAGACGTCTGGGGTGGGACGCGCGGTACGTGGGCCGTTCCACTCTCGCCCAGCGCATCAGCAGCCACCGTGCAGGTGAACGCCTCGATCGGCAGCAACGTGTCGCCTGCGAACTACTCACTCGTCGCAACGGCGATCGTCAATGGCCTCGCGGTTTCCAGCCTTCCGGTGCCTGTGCGCGTAGAGAACGGCATCTCGACGCCGCCTCAGTCGCCGGCGCAGCCTGGCGCCGGCCGGGGACCATCGCGCGTCAGGACGGTGCCGGCTGAAACGGTTGACCCTGATCTGACGGGTGGTGCGCGGCCGCGGCCAGAGGCACAGGCCGCCGGTGAGCGCGCCGGGTTCCGCACGTCATCGACAACGGCGTCGCAGGCCAAGGCAGGGTCGAAGAGCACCCTCGGGTCGAGCAGCAAGAGCCAGAAATCCACGGCTCCCTCGTCTGCCAAGAGCACCAGTCTGCCCGCCGGGACCATCGTGACCATCGGCCTGGGTCCGTGCACCGGCCCGGACCCGTATGCCAAGCACCCGACGCTGAAGGGTGAGTGCGTGTCGGGAACCTGGTTCCCCCGAGTCAGGAAGGCCGAGGCAAGGCGTCAGCAATAGGCTGGGAACGGGTGACCATTGTTCGGTGAGAGGGTGACATTTCCTCCGAATACTGTGACAGGAATGATACGGAGCTCCGGAACGCAGATTGCTATGCACAGTCGTTGTGCATATCGAGCTCACGTCTACGCTCACGCAGGAGGATGAGAACCGCCTGGCGGGGGTCATCCTGAAGGCGCTGTCCGGCATGCTCGACATGCTTCCGATTTCGTACCTGGTACGGGTGGAGACCACCGACCAGAGTGTGCTCGAACAGGTGAGTCCCGGCCTGTCTAACTGGGAATCAATGACCGCCGCCGCCACCGACCCCGCGCTGCCACTCGGCGAGTCGTAATCAGAACAGGCCGGAGTGGGGTTCCGGTATCCTTTAACTTCATGATCATTAGACCGCTGTCGGCGTTCGGTGCGGCAGTGCTGCTGGTAGCTCTGGGCTCGGCACCAGCCTGGGGACAGTCCGCCGCGAACGTATTGCTGGTCGTCAACGACGCCAGCCCGGACTCGGTCGAGGTTGGCAACTACTACGCGGCCGCGCGCCAGATTCCAGCCGGCCAGATCGTCAGGATTTCCACACTCGTCGCGGACTCCATCCCGCGCGCGGCGTTCGAGGCGAACATTGAGGCGCCGATCTCCGCGTTCCTCGCGAAGCACCTCCTCCACGACCAGATTCTGTACGTCGTCCTGACCAAAGGCATTCCGCTCCGGATCGATGGCACTGAAGGACTGAATGGGACGATCGCCAGTGTGGACTCCGAACTCACGCTGCTCTACCGGCGCATGACCGGCGGCGCCGTGCCGGTGACCGGACGTGTGGACAACCCGCTGTACCTCGGCGACAAGCCCGTGAAGGGCGCGAAGCGTTTCTCGCACATCGATTCCGACCTGTATCTGGTCACGCGACTCGATGGCTTTACGGTGGCCGAGGTCAAGGCGCTCATCGACCGCGGCGTAAAGCCGGTCAAGGACGGGCAAATCGTGCTGGATCAGCGAGCGACGTTGATCGATCGCGGCGGCGATGCGTGGCTGCAGGAAGCGTCGGATCGGCTCACGAATGACCAGCACGGCGCGCGCGTCCAGTTCGAGAACACCCGAACGGTGGCGAACGTCACGGGGCCGGTGATTGGGTACTTTTCGTGGGGATCAAACGACCCTGCCAATCAGCGGCGGGCAATGGGCCTGTCGTTCGTGAATGGCGCCATCGGCGGGATGTTCGTCAGCACGGACGGGCGAACGTTCAGAGAACCCAACGCGAACTGGAAGCCTGCAATCGCGGGCAGCTCAACCGGCGGGCAGTCCCTCGTAGGCGACCTGATTCGCGAGGGCATCACCGGTGTCGTCGGCCACGTCGCGGAGCCATATCTCGACTCGATCGTCCGCCCGCAGGTCCTGTTCCCGGCCTACCTCGCGGGCTTCAATCTCGCGGAATCGTTCTACCTGGCGATGCCGTTTCTCAGCTGGCAGGACATCGTCATCGGGGATCCGTTGTGCGCCCCGTTTCAATCTGCGCCGGCAGCTCAGGACCTGCTTCACCGCGGTGTGGACCAAGCCATCTCATTGCCTGCGCTGTTTGCCGAACGGCGTCTGAAGAATCTGAAAGCGGGCGGCTCACCAGTGAACGCGGAGGCGCTCACGCTGAGTCTGCGCGGCTGGAGTCTCCTGGCCCAGGGTAAGCCGGACGCCGAGGTCGACGAGGTGCTCGAGCGGGCGACAGCCCTCGAGCCACGTCTGGTGACGTCACAACTGCGCCTGGCTGGCGCAGCCGAAAACCGCAACGATTACGACAAGGCGATCGCGCGCTACCGGGCGGTGCTGGCCGCGGAGCCGGGAAATGTGGTGGCCCTGAACAATCTGGCCTACGCCCTGGCAGACAAGAAGGGCCTGGCGGCGGAGGCGCTGCCACTGGCTGAACGTGCCTATCGCCTGTCCGGCCAGGCCCCCACAATCGCGGACACGCTGGCCTGGGTGCACTTCAAGCTGGCCGACACCGCGAAAGCGCTCCCGCTCCTGGACCAGGCCGCAAAGAGCGCGCCGGGAAATGTCGATATTCTGGTCCACGCGGCCATCGTGCACGCCTCCGTGGGCAATCTCGTGCAGTCGCGACGCTACGTCGATGCGGCGATCAAAGCAGATCCGAAGGCGGCCGATCGCAGCGACGTCAAAGCCCTGGTTGGGAAACTGGTGATTTAGTGAAGTCACGATCCATTGCCGCCGCGGCGGTCGTCACGCTGGCCGTCGTTCTCGTGTTCGGGAAGGTCCTTCTGCGCCTGGTGGATGACTGGATCGTGGACGGGAATTATTCGCACGGATTTCTCATCATCCCGATCGCGCTGTACTTCGTCTGGGAGCGCCGCCAGAAACTCGCGGCCGCACCGCTGGCGCCGTCGTGGATGGGACTCGTGTTCCTGGGTGGCGGCATCGCGGTGCTGCTCGCCGGTCTCTGGGGATCAGAGCTGTTTCTGAGCAGGGTCGGCCTGCTGCCCGTCACCGCGGGCATTGTCCTGTTCCTCTTTGGTTGGGCTCACCTGCGCATCCTGGTTTTTCCCATTGCCTTTCTGCTGTTGATGATTCCCATTCCGGCCATCATCTTCAACCAGATCGCGTTTCCGTTGCAGATGTTCGCGTCCCGCGTGGGCGAATGGGCGATCTCGGCTGTGGGAATCCCCGTGCTGCGCGAAGGCAATGTGTTGATTCTCGCGCACACGACGCTCGAGGTGGCCGAAGCCTGCAGCGGCATCCGATCGCTGGTCTCGTTGATCACGCTCGGCATCGTGTACGGCTACTTCATGGACCAGCGGAGCTGGGTGCGTCTGTTGCTCGTCGCCTCGGCGATTCCTGTCGCGATTCTGGCGAACGGCGCACGCGTGGCGGGCACGGGCATGGCCGCCCATTGGATCGGGAAGGACGCCGCGGAAGGTTTCTTTCACGAGTTCTCCGGCTGGATCGTCTTCCTGTTTGCGTTCGTCATGATTCTGGCGATCCAGAAGTTCATCGTGAAGGTGGCGCCGAAGCCGGCGCAGCCATTGCCGCCGGCAGCAAACGCGGCGGCGGTTTAAGGACAGGTTATGCGTACACGGATTGCAATCGTGCTTGTGTGTCTCGTGGCCGCCGGAGTGGCGGTAGCGCGCGCGGACCGCGCCGAAGAGACACCGTTGAGGATGTCCTTCTCGCTCTTTCCGATGCAGCTCGGTGAATGGCAGGGCCGGCAGAACCCGCCGTTCTCCGACCGTGTGCTCGAAGTGCTGGGACTGGATGATTACCTCTCACGCAGCTATTACAAGGGCACTCAATCGTTCGCCGATTTGTACGTCGGCTACTGGCGCAGCCAGCGGCAGGGCGACACGATGCACTCGCCCCAGAATTGCCTGCCGGCCGCGGGATGGGAGCCGGTGTCGCAGTCGTTGCTGACGCTACCCGATCCGCGCGACCGGTCGCGTCAGATGACGGTGAATCGCTACCTGATTCAGAAAGGGCTCGATCGTCAGCTGGTGTTGTATTGGTACCAGGGACGAGGCCGCATCATCGGCAGCGAGTACTGGAGCAAGATCTACCTGGTGGTGGACGCCGCGCGGCTCAACCGTACCGATGCCGCGATTGTGCGCGTCGTCATCCCGTTACGAGGGCAGGCCGCGAACGACGAAGCCGTGGCGGAACAGGACGCGATCGACTTTGTGAACGCGTTCATGCCCCAACTGAGCCAGTTTCTCCCCAACTAGAGGTAGCGATGAAATTGCTGAAGTGTGCGGCCGCGACTTTGATCGCGGTGTGGCTTTCGGCCTGCAGCGGCCCCAGCGCCGATGAGCATTTCGCCAAGGGCAACTCCTACAGCGAAAGCAGCCAGTACAAAGAAGCCATCGTCGAGTACAAGCTCGCGCTCCAGGCCGACCCGCGGCGGGGCGACGTCCTGATGAAGCTCGGCGCGGCCGACTTGCAGGTGGGGGACGTGCGCGCCGCCCTCGGCGACTTTGTGCGGGCGGCGGATGTGCTCCCGGAGAACGCCGAAGCCCAGGTCAAGGCAGGCAGCATGCTGCTCGTGGCCAAGAAGTACGAAGACGCGCAGACCCGAGCGGACAAGGCGCTGCAGATCGATCCCAAAAATGTCGACGCCCTGATCCTGAAGGGCAACTCCATGGCCGGTCTGAAAAATATCGACGGCGCCGTGGCGGAGTACCAGGAAGCCCTGGCGCTGAATCCGGCGGCCGACGCGGCCTCGACGAACCTGGGCGCCATTCAGTTCATCCGCGGCGAGAAAGAGACCGCTGAGGCCACGTTCACGAAGGCGGTTGAATCGGCGCCGAAGTCCATCAACGCCCGCCTGGCCCTGGCTAATTTCTACTGGGCAGCGCGCAGGCCGAAGGAGGCGGAGGACAGCCTCAAGGCCGCGCTCGCGCTCGACCCGAAGAGCTTCGGTGTCAACCGCGCCATCGGTGTCTTCTACATGGTGAGCGGCCGCGCTGCAGAAGCCGAGCCTTACTTCAAGACGATTGCGGCCGCGGCCGGCACGACCGAGTCCACCATCGGACTCGCCGACTACTACATCGCGGTGAAGCGGGTTGACGAAGCCAGAACGGTGCTCCGGGAGCTGGCGAAGCGAACGGACGCGTTCGCTGCAGCCACCACCCGGCTGGCAGCTGTCGAAGCGCAACAGAACAGCCGCGCCCAGGCGCAGGTCCTGGTGGACTCGGTGATTGCAAAACAACCGGCCTACCTGCCTGCCAGGCTGTTGAACATGCGCCTGCAGCTTGCGGCCAACAAACCCGACGAGACCATCAAGTTTGCGGAAGGAATCATCAAGGACGAGCCGAACTCTGCCGCGGCAGCTGAGGCCAATATTCTGATCGGGACGATTGAGTCCTCACGAGACCGCGTGGAACAAGCCACCAAAGCGTTCAGCGACGCCCTGCGAATCGATCCCAGGTCCGTGATGGCCGCCCTCTCGCTCTGCCGCCTCTCGCTGGCGCAGCTCCAGCTGGACAAGGCCGAAACCTATGCCAACCAGGCGCTCGCCCTGCAGCCCTCCAACCCCGCCGTGCGCGCCATGCTCGTTCGCATCGACCTCGCCCGCGGAAACACGAGCCGCGCGAACAGCACCCTTGCCGAGCTTCAGAAGCAGTATCCGAATTCACCGACCGTGCTGAACCTGGTCGCGGCGCAGCATGGCGTTGCCGGCCGGATCGACGTCGCACGAACGACCTACGCCAAGGCTGCCGCAGCCGCGCCCAATGACATGGAGGCCCTCGAGGGCCTCGTCGGTACCAGTTTCGCTTCTGGCCGGAAGCAGGACGCCATCCAGGCCGTGGACGAGGCGATGAAGCGAAGCGCGCCATCCGCTGCGCTCTACATCCTCGCCGGCCGGGCCTATATGGGCGCCGGCAACCCCGCCAGGGCCGAGGAGCTGCTGAAGAAAGCGATCGACCTGGAGCCCGCCAAGCTGCAGGCGTACGGCCTGCTCGGCCAGCTCTACGTGACCCAGAAGCGGCTCGGGGATGCCCGCGACCAGTACACCGAGCTCACAAAGAAGAACCCGAGGTCCGCGCCCGCCAGCACGATGCTCGCGATGATCATGGAAGCCGAACGGGACCTCCCTGCCGCAGAGGCCCAGTACCAGAAAACCATGGGCATGGACGCGGAGGCCGCGGTGGCTGCCAACAACCTGGCGTGGCTGTACGTCTCCTCGAACCGCAACCTCGACCAGGCCTTGCAGCTGGCCCAGACAGCCGCCAAGCAGCTGGGCGAGTTACCGCAGGTGAACGACACGCTGGGCTGGATCTACTACCGGAAGGGCATGTTCCAGCCCGCAGTCAGGCACCTCGAGAAAAGCATCCAGAAGGACCCCGCGGATCCGACTGTTCACTACCATCTGGGAATGGCGTATCTCCAACTGGGCGAGATAGATAAAGCCAAGAAGTCGCTGACGAAGTCGCTGTCGATCAGCCAGAACTTCGAGGGCGCCTCGGAAGCAAAGAAAGCCCTGGCGGATCTGGGGAAGTGACCTGCGAAGCCTAAAGTAACTCCAAGGGGAGACTTTCACGGAGCTGACGTACCTGTCATTTTTACGCAAGTCGATGTGGATCAACGAGTTAGCCCACGATTTTGCGACAGTCGAAGGCAGGGTACCGTTCTTGCTATCTAGTGGGCCGAGTTGAGCCGCAGGTGTCGAGGTCAGAGGCTGCGGTGTTTGAACTGGACTGTTGGGGCCTCAGGCCTCGGAGGTAGGTAGATATGAAGCGTCTTTTGTTAACTGGAATCATGGCCGCAGCGATGATGGTCGCCGCGGTATCGAAGGCTGAAGCTGTCGTGCAATTGCAGGTGGTCATCTGCCAAGGTGGCGCTTTCTGCTTCACCTCGCCTGTAGCCCCCGGGCCGGGGCCGTTCACCAACAACAACATTGTCGTTGGTGACTACTCGGTGAGCGGGTCGGTTTCGTCATTGGAAAACCCGCTGGCGTCCAACGCGGCGACGTCGACACTCGCAGTTCAGCGGCTGTCCACGAACAATGTTGGAAATCTCGAAATCTACCTGATTGCGAGCAACTACAACAACCCGCCGCCCCCGGGACACGACATCACGAGCATCCTGTCAGGGACGTCGTCCCTTGCTGTGGGCGCTTCCACGATCACCTATCAGGGCTGGGTCAATTTCACCAACGACAACACCCTGCCCCCGAACGGCACGACGCCGGGACAGCAGTCCTGCGCGCTCGCGGCTGACACGACCGCCTGTGCGACGTCGCCGCTCAGCATCGTCACGAACGCGGGTGCCATTCCGTTCTCGATCTTCACGCTCATGACGTTCAACATTGCGCAGGCGAGCGCACTCGC
>Ga0190274_10002549_pt1 | contig 10766 bp, 8 predicted proteins | sample Popmic531T_FD_133002 | JGI IMG/M metagenome (GOLD analysis project Ga0190274, IMG submission 133002) | Populus adjacent soil microbial communities from riparian zone of Yellowstone River, Montana, USA - 531 T | ecosystem: Environmental > Terrestrial > Soil > Riparian zone | place: USA: Montana...
CGACTGCCTTCAGCTGCGGCGCGCGATCAGCATTCAAGCTGAGAGGAAAAGGTTACTTGAGAAAAATGCTATCGCGCCGTCAACTGCAAGGCTTTGTTGTGCCGCGACGCCTGAATCACCGATCCGGCGCATTCACAATTTTACCGTCCGGAGCCCCGCTAGACTTCTCGAGGAAGTTGATAATGGCCTGATTGAACTCTCCTGGCTTCTCCAGATTGGGAAGATGACCACACCCATCAATCACGGCCAGATTGGCTCCGGGAACTGCCGCCGCGAAATCCTCGCCCCACTTCAGCGGCGTGATCTGATCTTGACGACACCAAACGAACAGCGCAGGGACTCGGATGCCCGACAGTTCCTGCACCGAGTAAGGGGCGCGGTGGTCGCTCAGGTGCCGCTCAATCGTGTACCCGTCGTCCGCCCGCAGGCGATACTCGAAGCGCGACCGCACCAGCTCTGCGGTCACTAGCGATTTGTCATGCAACGCCGCCATCAGGCCCCTTTTCACACCTGCGAGACTCGGCCAACCACCACCGGCGGACTGCTTGGCCGCATCGTGTCCCGGCCCGCTATTTGACGCGGCGCAGACCAGTCCCTCAGACATCTCCGGGTGATCGAGTGCGAACTGAACGGCCAGCGCGCCGCCCATCACGGCACCCATTATCGTGGCCCTGCGGATTCCCTTCACACGGAGAAACTCGGCGATGAAGTCCGTCCAGGTATCCATTTTGTAGTCGATATGGGGCTTGGCTGACCCGCCGGTGCCGATCAAGTCAACAGCGATTACGTGGTAGTTCCGCGCCAGCGCCGGCAAGTTCTGCGCCCACATGTGAGAATCCCAGCCGAGATTGGCGAGGAGTACCAATGTCTTACCGCGGCCCGCTTCGTAGTAAACGATCCGCTGCCCGAAGATCTGGATCGTCTTCTGCGTCGTCGTCAGTTTTAGGAGAAGGTTCGGGCGTTGAGACTCTGTCGGAGCCTGCTTGAGAGGCTGTCCACGTGCACCGGAGGCAAGTCCAGCAGTCAGCAAGCAGAGGAGCAAAGCTTCCATGAAGTACACTTTCCATCTCATGATGAGTCTCCCGGTTAGAGTCATCCGCTCAGACGTGAACTGAGCGGCACAACGGCGGAGTTGACGCGGCGGCGCGAATCAAAGCACCCTTCGCCCCACCAGGTTAGTTGAGAAACACGCCCCCGCCGCTCGCGTCCAACGATTCGTTGGACAGCGCTGCTTAGGGTCCCTCGATCTTCGATGGCGGCACGAACGCGGATGGCGGAGATGATTCCGCAACGTTCCACACCTTTGGCGTTTTGCTGCGAATGCCAGGATAGTTTGTGGTCACGAGATAATCGCGCCAAACGCGAACCGTGACTTTCACACGACTCCCGATGGGAACATTCTTGAAGACATTTTCGTCACAAGCCGGATGGTCGACGACGATCGTGTTCCCGGCATAGTTTCCAGACAAAATGCGATTTACGCGGTACTTCGCAACCTGATGAACGTACAACCCACCGCAACCTGCGCCGAGGTGCGGGCTGAATTTCACCAACGTCCCCTCAAAGGTGACGAGATAAGAATCGCCGCGCCCTTGTGAATAGCCACCACTTGCCGAGAGCACAATGACTGCCATCGCGATCAATAACAATCGTTTCGATATAGTCATCATAGAATTGGTGCTGTCCAACGATGGCCTTCAGCTGCGGCGCGATCACCATGCAGGCTGAAGGGAAGCAGCTACTTGACAAGCATGCGATCGCGCCGTCAGCTGCAAGGCGTTGTTGGACAGCGCCGAGGAAGACAGGCGCAATCCGCCATCCTTTCAATTGACCGGATCATCAACAATCTTGCCCTTGCCGTTCCGAATTTCAAACCTGAATGAAAGCGTACTCGAATAGCAAATCTGCCTGCCTTGGATTTTTGGAGGGACCTTGAATTCCCACTGTTTGGCAGCATCAACAACCGCTTGACCGGTTAACTCATCGGGTGCTTGACTCACTTTAGCCTCTGGCACCTTGCCATATTCATCAACAAGAATATCAACAATTACTTTTCCGCTGATGCCATTTTTCAGAGATTCATTTGGATAGAGAGGCTGAACCTTCTTTGTAGCCTTCTGCTTGCGCAGTCCGGCTTCACCAACCGGGGCCTTGAACGGGCAAAGCTTCTGAGGTAAGGCAATAACGTCGAAACAAAAGATACTTGTGAGAACGAGAAACATCGTCGGCACGATTCGTAATCTAATCATTCAACTTCTCCAAGCAAAGAAAGCTGTCCAACGATTGGTTATGCCGCGGTTAGTCGGAAAAACTGTTCATACGTTTGGTTGTCAACAACTATGTCTAACTCACGTACTTCCCCATCGAGTACGTCGGAATGATCTTCAAGAGTTATGCGCGACGTTTTGACCGAGCGCCCGTCGGATACATCAGAACAATTAACCCGGCATACCTACCGTTTCAATGCGCAGATTGAGTCCGTCGATTTGTGCCCAGAGTTCCTTTGCGCGACGCGATGGGTTTTCGAGTGTGTCGTAATTCCCGGTATCTCTACGTTCCTGCCACTCATCAAACAAAAGTTTGGAAAGCTCACGAAAGATAGGTTCTACGTTTTGATAACGCTCGGTGGGATAAAACGCACCACTTCTGATACCCATTGAAGCATCGTCGCCTTCAAGCATCGAGTAGCCAAGGCATTCCTCGCCAGAGAAAAGATTAAACTTCATATTGCGATAGCGGCATAACGTTGCGCTTGAGCAGCTCGCCCACGCAACTAGAGTTAAAGGCTACTCAATTGCAAGTCGGCTCCAAGCGCGTGTTAGATTCCGGCCGACGACTAAACGTTACTTTCCATCACCTAGATTGTAACGCGATAAGACCGCGTTGAATTCTGTCTCGGTCATCCAACCCTCCGCGTGATGCTTCTCATTCCAGAATCTAAACAGGGTAAACTTCGATGAGGTAAACATCTCGCCTCGGTGGAAATCGTAGATCATTTTCAGCGAATCTACGGAAGATATTGAGTCGTGATTCTTGACTCTCAGGCTCAGATAAATCACGGCATCAGATGACAACCATCTCCGATCCTCAACTTTCTCAATAGTCAACCGTGGCAAATAGAAGTTAGCCTCCATTTGCCGATATGCCCCGCGCTCGAGCCAGATCGTCATGGTCGAGCTGCTCCAGAAATAATATTGCTTGATCTGATAACCATAGCGAACGCCTGAAAAGCTATCGCGCTTTTCGTCAGAGGCGACCGTGTATTTGGCATACCAGACGACTACGACTATGCCAACGAAAATGAGTGTGCCAAGCAGGAATGGCGTGAGGTGCTTTCTCATTCGCGCTATGCAATACCTTTCGTATTAACGAGGAATCTAACGTTGTGCTTGAGCAGCTCGCCCACGCAACTACGAATAAAGGAATCTTTATGGCGAGTCCGCTCCAAGCGCTTGTTCGGCGCGGCCCGCAGCAACTAAGAAATCCAAACCATACTTCGCTTGGACACTTTCCAGCCATCGAGGCTCTTTTCCAGCAGGACGTAATGACCTGTGCCGCATAGCCCACCGCACCCGTGTTGGATGTAGACTAGGGCTTGATTCATCCCGGCATTAAACCCTACCCGCGAAAGAATGATAAAGCCCCCGGAATCGGGATATCTCTTGTAGAACTCCTGCCACCAACCACCGTCATTGAATACTTTCTCGATCTCCTGCTTTTGGACGAGAACATGTTTTAACTTCAGGTCAAATGAGTCTTTTAGTAGGGCGGGTTCTTTATTCTTGACTCTGTAATCGTTGACGACTCCTTCCGCCAACGTAGGGAATATCCGCTTAAAGGACTGGCCGTCTTGGTCCGAGTCGAGACTGGCTGTAAGGTCGGTACTCGTCTGGTCTTCGATCACTAGAACCTTGATCTTAGATTGTGTGTCGAAGGTGACTCTGTCGCCGGCGAACATATTGGTGATCACTGCGCAGTAAACGGCATACTCTTCGGCGGATGCCTCCCCTTGGAACGAAGAAGCTGAACCCAAAGACGCCAGGATGAGTATCGCTGAGACAATTTGTAGCAGGTATTTCTTCATCGTTAGCCTTCGCAGTGCTGACGCGATCTCGGAGCCGCAGAACGATGGCCTTCCGCTGCGGCGCGCGATCAGCATTCAAGCTGAAGGAATAAAGTTACTTGAGAAGCATGCTATCGCGCCGTCAGCTGCAAGGCTTTGTTGGGCTGCGACCATCACAGGCGAGTTCTGGTGTTCCATGCAGCCACGCTGTCTGTCAGCGCGAAGATACGCGGCAGCACCTTCTCGAACGCCAGACCCGAGATGACACTTGCCACGAGACAGATCATTAGGTCGGCAATCAACCCCGGCAAAATAAAGCTTGCGCTGCCGACAAAGCCACCGTATCTCCCCAACGCGAGAGGGAAGCCGAACGGACCGAACATGTCACAACACGGTGGCTCGACCATGATGTAGGTGTAGATATTAGCTGCTATGAAGAAAAGCAAGCTAAGCAAGAATCCAATAATGAATAATGTGCGGCTCAAGATGATCTTTCGTTGTTAGCAGCAACCGAGCAGCCCAACGACGGCCTTCAGCTGCGGCGCGCGATCAGGCATCGGGCTTACCCTTCATTGGATACTTCTCTATCGCCTCGCGACAACTGCCGATTTCTTTACCGTCAGGTGCTCAAACGAGACTTGCCTTACATCGACCACATTGAACGAGCCAAGCCTTCCCAAAAGCTTCCCGTAGTCTTTACTCGCAGTGAAGTGCAAGTCGTTAGCGACCTGTTGGTTCGAGTTCCTTCGTGTGATTTCGTGGATCATTCCCTTTGTTTGCGGAGTCAGAACGATCCACGAAATCACACGAAAGGACTCGAAAAGAAAGTTTTTGCAAGAGCAGTGTTCGGGGGATTGAGGAACCCAAGCCGAGGGGCGGCCACTGAGTGCCGCCCCTACAACTTCCACCCCGGGCTTTACGCGATCGATACGCTCCGCGGGCTAAGACAAAAACAACTGATGACGAACTTGATCAGAGCTTCTTATCGGATATCAGGGGATGGTCTTCTCGGTTCCGCGGACTAATTCTTTGAACCTGGGGTCGTCACGCAACGCTTCGAGGCGCGGATCGACGCGGACGAAGGTGAAGCCCACGGCATGTTCGCGTTCAGCCTGAGTTAACCAGCGAAAAGCACTGTCGGCGTCACCAACCAGACAGTAGATAATGGCAATCTCGTATGCGGAAACCCATTGCTCCGGCCGCCGTTCAAGAATCTCATTAAGTATGACTTTGGCTTCTTCCGGTCTTCCCACTGATGCCAACACCTGGGCCCGTTTCGCGCGCGTGGTCGGAGTTTCACCAGCGAACACTCGTTCCTGATCGAAAGCCGCCAACGCTTCGGTGTGCATGCCTTTTTTCTCATACGACCAGCGCAACACGGTATGAGCGGCCACTCCGCCAAAGTCGAGATCGAGAGCTTTGCGACACTGCTTGATCGCATCATCATAGCGCCCCGCAAAGAAGAGAACGTTTGCCACTCCGGTTGCGAGCACCGGCGACTGCGGCGAAATTTCCCGCGCGCGTTCCATCTCGTTAAAGGCCTCTTCGTGACGGCCCATGGCCGACAAGCTAAACGCATACCAGCGATGGGCTACCTGGGCTCCCGGTTTCAGTTCAATTGCTTTTCGCAGTTCGCGCTCGGCGTCCTCCCAGTCTCGATCGTAGTGGAGCTTCACGAAACCCAGAGACGCGTGTGCTTCAGCTAAATGCGGATCCGCTTCAACTGCCCTCAGTGCTGATTGTTTGGCGCGCTGCCAGGCCGCGGGTGGCGGAGGCTCGACATACCAGTTCAGCAGTGAATAACAATCAGCCAGCTCGGAATGTGCGATGGCAAAATCGGGATCGAGGTGGACGGCCCGCTCCAGTCGTTCGATGGCTTGTCGTAACCCCTCTGCCGAACGACGGGTCGAGTAGTAGCGACCCGCAGTGTAAAGCTGGCGAGCTTCTTCGTTTTCTCCCGACTGCGTGTCGGGGGCCGGACTCAACACCGGGGAGGTGACATCAGCGCGCTTGTGGTCGAAACCAGTGACTGCCCTTTCTGCTGGGCGCCTGGCTCCAAGACCGAAGACCTCTTTGCTGGCGAAGGCTGGGTTCCGGGTCTTTTCCAGTAGTTCTTCAAACGCCGGCTCGCCACGCAGCGGGTCCAAGGTCGGTTCGACGCCAAGCCAGACCAGCCAACCATCATTCACCCGGTAAGCCTCTTGCAGAAATTCCAGAGCAGTTTCTCGATCTCCAAGTAACAGATGAATCACAGCTATGTGATAAGGCGACACGTAAGACCGTTCAGACATTTCCTGCAATTGATTCAGTGCGACGCGAGCATCGGAGTGGCGCCCGGCTGCCGCATACGCTGCGCCCAACGCAGCCAAGCAGAATTGGCCACCACTTGAAAGGTCGAGAGCTTTTTCGGCATTCTTGACGGCCTCGTCAGCACGGCCAGCCTGCCTAAGAGTCCAGGAATAAGTAACCAGTCCGTAGGCGAAGTCAGGTACAGCGTCGAGCATGTTCTGGTAAGTGGTGATCGACTCCTGGATGCGACGTGCCTGGTAATAGCACCAGCCCAGGCCTTGCACGATGCTGGGCGAGAGCGGATCCAGCTCGCGGGCACGCAGCATCTCTTTGATGGCTTCATCAAAGCGTCCAATCATCAGCAAGTGGAAACCGTACCAGTGATGTGCAGTGGCATAGTTTGGATTGATCTCGATTGCGCGGCGGTGCTGTCCTTCGGCGACTGCCCAATCAAGGTCGTGGCAGACGGTCGCGAAGCCGAGCGCGCTATAGGCTTCCGCTGATGTTTCATCGAGTTCAACGGCTTTGCGGGCGGCCGCCTTTGCGGCGGCGGAGCATTCAGCGAAAGGCTTGATCCCGAAAACACCAAGCCAGTTGTAGTAATCGGCTACGCCCGTGTAAGCCAGAGCGTATTCGGGATCAAGTTCAATTGCGTGGTTATAGCATTCGAGGGCCTTGGCGAAACCTGATTCCGTGTAACTGTTCCAATAGTATCGTCCGCGCAGATACGACTCGAAAGCCTCGGCGCTATCGGTTCCGCGTTTGGAGAGTTGGCGTTGCTCATCTCGAGTCAGTTGCGGCAGCAGCGCGGCAGCCACCTGCTCAGAAATCGAGTCCTCGATCTGGAGGACATCGGTAGATCCCTCGTCAAACTTTTCAGACCAGCAGGTTATTCCCTCACTGATCTTGACCAGTTGCGCCGTAACTCGCAGGCGATTACCGGCCCGGCGCAGGCTGCCGTCAACGATGTAATCGACGCCCAGATCACGACCGGCAATCAGAGGATCGACACTGGCGCCACGATAGTGCATGACGCTGCTGGTGGGACGCACAACTAACCGTTGGACATTACTCAGCCGGGTGATTAACGCGTCGGCAAGGCCCACCCCGAGATATTCATCGCCGGTATTCTCAATAGGTGAGCTCAGTATCTTGAACGGCAATACTGCAATCGACTCCTGGCCTTCACGGGATGGGGCAGGCAAGGTCGGCAGCGCAGCCAGCCGGTGGTTGAGCTTCCGAAGCAAATCATTAAAACGCGGGTGACCATGAAGCGGATCGAGCTCAGGGTCAACACCCATCCAGAGCAACTTCGCATCCCCGGTTTCAAATGCCAGTTCCAACAAATCCAGCGACTTCTCGATTCGTCCCAGTAAGCAATGCACCAGAGCGAGATGATATGGTGACACATAACGGCGACCACTGAGCTCATCCATCTCACTCAGGATCGCTTCAGCTTCAGCCACATTGCCGGCATGGGCGTTGGCCGATCCCAGTCGTCCCAAAGTAAGACTACTTTTGCCCATCAACTGAACACACTTGGTGGCTGTTGAGATGGCGTCCTCATGCCGGCCCATTCTGCTCAAGAGGAAACTGGACCCGTGAAGCATGGTGAGGTTTTGCGGCTCTGCCTCGAGGGTCTTCCGCGCCAGTTGATAAGCTTCTTCAACACGGCGCGCGTGGTAAGAACACCAAACGAGGGTGAATCGTGAGATGACCGCCAAGGGATCCAGCTCGCGCGCAAGTCTGGCTTCATGTAGCGACTCGGTGAAGCGACCCTCCATGGCCAATTGCAGGGCGTAGTAAACTCTGGCCACCGAATAATTTGGATTGAGTTCAATCGCGTAGAGCAGCTGGCGTTCCGCGCCCGCCCAGGCAAAGTCTCTGGTTAGCATCGCCTGACCCAGGCTGGCGTGCCCCTCAGCCAGCATCGGATCAATTGCCACCGCAGTTGAGGCTGCTTCGAAAGCAGCTGCCGCACATTCGGCAAATGGCATCACGGTAAAAGAGGCGAGCCAGCTGTGGTAGGACGCGATCCCGGCATAGGCAACGGCATAGTTTGGATCGAGCGCGATGGCCTGATGGTAACAAACGATCGCGCGCGCGAACCCATCTTCGGTAAAGGTATTCCAGTAAAACCGTCCGCGAAGATAAGCTTCGTAAGCCTGAGGATCGTCGGTCCCGCGCTTGGCCAGGCGAAGACGTTCATCGCCGGTTAGATGAGGGACAAGGGCCTCAGCGACGTTGGCCGAGATTGCGTCTTCAAGGCCGAGCACGTCGGTGAAGCGTTCGTCAAACTGGCCTGCCCAAACAGCAGTTCCGTCGCTGACGTTGAGTAGTTGAACTGTGACGCGAATGCGATCCCCAGCCCGCCTCAGCCTGCCGTCTAGGACGTAGGCGGCGCCAAGTTCACGTCCCGCTACCAGCGGATCGGTGTCGGCGCCGTAACGCAGCACACTACTGGTCGGCCTCACGGCAAATCGTCGAATGCCGCTAAGACGCGTGATCAAAGCGTCGGCCAGTCCCATTCCCAAATAGTCGGGAGCGGCATCGGTACCCATCTCCAGAACCTTCAAAGGCAACACGGCCAGGGAATCCCCAGGGGCGCTCGGTTCCGATCTGATTTGTGAAGAGAGATAGGGTGCATGCGGAAGATCGGGGACGGGCCGTCCTTCGAGGTAACGCGTGATGTCGTCGCGCAGTTGCTCAGCTGACTGGTACCGCCATTCGGGCTCCTTGCGTAGCGCTCGCATGACGATGTCGTCGAGATCTCCGGCAAACTCCCGCCGCAGTGTCTCCAGAGTTGCCCGGCGCGCCGTGTAGAGGTGTGTCAGAGTGGTAACTTCGTCTCCCGAGTAAAGAGAGGGCAGCAGGTCGTCAGGGCGAGTAATTATGATACTGAGCGGCGCAGGCGGTTCTTCACAAATCACGCGAGCAATCTCATGCGGGGCACGATTGCGCAAGCGATAGGGACGGTGCCCGGTTAATAACTCGTAAAGCAAAACACCGAGAGAATAGACATCGGTGGTAGGAGACGTCGGTGCGCCCTGCACCTGTTCGGGCGAAGCATATTCCGGAGTCATCAGGCGCATTGCGGTCGCAGTTGGGTCGTGGGTGATGTCTCCGGCCAGGTCCGGGTTGAGGAGTTTGGCGATGCCAAAATCCAGCAGCTTAGGCACCCCTTCCGAAGTTACCAGCACATTGGATGGCTTGATGTCCCGGTGGACGACCTGCTTCTGATGGGCATAATGAATGGCATCGCAAACTGATCGGAAGAGCTTCAGGCGCTCCGCGATACTGAGTTGATGAGCATCGCAATAACTATATAGAGGCTGGCCCTCGATAAACTCCATCACGAAGTAGGGCAAGCCGTCGTCAGTGGTGCCACCGTCCAGGAGCAGGCCAATGTGAGGGTGATCGAGAGCGGCCAGGATTTGTCGTTCCTTACGAAAGCGACGCAGGATAAAGTCGGTATCCATGCCGCGCTTGACCAGCTTAATTGCCACTCGCTTGTTGAATTCCTGGTCGACCCGGATGGCTTCGTAGACTGCGCCCATACCGCCGCGGCCGATTTCGCGCTCAATTCGATAGGCGCCGAGACGCCGTCCGATCATGGGATCGGTATCCTCATTCATCAGAGAACTGATCACGTTGAGTTCAGTTTCACCGTAAAGCGGCGCCTCGAGCATGTCTCCGGCGCTCTCATGCTGTCGCAGCAGGGTTTCGATGTCCTTACGCAGAGAAACATCGTCGCCGCACACCTCAGACAGATATGACCCTCGTTCCTCAGGGACGAGGTCGAGCACCGCCTGGAAAACTGCTTCAAGTTGTCGCCAGCGTTCGGGGGTCATTGCCAGGTTAAGTTTTTAGTCTTTTGTTTGGGTAAGGATCAGTCCAGCCAGACTACCCGACTTGTTTATTTATTTCGTTAGGCGTCGACATCACCCGAGCATTGATTCCAAACCTTAAGCCTGATGCGCTCTTTTGCGGTGAGCTGTAAGGTGGATTGGAACGATGTTGACGCAGGAAAACCAGACGTAACTTTTCGTAAATCATCGTAGATTACGTGTTGTAAAAGATCAACCGCTTCACGGTGGCTGGGAGTGCTCCATGATTGTGTTGCTCGGTGCAGAACAGCCACTTCCGGTTCGCGCGAATGGGAGGTGATGAAGTCAGTACCACCTCGCGGTAGCGGGTGGGAGATCGATGGAGGCACTATTTCGCGGAAAGCATCTGGTTTTGTTTTTGCGGCCTTGTTCGTGACCAGACCCACCCGCTACCGCGAGGTGGTACTGACTTCATCGCGTCGAACCGTCAATTCGTTAGCAACAGACCGGGTCTTGGTTCGCTGCCACGGTCTTGGAGTCGCAGGACAACCCGGGCGCTACCGCTTCCGGTTCTGTATTCGTCTGCG
>Ga0190274_10002550_pt1 | contig 10765 bp, 10 predicted proteins | sample Popmic531T_FD_133002 | JGI IMG/M metagenome (GOLD analysis project Ga0190274, IMG submission 133002) | Populus adjacent soil microbial communities from riparian zone of Yellowstone River, Montana, USA - 531 T | ecosystem: Environmental > Terrestrial > Soil > Riparian zone | place: USA: Montana...
GAGTTCGCGAACGCAGGATATCCGTCGGAGGCGCACGTGCTCGTCGTCACCAACTTCGTCGACAACCTCACGTACATCCTGCCGGTGGACGAGGCGAGGATGCGCTACCCCGACTTCGATGCACTCGGCCCGGCGTGGATCGCGCACCATTTCGCGTGGCAGCGCATCCATGATGGCGCCGACCGGCTGGTGGAGCGGACAGGCTTCATCCCGCTCCCGTATTACGGCACACTGTCGGCGGACACAAACGGCGACCGGACGTATCGCATCGAGAAGGCCAGCGACTCACTGCGCACGGCGCTCGTGGCGTTCCTGGTGGCCCGGTTCAAGGCCGAGCCGGAACCGGCCGACTCGGGCGCGTACGAGTACCCGGTGAAGATCGGCGATCGCATCGTCAACGTGGCGCACGGTTCCGGCATCAGCGCGATCCTGGTATCCCTCCAGGACCGGGGCGCCGATAGCACGCTGATACCCGAAATCGCGCGGCAGTTCGACGAGGCCCTGGCCACCGGGAGATACGACTCGATGTTCGGCCAATGACGCTTCCACGAGCCGCATGCGCCTGGCTGGCCGTCGCCCTGTCCGCGCTCGGCGGATCGCTGCACGCCCAGACCCGTCCCTCTCCGGTGCAGGACCCCGTGGCCACAGTGACCGGCGGGCGGCCGCTGCCAGGCCCGGTGTACGAAACGCGCAACTTCACGCGTGCGGTAGACCGCGGCACGCGCGACCGCACCGGACGCCCCGGCAAGGGCAACTGGACGCAGACCGCGCGCTACGACATCGACGCCCGGCTCGATCCCTCGAAACACCGGGTGACCGGCCGCGAGCGCCTCATCTACTTCAATCGTTCGCCCGACACGCTGCGCGCCGTCCCGGTCTACCTGCGGCAGAACCTGTTCGCCCCCGGCAGCCCGCGGCGGGAGCCGGTGCCCATCACGGGCGGCATCACGCTCGGGCGCGTCGAAGCCCAGGGGATGACGCTCCGGGCCGCGAAGCTCGATTCCAACAGCGGGCCGGCAGCGTACGAGGTATCCGGCACCATCATGTGGATCCGCCTGGACCGGCCGGTCGGCCCGGGCGACAGCGCCTCGTTCGCCTTCGAATGGTCGTTCACGCCGCCGCCGTCTCCATCGGACGGACGCCAGGGGCGCGAGGATGACGTGTACTTCCTCGGCTACTGGTATCCGCAGGTCGCGGTCTACGACGACGTGAATGGCTGGGTCACCGACCCGTACGTCAATGGCGCCGAGTTCTACATGGACATGGCGGACTACGACGTGCGCGTGACGGTGCCCCGGGGCTGGGTGGTCGGTGCCACCGGCACGCTGCGCGACTCCGCGACGGTGCTGACACCCCGCACCATGGAGCGCCTCCGTTCCGTCCGTGGCCGCCGCGACGTGGCCCACATCATCGCCGCACCCGACCTCGGCACCGGCAATGCGCTGGTGACGAAAGGCTCGACCTCGACATGGCGCTTCACCGCCAGCCAGGTGCGCGACTTCTCATGGGGCACGGGCAACCATTATCTGTGGGACGCCACGTCTGCGCTGGTGCCCAACCGCGCTCGCGGCACCACCGACACGGTCGCGATCCACAGCTTCTTCCGCGTGAGTGCCGCGGCCGCGGCGTGGTCACTCGGCGGCGCGCGATTCACCCGCGACGCCATCGAGCAGCTCTCGGCCTGGCTCTGGCCCTATCCCTGGCCGCAGATGACGTCGATGGAAGGGGTGCTGACGAGCGGCGGCATGGAATACCCCATGATGACGCTGATGCAGCCGTGGGCGGACACCCTCTCGCTGGCCGGCGACCTCATGCACGAGACGGGGCACATGTGGTTCCCCATGCAGGTGGGCTCCAACGAAACGCGGCATGCATGGATGGACGAGGGCCTCACCCAGTTCAACACGGCGCAGGCGATGCGGGCGCTGTATGGGGAGCCGCGGGGCGGTGGGCGCGCCAACGACACCGAGCAGGGGCAGCGCGCGAGCTACATTCGCGCGGCGAAGAACGGCAACGATGCCGCGCTGATGACCTGGAGCGACCTGTTTCCGCTCAACCTCTACTTCATCTCGAACTACAACAAGACGGCCCAGGTGCTGGGGGCGCTGCGCGCCGTGGTGGGCGACACGACCTTCCATCGCGCCCTCATCGAGTACGGCCGTCGGTGGACGGGGCGGCATCCCGATCCCGCCGACTTCTTCAACAGCTTCGAGAACGTGGCGGCTCGCGACCTCTCCTGGTTCTGGGTGAGCTGGTTCTACCAGGCGTGGCCGCTGGACCAGGCGATCAGTTCCGTGGTGGAGGAGGGCGACGCGGTGGTGATCACCATCGAGGATCGCGGCCTCGTGCCGATGCCGGTGAACCTCTCCGTGACGCGGTCGAACGGGAGCGTGGTGCACATCTCCATTCCCGCCGAGGAATGGCTCCCGGGGCGGCGCAGCATCGCGGGCCGGGTGCCAAGCGTGCCGGAAGTGATCAAGGTGCAGATTGACGCCGAGAACGCCTTCCCCGACATCAACCGGAACAACCAGACCTGGATGAAGGGCCAGCCGCCGCGCTAGAACACCGGGCGCCGCGCCCACGGCCGGGGCAGGAATCGCGGGACCCGCCGGCGGTACTCGGCATACTCGGGATACTTGCCGAGCGAGATCTTCTCCGTGAACTGGGTGCTTCCCTGGAAGAGCAGGATGAGCAGCACCACGCCGAGGACCGACCAGTTGAGCCACCGGCCCGTCGCCGCCACCCCAAACAGGTAGAAGGCACACCAGATCGCCTGCTCCGCCGCGAAGTTCGGGTGCCGGGCGAGCGCAAAGAGGCCTGAGGTGCGGAACCCGCGCGCCAGGTCACCCTCGAGCGGCTCGCCGGCGCTGCGGCGACGGTGCTTCTCCGTCTGAAAGTCGTACTGCTGCTGGTCGGCAGCGGTCTCGAGCAGAAGACAGCCGATGAACAGCGCCGCGGCGACCGCATCGAGGAGGTTGAGCGGTCGCGACGAATCCACCGCCACGACGGCCGGCAGCGTGATCAGCAGCAGCAGCAGGACCTGGTAGAGCGACACGAAGCCAAGATTGAAGAGCCGCCACTGCCACGTACCGGCGAGGAGCGGGTTGGTACGGAGCACCGCCCAGCGGTAGTCCTCGACACCGCTCCAGGGTGGCCATGAGTATCCGCCCCGGCGCGAGAAATTGTAGGTCAGGCGTGCACCCCACGCCGTGGCGAGCACCGCCATGAGGACCAGCCGCGGTTCCCAGCCCGATGCGCCGGCGAAGTACCACACGAACACCGGTGGCATGATGCTCCAGAGCTTGTCGATCTGGCTGTAGTTCCGGGTGACCTCGCTGGTGACGAAGGCCAGCAGCGCGACGGAAACCGCGATGAGCGCGCCGCCGTACAGGAGGTGCAATTGCAGCGCGGTGAGCACCGGGACGAAATCTGTTCGTGGCATGCGACAAGCTACCAAACCCCAACCAGCGAGCGACAGGTGCCCCTCCAGCGACAAGTCCTGGCCATCGGCGTCCTCATGTCGGTTCTTGCAGCCCCTGCACTGCGGGCGCAGGCACCCGCCGCCAACCCGGCCGATGTGACCACCATCCCCGCGCTGGTGCGCGCGTTCTACGAGGTGATCAGCGGCCCCGCTGGTGCGCCGCGGGACTGGCGCCGGGACAGCACGCTGTATTCGGAGGGTGCCACGTTCGTCGCGATGGACGTGAAGGACGGCAAGCCGGTCTATGCCATCCTCACCGCCGAGGAGTACCGGCGGAAGACGAACGCGAGTTTCGTGAAGAACGGCTTCTTCGAGACAGAGATCGGGGCGCGCATCGAGCGCTTCGGCAACGTGGCGCAGGTGCGCAGCGTGTACGAGACGCGCCGCGCGGCCACTGGCCCGCTCGACGGGCGTGGCGTCAACTACCTGATGGTGTTCTGGGACGGGACCCGGTGGTGGATCACGGGCGCCGTGTGGGATGACGAGCGGCCGGACAATCCCATCCCGCCCGCGTGGGTAGGCACCTTCGAGACGGTGCCCTGACTCAGTTCACTCCCTTGAAGGCGACGAACCCGATCACCGCGCCGCCGAGGATGAGGTATGCAGGATTGACCTTCGAGCGAAGGAGAATCAGGAAGACCGCCAGTGCGATGACGACGGCGGGCCAGTCGAGCAGCGCTCCCTTCGCGAGCGTGATCGCGCCCGCCAGCACCAGCCCCACCGATACCGGCGCAAGTCCCTGCTGGATGGCATTGCGCCAGCGCCAGCGCTCGAGCTTCACCCACAGGCGACCGACGCCGAAGGTGATCAGCACCGTGGGAAGGAAGAAGGCCAGCACCACCACGAGCGAGCCCAGCGGACCGGCCACATGCTCGCCGATCGACGCCACCACCATCATGTTCGGGCCCGGCGCCATCTGGCCGACGCTGTACAGATGTACCAGTCCCTGCATGGTGAGCCAGTGGTGCACGTCGACCACCTCGTGCTCGAGCGCCGGATAGGCGGCCATGCCGCCACCGATGGTGAGGAGCGACAGGTAGGCGAAGACCCTGGCCAGCGTGGGTAGCTCGTTCACCCGGCGGCCGTGCCATCGGCCCGCGGCCGGTGCCACCAGATCGAGATGGCCCCCAGGACGAGCAGCGCGTGGAAGACCTTCACATGGAAGAGGCTGACTGCCGCCGCGGTGCCGAGCACGAAGACCAGGTCCGCGATCCCACCGAGCGCCTTCTTCCCGATCTGCACAGTGAGCGCGAAGACGAGCCCGGTCGCGGCAGCCGCTACGCCGTGCAGCATGGCAACGACGACCGTCCGGTTGCCGTGGATGCCGAACGCCACTCCGGCGGCGAACATGAGCAGTGCGCCCGGCAGGCACATCCCGATGACCGCTACCGCCGCGCCTACCGCGCCGCGCAACCGGTCGCCCACCAGCACCGACATGTTGGTCGCGTTGAGGCCGGGCAGCGTCTGGCCTATGGCGAGGAACTCTACGAAGGTGCGATCGTCGATCCAGCGATGCTTCTCGACCAGGCTGCTTCGCAGGTAGGCCACCACGCCGCCGCCGAAACTCGTCGCCCCGATAAGCAGGAAAGCGCGAAAGATCTGCGGGACAGTGACCTGTTCCGGCGCCGGCCCCGGCGCCGGGCTACTCATGCGCCGTGGGCGGGTTGCCATTGAGCTGGTAGACGATCCCGGTCTTGGTCGTCGACAGGGAGACCCACTCCCCCAGCGCCTCCTGCAGCGCAACGAAGAACGTCTCGACCCGGTGCAGCGCCTTCTTGTGGAGCTCATCGCGCCGTCGAAAGCGCGTCTGGAAGGAAAACTCCCCGACGAGCGAGCGATGCTCGCCACGCGAACGCCAGAGCGAAGCGCTCCCCTTGGCCGCGATGCCCTTGCCGAAGTCGAGGACGCCCAGGTCCTGCAGGACCTCCTCGACGATCATCTGATTCACCAGTTGGACCTGCTCGTCGCCAGCAAACGAGAGCTTCTCGAGCACCGGCAGCGCCTTGGCGATCTCACGGGCTGCCCGCCGATTCTCGCTGTCGGGCGCCGAGCTCATGGGAAACTGCACCGTGTGGGAGTAGAGCAGGCGGAACCCACCGAGCCGTTCCTTGAGCGGCAGCGCCTCGGCCTTGAACTTCATCAGGTGCGGGCCCGGAATACTCGGCCGGACATCGGTCTCGGCTGCCGTCTGCAGGTCGGGATGACGGAACTTGAAGACGATCTCGGGTTCCCCGACGGGAAACCCGTTCTCGTACAGCGTGCGGCGCCGCAGGATGAAGGCGTTGTTGTAGAGCCGGAAGTCGGGCGTGTCGAGGAACAGCACTTCGCGGATCTGTGGCGTCACGCCGGAACAGCCGCTGGTGTCGAACTCGACACCGCTCCGGGCCGCGGCGTGGCGGACGAAGTCAGCGAACTGGCGGAAGCTCTTGACCGAGGTAAAGCGATCGGCCTTGAGGATGAGCTTGCACTCGAGATAGTGCACCTCGTCGAGGGGATGGCCGTCACTGTACGTGCCGGCCGACTCGGCGACCTGCTTCAGCTTCTTCCTCTCCTTCTTCTCCTCCTTTTCCTGCTCCTTCCGACGCTTCTTCTCCTTCTTCGACATCCGCCCCTCCCTGGATGGCTGCGTCAGGCATGGCCGATTCGCCAAGATAACCGCCTGTGCCTCCTCGAAGATGGGGCTGGACCGATCGGCCGGGGCTGGTGATCCTACGATACCTACGGAAAGGCCACCCAGATGCGCTTCCCTGCCCTTGCGGCCATTGCGTTCGTGCTCGCCTCGTGCACCCCGAAGTCCGCCCCGTGGGTGATGCTGCCGGCCACCGCCGACACGACCGGCACCCCGCTCACGCTCGTGGGCACCGTGCATTACACCGACGTCGAAGGCGGGGTATACACCATCAGGAGCGACGATGGCGTCAGCTACGACCCGACCAACCTGCCCGCGGAGTTCAAGAAGGAAGGGCTGGCCGTCGAGGCCGAGGCGCGCAAGCAGGACGCCATGGCCGGCATTCACCAGGTGGGCCCGATCGTGACGCTCACCCGCATCCGCACTCGATAGGAGGACACATGGATCGCACCGCAACTGCCCACTGGGAAGGTGATCTCCGCTCGGGCACCGGCACGATGCGCCTGGGGAGCGGCGCCTGGGAGGGACCGTACTCGTTCAAGACGAGATTCGAGGGGGCGCCCGGCGCCAACCCGGAGGAGCTCCTCGGCGCAGCACATGCCGGCTGCTTCTCGATGGCGCTGTCGGCGGGCCTCTTCAAGGCCGGCAAGACGGCGACGAGCATCGACACCAAGGTGGTCGTGATCCTCGAGGGACTCGCCATCACGCGAATCGACCTCACCACGCGCGCCGTGGTGCCGGGTGTCACGAACGCCGAGTTCCAGGCACAGGCGGAGGACGCGAAGGCCAATTGCATCGTGTCGAGGGCGCTGTCCGCCGTACCCATGACACTGCAGGCGACGCTGGTCACGGGCTGACCCGGGCCGCTGTGGGGAGTGCGGGGTAGTTCCCTTGAGGAGGACTGAGCATGACAGGGACACCGAACACCGTTCGAGGGCCCGTGGTGGCAGCTGGACTCGTGCTGCTTGCGCTTGCCGCCTGCAAGCGGGGCGAGAAGCCGCCCGCCGACGACATGAGCATGCGCCCCACCACCGACGCTCCTGCCACGATCCCGTTCAACGCCTCGATCGATTGCTCCAAGGCATCCTCCGACACGGAACAGCTCGTGTGCGGTGACCCCGCCCTCGCGGCGCTGGACCAGAAGCTCGGAACCGTCTACAAGGAAGCGGAGGCGAAGCAGGGAGCGCCGGTGCCGCAGTGGTTCGTGAACGAGCAGCGGGAATGGAACGCGGACCGCGACGCGTGCAGCAGGAGCAGCGCGATGAAGAGCTGCGTCGATTCGGCCTACACTCGCCGCATCGCGGCGATCCAGGCGGCCAACCTGCTGGTGCCGACCAAGGGACCGGTGATCTACTCCTGCCCGCTGAATGGCGACCACGGCGAGCTCGTGGCGATGTTCGCGGACACGGACCCGCCGACCGTGGTGCTCGAGCGAGGCGACAAGAGCGTCGTGGCCTACTTCAGGAAGTCGCCGAGCGGCGCGCGCTACGAGGGGAACAACGTGTCGTTCGTGGACCGGGGCGGCGAGGTGCAGGTCATGTGGCTCGGCACCGCCCTCAAGTGCCGCGAGCAGGCGCCCAGCTCATGATGCCGGCCTGGATCGGTGTCGCGCTTGCCGCGATCGCACTGGTGGAGGCCTCGAAGCTCGCCGGGCAGGAACCGGCCCCAGCGAAGAATCCCGCGACGGGTGAGGCGACGCCGGCAACTTCCGCCGAGTACGATGGCTGGAAGGTGTTTCACACCCTCTGCGATCGCTGCCACGGGCAGGATGCGATGGGCTCGAGCTTCGCACCCAACCTGCGCGCGTCAGTCGGGGCCAATGGCATGACCGAGGCGGCATTCGCCTCGGTCGTCGGCGACGGACGCACCGACAAGGGAATGCCGGCGTTCAAGTCCATGATCACCGAGGCACAGATCGGCCAGCTTTACGCCTATTTGAAGGCTCGAAGCGCCGGGACTCTCGGGCCGGGGCGACCCAAGCGCGCCTCGTAACTGCAACTGATTGCACCGCCCTCCCGCGGTACGTGAATTGCCCGTTAGACCCCGTCTATCTGTCGTTGGCGCCGTTACATGCGCGGGCCACCGGATTCACGGGGAGTTCATCAGTTGCCCAGCAGCCAGTCGCTCACACGATCATTGCTGAGGAGTCGCTTCGGGCGGCGCCTGCTGCTGTTGTTCCTCGTGTGCTCGCTCCTGCCGATGGCGGCGCTCGCCGTCCTGTCGTTCGGCACGGTGACGCGCCAGCTTCGCGAGGGCAGCCTGGGGCGGCTGGAACACACGAGCCGATCGCTCGCCGGCGTGATCGCGGAGCGCCTGCACTTTCTCGATGGTGACATGGCGCAGGTGAACGATGTCACGCCATGCCCTGCGATTCCCGACGATCGTGAGGGTCCCACGTGCGATGGGCTCAACTATGCCCTCAGCGCACTCAGCTTCATTGCTGACGCGGGTGCCTCGTCCAAGCTCTTCGGGATCCCGCTAAAGGCACCGTTGCTGCCGCCGGCGCAGCGCCAGGCTCTCGCCGCCGGCAATGCCGTGATCACCGCGAGTCGGGCCGACAGCCAGCAGGTGATCTACATCATGCGGCATATCACGACGGCACGGGGTGTCAGTGGTGTGCTCGTGGGCGCGATCTATCCGGAATACCTGTGGGGCACCCCGGACCAGAATCCGCTGATCCCGACGATGCAGCTTCACATCGTCGATCGCACCGGGCTGGTGCTCTTCCGCTCGATCAAGGGTGAGGTGACCATTCCCGAGCGGGTCGCGCGCCGGCTCGGCACCGACAGCACCGGGACGTTCGAGTGGGACGTGGCGAACGAATCGTACCTGGCGGCGTACTCCCCGATCGTGACCCCCGAGGGCATCGCCAATCCCCCCTGGATGCTGGTGCTGAGCGAGGGACGCACTGCCGTGGTGGCCCCGATGGCACAGTTCCGCCGCACGTTCCCCTGGGTGGCGCTGGCGTCGCTGGGCGCAGCCCTCCTGCTCACGCTGGGTCTGCTCCGTCGCCATCTTGCCCCGCTCCATGCGCTGCAGGAAGGCACGCAACGCCTCGCCAACCAGCAGTTCGACGAACCGGTGGAGATCTCGAGCAGCGACGAGTTCGCGGACCTGGCCGAGTCCTTCAACAAGATGGCCGACCGGATCGCGCGACAGTTCAAGGCACTCGCCGCAGCCGCCGAGGCGGACCAGGCGGTGCTGTCCTCGGTGGACACGCCACGCATCGTGGCCACCGTGCTCGACCGGATGCGCGACGTCTGCGCCTGCGACCTCGTCACGGTGACGCTCCTCGACTCTTCCACCGGCGGCCAGGCCACGACCTATCTGCCCGACCCGGTCGATCCCGCGGTGCCCCGGGCCTACGTGGCGCAGTTCCGCCGGGACGACACGAACCGCCTGTTGCGGAACCCGCAGGGATTTACGCTGCGCAACGAGTCGCCACCGCCGTACCTGGCCCCGCTCGCGAGCGCGATGGACCAGGGCGTACGCATCCTGCCGCTGATCTATCAGGGCGAGCTGCTCGGGGCCATCGCCCTGGCGGCGTTCCGCTCCACGCGACCGGACGACGACGACCTGCGACAGGCCGAGCGCGTAGCGGGCCAGGTGGTGCTGGCCCTGGCCAATGCACGCATGGTCGACCAGATCCGGTCGCTCGCCTATTTCGACAGCCTCACCGGCCTGCCGAACCGGGTGTCATTCAAGCGGAAGCTCACCGAAGAACTGGAGCGGAGTGCCCTGCAGCAGCGGAAGCTGGCGGTGTGCTTCCTCGACCTCGACCATTTCAGCCGGATCAACGATACGCTCGGCCATCGCTTCGGCGATCGCCTCGTGCAGGAGGTGGCGCACCGGGTCCGTGCCTGCTGCCAGAAGCACGCGGCCGCGGCGTCGGTGGCGCGCCTGGGCGGTGACGAGTTCACCGTCATCGTGCCGGACCTGGCCAGCGAGGACACGATCGGCCAGCTCGCGGCGCGCCTGCTGGAGTCGTTCAACACGCCGTTCGAACTCGACGGGCATGAAGTGTTCATCTCGGCCAGCATCGGCATCGCGGTCTTCCCGACCGATGGCATGGACCTCGAGAGCCTGCTCAAGAACGCCGACCTCGCCATGTACCAGGCGAAGAAGCGGGGCCGGAACACCGTGGAACTGTTCGCGACGTCGATGGGCATCTCCGCTCACAGGCGACTCACGCTCGAGGGCGAGCTGCGGCGCGCGATCGACCTGGAGCAGTTCGCGCTCTGGTACCAGCCGGTGGTGGACCTCAAGACCGGCCAGGTCGCGAGCGCCGAGGCGCTGGTGCGCTGGGAACACCCGACGGACGGCCTGGTCCTCCCGGCGGAATTCATTCCTCTCTGCGAGGAAACCGGGCTCATCAACGTGCTGGGCGAGTGGATCCTGCGGGCCGCGTGCTGCCAGAACAAGAGCTGGGAGGAAGCAGGACTCGCCTCGATCCCCATCGCCATCAACCTCTCAGGGCAGCAATTGCGGGGCGGCGGGACGGTCGAGCTGGTGCGGCAGGTGCTGGAGAGCGCGAAGCTGGATCCGCGTCACCTCATCCTGGAGCTGACGGAAAGCACCCTCATGGAAGGCGTCGGTGATGCTCGCACCGTCCTCCCGGCACTCTCCGCCCTGGGCGTCGGCCTCGCCATCGACGA
>Ga0190274_10002551_pt1 | contig 10764 bp, 10 predicted proteins | sample Popmic531T_FD_133002 | JGI IMG/M metagenome (GOLD analysis project Ga0190274, IMG submission 133002) | Populus adjacent soil microbial communities from riparian zone of Yellowstone River, Montana, USA - 531 T | ecosystem: Environmental > Terrestrial > Soil > Riparian zone | place: USA: Montana...
GCGCGACGCGCTGTCACTGTTCGATCAGGCCATCGCGCATGCCGCCGGCTCGGTACGCGCCAACGACGTGCGTGAAATGCTCGGCATCGCCGACCGCACTCGGGTCATCGACCTGTTCGAAGCGCTGATGAAGGGCGACATCGGCCGCGCGCTCGACGAGTTGCGCAACCAGTACGATTCCGGTGCCGATCCCTCGATCATGCTGTCGGACTTGGCCGAGTTCACGCACTTTGTCACGCGAGTCAAAATCGTGCCGGCGGTGGCCGACGATATATCGCTGAGCGAATCGGAGCGCAGCCGCGGCCGCGCCTTGGCAACCGCGCTGTCGATGCGCGTGCTTTCGCGGACCTGGCAGATGCTGCTTAAGGGCATCGCCGAAGTGAAGGACGCGGCCCGGCCGGTCGCCGCCGCCGAGATGGTGCTGGTGCGCATCGCCTATGTCGCCGATCTGGATACCCCCGATGAGACGATCCGGAAAATCAAAGAAGAAATGAAGTCGTCGTCAGATAACGGCTCCTCCATATCGTCCGCGCCGCAATCATCCCCACCACGATCCTCCGCGTCCCGACCCTCTGCGCCGGCGTCGTCCGCCTCTGCGCCCAGTGCGGCGATGGCGCTGCGCGGCGGGCCGCGCGCGGCGCTCGCGCCATCGGTGCAGCCCGCGGGCGATTCGGTGCCCGCAGGGGAGACCGCGCGTCTGATCGGCACATTCGAGGAAATCGTCGCCTTGGCGGCGGAGAAGCGCGACCTGCAGATGAAATCCGCGCTGGAGCGCGACGTGCGGCTGGTGCGCTGCGAGGAAGGCAGGCTCGAACTCGCGTTGGAATCGGCCGCCGCCAAGACGCTGGTGAACGAGCTGTCGCGCAAGCTCAAGCTGTGGACCGGCCGGAATTGGATGGTGGTGGTGTCCGGCGATGTCGGCGCCCTCACGCTCAAGTCTCAGGCCGACGCGAAACAGGCTCAGCTCGAAACCGGCGTGCGCGCCGATCCGCTGGTGAAGGCGGTGCTGGAGCGCTGGCCCGGCTCGCAGATCACGGCGGTGCGCAGCGCCAAGGACGCCCCGCTGGAAACCGCTCCGGCGGACGACGTGCTGCCGGCGGCCGACGAAGAAGGGCTCGGCGAGAACTGGGTTCGTGACGACTGACGAGCATGATCCCGAAAAGTGGGAACCGGTTTCCCGCCTGCGCGAAGCTCACGATTGGTTATTTTGGCGTGGTGCTTTGGCGGGCGAGGGCTGGTCGGATAAGATCATGCTCAAGAGTCAAACCGGAGTGATCGATGGCGGATTTCATGGGCATGATGAAGCAGGCCGCGCAGATGCAGGCCAAGATGCAGGAGATGCAGGCCGAGCTCGACCAGATCGAGGTCGAGGGCACAGCGGGCGGCGGCATGGTGACGGTCGCGCTCAGCGCCAAGGGCGATCTCAAGGGCGTCAAGATCGACGACTCGCTGTTCAAGCCGTCCGAGAAGGAAATCATCGAGGATCTGCTGGTCGCGGCGCACGCCGACGCGCGGCGCAAGGCCGAGACGGTGATGCAGGACAAGATGAAGAGCTTGACCGGCGGCCTGTCGCTGCCGCCCGGATTGAAGCTGCCGTTTTAAATCTCCAATCGACGCGACAACGCCGACCACCACCTCGCTAGTTCGGTTATGGCGGGCCACAACCCCGCAAGCGAACCGATGGCCAGACCCTTTGCAAAGCCCTGCCAGGGCGGTACTTCGGTGACGCCTGTCAGGAAGACCGTCCAGCACACCGCGATGACAACGTAGAGGGACCGTGGCTTTCCAGTTCACGAATAGGGCCTCCAGGGCGTATCAGCTTGTCTCAGCACACCTTTAAAGCTTGATTGATCTGGCTACGCGATCTGTCCTAACGACCGTAAACAATATGCCCAAAGCCACCGCCGGACCCGAGATCGAGCGCCTGATCCAGTTGCTGGCGCGCCTGCCGGGGCTTGGGCCCCGCTCGGCGCGCCGCGCCGCGCTGCATCTCATCAAGAAGCGCGAGCAGCTCATGACGCCGCTCGCCGGCGCGCTGCAGGCCGCGACCGAGAAGATCGAGGTCTGCCGCACCTGCGGCAACATCGACAGCCAGAACCCTTGCGCGGTCTGCACCGACGTGAAGCGCGATCCTTCGGTCATCGTGGCGGTGGCCGACGTTGCCGACCTGTGGGCGCTGGAGCGCGCCAGCGCGCTCAACGCGCGCTATCACGTGCTGGGCGGCACGCTGTCGCCGCTCGACGGGGTCGGGCCTCAGGACCTGACCATCGACGCGCTGGTGGCGCGCGCGCACGATCCGGCGGTGAAGGAGGTCGTGCTGGCGCTCAACGCCACGGTCGACGGCCAGACCACGGCGCACTACATCACCGACCTGCTGCACAACGCCAATGTGTCGGTGACGCGGCTCGCGCACGGCGTGCCGGTCGGCGGCGAGCTCGACTACCTCGATGAGGGCACTCTGTCGCAGGCTTTGCGCAGCCGCACCCCGATGTAGTCAATCGTCGCCCGCCGTAATCTTGACCGGGCCGAGGCTTCTAAAGTGCCCGCCCGCCTGCAACCACCACAGCAGGAACATGCTCGGGATTGCGACAAGCGCACTGATCGCGAAGAACCATGTCCAGCCGGTTATCTCGGCGAGGTAACCGCTGCCGGCGGTGAGATAGATGCGGCCCATCGCGGCAACCGCGGTGAGCAGCGCGAACTGCGTCGCCGTGTGCAGCGGCGATTGGCACAGCGCTGACAGGTACGCGACGATGAACACCGTGCCGATCGCGCCGGTGAAGTTCTCCGCCAGGATGGTGACGATCAGCGCCCAGTAGTTCATGCCCATCCAGGCCTGCCAAGAAAACACGAAATTCGACGCCATCTGCAGAAATGCGCCGATCCACAGGCATGTCACCATCGGATAGGCGCGGGCCAGAAAGCCGCCGGCAAAGCCGCCGAACAGCGTCGCCGCCAGGCCGAACACCTTCACCACGTCGGCGTAGTCGGTACGGGAAAACCCGAGATCGATCACGAACGCCGTCGTCATGGCGCCAGCGAACGCATCGCAGAGTTTGTAGAAGACGACGAAGATGAGGATGACAAGGGCGAGGTCGCGAGCCAGGAAATCCCTGAACGCGGCAACGGCCACCGCGAACACGCGCTTCAGCGCATTGTTGCCAGCGTGCGCGCCGACGCCGACGCCGGCGTTGCGGGGTTCTGTCGCGAAAATCGCGGTGACGATGCCGACAAGCACAAACACCGCCATCGCCAGATAGCCGAACGTCCACGCCGTCTGCAGGCCGAAGCCCCACCGCTCGAAGCCCTCGACGAGGTAAAGCGCGCCCGCGCCCGACACCACCATGCCGATGCGGTAGGTGGCGACGTAGGACGCCATGCCGGCGGCCTGCTCGGAGGGTTCGAGGCTCTCGACCCGGAACGCGTCGATCACGATATCCTGCGTCGCCGACGCCGTGGCGACCAGAAGTGCGCCGAATGCGACCAGCCACGGCGACGCCGCGGGATTGCAGAAGGCGAGGAATACGATCGCCGCCATCAGCAGGATCTGCGACAGCACCAGCCAGCCGCGCCGCCGGCCGAGCAGCTTGGAGAGCACGGGCGCGTCGAGCGCGTCGACCACCGGCGCCCAGAGGAATTTGAGCGTGTAGGGCGTGCCGACCAGCGTGAACAGCCCGATGGTGCCGAGATCGACGCCGGACTGTCGCATCCAGACCGCCAGCGTCGAGCCAGAGAGCGCCAGTGGCAGCCCGGCGGAGAAGCCGAGCATCAGGATGACGAGAACGCGGGGCTTAAGATAGACGGCCAGCGCAGCGCGCCAACCCGGCTTTTCCGCCGCGGTAAGGTTCATGGATTGCTCGACTCGAGTTTGAACACGGGCGCTGCGATCACGTTCGACGCCTCTGCCGGCTCCTCGCCGCCGAACTCGACCTGGCTGATGCGGTCGCTGCGCTTCTCGATCTTCTCGATCGAGACCAGTGCCTGGCGGATGTCCTCGTTCGACTGGCTGAAATGACTTTGCAGCTTGCGCAGCCGGTCGCCGAGCAAGCGCACGTCCTTGGTCATGGCGCCGACCTCCTCGCGGATGCTGTCGGCCGCCTCGCGCATGCGGGCGTCTTTCTGGATCTGCTGGATCACCTGGATGGCGAGCATCAGCAACGTGGGCGACACCAGCATGACCTGAAGCCGGTAGGCCTTCTGCACCACGTCGTCGAAGCCGTCATGCAGCTCGGCGTAGACCGATTCCGACGGCACGAACATCAGCGCGATGTCTTGCGTCTCGCCGGCGATCAGGTAGCGGTCGGAAATGTCGGTGACGTGCTTCATCACGTCCTGACGCACCTGCCGCGCCGCGATCTCGCGCTGCGGCTCAGACTTGGCCTCGCGCAATGCGGTGACGGCCTCCAGCGGAAACTTGGCGTCGATCACCAACGGCCTCTGGTCGGGCAGGAACACCACGCAGTCCGGCCGCTTGCCGTTCTTGAGCGTGTGCTGGAATTCGTAAGCGCTTTTCGGCAATCCGTCCTGGATGATCGCTTCCATTCGGCCCTGGCCGAACGCGCCGCGGGTCTGCTTGTTGGACAGCACGTTCTGCAGCGACGTCACCTGAGAGGCGAGATCGGTGATGTTCTTCTGCGCGCTGTCGATCACCGCCAGCCGCTCGTTCAGCTTGGCCAGGTTCTCGACCGTGTGCTTGGTCGTGGTCTGCATCGACTCGCCGAGCCGGTGCGACACCGCGTCGAGCCGCTCGTTGACGTGCCGCGCCAGCTCGGTCTGACGATTGGCGATCACGTCGCCCATGGTCTTCACGAAGGTGCCGAGCTCGACGATGCGCTGGTCCGCCGCCGCCGTCGCGGCCACGAGCTCCGGGTCGGGTGCGGCGGTGCGCATCCGCATGACGAAAAAGCCGAACGCGGCGATGCCCAGCCCGACCAGCAGGCCGGTGGCGACAAGGAGAGCGGTTTCCATAAACTGTCTCTACGCGATTCGCTCGGCCGGCCTTGGCGCGGCTGGGGATTCTTCAAAAGAACAAATAGAGAACACATTGACCGCCCAAAGTCCAGCCCTTAAATCGCGGCCCATGACGGTGCGGGACATCCTCATCCTTCCGGACAAGCGGCTGCGGCAGGTTTCCAAGCCGGTCGCCAAGGTTGATGCTTCGGTCAAGAAGCTGGTCGAGGACATGTTCGACACCATGTACGACGCCCCCGGCATCGGGCTCGCTGCGATCCAGATCGGCGAGCCGAAGCGCGTCGTCACCATGGATCTCGCCAAGAAGGAGGGCGAGAAAAAGCCCCAGGTGTTCATCAACCCGGAGATCGTGGAGGAATCCGGCGAGCAGTCGGTCCACGAGGAGGGCTGCCTGTCGATCCCGGAATACTACGAGGAGGTCGAGCGGCCCGCGCAGGTGACGATGAAGTACCTCGATCTGGCCGGCAAGGAGCATGAGTTGAAGGCCACCGGCCTGCTCGCGGTCTGTATCCAGCACGAGATCGATCATCTCAACGGCGTGCTGTTCATCGACCACATTTCCAAGCTCAAGCGCGATCGCGTGGTCAAGAAATTCACCAAGGCGGCGAAGCAGGCGGCCAAGGACACGGTCAAAGAGTCCCGCAAGGCCGCGGCGAAGTGAAAATCTTTCTCGGCCTCATCCTTCGAGACGCGGCCTGTGGCCGCTCCTCAGGATGAGGCGGAGTTGGATTCAGCGGAACAGGGCCAATGTCACTACGCCTGATTTTCATGGGCACGCCGGAGTTCGCGGTACCGACCCTGCTCGCCATCGCGGGCCAGGGCCACGGCATCGCCGCGGTCTATACGCGCGCGCCGAAGCCAGCCGGCCGCCGCGGACTGGAACTGACGCCGTCGCCGGTCGAGCGCGAGGCGCGCCAGCTCGGGCTCAACGTGCTGACGCCGGCTTCGCTGAAGGGCGAGGCCGAGCACGCGGCGCTTACGGCACATGGCGCGGACGCCGCGGTGGTGATCGCCTATGGCCTGCTGCTGCCCAAGCCGGTGCTCGATGCGCCGCCGCTCGGCTGCTTCAACGTGCATGCGTCGCTGCTGCCGCGCTGGCGCGGCGCAGCGCCGATCCATCGCGCCGTCATGGCCGGCGATGCCGAAACCGGCGTTACCATCATGAAGATGGATGAAGGCCTCGACACCGGCGCCATGGCGATGGTGGAGCGGACGCCAATCGGCGCCGACGCGACGACCGGCCAGCTTCACGACGCGCTGGCGCGGTTGGGCGCCGGCCTGATGGTGCGCGCGCTCGGCGCGCTGGAGCGCGGCACGCTGCAACTGACCGCTCAGCCCGAGGCCGGCGTCACCTACGCCAAGAAGATCGACAAGGCGGAGACGCGGATCGACTGGGCGAAGCCGTGGCAGGCGGTACACGACCACATCCGCGGCCTGTCGCCGTTTCCCGGCGCGTGGTGCGAGTTGCCCGGCGCGGGCCGCGTCAAGATTCTGCGCGGCACGAAAGGCGAGGGTGGCGGTGCCGCCGGTACCGTTCTCGACGGCCGTCTTACCGTTGCCTGCGCCGAAGGCGCGCTGCGCATCGTCGAATTGCAGAAGGCCGGCAGCAAGGCGATGAACGCGGACGAATTCGTTCGCGGCACCCTGGTCGCCGCCGGAACCCGCCTGGCATGACCGCGCCGCTCATCAGGCCCGAGCGCGCCGAGGATGTGTCACAGGTTCACGCGCTGCTCAAGGCGGCGTTCGATGGTGCGGTCGAAGCCGACATGGTCGACAAGCTGCGCGGGTCCGGCGATCTCGTGCTGGCGCTGGTGGCGGACCAGCAAGGCATCGCCGGCTATGTCGCGTTCCCGCGGTTGAATCTCGATCTCGGCACCCGGACCGTGCCGGTGATCGGTCTCGCGCCGGCCGCCGTTGCGCCTGACCGCCAGCGCCGGGGCATCGGCAACGCGCTGATCCGCGCCGGCCTCGCCCGGCTGAAGGATCGCGGCGAGCGGCTGGTGTTCGTTCTTGGCCATCCGGCCTACTACGGCCGCTTCGGCTTCAAGGCGATGGACGGATTTGTCTCGCGCTGGGCCGGGCCGTACTTTCAGACCTTGATGCTCGCGCCGGACGCGCCGACATCGGGCAACGTATCCTACCCGCAAGCCTTCGCCGATCTTTGAGCAACATGCCCCGCTACAAGATCACCATCGAATACGACGGCACGCCATTCGCCGGCTGGCAGTGGCAGGACAATGTGCCGTCGGTGCAGCGCGCGCTGACCGAGGCGATCGAAGCCTTCAGCGGCGAGAAGCCGACCGTGCAGGGCGCGGGCCGCACCGACGCCGGCGTCCACGCGCTCGGCCAGGTGGCGCATTTCGATCTCGTCAAGGAGCACACCACCGACACCGTGCGCGACGCGATCAACGCCCATCTTCGGCCGCATCCGGTCGCGGTGATCGCGGCTGAACTTGTGCCGGCGGGCTTCAACGCGCGCAGTTCCGCGGTGCGCCGACATTATCTTTACCGCATCGCCAACCGGCGGCCCGACTTGGCGCTCGACCGGTTGCGCGCCTGGCGGGTGCCGCGCCCGCTCGATGTCGCGGCGATGCACGCGGCGGCACAGCGGCTCGTCGGCAAGCACGACTTCACCACATTCCGTTCCACCGAATGCCAGGCCAAGTCGCCGGTCAAGACGCTGGACCAGCTCGATGTCACGCAATCCGGCGGCGAGGTTCACATCATCGCGGTGGCGCGCTCGTTCCTGCACAACCAGGTGCGCTCGATGGTGGGCTCGCTGGTGCCGGTCGGCGACGGCAAGTGGAATGCCGACGACGTGGCGCGCGCGCTGGAGGCGCGCGACCGCGCCGAATGCGGTCCGGTCGCGCCGCCCGAGGGGCTTTATCTGGTGCGGGTGGATTATTGAGTTTTACCCGGCTTTCTCCGCCGTCATGCCCGGCCTTGTGCCGGGCATCCACGCCCTGGATATTGGCTATGAAGACGTGGATGGCCGGGACAAGCGGCCATAGCTTTCGCCAGCGAGCAATATCAAAGGCCGAGCTTTTGGCGTTGGCGAGCGGCTGGCGTAAAGTTGCCGTCGACTACCAAATTGTCAAGAAACTCGACAATTTCTTGAAAACTTTCAAAGCTCTGAAAGGGCCGCAGTCGAAGCACTAAGTGGAGCACGCCAATGTGGATACTGATGTACGTCTTTTCCTACTCAGTCAGTCCGGCCGCTACAAACGACAGGGCGGAATGGAGACTCCTCCCAACCGTGGTGTTCCAGGAATTCTCGAATGAAAAGCGATGCAGGGCGGCCAAGTCGAAGCTTGAGGGCAGCTTAAAGGAAGCGGGAGCCAGGCTAAAAAGTGGTTTAGAAGACTTGAAGAGCATGGGTCAGGCTGACCCAAAGCAAATCATCATTGCCTTTAATGTGGAGTGCCTTCCGAAATGAAACGCGCGGTTGGCTCGCTGCTGGCTCACGAGCTGCGTAGAGGAATGCCGTGACCAGGGATGTTTCCCGGTTTCTAGCGCCGGACTTCCTATCGCTCACAATCGGCATCGTGGTCTATTTCGTGGGCGTTCTGACCACGCAGCGTGTGAGGTTTTTGCGAAATTTCGGTATTCCCGAACCAGTTAGTGGAGGGTTTATAGCGGTCGCTGTTATTTCGTTGATCTACTTTGTTTTCAATCTCGAAATTGGCTTCGACCTCACGACGCGCGACCGGTTGCTCGTGATTTTTTTCGCTACCGTCGGCATCAATGCACGGCTCGCCGATCTTGTGGCGGGCGGCAGAACCTTGCTTGTTCTATGTGTGATCTCAGCGGTATTTTTATTCATTCAGAATGTGGCCGGCACAGTTGGCGCGCTCGCCTTTGGGATGCCCTCTGCAGCGGGGGTGGTCATCGGCTCCTTAGCCTTGTCCGGCGGACATGGGACCACCATCGCTTGGGCCCCGCTCATTGCAACTGAGCACAATTTTCCTGCAGCGATGGAGACTGGCATCGCGGTGGCAACGCTTGGGATGATTATTTCCTGCGTGTTGGCCGGCCCACTCGCAAAATACCTTATCGAAAAGCATGGCCTACATCCTTCGTCGGCGAACCGAGAGCCAATCGAGCTAGCGCCAGAAGACGACAAAGCCCCAATAGACAAAATGGGAGTGATGCGGGCGATGCTCGTCGTTAACATCGCAGTCATTCTTGGCTATCTGGTGCACGACTGGATTTACAACGCCACCACTTTAAAGGTGCCGCTGTTTGTGCCTTGCTTAATCATGGGCATTGTCCTGTCGAATACTTTTCCGAAACTCTTTCCCCGTTGGCATTGGCCAGCACGAACAGCGTCGCTCGATCTCATTTCAAGCTATTCGCTGTCAGTCTTCCTCGCCATGTCGCTCATGAGTATGCAACTTTGGACTTTGGCTAAGATTGCAGGACCGCTGCTTGTTATCGTGGGCATACAGACGCTGCTGGCAACGATATACATCTTGCTCGTGGTCTTTCCAGCACTTGGGAAGGACTATCAGGCTGCGGTGCTGAGCGCCGGATTCACAGGCATATCGCTTGGCTCAACGCCGACGGCCATCGCAACCATGACGGCGGTCACAAAACGCTATGGACCGTCGCCCAACGCCTTCATTATTCTGCCGCTGGTGTCGGCGTTGTTTACTAGTCTAGTCAATGTCGCCGCGATTACGTTTTTTCTATCCCTGTAAACAGCGAGTAAGGCGAGGTCGATCTGTGCACGGTCTATCGGCGCACTCACGGCCGAAGCAACGACCAAGTGCCCTGAATGTATATTCTGCAATGACTGCGGCTCGGAGATAGGACCATGGGCAAAGCGGCGGATAACGAGCGCCTAAGATTGCGAGCCATGTTCTTCAACACCTTGGCAGCGGCGTGCGTTATAACGGGCCTGTTCGTGCCGTATTTCGTTTTGTTGACCGCGTGGGGTCGAATTGTGGCTACGTTCGAATCTCTCGTTACCGGCGATTGGGTGCGCCTACACGGTTTAATGGTGGGCCTGTTCGCCACCGCAGTGGCTCTCCTACTTGGTTTTCTATTCCGGCGCACAGCCGACAAGATTGCGCAATCCATTCAAGACCTACTTAGAAGCGGACCTTCCGCCATGTCCGCTCGCATGTCTGCTTTCGGAACGACGGTGGCTGACCGAAAATCCGGTTGGCCAAATCGCCGGAAAACTTGAATGCTGTCAATTATCCCGCGCGGGAAATTAAGTCCGGCCATGACGTGGATCGAGCAGGACCAATGATTTCGCGTCGAAGCTTCCTCATCTCATCGCTGCTCGCCAGCGCCGCTGCGCCCGCCTTCGCGCAATCCTTCCCCGGCACGCTGATCCGCATCGTCGTCCCCGCCGCGCCCGGCGGCGGCACCGACATCCTGGCCCGCGCCATGAGCCAGCAGCTCGCGACGCTATGGGGCCAGACCGTCATCGTGGAGAACCGCTCCGGCGGCGGCGGGCTGATCGGCACGCGCCAGGCGATTGCCGCGGCGCCGGACGGCCACACGCTGCTGATGGCGGCGACCAGCGCCATCATGTCGCTCGCGGTGAGCAAGGACGAGCACCCGTTCGAGATCGCGCGCGATCTCGCGCCGGTCTCGCTGGTCTCCGCGCCGCCTTACATCCTGGTCGCGCACCCCGACGTGCCGGCGAAGAACGCCGCCGAGCTGATCGACTACGGCAAGAAGAACCAGGGCAAGCTGGCGTACGGTTCGTCCGGCTCGGGCGCGGCATCGCACCTTTCCGGCGCGCTGTTCGCGCAGATGGCCGGCATCGACATGCTGCAC
>Ga0190274_10002552_pt1 | contig 10764 bp, 9 predicted proteins | sample Popmic531T_FD_133002 | JGI IMG/M metagenome (GOLD analysis project Ga0190274, IMG submission 133002) | Populus adjacent soil microbial communities from riparian zone of Yellowstone River, Montana, USA - 531 T | ecosystem: Environmental > Terrestrial > Soil > Riparian zone | place: USA: Montana...
CACCGTGCCGAGCATCGCGATCGCGCCGGGCACGCCGGTCGAGCGGCCGGACAGCACGGCGTCCCAGTACGGGAGCGGCTTGCCGCTGTCGTCGAGGAACATGCCGGGCGTCGCTCCGCGCGGCGCTGCCTCGCGGCCGTCGAAAGCCGTGATGCGGCCGGTCGAGGCGTCGTAAAAGAGCATGAAGCCGCCGCCGCCGATGCCGGAGCTCTGCGGCTCGACCAGTCCCAGCATGGCCTGGATGGCGACGGCCGCGTCGGCCGCGCTGCCGCCGGCGGCGAGAATCTCGATCCCGGCCTCGACCGCGAGCGGGTTCGCCGCCGCGACGCCGGCATTGGCGGCTACTGGCGGAGATGCCGTTGTCCCGGCCGGGGCGGGCGGGGTGGAGGGCGGAAGCGGGGCGGTGCAGCCGGCAAACGCGGCGGCCGCGAGCAGGAAAATCAGTCGCATGAGTGGCATTCAGCCATGTTTACGCGTGACTGCCAACCCGCGCAGGCCGGATTCGGGCTTGCCTGCCGCCGGATGGGGGAGTGTAATCTGGGCACGTGGACATGCCGTAGGAGGACCCTGCCGATGCACGATGAGCTGACCACGTTACCCGGGATCGGGCCCGGAATTGCCGCCGACCTGCGGCACTTGGGCATTCACTCGATCAAAGACCTCGCCGAATCGAATCCCGAACAACTCTTCCAGCGACTTCAGAAAATCACCGGACACGAACAGGAGCCCTGCCTCCTGTACACGTTCCGCTGCGCGACCTACGCGGCGCGCACGCCGCAGCCGCAGGCCGACCTGCTCAAGTGGTGGAACTGGAAAGACCGACGCGTCGACGATCTCGTCACCGCGCCCTGAATTGATGAATTGAAGGGGACGCTCACCTTCGCAAGGTGAACGTCCCCTTGCCGTCGAAGAACTTCCGCGTCGGCTCAGTCCTCCACCACCGGAGGCTCGGCGTCGTCGTACACCGCAATCAGTTCAAGGTCCTCGTCGATGACCATCCCGACGTTCGGGCAATAGACCTTGATCGATTCCTCGCCCGGTTCGAGCGGCGAGGTCTCGGTGATCTCGACGCAGTTGCGAAACACGCCGGCGGGCACTTCGATCTCGAGCCCGAGCGCGGTGTGGCGGGCACGGTCCTTCGCGGACGGCGCCTGCTCCTGGTAGTACTTGGAACCGAGCAGGAAGGCGCGATCCGGCATGATGAGTCCCGGGCGAGCGCCGTCGACACCCGCGAGCCAGGCGTCGTCCTCGGGATTGCCTTCGCCGTCGAACACTTCCTCGCCGAAGTAGTACACGTCGTTCATCGGGTCGCAGTCCGCGAAGAAGTTGTAAGAAACCTCGTCAACCTCTCCGTCAGCGGTCTCGAACTCCTGGACGACGCGCGTGCGTACCGAATATGAGCGGCCGTCCTGGGTGAACTCGACGAGACGCGTCTCAGGCAGCACGGTGATCCAGACCTCCTCGAGCTCGTCGCACTCCTTCGCGCCGACGCAACGCACGTTGCTGAGGTAGAGCTGCCGGCCCGGCTTCAACCTGAAGAAGGCGTTGCCGCCGTACGGCTTGAAGTCGCAGGCCTGCAAGGGAAACTGCCGCGTGAATCCGTCGGCCAGGGCGGTCGTCGCGACCAGCGGCGCGAGCGCGCCGATCAGCAGGATCAGGGGTCGTGTGAAGGCGGTCATGGTCAGCTCCTTTGGGCGGAATTGTTAGGCCCTTGTGATCCATTAGATGCAGGCGGAGCGAAAATCCTTCGCGAATCGAAGGATTGCTCCCTGAAAGGCGTCTAATCCCCAGATGGCCGAGCTCGTTCACGTGGACCGGGCGCTGGCCCGCCGCATCCTGGGCGGGGAGGAGGCCGCGTTCCGCGACCTGTTCGACCGCTTCTTTCCGCGCCTGTACCGATTTGCGCTGGCGCGCGTACCGCGAGACCCGGAGGCCGCGCGGGACATCGTGCAGCAGACGTTCTGCCAGGCGATCGAGCGGCTGGACACGTACCGGGGCGAGGCGGCGCTGTACACCTGGTTCTGCCAGATTTGCCGCAACGCGGTCGCGGACCACTACCGCCGCAACAGCCGCAGTGCGCGCCGCGTGGTGCTGCTGGAAGACCTGCCGGATGCGCGCGCGATCCTCGAGTCCTTCGCGGCGCCAGAGGCCGACGAGCCGGAAACCGGCGCGATTCGCGAGCAGGTCCATCGGCTGGTCGAGGCGACGCTCGACGCCCTGCCGGGCCGCTATGGCGAGGCACTCGAGTGGAAGTACATCGACGGCCTGTCGGTGCGCGAGATTGCAGAGCGCATGTCACTGGGCGAGAAGGCGACGGAATCGTTGCTGACGCGTGCGCGAGAGTCATTCCGCGAGGCGATCGCGGGGATCTTCTGAGGGGACCATGAAACGCGAAATGGACATCGTCGAATCGTTGATCCGCAGCGCGGGGCGGCGTCTCGATCCGCCGGGCGACGCCTACCGCCAGGTCCTCGCGTCGGCCACCGATGCCTTCCGCCGGAAATCGGTGCGGCGCCGGCAAGCCCGTTGGTTCGCTCTGGCCGCTGCGATCGCAACGCTCGTCGTCGGCGCCGTGTTGATGATGCAGTGGAATGCGCCCGCAGGCCGCGGTGACCTCGCCTCGATCGAACGCGCGACGGGCGGCGTCGAGCTCGCGCACGGCGACGGCTGGCAGCCGCTCGACGGAAACCGCGGGAGCCTGGGCACGGGCCGACGCTTGCGCACGCAACCCGACGGTCGCGCCGCGCTCCGGCTTGCGGGCGGCGCCTCGCTGCGCCTCGCCGGCGAAACCGAGGTCCTGCTGGATGCACCCGGCCGGATCTTCGTGCATCACGGCACGATCTACGTGGATGGCGGCGTGCGCCCCGGCGCAGATCCCATCGAGGTCGTGACGCCCGGAGGGACGGCACGCGAGATCGGTACCCAGTTCGAGCTGCAAGTGGCCGGCGCGCGGCTCCGGCTGCGGGTGCGCGAGGGCAGCGTCTCGGTCGATCGGGGCGGGCGCTCGCTCGTGGGCGCCGCGGGCGAACAGATCGAGATCGACGATGCCGGCAGCGTCAGGCGCAGCGCGATCGGTCCCGCTTCGGATGCCTGGGCCTGGGCGGAAGCCGTCGCGCCCGTGCCTAATGTCGACGGCAGGCCCGCGACGCAGCTCATCAGCTGGGTTGCGCGCGAGACCGGACGGCGGCTGCGCTACGAGTCGCCGGCCGTGGAGGAGCGGGCGGCCACCGTGATCCTGCACGGCAATATCCATCACCTCCCGCCGCTGGCGGCACTCGAGGCGATGCTTGCGACGACTGACCTCGAGTACGTGCTCGAGGACGATACAATGGAGATACGCGCCCGAAGCGAACCCATTGCGGAGCCGTGAAGACGCTCCTCCTCCTGACCGCATTGCTGCCGGCGGCTGCCCACGCTGCGTCGTACCGCGGCCAGCCGGTTGAAGATGTCCTGCGTGCGTTGCGTGCCGGCGGCCTTGAGTTCCTCTACAGCAGCGACCTGATCAAGCCCTGGATGCGCGTCGAGCGAGAGCCGGCCGCACGCGATGCGCAGGCGCTGCTGGCCGAGATCCTGGCGCCTCATGGCATCACGCTTGCACGCGGTCCCGGCGACACGCTGATGCTCGTGCGCCAGTCGACGGACGCACCTCGCCACGCGCGGCCCGGTGCGCCGGGCGCACCGGCGCCCACGCCGATCAACACCGTGGTGGTCAGCGCAAGCCACTATTATTTCGGCAGCGAGTCTCCGTTGCCGCCCGTCGTCCTTGGTGCCGCCGAGCTCGAGTCCATTCCCGACATCGGCGAGGATCCGGTGCGAGCCTTGGCGCGCCTCCCCGGTGTCGCGAGCCAGGACTTCTCGAGCCGCGCGCACCTGCGCGGAGGCACGCCCGAAGAGACCCTGTTCCGGTTCGACGACCTGCGCCTCTACAACCCCTACCACCTGAAGGACTTCTTCGGCGTCTTCAGCAGCATCGATCCCGGCATCGTCAGCGACATCCGGGTCTACACCGGAGGATTTCCGGTCGCATTCGGCGACCGCAGCAGCGGGGTGGTCGACATCGCGCCGCGCCTGCCGGCGCGCGACTTCCAGGGTCAGGCGGTTGCGTCGATGATGACCGCGGGAGCCGTGCTCGACGGCGGCTTCGCGGAAGGCGCCGGCGACTGGGCCTTCGCCGCACGGCGCGGGAACATGGACGTGTTCTTCGACCTGGTGGACTCGCCGCTCGGCGAACCGGAATACAGCGATTACTACGCGCACGCCGGTCGTCGACTGAACGACTGGCTTGCGATCTCCGCCAACGTGCTCGCTTTCAACGACAGGATCCTCGCCTTCGACAGCGACCAGGAAGAAGAGGCACGGGCGGAATACGACGATCGCTACTACTGGATCCGTGCCGACCTCGGCGACGCGGACGGCCTGGGCGGACGTGTGCTTGCAGGCCGGACCCGCATCACCAGCGAGCGCAGCGGGAGCGCCGAACTGCCGGGCGTCGGCAGCGGCGTGCTCTCGGACAGCCGCGACTTCACGATCGATTCAATCCACGCGGACGGCTGGTGGCGCATCGGGGCGCGCTCGCTCCTGCAGGCGGGGGTGGAATGGCGCGATCAGGGCGGACGCTACGACTACGAGGACGAGGCTGAGTTCGACCTCCTGTTTCTGACTCCGGGCGCGGCTGCCACGCCCGAACGCAGCCGGTCGCTGCACTTGCGCCCGGACGGCCATCAGTATGGCGTCTACCTAAACTGGCGCCTCGAGATCGCGCCCACCATCACCAGCGACCTTGGACTGCGTTTCGACCGCTCCACGCTCGCCGAATCCGATCCGTCGCAGTGGAGCCCGCGCGCGGTTCTCATGTGGCAGCCGGGCGCTGGCACGCGCCTGCGCCTCGGTTGGGGGCAGTACTACCAGGCCCAGGGCATTAACGAGCTGCAGGTGCCGGACGGGGAATCAGCCTTCCAGCCGATGCAGCGCGCCGCCCATCTCGTCGCGAGCATCGAACGGGACCTGACACGGTCGTTGATGCTGCGCCTCGAGGCCTATCGCAAGGACTACGACCGGCCATTCGTCCGCTACGAAAACCTGCTGAACACCGTCGTCGTCCTGCCGGAGCTGAAACCCGACCGGATCCGGGTGGCGCCGGATGCCGCCGTCGCGGAAGGTGCGGAGGTCTCGCTCAGGTATGACGCCGGAACGCTCGCGGGCTGGGCCTCGTATACGCATGCGCGCGTACGCGACCGCGTCGGCGGCGAATGGCAGTCGCGCAACTGGGACCAGCGCGATCTGGCGACGGCCGGCGTCGCGTGGCGCGGCGAACTCTGGGAAGCCTCGCTCGCGACCACCTGGCACAGCGGTTGGCCGACGACCGAGGCCGAGCTCCTGACGCTCGAGCCGTTCCCTCTCGTCGAAACAGGCAAGCGCAACGCGGAAAACGTCTCGAACTACTGGCGCATCGACGCCCGTGTCGCGCGCCACTTCGACCTCGATTCGACCGGCGAGCTCACCGTCTTCGCCGAGGTAAATAACCTGACCAAACGCAACAACGACTGCTGCGTCGAGTACCAGTTGGAGGACGAGGAGGAGGATGAGGTCTTCCTCGACGTCGAAGCGCGCGGATCGCTGCCGCTGATCCCGTCCATCGGCGTCCTGTGGCGCTTCTGACGGAGGGGACGCTCACCTTCAGGTGGTGAGCGTCCCCTTCATTTTCAGGTCGCGGGAGCCTTGGCAGGCGGTTCCGCGGCCGGCGGCGGCGGTGGCGGGCGATCCGAGTTCCAGGTGTCGCGGAACAGCAGCCACTTGCCGTCGGCCTGCCGGCGCAGCACCGCGAGGTAGTTGCCGCTGTCGATCACGGCGCCCGAGGCGTCCTTCACGACGAACGAGCCGGAGTGCCAGCCGAGGTCGCCCGACGCGTCCGCCTTGTCGTCGTCGTTGAGCTCGAGCGTGATGCCGCCCGCCTGCAGCTCGCCGCTCATCTTCGTCACCAGCGCACGGATCTCGTCGTGACCGGTGGCGCGCGGGTTGCCGGGCGCCATGACTTCCGCGTCCGGCGCGTACATCGCCATGATCGTCTCGACGTCGCCGGTGTTGAACGCCGGGATGAACTTGCGGACGTCTTCCTTCGCCTGCTTCTCGACCGCGGCGCCGTCGGTCGCCTTCTGGCAACCGGCGAGCGTGATCAAACCTGCCGCGACGAGCGCGGCCGATACCAGGATCTTCACGTGTGTTCCCCCTCGATTATCGAATTCGGGCTTGGCCGCCGGCCCCGGCGGTCGGGTAGCATCCTACTCCTCCGGAGCGAACCCCATGCGCGACCTGACCCAAGGCCCGATTCCCGGGCATCTCGTGGCCATGGCCGCGCCCATCGCGGCCGGCATGCTGGCCCAGACCCTCTATTTCCTGATCGACCTGTACTTCGTCGCGCAACTCGGCGATGTCGCGCTCGCGGGCGTCGGCGCGGCCGGCAACGCGATGTTCGTCGTGATGGCGCTGACGCAGACGCTCGGCGTCGGCACCATGGCGCTCGTCTCGCAGGCGGTCGGGCGCAAGGACCCGGCCGACGCCGACCTCGTCTTCAACCAGGCGATGTCGTTCGCCGTGTTCTCCACCGTGGCGACACTCATCGGCGGTTACCTGCTCGCCGGCTGCTACATGCGGATCGTGGGCGCGGACGCGCCGACCGTCGATGCCGGCATCACCTACCTCGCCTGGTTCATGCCGGGGCTCGCGCTGCAGTACGTGAACATGGTGATGATCTCGGGCCTGCGCGGCACCGGCGTGGTGCAGCCGACGATGGTGGTGCAGATCGCGACCGTGCTGCTGAACGCGCTGCTGGCGCCGATCCTGATCGGCGGCTGGCTGACGGACAGGCCGATGGGCGTCGCCGGCGCGGGGCTCGCGAGCACGCTCGCGGTCGGAGCCGGCACGCTCATGCTCGCGCTCTACTTCCGCAAGCTCGAGAAATACATCCACGTCCGGCCCGGGACCTGGCGCCCGCGGTGGCCCGTCTGGGGCCGCATGATCAACATCGGCCTGCCCGCGGGCGGCGAATTCGGCTTCATGTTCCTGTACATGGCGGTGATCTACTGGGTCATCCGCGACTTCGGCGCCGAGGCGCAGGCAGGGTTCGGCCTCGGCGTCCGGCTCATGCAGTCGATCTTCCTGCCGGCGATGGCCATTGCATTCGCAACCGGGCCGATTGCCGGGCAGAACTACGGCGCGCAGCAGTTCGGCCGCGTTCGGGAGACCTTCAATGCCGCGGCGAAGATCAGCATCGCCCTCATGGTCGTGCTGATGCTGTGCACGCAATGGCGGCCCGAGTGGCTGGTGCACGGATTCACGCAGGATCCGGCGGTCGTCGACGTCGCCTCGCATTTCCTGCGGATCGCTTCGTTCAACTTCGTGGCGTCCGGCCTCATCTTCACCTGCTCCGGCATCTTCCAGGGGCTCGGCCACACCTGGCCGGCGCTGGCCGCGACGGCGTCGCGCATCGTCACTTTCATGCTGCCGGTGATCTGGCTCTCGGGTCTCCCGGGCTACCACGTCGACCAGGTGTGGTACGTGTCCGTCGGGAGCGTGTGGATCCAGGCAGCGATCAGCTTCGTCCTGCTCAGGCAGACGATGCGGGCGCGGCTTCCGGCCGCCTGAAGCCCTGGGGCGTGCAGGTGATCGTCGCGGTCCCGGCGCTCATCTCGCCGGTCTGTGGCTTGCGCAGGCCGTAGAGCAGTTCCGTGCGCGCCTCGATGCTCGCCAACAGCGCCATGCCGAGCCGCATGGCGGCGCCGCCGCCCTGCTTGCTGTAATTCGTCAGGTAGGCCTTCGCCAGGTCATCGCGCCCCGACTCGAACAGCAGGTTTGCCGTGCTCTCCACCTGTTCCTGCTCGCCGATGAAACGGTCCTCGAATGCGGTGAGGGCCTCGGTCACTTCCGGCAGGAAACGGTCGGGATGATCGCAGGTGTAGTACATCAGGCGCTTGAAGAGCCGTCCCGCGAACTCCGTTGCCTCCTGGACCTGCCAGTCACGGGTCAGGAAGCGCTCCGCTTCGCCCTTGGTGAGGTAGCGGTGCTTGCCGAACTGCGGCGCGATCTCCTGCACCCCGATGCGGTACGGCACGAACGGCGCGGTCACCGATCCGGTCGGCGCGATCCACAACAGGTTCATCTCCGCGCGTCCGCGATCCCGGAGCTGCGCGACCTGGCCGTAGCCGGTGGCATCCCTGGAGATGCGCGGGTCACGCACGACATTCAGCATCGCGCGCAGGTCGAGCGGCGCCCTGGCCCGCAGCTCCCGCTCCATCTCGCTGCGCGGGTACCGCTCTTCGTCCACGCCATAGACTCGGGTGACATTGAAGGGCTTGCCCGCGGCCGGGTCGAACCAGCCCTGCTTGACCGCAAAGCTGATGAAATTCTCCGAGCCCATGAAATCGTCGCGCTGCCGGAAGTCGAGCGGGAGCTCGTGGATATACCCCGGGTAGGACATGCGCACGTCATCGGGGCCGAGGCGCTGCGCGACCCACAGTCCCTTGCCGCCGGCGAACTCGAGCAGCACCCACCCCTCGTTCTCGTCGGCGAACATGTGCGAGTTGCCGCCGTAGGTCGAGTAGCCGTGCGCGTCGATCAGCGCACCGACGATCTCGGCCGCCTCGCGGGCGGTGCGCGCGCGCTCCATCGCGATGCGCGAGAGGTCGCTGTACTGCGGCCCGGTCTGCGGATCGGGCGTCATCGCGACCAGTTCCCTGCGCGACGGCGACCACACGTCGCGTGCCGCGACGTTGTGTTCGTTGAGCCCTCCATTGGTCAGCGGCGCCGGAAAACCCTTGTATTCCGAGTAGTTCATCGTGAGGTAGCGGAAGGTGTGCCGCGCCTGCGGGATCTCCGTCATCCGGCCCGGCATGTTCGCCTCTGCCGTGACGCCGACGGACAGCAGTGTCCCCGGTGGGTGGTCCCTTGCCGGGACGACTTCCAGCCAGTGGCTCGACACCTCGTCGCCGGATCCGCCGATGAAGACGCTGCCGTCGGTCGTGAGGTTCTTGCCGACGTAGATCGCGTAACTCGCCGATGCCGGGGGACCGGCCAGCAGCGTGCACAGCAGGACCGGTGTCAGGAGCCTGGTTGCCATGTCTTCCAGCTCCCTTCCGACGGTTACTTGAATCCGTAGACCAGGTTCGCGGTGAAGACCTGGTCGGTCTCCTCGGTCCCCGGCAGCACATCGGTGTTGTGGCGCACCGCGTAGTCGAGGCCGAGCGCGAACGTGTCGCTGATTTTCACCTCGATGCCGAGCTGGTTCTGCACGAACGTGTTGTCCGAGCCGCTTTCCACGAGGAACCGGTCGTAGACGAGCGTCGTGTCCGTGAGCTTGTGCTCGAAGCTGACCGCGCCGCGCGCGATGATGTCGTCGCTCTGCTCGCCCGACAGGCGCAGCTCGGTCTCGCGATAGCCGGCGCCGAGCTGGGCCTCGAGCTTGGTCGTGTCGGTCATGATGAAGCGGTAGCCGTAGCCGCCCGACAGCGTCGCCTGGTAGGCGTAGTCGGTGAAGGCGTCGTCCTCGTAACGCAGAGCGCCGAACACGTACCTGCGCTCGGTCAGCGAATACTGGCTTTCGCCGCGGATTTCCCAGCGATCCGCAGAGGTGATGTCGTCGGTGACGGTGCGCAGCATCGAGGCGCCGGCCTTGTGCGTCCACTGGTCGAGCTTGTTCTCGACGTCGATGTTGAGGTTGATGGTTTCCGTCTCGGTGTTGCCGCGCGCCAGCACGCCGCCGAAAGTGCCCTTGCCGCTCCAGTCGGCTGCCGCAGTACCCGACGCGAGGCCTCCGATGGCCAGTACCGCCAAGATCCCTGCGCTGCGCATGTCCGTCTCCGCGGATCAAAAACGGCGCGTAGTCTAGCCCTTCAGCACGATTCCCACACGCTTGTTGCGCCTGCCCGCGCGGTATAGGCTTGCCGCGTGGCCGACGGCGATAGTCCGGAGATCTTCATCTCTTACGCGCGCTCGGCGCAGCCTCAGGCCAGCGCAATCGCCGGCGTCTTGCGCGCCAGCGGATACAGCGTCTGGTGGGACGACGACCTTCCCGCCCACCGTGCCTACAACGATGTCATCGAGGAACGGCTGAATTCGGCCAAGGCGGTACTTGTCGTCTGGTCCCGGGACGGGGCCAGTTCCGAATGGGTGAGAGCGGAGGCGGATGCCGCCCGGCATGGGCGCAAGCTGGTCCAGGTCAGCATCGATGGCGTCATTCCGCCGATGCCGTTCAACCAGATTCAGTGTCCGGTTGTTCGCGGCGGCCCGGGCGGGATCATCGATGATCCTGCGTGGCGGAAGATCGAGCGCAGCATCTCGGAACTCGTTCGCGGCGCCCGGGGCGAACTCGCGCGGCCCGCAGGCGCCGCGGCGCCCGGAACCGGATCGACATCGATCTGCGTGTTGCCGTTCGTCAACATGAGCGCCGATGCCGAGCAGGAATACTTCAGTGACGGAATCACCGAGGACCTGATCACCGACTTGTCGAAGATCCCCTCGCTCGGCGTGATCGCGCGGAACACGAGCTTCACGTTCAAGGGCAAATCGGTGGAGGCTCGCTCGCTTGGGCTTCAGCTCGACGTGAGCCACATCCTGGAAGGCAGCGTCCGCAAGTCCGGCAACCGGCTGAGGATCAGTGCGCAGCTGATCGATGCCGCGTCCGGCCAGCACCTGTGGGCCGAACGCTACGACCGGGAGCTGGCAGACATTTTCGACGTCCAGGACGAACTTTGCCAGGCAATCGTTGCAGCG
>Ga0190274_10002553_pt1 | contig 10762 bp, 8 predicted proteins | sample Popmic531T_FD_133002 | JGI IMG/M metagenome (GOLD analysis project Ga0190274, IMG submission 133002) | Populus adjacent soil microbial communities from riparian zone of Yellowstone River, Montana, USA - 531 T | ecosystem: Environmental > Terrestrial > Soil > Riparian zone | place: USA: Montana...
CATTGTTGGCCAGGATTTCGAACTAGTCCTCGTGAACGATGGTTCGCGTGACCGAACCTGGCAGGTGATGCAAGCACTCGTTGGCGAGGACCCCAGGATCGCGGCTGTGAACCTCTCGCGCAATCATGGGCATCAATTGGCGCTCTCTGCGGGTTTGTCCATCGCCCGGGGAGACCGGATCCTCATCTTGGATGCTGACCTGCAGGATCCACCGGAATTGCTAGTCGGGATGATGCGCTTGATGGACGAAGGCGCGGATGTCGTCTTCGGCCAACGCCGACACCGTGACGGCGAGACTCTGTTCAAGCGCGCGTCTGCGACCGCCTTCTATCGGATTCTCGTGTGGTTGAGCGACGTGCGTATTCCAGTGGACACCGGCGATTTTCGCCTCATGTCACGTCGCGCCGTTGATGTACTGAACTCCATGCCCGAAACACACAGGTTCATTCGCGGGATGGTCGGCTGGCTTGGCTTCAAGCAGGTTCCCCTTGAATACGACCGCCAACCACGAAAAGCCGGAACCACGAATTATCCGCTTCGGCGCATGATCCGCCTTGCGATCGATGCGGTCACGAGCTTCTCGATCAGGCCACTACGTATCGCATCGATGCTCGGCATACTGTTCGCATTGCTGGGGCTGGCTGGGGTGGTGTTCTCCGTTTCGGGATGGTTCTTCGGTCGCACCTTGCCGGGGTGGACTAGCGTCATGGTCGTCATGTTGACGCTCGGCGGGATTCAATTGACCGTGTTGGGAATCATGGGCGAGTACCTCGGGCGGCTCTATATCGAGTCGAAACGCAGGCCGCTGTACGTGATCGATGAGATTCGTACTCGCGATCGCGCTCCGAATGCGTCACGAGCATCGGCCAATCCATCGTAACGCCGATCCGAAAGGCCCGCGAGTGACGATACTTCCAACTAGAACATCGCCGCACACCTGGAGGCCCCTTCCATGCAGGTAGCTATTCTCTGTGGCGGGCTCGGCACTCGATTGCAGGAAGAAACAGTGTCCAAGCCAAAGCCGATGGTGGAGATCGGACACAAGCCCATTCTGTGGCACATCATGCGCTACTACGCCTGCTTCGGCCACGAACGTTTCCTGCTTTGCACGGGGTACAAAGGCGACACCATCAAAGACTACTTTCTCAATTACAGGAATCGGTCTAGTGATATCGAGGTCAACCTGAGTGATGCCTCGGTCTCAGTCCTGAGCAATGCAGACGAACACCTGGACTGGAAGATCAGGATCCAAGACACCGGCGTCACCACATTGACCGGCTCACGCCTGAAACGAGCCTTGAGATACGTGGACGATGATGTTTTCCTGGCAACCTACGGTGATGGCCTGTGCAACGTGGACCTCAATGCACTGATTGCTCATCATCACAATTCCGGAGGACTCGCAACGGTCACTGCCGTGCGACCTTCCTCGCGCTTCGGCGAACTGGGACTGGATGGCGATTCAGTCACTTCTTTCGAAGAGAAGCCGCAAACAGGCTCGGGCTGGATCAACGGTGGATTCTTCGTCTTCCACAGGTCGATTTTCGAGACTCTCTCGGATGCTCCTGACATCACGCTGGAGGCAGGCGTTCTGCAGCAGCTGGCGCGGAACCGACAACTGAACGTGTATCGTCACAACGCCTTCTGGCAGTGCATGGACACGCATCGTGAAATGGTGCTGCTCGAAGACTACTGGCGGACCGGTCGCGCGCCTTGGAAGATATGGCTTTGAGCGGCTTCTGGCATGGTCGCTCAGTGTTCATCACTGGACACACCGGGTTCATGGGTGGCTGGCTCGCTTGTGTTCTCCTGGAGCGTGGCGCGAAAGTCCACGGTTACGCGCTCGACCCGCCGGACGGTCCGTCGTTCTTCGTCGCAACCGGACTCGCCGAGCGTCTGACGAGTTCCACGATCGGTGACATCCGCGACGGTGCGCGACTGCGTGCTGCATTGCATTCAGCAAAGCCCGAGATCGTGTTTCACCTTGCTGCTCAACCGCTGGTCCGCGCGGCTCACCACACCCCGATCGAGACTTTTTCAGTCAACGTAATGGGCACGGCGCAAGTTCTGGAAGAACTGCGCGGCATCGACAGCGTACGCACAGCGTTGATCGTGACCACAGACAAGGTCTACCTCAACGACAGTCGCGCGACGTCGTATCGCGAGAGCGACCGCCTCGGCGGCCGAGAACCCTATAGCGCCAGCAAGGCTTGCTGCGAATTCGTCGTCGAAGCCTGGCGCCACAGCTACATGCGCAAGTGCGGTATCAGTGTGGCGACGATCCGGGCCGGCAACATCTTCGGCGGTGGCGATTGGGCCGCAGATCGCCTCGTGCCGGATGCAATCCGGAGCTTCTCGATCGGCCAACCCCTCATTCTCAGGCGCCCACAGGCAACGCGTCCTTGGCAGCATGTCATGGAGCCGGTGGCTGGCTATCTGCTCCTCGCCGAGCACCTGATTCACGATCCGGAGCGATTCAGTACTGCCTGGAACTTTGGCCCTCCGCCGATGGATTGCCGACCGGTGGCCGAGCTGGCGCAGTTGCTCGCCGCAGCGTGGGGGCACGGGGCAACGGTACGTGCGCAGCCCGAGGATTCGATTTTTGAGGAAACCCTGCTGTCGCTCGACAGCACACACGCCGAGACCGCGCTCGGGTGGCACCCACGCTGGACGCTCGACACTGCCGTTGTCAAGGCAGCCGAGTGGTACCGTGCGCATGGCGCGAGACGCGACATGTGGGAACTGACCCAGCAGCAGATTCAGCAGTTCGAGTCGGTCGTCGGGAAAACGTCGTGAGTGGTCGCTGCCGATTCTGCCGTGCTCCCCTCACACGTACTGTGCTGGACCTGGGCCTCAGCCCCATATCCAATCAGTTTCGCTCCCCTGACCGGGTTCTGAACGACGGACAAACGTTCTATCCGTTGACCGTGATGGTGTGCGAGCACTGCTGGCTGGTTCAGCTGACGAACGTCGAGACGCCGCCGCATTTCACGAACGAATACGTCTATTTCTCTTCTCACTCGACGAGCTGGCTCGAACACGCGCGCCGTTACGCGCAGTCCATGATTCAGCGTCTCGATCTCGACTCGCGGTCGCTGGTGGTCGAGATCGCGAGCAACGATGGCTATCTTCTCAAGAACTTCAAGCAGGCAGGCATACCCAGCCTCGGAATCGAGCCGACTGCCAATACGGCCGAGCATGCACGGGCGCAGCACAACATCGAATCCATCATCGATTTCTTCGGTGCGCGCCTTGGCAAAGAACTAGCCCGAAAGGGTTACCGAGCCGATTTGATCTGCGGGAAGAACGTCCTCGCTCATGTTCCCGATATCAACGATTTCGTGGCAGGAATCCCGCCGCTGCTCAAGCCCGACGGAACAGTGACCTTCGAGTTCCCGCATGTTCTGAAGATGCTTGCAGACTGCCAATTCGACACGATCTACCACGAGCATTTTTCCTACCTGTCGTTGCTGGTGGTCGAACGGGTCTTCGAGGCGCATGGGCTGGCAGTCTATGGTGTCGAGGAACTCGATACGCACGGCGGATCGCTACGCGTCTATGCTGCCCATGCGGGCAGCGGTCTTCGAGACGTTGGATTGGCGGCAGGTCGCGATCTGGTCCGGCACAACGAACGGGCCGCTGGTCTGGATCGTTTCGATACGTACGCCCGTTTTGGCGACGAGGTGATTCGACGCAAGCTCGACCTTCTCGAGTTTCTGATCGCCGCGAAGCGCGATGGCAAGCGGGTGATCGGGTATGGCGCACCCGCCAAGGGCAACACCCTGTTGAACTATTGCGGAATCGGACAGGAACTCATCGCCTACACCGTCGACCGCAGTCCTGCGAAGCAAGGCAAGTACCTTCCCGGAGTCAACTTGCTGGTCCGGACACCAGAAGATCTGATGGCGGACCGCCCGGACCTCATTCTCATCCTTCCGTGGAATCTGCGCGAAGAGATAGCCGGACAACTCGCCGCCGCGCGTGAGTGGGGCGCGAAGTTTGTCGTAGCAATCCCCGAAGTTCAGGTGTTCTGATGCGATTCGTCGCAACGCCCATCGACGGAGTGAACGTCATCGAAGCTGAACCGCATTCGGACGAGCGGGGAACATTCTCCCGGATCTACTGCGCCGACGAGTTTCGGGCGCACGGCCTCGAACTGCCCGATCGCCAGATTGCGATCTCCCAAAATAAACGGGCGGGTACGCTGCGAGGTCTTCACTACATCGTCGCGGCGTTGGGTGAGGCCAAGCTCGTTCGCTGCATCCGCGGGCGAGTGTTCGACGTCGCAGTGGACGTGCGCCGGGATTCGCGGACATTCGGCCTGCACTTCGCAATCGAGCTGAACGTCGAGCGACCGAGCGCGCTCTACATCCCACGCGGCGTCGCTCACGGCTTCCTCACGCTTGAAGCAGACAGCGACATTCTCTATCAGTTCAGCCAGCCGCACCGTTCCGGTCTGGAAGCTGGCGTACGGTGGAACGACCCGACGATCAACATTCGCTGGCCACGCGAACCGGCCACCCTATCCGAGCGCGACAGCGCACTGCCGTGGCTGGCCGATGTCGCAGACTGACGCGGCTCGACCGCGGCTGCTGCTCACGGGCGCTACCGGCTTCATCGGACGGCAAGTGCTGCCTCATCTCGAGGAGGCCTTCGATCTCCACTGTACTTCCCGTGGCGAACAGTCATCGGGAGACCTCACCTGGCATAGCGCCGATCTTCGCGACGTGGATCAATGTAGGCGCCTGGTCACCGATATCCGACCGGATTATCTGGTACACCTTGCCTGGAACACCGAACAGGATCGATTCTGGGAAGCTGCAGACAATGATGAGTGGCTTGAAGGCGGCCGCGCGCTATGCCGCGCTTTCGCTGCAAGTGGCGGCGCGCGTCTGGTTGTTGCCGGCTCCTGTGCCGAGTACGCAGGCCACAGCCCGGAGCCGCGCCGCGAAAATGAGGATGAATGCGATGCACTGCCTGCGACTCGTTACGGTCGCGCCAAGCTCGAACTGTTGCGCAGCCTGCGGGAACTGAATTTCCAGTACGCATGGGCGCGCATTTTCTTCCCTTACGGACCAGGCGAGGGCGAACGTCGACTGGTACCGTCGATTGCGCGTGCCCTGCTGCGGGGCGAGCCCGCTGAATGTTCGTCCGGACGTGCGATCCGCGACTTCATCGATGTCAGCGAACTCGGTAGAGCGCTTGCGATGCTCATCACTTCTGACGTCAGCGGCAGCATCAACCTGGGCCAAGGGGAACGCACACGGATTGCCGACGTCGCCAACCTCCTTGGGGAGTTGGCGGGACGACCGGACCTCATCCGGCTGGGCGCGCGCGCCGATCGCCCGAACGAACCGGAACTCCTCGTCCCCAATCTCGAGCGCCAGCGCTCGCATCTCGGCTTCGAACCGCGCATCAGCCTGCGCGAAGGGCTTGCCGCGGCACTTGGCTGGTGGTCCGTCCGACAGTAGCCGAACAACACTTACTCCGAGGCAGTAGTCCATGGTGGATAAAGATTTCGAATCCGAACGTCGCAAGAAGGCCGACGTCATTGGTACCGACCCGGTACTCGGCGATCTGTCACGGCGCTGGCTCGCCCGCGCGCAGGAACTGGGCTACTCGTACAACTTCGACTGGCTCGGCCTGCCGATCATTCAATATCCGCAGGACATCGTCGCGATGCAGGAACTGGTCTGGTCGCTGCAACCAGACCTGATCATCGAGACCGGGATCGCCCGCGGTGGCTCCGCCATCTTCTATTCATCGCTGCTCGAGCTGAACGCGATCTGCGGAGGTCCCGCGGACGCTGGCGTAGTCGCGGTCGATGTGGACATACGCCCGCATAACCGCCTCGCCATCGAATCTCATCCCTTGTCGCGGCGCGTGAGCATGATTCAGGGTTCCAGTATCGAAGAAGCGATCATTACGGAGGTTCGGCGTCACGCCGCCTCGCGGTCGCGAGTCCTCGTGTGCCTCGACTCCAACCACACTCACGATCACGTGCTCGCCGAGCTGCGAGCCTACGCGCCGCTGGTTACGCCGGGCAGCTACTGCGTGGTGTTCGACACGCTCATCGACGATCTCCCGCCGGCAGCCATCGGCGACCGCCCCTGGAACAAAGGCGACAATCCATTGACCGCGTTGCGGGCGTACATGGCTGAGGTCGACGATTTCGAGATCGATGCAGCGCGACACGGAAAGTTGCAGATTACGGTCGCCGCGCACGGCTATCTGCGGCGCAAGAGGTGAGCGCTACGTGATTCGCTTCGCCGTCTGCATTCCGGTCTACAACGGTGCGGCTTTCGTAGCACGAGCGCTTGAATCCGTCGCTGACCAGAGCCTCACTGACGTGATGGTGATCGTCAGTGACAACGCATCAACCGACGCCACGCCGGAAATTCTCGCTGAGTGGTCGCGCCGCCTGACGATGCGAATCATCCGGCGGCCTCGCACATTGCCGATGCGGGATCATTTCAACGCGCTGCTGGACGAAGTGGACACCGAGTCCTACATGCTGCTATGTCACGACGACTACCTCGCGAGCCGGGACGCGCTCGCCAAGGCTCAGGCTGCACTCGATGCGGATGCAGGCATCTCCGCCGTCTACTGTGATCTTGTCTACGTGAACGAGCTCGGTCGCTCACTGGCCCACCGGCGCTTCGGACGTGAGGGTCGATTCCGAGCCGACGACATCGGGCAGCGAACACTGAAGACCGGTCGCAACTGTTTCGGAATCCCGCTTGCTATTCGACGTGAAGCGCTGGGCACGCGGCGCTACGACGAGCGCTTCCTGTATGCGATGGACGTGGATCTCTCCTGGTCGCTGTCGCGTGAACGGCCGGCCTTCCATATCCCGGAGCCGCTGATCGCGAATCGCTACAGCGGTCAGAATTCGACGTGGTCGATGCTGAATTCGGTGCGTCGGGAGTACATCGATCTGGCCACCAAGTACGACCGGCCGCCAGGCCGTCTTGCCCGGATGAAGATCGGCATGACCTGTTTCTGTGTCACTCAACAGAAGCGCGTTTTCAGTCTCTACGAGCGCCTGCGGTCATGGTCCGGCTAACGCTCGACACGCTTCTGCGGTCATCCGCAGCGCGCCACCAGTTCCTCCGTTTTCTGGTTGTCGGCACAGGCGTCACCGCCGTGTCCTACGCGGCCTATGCACTCGGGCTCGCGACCGGACTGTCGTTCCGACTCGCCAGCCTGGTAGCTCTCCTGATCGGAGTCGCAGTCGGTTTCGTTGCGCATGGTCGAGTGGCTTTCATGGCGCGGCTGCAGGGACGGTTCTGGCGCTTTGCCGCAACCTGCGCCACGCTTTACTTCGCCAACATTACGTTGATCGAGCTGCTCAACTGGCTCGGCCTCGACATCTACATCGCTGGCCTGGTTGCTGCGGCACTCATGGCGCCGGCGGCGTTCCTGCTGCAGCGACATCTCGTATTTGCGGATCCTCCGTTGCCAACGCTGAGGGCATTCGCGCTCGGAGTGCTGCTCCTGCTGGTCGCTGCACGACTCCATCTTGTGCTGCGATTCGAAGTCAACTGGGACGAATTCCTGAACCTCGCCATGGTTCACAGCCATGCGCGAGGCGAACTGCGTGAGATGCTGCAGACAGCCTTCGTTCACCTGTTCAAGTGGGTTTTCGCGGTGTCAGCCAACGAAGTTGACCAAGTCATCGCCGCCCGACTACTGGTGTTCGCATTCGTTATTGCTGCCTCGGCTGCCATCTACGGCACTGCGAGACGGTTCATGGGAGTGTCTGAAGCCCTGGTTTCAGTCATCGCCTTCAATGGTTTCAACTTGGTCATGCGCAATGGCGGTGCGCTTCGTACGGATTCTCTGGCCACGTGTGTGATGATGATCGCCATCTGGATCGCTACAGCGCATCGCTTCGGCATTGGCCATGCACTCGCGCTTGGCGCGTGCGCCGGCGTCGCGGGGGCGCTGACGATCAAGTCGGTCTTCTATGCCGGCGTCATCGCCGCGATCCTCCTGGTCAAGATCGTTTACGACGAGAACCGCCGACGAGCGCTCGGCCTTGCGGCGCTTTCCGCGGCGATTGCCATAGCTACCTGCGCAGTCATCATCGCGCTGCATGCCGCCACGTTTCCCGATCAGGCCTCAGCTTTGACCTTCGTTGCGCGAACGGCCGGCGCGACGATCCTGAGCGGCGACTACTCGATCTTCCTCGGCAGCGTGAGAGCCGCAGTGGCCGGCAACCCGGCGTTCTGGGTGCTGTTCAGCGTCGGGCTTCTGGCGGCCATCGCCCGCATCCGCCATGCCGCGACCCGCAGGGAAGGCGTGGTCCTGGTGAGTCTCGCCCTCCTGCTTTTCACTCCGCTGGTCTATCGCGACATCTACGCCTACTACTATCCCTTCATGCTGGCACCTGCGTCGGTGCTCATAGGCATTGGCTTTGAGCGCATTGCGTACTATCGCAAAGGCCTTTTCGCAGGATTCTTCCTGGCGTTTCTGGCGATCGGGGCGGCTATAACCTATCGCAATTCCCTCAATCAGGAGGTGGCCGATCAACGCAGCATGCTCGCGCTCGTCCATTCGCTGTTTCCCCAACCTGTGCCGTATATCGACCACACATCCATGGTCTCGTCGTACCCCAAGCAAGGCATCTTCATGAGCGGGTGGGGCATGGCCGACTATCGGCGCGAGGGCGTGCCGATCATGGAGTCGATCATTGCCACGAAGTCGCCACGCTTCGTGCTGGCCACACGCTGGTCGCTCGACGTCGAGAATCTCTCACCGGAACAATCCGAGGCTTCTCGTTACGGCCTGCTGGCGGCTGACGTACGCGCGCTACAGGACAACTACCTGCGCTACTGGGGACAGCTGTATCTGCCTGGTTTTCGGGTGCAGGGGACCTCGGCAAAGACGGTTTCCATCGCGGGTCGGTATCGTGTCGAGGCCGACCACGATGTGGAAATCGATGGGCTTACGGTTGCGCCGGGTCGGATGGTCGCCCTGACCCAGGGTCGGCATCGATTCGTCACGAGGACAACGGCAACTTTTCGCTGGGATGCGCCGGACCCGCCGACACTTGACCCACCCCTCGACCTCTTCTACGGCTTCTGATGCTCGGGTCTTTTGTGCACCACGCACGGATTACCGCGCGGTCGAATGATATAAGTCACATCGATGAAGGCGTCCACTACTCGTTGGTATGACGGGCTGCTGCTCGCACAAGGCTTGGCCCTTTTGTTGCTGCTGCTGTCGCATTTGCGGACGCTTGGCGATACCCAATCCCTCGCCTTCCACGATCACGTGCTGGACTCGGTATTTGCCGGTCCGATCTGGGGTTCCGCGCTCGGTTACAACCTGGTGTTCTTCACCCTCGCCATGGTGACCGCGCATGCCCTGTACGGAGCGGCATGCTGGGGCCTATCCCGACTGTCGATGCGCGCGTGGCCGTCTCTGAAAGCGACGCCAAACCAGCACCTGCTGTCGTGGTTCGTAGTCGTCACGATCGGCTTGCTGGCGCACAACGCCGCCGTCTACTCGACGAGTTCGCTGGGCGAACCGTATGCCGAGATCATGACGCCCACGTTCCTGGGTGTGCGGCTGGGTCAATGGATCTGGTTTGGTGCATTGGCGTCCGCCGGGGTCACTGTGCTCGTCGCCGCACTGCGCTGGTGGAATGCGGGCGGACGGTTATCCCGACGATGGACCGTAATCTTCGCGGCGACCTGCGCTTCCTGGGCCGCGCTCTCGGCCTTCGCGCGATTCCAGATGCCCGCGCCGTTCGACCAGGATCGTCCCAACGTCATCCTGATCGGGATGGACTCGTTGCGCGCCGATCTCGTCGACGAGCGGCTCTCGCCACATGTCACCCCGAACGCGGAAGCGTTCATGAAGGCCGGAACGCAATTTACCAACGGGCTGACATCCCTGGCCCGCACCTTTCCTTCCATGCTCGCCATGTTGACCGGCAGGCATCCGCATCATTCTGGCGCGATCATGAATCTCTTGCCACGCAACGAGATCGACGATTCCGAATCGTTGCCGCGCACGCTGGCGCGCGCCGGATACGAGACCGTGTATGCAATGGACGAAGTGCGATTTGCGAACATCGATACGTCTTACGGTTTCCAGCAGACCATCACGCCTCCGATCGGCGCCACCGAATTCCTGATCGAAAAGCTGGTCGACACACCGCTCAGCAACCTGGTGATCAACACGCGGCTCGGTGGCTGGCTCTTTCCGCATGCTCACGCCAATCGCGGCGTCGCGAAAACCTACGATCCCGACACATTCGTGGATCGCATCGATCGGGAATTGCGGCCCACGCGGCCGTTGTTCTTCACGGTGCACCTGACGCTGGATCACTGGCCCTACACCTGGGCAGGCTCCCCTTCGAAGCTCGGCGACATGACCGCGCGCTGGCCGCCTTACTACCTGGCGGCGGCGAACCGCGTGGATCAGCAGATGGGCGACATCATGGATGTGCTGCGCAGGAAGGGGCTGTTGCAGAACGCCATTGTCATCGTCTATTCCGACCACGGCGAAACCTTCAACGCACCCGACCAGGCGCTGGCGACCGACGACAACCCGATCATGCAGGAATTGGGACTGACGCGGCCCGCCTGGGGTCACGGCACCTCGGTGCTCGCCCTGGATCAGTACCACATCATGCTCGGGCTGCGCCGTTTTGGCGGCAGTTCTGCCGCGCCCGCCCGCATTGCGGCGCCGGTATCGTTCGAAGACATCGCACCGACGATCGAGGACATGCTCGGGGTGAAGTCGTCCG
>Ga0190274_10002554_pt1 | contig 10761 bp, 7 predicted proteins | sample Popmic531T_FD_133002 | JGI IMG/M metagenome (GOLD analysis project Ga0190274, IMG submission 133002) | Populus adjacent soil microbial communities from riparian zone of Yellowstone River, Montana, USA - 531 T | ecosystem: Environmental > Terrestrial > Soil > Riparian zone | place: USA: Montana...
CTGCAAAGTGGTCTGACCCTGGTCTGACCCCAGTCTGACCCCCGGGCCCGAATTAACAGTTCCGCAACATCTTCGTCACGTTGGGGCAACACCTGCCTTTTAGGCTCCGGTGGTTAGTGCGGATGGTTCCGCGCCTGGAGGCCTTCACGAATGGATTCGATCAGCAAGTTGGGCAAGCGTTTCAGGGCGATCGTCGCCGGCAGCATCGCAGCCTGGCTGGTGCTCAGCGCCACGTCTGCGTTCGCGCAGGGGTTGTATTACAAGGAAATCACGAAAGACGGCCGCATCTACGTGTTCAACGTGGCGGCCAATGCCGAGCGCTTCGAGAAGACGGGCGAGATGGGCATCGGCGTCACCAAGCCGGGCGCCGGTCCGAACGGCGAGACCGTCGTTGGCGACAACGAGCGGGCCCTCCAGCTCTACTTCTTCAAGCACGGCATCTCCGAGCCTGTGCCGGACCCGGTGCAACCGATCCAGACGGTCGTCTGGCGCGACGGCAAGACGCGCATCACGACCGACGGCGCCTACCTGGAAATCTCGAACCGCGTGATGGTGCGGTTCACTGAAGAATCGCCGTCCGACAACCTGACGCTCACCGGTGCACTCCTGGCTGGCGAGGATCGCGGATCGTTCAGAATTCGCCGGTTCAAGACCAAATTCGAAGGCTGGATGATCAAGCCGTGGCTCACCTACGAGACGCAGTTGAACTGGCCCGATCTGGTCAGCAACAACGCCATCAACGCAAACCCGGGTGCGTTCCTCGAGGACGCGATGTTCGACATCGATTTCACGAAGGGCAAAGGACTGTTCCGCCTTCACGTCGGTCAGTTCAAACCGCCGTGGGGCGCGCAGCAGATGACGTCGTCCGGCAGCCAGCAGTTCGTGGACCGCGCGCTGGTCAGTGACGCGTTCTTCCGCGGCAGGGAAACCGGTCTCGCGGCATGGGGCACGACGACCAACAATAAGTTTGAATGGCGCGTCGGCATGTTCAACGGCAACGGGCGCACGCGGACCTTCAACGACAACTACAACAAGTTCCAGTACAACGCGCGACTCATGTGGCAGCCCAACGGCAGCCAGGTGTTGAATCAGCGCGCGTGGATCACGGGCGCGCTGTACTCCGAAGGCGACCATGAATCGACCACCGTGCCGATCTACGCCGTCGCCGTCAATTTCGAGAACCAGAACAACTTTGGCGCGACGACGGCCATTGACCAGAAGTGGAATGCCTTCAGCGTTGACGGCATCTACAAGTACAAGGGCTTCTCGTCGAACTTCATGTATACGCTCGCGAAGCGCACGAACGAGCTGGCGGCGGCGGGTGGTCCCGGTGGCGGCGATGGTTCAAAGGTCGACGCGGACGGCTTCTTCGTCCAGGCGGGTTACCTGTTCCACCGCCGCACGTGGGAACTGGCGGTGCGTTACGCAGAGAACGACCCGTCGGACATCGTCGCCCGCAACATCATCAAGGAGACGCGCGGCGCACTGAGCTACTACTACCTCCGGCATGTGCTGAAGTGGCAGAACGACTTCGGCCAGGTCATGGTGCAGCTCCCGGCCGGCGGCGAGACGAAACTCTTCGAGTTCCGCTCCCAACTGCAGTTCATTTTCTGAGGATTTCGGGCCGGGCCTGAAATGTAACGCGGAATTTACAGTGGCGTAACGCCCCCGGTGGAGTGGGGTTCCTAGGATGGAACTGGGAACCACCTCTACGAACTGGGAACCACCTCTACCGGATTGTGAGGAGACATTTATGAAGAAGCTCTTAATCGCAGTGTGCGGACTGGCGGTGGTAGCCACGTCGCTGGAAGGGCGCCAGGCCCTCCAGGTCGACGCGGGCCTGCCGGGTTATCAGAAGGTCAGCGGCATCTCGGGCAGTCTGAGCAGCATCGGCTCGGACACGATGAACAACATGATGACGTTCTGGGCCGAGACGTTCAGGAAGATGTACCCGAACGTCAAGATTCAGGTGGAAGGCAAGGGCTCGACCACGGCGGTGCCGGCGCTGATCAACGGCACCGCGCAGTTCGGCCCGATGTCGCGCGAGATGCGCCCCGCCGAAATCGACCAGTTCGAGGTGAAGTACGGCTACAAGCCGACGCAGCTTCGCACGTCGTACGACGCGCTCGCGGTGTACGTGAACAAGGACAACCCGATCGAAAAGCTGACGCTCGCCCAGGTCGAAGCGATCTTTTCCAAGTCCCGCCGCCGGGGCTACAAGGAAGACGTGAAGACGTGGGGCCAGCTGGGACTGACGGGTGACTGGGCGAGCCGGCCCATCAGCCTCTACGGCCGCAACGCGGCCAGCGGCACCTACGGGTTCTTCAAGGAGATCGCGCTGAAGAACGGCGACTACAAGACCACCGTGAAAGAACAGCCGGGATCGGCATCGGTCGTTCAGGGCATCACCGAGGATCGCTTCGGCATCGGCTACTCCGGCAGCGGCTACAAGACGTCAGGTGTCAAGGCGGTGCCGCTGTCTGAAGCGGCGACCGGCACGTTCTCGAACGGCAACTACGAGGACGTGAAGGCCGGGAAGTATCCGCTGTCGCGCTTCCTGTTCATCTACATCAACAAGGCGCCCGGCAAACCGCTCGACCCGCTCGTGGCGGAGTTCGTGAAGCTGATTATGAGCAAGGAAGGCCAGCAGGAAGTCGTGAAGGATGGCTACATGCCACTGACGGCGGCGCAGGTTCAGGCGGAACTGGCCAAGATCAAGTAGTTCGCGAGGTCTGTGGCCGACGTCTCGATTCGAAAGAAGATGGCGGCCGCGTCCAAGCGGATCGCCCGGCTGAAGCGCATCGATCGCGCTGCGGTGTTTGTGATCACGCTCGGCGGCCTGTCGGTCGTCGTCGGCGTCCTCGGCATCCTTGTCTTCATTGCGGCGGAAGCGCTGCCGATGTTCCGATCCGCCGGCCTGGACGCGCGGCCAGCCGTGACCCTGGCCGATGCGGCCGCGGAAGTCCCTGATGGCATGCGAGCCGTCGCCACCGACGAATACGGGCGTTATATCGGTTCGGTCGAGCCCGACGGCACCCTGAAGTTCCGTAATCTGAACAACGGAAGCCTTGCGCAGGTCGTGCCTATCCCCGGTCTTACCCCCGGTACGCCGATCGTGTCCTCGTCCCGCAGCGTGCTCGGGGGTTTCATCGCCGCAGGCACTGGCGACGGACGCGTGGCACTGATGACGGTCCGGTACACACCGCAATACGACCAGAGCAAGCTGTCTGGCCTCACGATCGACGTCCGTGACCGAGGTATCGCAGACGTCGACCCGAACAGGCGGCCGATTCAGCAGGTCGATTATTTCGAGGAAAACGACCAGCGCATCGTCGCCGCCATCGTCGGTGATCGCGAGATCGTGCTCTGGCGCAAGGGCGAGAGCGGCGACGCCGTCCGCGCGTCCGTGTCGGTCGCGGAGAACCATCGCGTTCGCCAGGTGCGAGTGGGCCGTCGCGGATCCGTCACCGCGGGAACCGACGACGGCAAGCTGTATCACTGGATTCTGGAGGAGCAGCCGAGACTTGCGGACGTCGTCACGGTGGCCGACGAGCCCATCACGGCCCTCGAGTACCTGATTGGCGGCACCTCGCTGGTGGTGGGCACGAAGGGCGGCGGTCTCAGCAGCTGGTTCCCCGCAGCGGTCGGCGACGGCGCGGAACACATGGTGCGCGGTCATTCGTACGAGCCGCAGGGCGCCGCCGTGGTGTCGCTGGCTCCTTCCCCGCGCGATCGAAGTTTTGCGGCGGCAGGGGCGGACGGATCGCTCGTCGTCCGGCATCAGACGTCGGAACGCACGCTCGCGCGCCGGAAGCTGGACCGGCCTGTGAGCCGCCTGGTGATCTCACCGAAGGCCGATGCGATTCTGGCGGTCGGCCCCGACCGCGTGCAGCCGTTCTCGTTCTCGAATCCGCATCCCGAGGTCAGCTGGCGGTCGCTCTTCGGCAAGACCTGGTACGAGAGTTACGCAGAGCCGGAATACGTGTGGCAGTCGTCGAGCGGCACGGATGACTTTGAGCCGAAGCTGAGCCTGGTGCCGCTCGTCTTCGGCACCATCAAGGGCACGCTGTACGCGCTGCTGTTCGCGGTGCCACTGGCCGTGCTTGGCGCGTTGTACACGTCGCAATTCGTGCATCCGACCCTCAAGGCCAAGCTCAAGCCGACGGTTGAGATCATGGCGGCGCTGCCCAGCGTCGTCATCGGATTTCTGGCGGGGCTGTACCTCGCCACGGTCGTTGAGAAATATCTGGTCGCCGTGTTCCTGATGATGGTGTTGATGCCCATCTTCGGCACGTCCGGCTTCCTGTTCTGGAGACTGATGCCGAGGAGCGTTTCGCAGCGGCTGCGGTCCGGCATGGAAGTCTTCCTGATCATCCCGTTGCTCATCGCCGCCGGCTGGACAGCGGTCGCGGTTGGTCCCTGGGTCGAGCTGGCGTTTTTCGGCGGCGATGCGCGTTCGTGGATCAGCACGACGCTGGGACTGACCTACGACCAGCGCAATTGCCTGGTGGTGGGACTGGCGATGGGCTTCGCCGTGATACCCATCATCTTCACGATCGCCGAAGACGCGTTCACCAGCGTGCCTTCGAGTCTGACGGCGGCGTCGCTTGCACTGGGCGCGAGCCGCTGGCAGACCGCGGTTCGTGTGGTGTTGCCCACCGCGAGCCCCGGCGTTTTCTCGGCCGTGATGATCGGTTTTGGCCGCGCCGTTGGCGAAACGATGATCGTCCTGATGGCCACCGGCAATACGCCGGTGATGGACTGGTCCATCTTCAACGGCATCCGCACGTTGTCCGCCAACATCGCGGTGGAGATTCCCGAAGCGCCGCACGGCGGCACGTTGTACCGGACGCTGTTTCTGGCGGCGGCCCTGCTGTTCGTGATCACCTTCATCATCAACACCATTGCGGAGGTCATCCGCCAGCGCCTTCGTGAGCGCTACAAGGCGGTGTGATGTCGGCCCTTCGCGAGCTCCTGCGGCGCGGCGATCCCGCGATCTGGCTGGCGGGCACCGGGCTCGGCATCAGCATCCTGATGATTGGCGGCATGATCGGGCTGATCCTGTGGAACGGCCTCGGATTTTTCTGGCCCGGCCACCTGGAAGAGATCACCCTGAAAGACGGCACCGTCCTGCTTGGCGAAGTGGTGGCGCGCGAAGCCATTCCCGCGCCGGGGACGCCGGAGCACCTGAAGAAACGCCGGTTGCAGATGAAGCTCGGCAACCGCGACGTCGGCAGCGCCGACTTCCGCTGGGTGAACGAGGACGACGTCGCGTCGCGGCAGATCCCGCAGGACGCCGTGTATGTGGAGCGTCGCGAATACGGTCCGTTCATCGGCCGGCCGGTGAAGCTGGCGGAAGGGGACAAGGAGCTGGCCGCGGGCGCCGCCGCGGTGCTGGCGCAGCTTCCCGCGCTCGTGGACAAGGCGGTCAGCGATCGCGACGCTATCCGCACGCTGGAGCGCGATCAAATCGGCGCCATCAACTACCGCATCGAGCAGCTTCGGCTCGATCAGCGCTCTCTCGATCTGAAGGCCGCGCAGACGCCAGGTGTCGATCAATCCGCGGCGAAGGCCGAGATCGACCAGCAGCTCACGGGTCTGCAGACCGAATATGGCGAGCTCGACCAGCGGCTCAAGAAGACGCGCGAAGAAGCCGAACGGGTGCGGGTGACGCTGAAGGCGTCCGGCGGCGAAGAAAAAGAAATGCCGGTGCTCGACGTGTACCGCCTGTTCGCGCCGAACCAGCTCAGCGTGACGGGCCGCGCCGGCATCTACGCCAGCCGCCTGTGGGAGTTCCTGAGCGGCGACCCGCGCGAGTCGAACACGGAAGGCGGCATTTTCCCCGCCATTTTCGGCACGGTCATGATGGTGATGCTCATGAGCGTGATCGCGGTGCCGTTTGGTGTGCTGGCCGCGCTCTACCTCCGCGAATATGCGCACCAGGGCGTGCTGGTGCGGCTCGTCCGGATCGCGGTCAACAACCTGGCCGGCGTGCCGTCGATCGTGTTCGGCGTGTTCGGGCTCGGCTTCTTCGTGTATCTGGTCGGCGGCACGATCGATCAGATGTTCTTTCCGGAGAGCCTGCCCACACCGACGTTCGGCACGGGCGGCATCCTGTGGGCGTCCCTGACGCTCGGCATGCTCACGGTGCCTGTGGTGATTGTGGCGTCAGAGGAAGCCCTGTCCGCCGTGCCGCGCTCCATGCGTGAAGCGTCGCTTGCGACCGGCGCGACGAAGTTCCAGACGATCTGCCGCGTGGTATTGCCCGCGGCGGCGCCCGGCATCCTGACCGGCCTGATTCTGGCGATGGCGCGCGGCGCCGGCGAAGTGGCGCCGCTCATGATCACGGGCGTGGTCAAGCTCGCGCCCGACATGCCGCTGGACAGCTTGTTCCCGTACCTGCACCTCGAACGCAAATTCATGCACCTGGGCTTCCATATTTATGACGTCGGATTTCAGAGCCCGAACGTCGAGGCCGCCAAGCCGATGGTCTACGCGACCGCAGTACTGCTGCTCCTGATCGTGATCCTGCTCAACCTGACGGCGATCATCGTGCGCAACAGGCTTAGAAAGAAGTACAGAACGAGTGCGTTTTCATAAGGTGACCATGACTGACGCAACAGTGCGAACGCCGGACGAGAAGCCGCTCAGCGCCACCGCGGGGGTGACATTTGCGACCCCGCCGGCGGCGGCCGGCGAGACGGCGATCGTGATTCGCAACGGGAATCTCTGGTACGGCGACAACCAGGCGCTGCACGACATCACGATGGACATACCGGCCGGCCAGGCGACGGCGTTCATCGGGCCGTCGGGCTGCGGCAAGTCCACGCTGCTGCGGTGCCTGAACCGCATGAACGATCTGATCGACAACGTCCGCATCACCGGCGACTTTCTGGTGAACGGCAAGGACATCAACGCCCGGACGACGGACGTGATCGAAGTGCGGCGGCGGATCGGCATGGTGTTCCAGAAGTCGAACCCGCTGCCGAAGTCGATCTTCGAGAACGTGGTGTACGGCCTGCGCATCGCCGGCGTCCGCGACAAGGCCACGCTCGAGTCGGCGTGCGAGCGATCGCTGCGGCACGCCGCGCTCTGGGATGAAGTGAAGGACCGGCTCGACAGCAGCGGCCTGTCGCTCTCGGGCGGACAGCAGCAGCGCCTGTGCATCGCGCGCGCGATCGCGATCGAGCCGGAGATCGTGCTGATGGACGAACCGTGCTCGGCGCTGGACCCGATTGCGACGCTGAAGATCGAAGAGCTGATTTACGAGCTGAAGTCGCAGTACACCATCGTGATCGTGACCCACAACCTGCAGCAAGCCGCGCGCGTCTCCGACAAGACGGCGTTCTTCTGGCTGGGGCGGCTCGTGGAGCACAGCAACACATCAGACCTGTTCACGAACCCGAAAGAAAAGCACACCGAGGACTACATCACTGGACGCTTCGGGTAGAGCTCAGGCCCATGGGTAATCGCTCTTTCGACAAGTGCACTTACTCTGCTCGCAGCGACACCACCGGGTCCACTCTCGACGCGCGCAGTGCCGGCACGAGCGTGGCGAATACCGCGGCGGCGGCCAGTGCCACCGCCACCACGATGAACGTGAGCGGGTCCCGGGCCGTGACACCCACGATGAGCGTGGCCATGAGCCGCGTCAGCAGCACCGCAGCGGCCAGACCGGCCACCAGGCCAACCGCTGCAACCGCCAGTCCGTGTCGCAGCACCATGCCGAGGATGTTCGTATTCGTGGCGCCCAGGGCCAGCCGGATGCCGAGTTCGCGCGTGCCCTGCGTGACCACGTGCGCCATGACGCCGTAAGTCCCAATCGCCGCAAGAGATAGCGCCAGCAGCGCGAACACGCCGAGCAGCTGCATCGCAAAGCGTTGCCGGGCCAGCGACGCATCCACGAGCGTCGTCATCGGCCGCATGCGGTAGATCGGCAGGTTCGGATCGAGGTCGCGGATCTGCTGCCGCGCGGCAGCGGCGATCGACTCCGGCTGCTCGCCCGTCGTGCGCAGCGCGACGTACATCGATCGTCCGGGTTGCTGTGTGTGCGGCCGATAGAGCGCGATCCGGGAGTCCGCGTCGAGCCCGTACTGCTTCACGCGCCCGACCACGCCCACCACGGTCTGCCAGGGCGACGTCGAATTCAGGTCGCCGAAGCGGATGCGCTTGCCCAGCGGGTCCTGTCCGGGCCACAGATCGTCGGCCATGAACTCGTCCACGATCGCCACAGGCATCGCGTCCGCCGTGTCCTGTTCGTTGAAGTACCGGCCCATCTGCAGGGGGACGCGCATCGTCTCGAAGTATTTGTGGCCCGCCCATCGCATGTCGGCATTGATGAAGTTTTCGCCGGGCGGCGGCACGCGGCCTTCCACGGTGATCGGTCCCCACGCGAAGTAGCCGCTCATCGGCAGGGACGACACGCCGCCGGCCGACTCCACGCCGGGGATGTGTTCGAGCCGCGTCCAAAGGTCGCGGTACGCATTCAACACGGCCGCGCCGTTGGGATACTTCTGGCCCGTCAGCGTCAGTTCCAGCGTGAGGACGCGAGTGGCATCGAACCCCGGCGGCACGCGCTGAAGATGCGCTACGGTGCGCACGAGCAGCCCGGCGCCGACGAGCAGCACGGTCGCAAGGGCAATCTGCGCGGCGACGAGCATCCGGCGCAGATTTCCGCCGCGGCCCCACATCGTGCCGCCACCGGCAGATCCGCGCGCGGCGTCCGACAGCGTGCGCTGAAGATCGAATCGCCGGATGCCGAGCACCGGCGCGAGGCCGGCAAGCACCCCGGCGGTCACGCACGCGCCGGCCGAGAACAGCAGCACGCGCCAGTCGATGCCGATGTCACGCAGCCTCGGCACGTTCGGCGGCTGCAGGGCCTGCAGCCACTGCACGCCGGCAAACGCCAGCGCCACGCCCAGCACGCCGCCCGCGAACGACAGCATCAGCGACTCGCCGAGCAGGTGACGGACGATGCGCGCGCGTGAGGCGCCGAGGGCCGCGCGCACCGCCAGCTCGCGCTGACGGGCGAACGCGCGCGACAGCAGAAGATTGGCCACGTTCGCGCACGCCACGAGCAGCACGAACGCCACCGCGCCGAAGAGCACGATCACGACGAGCCTGACGTTGCCGACGACCTGATCCAGCAGCGGCACGATCGAGAAGGTGAGGCCGCCATGCGGCGGATACACGTCGGGATAATCGCGCCGCAGGCGCGCGGTCAACGTATCCATTTCCGCCTGTGCCGTGGCCACCGTCACGCCGGGCTTGAGCCTGGCGATGATGTTGTAGTCCTCGCGTGTGCGCGTCGTGGGCGCCGTGTTCGGGAGCGGAAGCGGCAGAAACACGTCGCCGTCTTCCACCACGCCGAGCGTCGGCAACACCTCGCGCGGCAACCGGAACGTGTCCGGCATGACCCCGATCACCTGATAAGTGACACCATTGAGGATGATGGGTTGTCCCATAACCCCGGGCACGGCGCCGAAGCGCCGCGTCCAGAAGGCATGGCCCAGAATGGCGGTCGGCGGCCGTCCCGGCGCATCGTCTTCGGGCACGAAGAGCTGACCGTGCAGGGGAGTGGCGCCCAGCATCGGCAACAGGTTCGATGACACCCGGATTACGCCGACGCGTTCCGGATCGCCGCCGCCGGTCAGGTTAAAATTAGCGCCGAGCGCGATCGCGACCTGCTCCAAGCCGCTGTGCGAGGACTTGATATCGAAGTACTGCGCGGTGGAAAACCAGTCTTCCTGGATGTTCAGCCCCGGCGACCGGTTCCAGAGGATGGCCAACCGGTCAGGATTGCTGTAGTTCAACGGCCGCAGCAGCAGGGCATTGGCCACACTGAACACGGCGGTCGTCGCGCCGATACCTATAGCGAGGGAGACGACTGCGGCGAGGGGCAGGCGTTTGAACATTTTTGAAGTTTTATCCTCTCACGGCCCCGCCGGTCATTCTTGTAATCGTTTGGAGATGAGTATGCAGTCCCGTATTCCGGCCATCATCGTCGCGCTTGCTGTGCTGACGGCCGGTGTCGTCGCCGCGCCTCAGAAGGTCGATCCGAACGATTCGTCAACGATCGCCCGCATGACCCTGGCGGCCTTCCAGCCACTGCAGGCAAAGGGCAAAGTGCTGGTGCTGGACGTACGGGAGCCGCACGCGGTTGAGGCCGGGCGCATCCCCGGTGCGCTCAATGTGCCGCTGTTCGAGGTGGGCAAGCGCATCGCCGAGATCAAGGAGAAAGCCGACGGCCGCCACATCGTCGCCTACTGCAGCTGTCCGGGCGAGCACACGGCCGCCGAGGCCCTGCTGATTCTGCACAACCGCGGAGTGAAGCACGTCAGCGCGCTCACCGGCGGCTACACCGAATGGGTCAAGGCGGGCGGCAAGGTCGAGCGAGTGACGATTGCTTCCAACCGTTGACGAAACGCCGCTATCGGACGATTTGAATCTTCGCTTCGTCCGCCAGGAAGCGTTGGAACGCCTCTTCTGATTCCACTTTGATCACGCCGCGCATGCGGTGGTGGCCCAGCCCGCAGAGCTGCGAACAGACGATCTCGAACTCGCCTTCAACCGTCGGCGTAAACCACACAGAGGCGCGCGTGCCTGGGATCGCGTCCTGCTTCACGCGCATCGAAGGGATGCCGAAGCTGTGGATGACGTCCTTGCTCGTAAGCTCCACGACAACCGGACGGCCGACCGGCATGTGAATCTCGCTCAGAAACGTCAGGTCGTCTCTGCCGGCGGGAGACTCGCGGTTGAGCC
>Ga0190274_10002555_pt1 | contig 10761 bp, 9 predicted proteins | sample Popmic531T_FD_133002 | JGI IMG/M metagenome (GOLD analysis project Ga0190274, IMG submission 133002) | Populus adjacent soil microbial communities from riparian zone of Yellowstone River, Montana, USA - 531 T | ecosystem: Environmental > Terrestrial > Soil > Riparian zone | place: USA: Montana...
CCGGTTGATTATCCATAAACTTTAAAATTTTTAATAAAAAATTTAACTGAAATGAAATCAATAAATAAAATCTTACTTGTACTCATAATGCTGACCGGTGTTGCAGGTATTTTTATTGCTTGCGATAAAGATAATGACGACTCAGGTGAGCCTTCAGTAAGCTATGTAAGAATTACAAGACCTGAATCATCTGATTCATTGCTGGTAGGAGCAGGTCAGGGTCGTCTTATTGCAATTGTCGGCGAAAACTTAAAGGATGCGGTTGAAGTTTGGTTTAATGACCGGCAAGCTGTTTTAACGCCTACATACATTACCGATAAATCGATATTAGTATCTGTACCTAATCCCATTCCGGCAGATATTACTAACAAAATGAAGATCGTCTTCAAAAACGGATTTATCCTATATCATAATTTTGTGGTCCAGATAAGTGCTCCATATGTTGCCAGCATGGTTAGTGAGTTTGTAAATGATGGCGATTTAGCTACCATCCGGGGCGATTTCTTTTATGAACCACTTACGGTAACATTTACCGGTGGACTTACAGGAACTATTGTTTCTGTAACACCTCAAGCAATCCAGGTTAGGGTGCCAGCTGGTGCACAAGCCGGGCGGATTACAGTGAAAACAAATTTTGGTGAAACAAAATCCAGCTTCTGGTTCCGGGACAGCAGGAATCATTTTATAAATAGTGATCCTTATGAAGGTTGGTGGAATTCATCTTATGTGGTCAGTAGTCCGGGTCCCGGAGATCCCCCAAAGATCAGCGGTAACTATATTCGTTTCAAAAAACAGATCGGTTCCTGGAGTTGGAATGAATTAGCCGGAGGCCCTGCATCTGCAATGCCGGTGCACAGTAAAAATATTCCTGACGCTGCCATACAAAAACCGGAAGACTATTATCTCAAATTTGAAGTCAATACGATCAAACCATATAATGGAAATCTGGTAAAAATAAACCTGGCCTTACTTGCTGAAGATAATGATGCATATAAATGGAATCCCCCGTATGATACAAAGGGCCAATGGCAGACCGTTGTAATTCCGTTAGAAGAAGTATTTGCAAGCTACCGTGTAAAACCAACCGTAAGTGCTTCAGGTTATTGGTGCCGGCTACTTATGGGACATGCGCCGGGTGATCTTGACGCAGATATGTGTTATGATAACTTCAGAGTTGTACAAAAAGTTTTACCACAATAATTCATTAAAAGTTTATAACCTGCTATATGATCAAACTATCTTCTTTCAAACTGCTTGCATTGGTAAGTATTATACTATCAATCGGCATTGTGACATCATGTGATAAAGATGATGATGAGGTTACTTCAGATAAAATACAGTTATTAAGTTTTGGCCCAACAGGGGCAAAACATGGTGATACCATTCAGTTTATCGGTACCAATCTTAATAAAGTTACCGCCATTCATTTTACAGGGACGAATGCAGTAGTTAATCAAGCCGACTTTAAAAAGCAAACATCAGATAATATTCGTTTGCTTGTGCCGCAAGCTGCAGAAAAAGGCTATGTAACAATGAAAACTCCAGAAGGTGATATCGTTTCAAAATCACAGTTTAACCTTGATGTATTAACGTCAGTCACTTCCATAACTGCACAGGCTCGTCCCGGACAAAATGTTACTATTACCGGTACTTATCTTAATTGGGTCGACAGAATTACTTTTAACAGAGATAAAACAGTAACGACTTTTATCAGTAAAACACAAACTCAGTTAGTAGTGAAAATTCCTGACGATGCAGAAACTGGTCCTTTGGTTCTTCATTACACAGGCACCGATTCGAATTTTGTGCAAACAGCCGATACTTTAAAAGTTACATTGCCATTAACTACCACAATGTCACCAAATCCTATAAAACCATTAACTGATCTAACTATAACAGGTACAGACCTGGATCTGGCAAAGAAGGTGATATTCGTCGGAGTTTCAGCACCGGTTACAACTTTTGTGAGCCAATCGGCTACTCAATTGGTGGTAAAGATTCCTGAGACAGCCAAAAAAGGTAAATTAACTTTAGAAGCAGCATCGGGTGTGAAAACCACATCAAGTAATGATTTAGATATCGTGTTACCAATTAGTACATCATTGTCTCCCAACCCAATTAATTTGGCTGCTAATCTTACAATTACCGGGACCAATCTTGATCTGGTAAAGAAAGTTATTTTTTCAGGAGTTGCACCTGCGGTTACCACTTTTGTTAGTCAGTCAACTACTCAATTGGTTGTAAAGGTTCCGGCAGGAGCAAGAGATGGGAAGGTAGCATTAGAAGCTGCTTCTACTGTGCAAACAACTTCAAGCAACGATTTAGATATAGTGTTACCTGCTATTACCGGGCTTTCTCCCAGTCCAATTGATCCGTATCAGGACCTTACAATTACCGGGACAGGGTTTGATGTTGTTACCTCTGTTGTTTTTCTCAATGTTCCTCCTGTCACATCTTTCATTAGCCAGTCGGCAACACAAATTGTAGTAAAGGTTCCTAATGGTGCATTAAAAGGGAAAGTAGCGGTAGGTGTTTCCAATCCATCGGATACTGTCCAGTCTTCTGACATTTTAGAAATTACTGGACTTCCGCCATTGGCTGATTTTACTTTCCCGATATATACAGATGCCGCACAAAACGGATTCCAGGATTGGTCGTATACAGCAACTCACGATTTTGCAAATACTGAAAACGTTCGGCAAGGCACAAAAGCCATTAAAGCTGTGTATGGTGGTAACACGTACCAGGGTATTACCTTCCATAACGGAAGTACCTTATCAACATCAGGCTACACTAAACTTGAGTTTTCTGTGTTTGCAGAACCAAGTTTGAATGGTAAAAAATTACAGGTAGTAACTAATGGAAGTTACAGCGGTTCTGTACCGCAGGTAACATTGGTTGGCGGAGAATGGACAACATTTACCGTAACGCTGTCCAGTATGGGTAGTCCGACTGGCATCAGTGAAATTGTTCTTCAGTCTGCTGGATTTACAGGCACTGTTTATATTGATCATGTCGGATTGAGACAATGAAATATAAGTTGATCAAAATATTTTTTTCATAAGCAGCAATCGTTATAAACTGGTTCATAACTTCTAAATGATGAACCAGTTTTTTTTAGTTTTTGGTTTTGATAATCTTCATTTCAGTTTACGATGAAAAAAAATGCTCATCTATTTTATTGGTCTTTGTTTTTCATTTGTATTCAAAGTGTTTTTTCATATTGTAAAAAAAGTGAAACTGAAGATCCTGTTCCACCTCCGCCTCCAAATCCAACAGATACAACGACTGTTAATCCACAAGTTGATCCGACACTTGCATCAACGATTGGGTTTTTTATGGATGATTGGGAGCCCAAAAATTTCACTATACCTTCTTCATCTACACCCGCATCGTTGCCAACTGGAGTTACTTCAACTGTAACCATTGACAGAAGTAACGTTGTTACAAAAATTCCAAGATCATTTGCTGGTAACAATGCAAATGTCTGGATGACACAAATGGTTACCGAAACTTCATTGATCGATCATTTGACAACATTGCATCCACATATTATACGTTTCCCGGGCGGAAGCTTGAGTGATATTTTCTTCTGGAACTCCCCGGTAAATACACCACCTGCTGATGCACCAGCAAATCTTGTACAGGCAAATGGCAGCACTGCTCCGGTAGGGTATTGGTTTGGAACGAACTCTGCAAACTGGACATGTTCGGTAGACAATTATTATAACATGCTGCAGCAAACAAATAATAAAGGAATGATTACGGTGAATTATGGATATGCCCGGTATAGTACAGGTACTAATCCAGTTGCAAGAGCCGCACATCTGGCTGCTGATTGGGTGCGTTATGATAATGGTCGTACGAAATATTGGGAGGTTGGCAATGAAAATTTTGGCGATTGGGAAGCAGGTTACAGAATAAATATTGCTAATAACCAGGACGGACAACCTGAATATTTATCAGGACTATTATATGGTCAGCATTTTAAAATATTTGCAGACAGTATGCGCAAAGCCGCTCTGGATATTGGAAAAACCATTTTTATTGGTGCTGTCATGAGTGAGTCTGCTCCGCAAGGTTGGTGGACACCTACTGCTACCAACTGGAATACGGGTCTTTTTACCGGCGCAGGTGTATCTCCCGATTTTTATATCGTTCATAATTATTATACCCCTTATCAAACAAATGCAAGTGCTGATATCATACTAGCAACACCTGAAAGTGTAACCCAAACAATGATGAACTATGTAAAGCAATCGCTGACAAATGGTGGCATTGCACATAAACCGATCATATTGGGAGAATACAATATTTTTTCAATAAGTTCAAAGCAACAGGTTAGTAATGTGAATGGACTTCATGGAGTAATAGTGGTTGGTGAAGCATTGAAAAATAAAATTGGCATGACAGGGAGATGGGATCTTGCAAATGGATGGGAGAACGGTGATGATCATGGTATGTTTAATATTGGAGATGAACCTGATGCAGTTCCGAAATGGAACCCACGACCTGTTTACTATTACATGTATTTTTTTCAAAAAATGCTTGGTGACCGGTTGGTTAATTCTATATCTACTGCATCTTCCGTAGTAAGTTATGCCTCGTCATTTACATCCGGCGAAACTGGCGTTGCATTAATAAATAAATCTTCTTCAGCGGTTACCGTACAGGTAGTAGTGAATAATTTTAAAAAAGGAAGTAATTTTTATTACTACAAATTGAATGGGGGAGCTGACAATGGTGAGTTTTCAAGAAATGTTTTAGTTAATGGTAGCGCATCTTCGTATGCATCCGGCGGACCATCAGGATATAAAACGATCAGTCCTTATAAAACATCTGTAGCTGACGGAATTGTTGTAAGTGTACCAGCAAGGGGAGCTGTTTATCTTGTTATTGAAAAGAAATAAAATATGAGTCGATATTATTTCATAATCGTCATACTCTTCTTTTTTTCAAAATACAGCTTTGCACAGAAGACTTCACCATTGATTGATGCTAATGCAACAAAAGAAACAAAGGCATTACATCAGAACCTTAAAAAATTATCTGAGAAATATATTCTTTTTGGCCACCAGCATGCGACGGAGTATGGTCATGGATGGTATGGTGATGAAAATCGGAGTGATGTAAGATCAGTAACTGGTTCACATCCCGCAGTTATTGGTGTTGATTTTAGTGGTTTGAGTGGTAGGCCGGATGCAGAGATCCAAAAAACAAAAAAGGAATTACAAAAGAATATGTCAGATACTTATGATCGTGGTGGAGTTACAACTATCTCCTGGCATTTTAATAATCCCGCTTCTGGCGGTGGCTTTTATTGGGTTGATACTATTTCAAAACCTGCTGTAAAACTTATTATACCCGGTGGGTCACATCATGACGCATATAAGAACATTCTTCGAACTATTGCCAGTCTTGCAAATTCAACAAAAGGAAAAGATGGAAAGCTTGTACCCATGATCTTTCGCCCTTATCATGAATTTGACGGGGATTGGTTTTGGTGGGGCAGGGCTCATTGTACAATTGATGAGTTTAAAATATTATGGAGATTCACAGTTTCTTATTTGAGAGATTCATTACAAATACACAATTTCATTTATGCTTTTTCACCGGATAATAGATTTCTAACTGAAGAGCAATATCTCGAAAGATATCCCGGTGATGAATGGGTTGATATGGTTGGAATTGATAACTATGGTGATTGGGGCAGAGATGGTAAGTATAATTTGGATGCCGGCATTAAGAAATTAAAAATAGTTTCTGATTATGCAGAGAAAGCCGGCAAACTCGCAGCATTTACAGAAACTGGTTTGGAGTCTATTCCAAATACAACCTGGTGGACCGAGACCTTGCTTAGGTCTTTAAAAAAAGAGAAATTAAAACTTAGCTATGTATTAGTTTGGAGAAACGATACAAAAAGCCCCACACATTATTATGCTCCATTTCCCGATCATATTAGCGTGCCGGATTTTATAAAATTCTATAATGACCCATTTACTTTATTTGAGAATGATCTTAAAAACATTTATAAAAAATGAAAGTAGTTTTTAGTTTCTTCTTTTTGCTAGCAATATCTATTACTTCCAATTCACAAATTGTAAAGCTACATGGACAATTAAAAGTAAAGGGAACAAAATTGGTTGATGCGAAAGGGAACGATGTGGTCTTGCACGGTATGAGTTTTGGCTGGCATAATTGGTGGCCACGATTTTATAATGCAGGTGCGGTACACGAGTTGGCTACAAAATGGAATTGTACTGTTATTCGTGCTGCCATGGGAGTAGAACCTGACAGTGGCTATTTAAAAAGCAGGGAGCGATCAATAACATTGATAAAAAATGTAATTGATGCATGCATCAAAGAGAATGTTTATGTGATCATCGACTGGCACGATCATAATATACACCAGAAAGAAGCGGTGGAGTTCTTTTCAATGATGTCAAAACTGTACGGAAATTCTTCTCATGTCATTTATGAGATATACAATGAGCCCGATCGTGAAACATGGCCTGAAGTAAAAGCATATTCTGAAGCAGTGATAAAGGCGATCAGGGCAAATGATCCTGACAATATTATTTTAGTTGGCTCACCGCATTGGAGCCAGGATCTTCATATTGCTGCAGCAGATCCGATAAAGGGTTACGATAATTTGATGTACACAATGCATTTTTATGCAGGTACACACAAGAAATGGCTGCGTGATCGTACAGATGAGGCGATCAAAAAAGGATTACCAGTTTTTATTTCAGAATGTGCAGGTATGGAAGCATCCGGAGATGGACCATTAGACAATAATGAATGGGAAGCATATGTCAGATGGATGGATGAGAAAAAATTAAGCTGGATCGGGTGGTCAATAGCAGATAAAAAGGAAACCTGTTCAGTGCTTGAAGGATCAGCTGCTTCAAATGGCAATTGGCCTGAAGCAGATATTAAAGAGTGGGGAAGATTGATAAAAAGCTATTTGAATAGCTATAGCAATTAATTAAAAAGGGCTGCCACAAATTGTAACAGCCCCGGTGTTCATATAGCAAGCAGATAGTTATAGCCAGAAAGAAGTTGATATGCCAGCCGGAATTCGCTTCCAGCCTTTCTGAATAGTTTTTTTATAAATATTTTTTCCTGAAAATCTTAGAACATTTCCAGGTTCAAAGTGCAGGTAACCAATACCCGGGATCTCCACTTCAAAACCGAGTATCAGCATTTCCTTTATAGTACTAATAAAACAAATAAGATCGGAAGCAGTAATGTTGCTCTCGACTTTCATGTTTTTGGAAATAAAGGCCACCAATTCAGAATCGGTTGTTTGATTTTGATCAGCCTGGAAATTGATCCATTTTCTTGAATGACCGTTTTCTTCTGCCGCAGGATTTTCTCCTACTACTTCAAATTTTCCAATTTGAGGGAGTTGCAAATAGTTATGTCTTTCGAGGAAAGCACGAAAGTGCTGTGCGATTTTCATAATAGCCGTTGGTTTACTAATCAGAAAAGAAATACAGGGATGCGGAAAGTTTTTGGGCGACGGAGAATCTCAGAAATAAGGGGATGGTAAATAATAACTGATATCGGAGGTTTTTCGAAGGGGAGACAAGGTTAAGGATAATTTATCAGAAAATCAATAGGTAATGGAAGATTTCTCAAAAATTAGTTTAGTTCGACAACCGTTTTACCCCTCGTACTATATAGCCGTTGAAGGGAATCTCTTTTCCTGGCAGTGTCCGCTGGTGTGGCGGGTAATAAAAAATATAGATTAAACAGGACCGAATCCTTAGTGTCCATTTTCACATCAATGAGATTTTCCTTTAAATAATTGTAACGGAAGAATGCTCTTTGCCTGGCTGCTTTTTCAATTACAAAACGATACATGCCAGAAGCATCAACAGGCTTTGTTATTGTAGCGGTTGTATCTTTCGCTTTAGGTAATGAATCCGGAAGAATAACAGGTTTGATCTCTTCTTTTTCTACAATAGGTTCTTTCTTATTTTTTGTTTTTGTATACACTATGTACCCGCCAAAAACAGCGAGTGAAAGCCCTGCAATTGCGACGAGCCAGGTCACTATTCTTTTTGTTGCAGGAGGCCCGGGTTTTTTGGGAGAGAACATCTCTTCATAGTCAGTAAATGAGTTTTCCGTTGTAGATGTCTTGTCGCGACCATCGCCAGCATTTTCTTTGTTTTTTTCCTGGGAAATGTTGCCCTGGACAAATTCAATTGTGCCATACTTATTTTTTGAAAGTGTTCCAATACCTTCAAATAAATAAGGCTTTCCTATATTCAGGAATTGGCGGGCAAGTTCAAGATTTGAATCCAGGTCACTGGCAACAAGACTCTTCATTTTACCAGTATTTTCTGCAATAAATTTTACTAATTCGGCATCTTCTTTAACAGAAGCGTCGTGCTGAAAAGCTATTTCACCTGAATCGCTAAGGGTAAATCTTCCAAGACCTGCAAGACTGAGTTGTTTGTTGGTGTTAAGGAACTGGGCTAATAGTGGCGATATTTTCAAGATATTTGATTTTAACTGGCTACAAGATAATAATTTTTATCTCGCATTGGCAAGTTGCTGTGATCGCTTTGTAATTTTGCTCATGTTTTCAAAAGAAGAGCAGGATTTTATTAAATACTGGGAAGAGAACCGCGACAAGCAAAAAAGGTTTTTTAAACAAATAGCGATCGGGTTGCCATTTGGAGTTTTGTTTGCCGTAGCCATGTTTCTAAATTTTGTTTCTGGCTGGGATAAAAGGGTCACATCGATCACGAAAACCTATCCTTCGTTCAAATCACTCATCATAGTGTTATTGATAGCTGTATTGGCCATTGTTGTCTTTATTTCGGTATTTTCAGTAAAAGTAAAGTGGGAAAAACATGAGCAGAAATACCGGGAGCTATTGAGCCGTTCAAAATCAGAATCTCAAACTTAATCTTACAACTTGTCACACGAAGCCATATCAGTTTTTGATATTTTAAAAATAGGAGTAGGGCCTTCCAGTTCGCATACATTGGGACCATGGCGTGCAGCACAAAAGTTTGTACAAAGCATAACAAATAGAAATTTGTTACAGCAAGTCAAAGCTGTTCGTGTTTTGTTGTATGGCTCTTTGGCAAAAACGGGCAAAGGTCATGGTACTGATATCGCAATACAATTAGGTCTTTGCGGCGAAGATCCTGTGACGTTTGCAGTAGAATCTATTAATAGCCGTATTGCTGATATTGCTGCAATGAAAGAATTAGTGCTCGGAGGTTTACATGAAGTTCAGTTTGATCCAAGAGAAGATATAGAATTTCTGTTCAGTGAATCGTTGCCATTTCATCCCAATGCAGTTACTTTTTTAGCAGATTGTAAAAATGGAGAAGCTATTTCAGAAACTTATTACAGTATTGGCGGTGGATTTGTTGTAAAAGAAGGAGAGAAAAGATCTTCTAATGGTGAAATTCAATTGCCATTTCCAATAAACACATCCAATGATATTTTACACTGGTGTATGAAAACAGGAATGTCGATTAGTGAAGTGGTAATGGAAAATGAAAATGCATGGCGACCGGAAAAGGAAACTCGTGAAGGCATATTAAAAATATGGAAGGTGATGAGTGAATGTATTTACCGTGGTTGTCATACTGAAGGGATATTGCCGGGAGGTTTAAATGTAAAACGTCGTGCGGCTGAACTAAATAAAAAATTATTGGGCGGTAAAAAATACAATGACTATCAAAGTTGGATCGCTACTATAAGATCCGGTGGTAATTCATTTAAATATACACTTGATTGGGTAAGTTGTTTTGCATTGGCAGTAAATGAAGAAAATGCCTCATTCGGAAGAGTAGTAACGGCACCTACGAACGGAGCTGCAGGAGTAATACCTGCTGTGTTGCATTATTACATTGTTTTTGGAGACGGTAATAATGAGGATAAGATCATCCGGTTTTTATTAACCGCTTCAGAAATTGGGAGCATATTTAAAAAAGGCGCCACGTTATCTGCTGCAATGGGAGGATGCCAGGCAGAGATCGGCGTATCATCAGCAATGGCTGCTGCTGCATTAGCAGAATCTATGGGTGGCACGCAAAAGCAAGCACTAATGGCATCTGAAATTGCAATGGAACATCATCTTGGTCTTACGTGTGATCCAATTGGAGGTTTAGTGCAGGTGCCATGTATAGAACGAAATACGATGGGAGCCATAAAAGCGATCACTGCAGCACAACTTGCTTTACAGGGCTCACCGGATTATGCAAAGGTTTCTTTAGACGCTGTGATAAAGACAATGTGGGATACTGCAAAGGATATGAATACAAAGTATAAGGAGACTGCTGATGGAGGATTAGCAATAAATGTTCCCCTAAGTTTACCGGAGTGTTAGAATATCAGGCCGCAATCTTTTGACATTCTTCTGCACACACTTTACAAGCACTTGCACATTCCTGGCAATGATCGGTTTGATGTTTACTGCATTCTTCATTGCATTGCCAGCAAATATCTGCGCAGATCTGGCAAACAGCTTTTGCCATCTCGCTTCCTAAACTCATGAGTTGGGCTGATGCATAACAGATCGTGGCACATTCCATATCTAACTGGATACATCTTGCCATCATCTTTATATCTTTTTCCTGAGTACATGAACTTGCACAATGATTACAAGCATCAGCACAACGAAGACAGGCTTTAATGCAAGATTCGTATTTGGGATAATTATTGGTTTGTTTCATCTTTCTGGTTTTATGACTTGCTGCAAAAGTCAAACCATATAAGATGTAAATCAGC
>Ga0190274_10002556_pt1 | contig 10759 bp, 11 predicted proteins | sample Popmic531T_FD_133002 | JGI IMG/M metagenome (GOLD analysis project Ga0190274, IMG submission 133002) | Populus adjacent soil microbial communities from riparian zone of Yellowstone River, Montana, USA - 531 T | ecosystem: Environmental > Terrestrial > Soil > Riparian zone | place: USA: Montana...
CCCACGCCGTACTCGGCCGTGCCGGTCTGGGCGTCGAGCATGACCGTACGGATCGGCACGCCGAACCTCGCGGCCGGCAGCCCTGACCCCGGCGGCGAGAGGAACCCGACGGCGCCGCAGTACACGCCCCGAGGCGAGTCCTCCAGCTCGGCGATGATCTCCATGGTCCGGACTTTCGGCGCACCGGTCACCGACCCACAGGGGAAAAGGGCGGCGAACACGTCGGCCAGTCCGACCTCGGATCGGAGCGTCGAGGTCACGGTGGAGGTGAGCTGCCACACGGTCTCGTAGCGCTCCAGATCGAACACGTCGCTCCACGTGACGGTGCCCGGCTGCGCCACCCGGCCGAGGTCGTTGCGGAGCAGGTCGACGATCATGGCGTTCTCCGCGCGGTCCTTCACCGACCCGCGGAGCCGCTCGGCCACCTCGAGGTCCTCGGCGGGCCAGCGCCCCCGCGGCGCTGTGCCCTTCATCGGACGGGTCGACAGGGCTTCGCCGTCGATCCGGAAGAACAGTTCCGGGGATGCCGACAGCACCCGATAGCGACCCAGGTTGAGGTAGCCGGCGTAGGCGCCCCGTTGCGCATAGCACAGGTCCCGATACAGCCCGCGTTCGTCGCCCTGCACCTGGGAGCGGAGCCGCAGCGTGTGATTCACCTGATAGGTGTCGCCGGCCGCGATGTGCCCGTGGATCGCGTCGATGGCGCGGTCGTAGGTCTCCCGGTCGACGGACGGCCGCCACGCGCCGGGCGGCATCGGCTCGGTGTCGGCCTGTGGTTCGGGGAGCACCGTTTCCTCCCGGCCCTCGAACATCGCGAACCACGCGAGCGGCAGCTGCTCGAAGGCATCGCCGGGCGTCCGCGTGCGTACGGCCAGCGAGGCGTCGAGCCCCGGGGCGGCTTCGTAGGCGAGGAAGCCCGCCAGCCACAACCCTCGTGCCGCCGAGGCTTCGGCGGCGGCGAGGATCCCGGGGACCTCGTCGGGCCGAGTGGCCTCGAGCACCCCGACGGGCTCGACCAGCCGGAACGACGGTTCCGCGCCGGTGAGATCGTCGAATCGGGCGTCGAGCACGCCAGGAACGATACGTGGCCGCGCGGAGCGGTAGCCTCGTTGGATGCCGTCGAAGGGTTCGGTCTTGGTGGCGATGTCGGGCGGGGTCGACTCGTCGGTCGCCGCATGCCTGCTCGCCGACCAGGGCTACGAGGTGTTCGGCTCCCACATGAACCTCGTGCACCTGGACGGCGTGGAGCATGGGTGCTGTGGCCCGTCGGCGCGCGCCGACGCCGAAGCCGTGGCTCGCGTCGCGGGATTCCCGTTCGAGATCGCCGACCACTCCGAGGAGTTCGCTGAGACGGTGATCGCCGGGTTCGTCGAGGAACATGCGGCCGGACGCACCCCGAACCCGTGCGCGACGTGTAACGGCCAGATCAAGTTCGGGGCGTTCCTGCGGCGGGCCGACCAGCTGGGCATGGACTTCGTGGCCACCGGCCACTACGTGCGGGTCTCGCAGGGCGACGACGGTCGGTGGCACCTGCTCCGCGGCGCCGACGCCTCCAAGGATCAGACCTACATGCTGCACATGCTGGGGCAGGCCCAGCTGGCGCGGTCGCTGTTCCCGGTCGGCGCCCTCCCGAAGACGGAGACCCGCAGGCTCGCGGAAGCGTTCGGGCTGCCGGTAGCGGGCAAGCCCGATTCCCAGGAGCTGTGCTTCGCGCCGAGCGGCGATGCCGGCGGGTTCGTCCGGTCGACCGCGCCGGCCCTGGTCCGGAGCGGTGGCGAGGTGGTCGATCCCGACGGAACGGTGCTCGGTGAACACGACGGGACGTTCGCGTTCACGATCGGTCAGCGCCGAGGGCTCGGCGTCGCGATCGGCGAACCCGCGTACGTGCTCGATGTCGACGCCTCCGCCAACCGCGTGGTGGTGGGACCACAGGTGTTGCTGGCACGACGGGGCCTGGTCGCCGACCGCGCGTCGTGGGTCGCTGGTGGGCCGCCCACCGACGGGCCGTTCGAGGCCCAGGTGCGGATCCGCTACCAGGGCGAGGACGCGCCGGCGGTTGTCGAGTCCACCGCCGGTGGCTTCCGCGTGGAGTTCCGTGAACCACAGCGCGCCGTCGCGCCGGGACAGAGCGCGGTGGTCTACCGGGGCGACGAGGTGCTGGGCGGCGGCCGCATCGTAGAGTCGCTACGCTGAGGCCCCACCGGAGGAAAGGGACCACATGACCGACCACCCCAACGCCGCGACCGCCCGAACGGCGCTGAACGCGTTCAACGCCGGCGACATCCCCGCGATGCTCGAGCTGCTCGACGATGCGATCGTGTGGCACGCGCCCGGCACCAGCCGGTTCGGTGGCCAGTTCGAGGGCAAGCAGGCGGTCACGGACCGCTTCCGCCGGATGGCCGAGGCCGGGGTGGTGACCTCGTTCGCGATCCATGACGTGATCGGCAACGACGAGCACGTGGTGGCCCTGGTGCAGGTCACGGTCACCGATGCCGACGGCACGCGCTACGAGGGGCCACAGGTCCAGGTGATGCACGTCCGCGGCGGTAAGGCGACCGAGTTCTGGGGCATGAACCAGGACCAGGCCGCGATGGACGTCGTCCTCGGCTGAATCGCGGCGGGTTCTCCGGCCGCCCCGTCGCGGCCGCCTCGTCCCTTCTGGCCGATACGATGGGCCGGTGAAGCTGCTCCGACGGCGCGCCAAGAGCTTCGAGATCCAGGTCCAGGACATGGTCCTGCACATCACGGCGCCCGAGGACTTCGCGGAGGAATCGCGGGCCGCGGCGCTGAGCTTCTGGGAGCAGCTGCAGTCCTATGCACTCCGCTACCCGGCGTTCCGCGAGTCGAAGCGGCCGCTCGACCGCATCACGGCCGACGCTCCGGACATCGTCAAAGAGATGGTCGCTGCCGCCACCAGCGCCGGGGTCGGGCCGATGTTCACGTTCCGGGGCGCCGTGGTCGACCAGGTGGGGCGGTTCCTCGCCTCGCAGATGCACGAGCTCACCGTGGCGTGTGACGGCGCCTACTTCATCCGATCGCGCAAGCGCATGAAGCTCGGCGTCAAGCGTCGAGGCGGGGAACCGATCACGGTAGCGATCGACCCCGCGGGGACCGGCGTGGGTGTCTCCACCACGCTGGGCCGCGGGCGAGGCGGGGGAGGCCCCGACGGGCTCGCGGTGATCGCGGGCACGTGCATGCTGGCCGACGCCGCCGCGGCAGGGGTGCAGGCGATGCTGGGCAAGGACGAGGGCTTCCATGCCGCCTTGGAATACCTGCAGCAGGTGCCGAACGTGCTGGGCGGCGTGGTGGTGGTGGGCGAACGGATCGGGGTGGCCGGCGCCGTGGAGATCGCGGCGTGAGCCCGCGCGCGAAGAAGACCGACACGGTCCGCGCGCCCGACGAGCGTGAGCGCGCCGAGGCCAAGCTGCGCGTCGAGGAGCTCCGCGCCGAGATCGAGCACCACCGATATCGGTATCACGTGCTCGACGATCCGGAGGTGGCCGACGCCGAGTACGACGTGCTGATGCGCGAGCTCCGGGCGCTGGAGGACCGGTTCCCCGAGCTGCAGACGCCCGACTCACCCACCGTCACCGTGGGTGGAGCGCCCGCCGACCTGTTCGCGCCGGTCACGCATCGCGCGCCGATGCTCTCGCTCGACAACGCCTTCAGCTTCGAAGAGCTCGACGCGTGGGCCGCCCGGGTGGAACGCGGCGTGGGCGATGCCGCCCGGTACGCCTGCGAGCTCAAGATCGACGGTGTCGCCTGCGCCCTCACCTACGAGCGCGGGCGCCTGGTGAAGGCGGCGACCCGGGGTGACGGCCGCATCGGGGAAGACATCACCGCGAACGTCCGCACGGTGAAGGGCATCCCCCGAACGCTGACCGTCGAGGATCCGCCCGCGGTGGTCGAGATCCGCGGCGAGATGTACTTCCCGGTGACCGCGTTCGAGGAGCTGAACGACCAGCTGTTGGAAGCCGGCGGCAAGGCGTTCTCGAACCCGCGGAACGCCGCGGCCGGGTCGCTGCGGCAGAAGGACCCGAAGGTCACGGCGTCGCGGCCGCTGCGCCTGTGGGTGCATTCGTTCGGCTTCGCACAGGGCATCACGTTCGATTCGCACCTGGGATTCCTCGAGTGGGCGGGCTCGGCGGGGTTGCCGGTGGCGCCTACCACCGAGTCTCGCGATTCGATCGACGGGGTCAAGGACTTCCTGCAGCACTGGGAGACGAACCGGCACTCGATCGACTGGGAGATCGACGGCACCGTGGTCAAGGTCGATCAGACCGATCTGCAGCGCGAACTGGGGAACACGAGCCACGCCCCCCGGTGGGCGATCGCTTACAAGTTCCCACCCGAGGAACGCACCACGCTGCTGAAATCGATCGACGTGCACACGGGACGCACCGGAAAGGTCACGCCGTTCGCCGTGCTCGATCCCGTGTTCGTCAGCGGGGTCACGGTGACCTACGCCACGCTGCACAACGAGGACGAGGTCCGCCGCAAGGACGTGCGCAAGGGCGACATGGTGATCGTGCGTCGCGCGGGCGACGTGATCCCCGAGATCGTCGGGCCGGTGCTCTCCAAGCGGAAGAAGAGCGCTCGGCGATGGTCGATGCCGAAGACCTGCCCGTCCTGCGGCACGCCGTTGGTGCGTCCGGAAGGCGAGGCCGACTATCGCTGCCCGAACAAGCGCGGGTGCCCCTCGCAGGGCATCGAGTGGTTGTTCCATTTCTCCGGCCGCGGCGCCATGGACATCGAGCACCTGGGCTACATGACGGTGATGCGGCTGCTCGAGGCCGGGCTGATCGAAGACCCCGCGGATATCTACGCGCTCGATGCCGACAAGCTGGGCCGGCTGCCGGGCTTCAAGGACAAGTCGATCACCAACGTGCTGGAACAGATCGAGCTCTCGAAGGAACGACCGCTGTGGCGGCTGCTGGTGGGCCTGAACATCCGGCACGTCGGCTCGCACGTGGCCCAGGTGCTCGCCCGCGCGTTCGGTTCGATCGATGCCCTGGCTGCGGCCACCGCCGATCAGATCGACGATGTGCCCGAGATCGGACCCGAGATCGCGGCGACCGTGGCCGAGTGGTTCGCCGAGGACGAGAACCTGGCGCTGATCGAGAAGCTCCGCGCGGCGGGCGTGAGCCTGGCCGACCAGCGATCGGGCGAGGACGGCCCCAGGCTGCTCGAAGGGCTCTCGATCGTGCTGACCGGGGGGATGGAGGAGATCACGCGCGAGGAAGCCACCGAGCTGGCGCAGGCCGCGGGCGCCCGGGTCGCCTCCAGCGTCTCGAAGAAGACCTCGTTCGTGGTCGCCGGCGAGAACCCGGGCTCCAAGCTCGCGAAGGCTGAAGGGCTCGGGGTCGAGGTGATCGATGAACCCGAGTTCCTCCGTCGTCTGGGGCGCTGAGCCGTCCTGGTTCTGACGAAGGTTGGTCGAAACGCCGGCGCCGGCATCGTAGGGTTTCGCCATGCAGACACCGGCGCGCGGCAAACCGCTCGGGGTCCTCACGTACTGGGTGGTGGCCATGCTGGCGGTGACGGCCGTGATCGACACCCTCGGTGTGGTGTCGCTGTTGATCGAGCGTTCGCTGGTGCTCGATTCGCTCGCCGGACGTCCGGTGTCGATCGAGGAAGCGGTTGCGAGCGACAACCGTGTCGAGGCGATCGGTGGCTGGACGTTGATCGCGCTGCTCGTCACCGCGGTGCTGTGGTGCATCTGGCAGCACCGGGCCCACAGCAACCTCCGGTCGTTCGGGCGCATCGGCCTGAGCTACACACCCGGATGGGCCGTGGGCTGGTGGTTCATCCCGTTCGCGAGCCTCTGGAAGCCCTTGGGTGCGATGTCGGAGCTCTGGAAAGCCAGCGAACCCACCGACGATCCCAAGGGTTGGTGGCGTGCCAGGGCCTGGTGGGTGCTGGGGCTGTGGTGGGCGTGCTGGATCGGGGGGAACCTCCTGGATATCGTGGCGAGCGCGATGCAGCAGGAGAGCGATCTCAGCACCGTGGCGTCGAGCGACATCGTCGCGGTGATCGCGCGCCTGGTGGAGATCGCAGCCGCCATCTGCGCGGTCCTGATCCTGCGGGACATCCTCGGCCGGCAGCGCGCGCTCGCGCCGATGTCAGCGGCGGCGCCGTTGCCCCCGCCCCTGCCCGGCGCCACGGTGGAACTGCCCCCGATGCCACCACCGCCGCCGTTGCCCCCGCTGCCCTGACCTCGTCTGAACGTCGGCCGCTACACTGCCGCCATGGCGGTAGAGATCGACATCGACCACGTCGCACGGCTCGCTCGGCTGGATCTGACCGAGGAGGAGAAAACCGAGTTGCGCGCGCAGCTCGAGGTCATCCTCGAGCACGCCGCCGCCGTGGGCGAGGTGGCCGCCGACGACGTGCCCCCCACCGCCTCGGCGATCCCTCGCGCGAACGTCTTCCGTGAGGACACGCCGGAGCCGTCGATCCCGCACGACGCGGCACTGGCCAACGCCCCGGCGCAGGCCGACGGCCGGTTCATGGTGCCGAAGATCGCGGAGACCGGCTCGTGAGCGAGCTCGAGCTCTGCGATCGCACCGGGACCGAGCTGTCGGCCCAGCTCCGCGCCGGCGAGATCACCGCGGTGGAGCTCACCGATTCCAGCCTGGCCCGGCTCGAAGCGGTCAACGCCCAACTCGGAGCGTTCCTGTCGGTGACCACCGAGGTGGCGCGCGAACGCGCGGCCGAACTCGACACCTACCTCGCCACCGGCGCCCCGCAGTCGGGCGTGGCCGGAATCCCCACCGCGCTCAAGGATGTGCTCACCACAAAGGGGATCCGCACGACGTGCGCCTCGAAGATCCTGGAGACCTACGTGCCGCCCTACGACTGCACCGCGTGGACGCGGTTGTCGGGCGCCGGCAGCGTGCTGGTGGGCAAGACCAACTGCGACGAGTTCGCGATGGGCTCGTCCAACGAGAACTCCGCGTACGGGGTGGTGCACAACCCCTGGAACCTGGACACGGTGCCGGGTGGATCGAGCGGCGGGAGCGCAGCCGCGGTGGCTGCGGGTGCCGCGGTATGGGCCCTGGGCACCGATACCGGGGGCTCGGTGCGCCAGCCGGCGTCGCTCACCGGCGTCGTAGGGCTCAAGCCCACCTACGGGTTGATCAGCCGCTACGGGTTGGTGGCGTTCGCCTCGTCGCTGGACACGGTGGGCACGTTCACACGGTGCGTGCCAGACGCCGCCACCTTGCTCGGCGTCCTCGCCGGCAAGGATCATCGGGACGCGACCAGCCTCGACGTCGAGGTGCCCGACTACCACGAGCAGCTCGGCCGGGGCGTGGAAGGGCTGCGGATCGGCGTGCTCGCCGACGCGTTCGGGGAAGGTGTCGAGCCCGACGTCGCCGCCTCGGTGCGGGCGGCGGTCGATCGGCTCGCCGACCTCGGCGCACAGGTGGGGGAGGCGACCCTCCCGCACGCGGGGTACGCGCTGAGCGCCTATTACCTGATCGCCCCGAGCGAGGCGTCATCGAACCTGGCTCGTTACGACGGGGTGCGATACGGCCTGCGCGTGGACGGCGACGACTCGATCGAGATGATGTTCCGCACCCGCGGCGCCGGGTTCGGCCCCGAGGTGAAGCGCCGCATCATGCTCGGCACGTATGCGTTGAGCGCCGGCTACTACGACGCGTACTACGGCCAGGCACAGAAGGTGCGCACGCTGATCATCCGCGATTACGAAGCCGCGTTCGCCGACTTCGACGTGCTGGTCTCGCCCACCTCGCCCACCACCGCGTTCCCGATCGGGGCGAAGGTGGACGACCCCATGGCGATGTACCTGAACGACATCTTCACGATCCCGGCGAACCTGGCGGGCGTGCCCGCGATCAGTGTGCCGTGCGGCCTGGACTCAACCGGGCTCCCGATCGGTCTCCAGTTCACCGCTCCCGTCCTTGGCGAGCCGACGCTGCTCCGGGCGGCCGCCGCTCTCGAGCGGGAGCTCGCCCTCGAGCTCCGGCCGCCGCTCGTCGCCGGCGTCTGAGCCTTCGGCCATCTCGCGCGCGACGCCTGCGGCCGGGTTGCCCGCGTCCTCGGTCCGGCGAGCCGCAGCACCCGAGGACACGATCAAGGCCACGGAAGCCAGCACGATGGCACCGCTGATGAACAGCCGGGCTGTCAGGTCCTCGTCCAGCACGAACCACCCCAAGGTCACGGCGACGATCGGGTTCACGTACGCGTAGGTGGAGACGAGCGACGTGCGCACGTTCCGCAGCAGCCACAGGTAGGCGCTGAACCCGACGAAGGATCCGGCGACGATCAGCCAGGCGAGACCGAGCCAGGACGACGATGAGATCGCGCTCAGGTTGAAGTCGGCGGCCTCCCCGACGACGAGGGCGACGAGCAGGATGACCCCGCCGCCCACCAGCTGCTGCATGCCGCTGCCGAGCAGGGGAGCCTTCGGCAGCGGAGCCGTGCGCGCGTAGAGGGATCCGACGGTCCAGCACAGCGTGGCGGCGACCGCGACGAGCATGCCGCCGACCGGCACGCCGTCGCCGGCACTGCCGCTCACCAGCAGCGCGGCGCCGGTGAACCCTCCGACCAGTCCCACGACCACCTTCCACCCGAGCGGTGCCGCACGGAACACGACCCGATCGAAGAACGCGAGCCACAGTGGGATCAGCGCGATGATCAGCGACACGATGCTCGTGGGGGTGCCCATGTTCTCCGACACCGCCACGAGCGCGTTCCCGCCGAGCAGCAGGAAGATGCCCACGATGCCGGCGGCGCGCCACTGCTTCGGGGTCGTGCGCTCGTGCGTGCGCATCGAGGTCCACGCGAACAGGACCGTGCCCGCGAACAGGAACCGCGCCGCAGCGCCGAGCAAGGTGGGCACCGTCTCGTTGACCTTCTCGATGCCGAGGTAGGTCGTGCCCCAGACGAAATAGAGGGCGCCCAGGATCGTCCAGATCTTGGCGGTGGACGGGCGGGCGGCATCGGGCATCGAGCCAGGATAGCGGGGGGCGCGTGTTCGGCCGCTGTACGTCAGTCGAGCGACTTCCACGCCAGGGCAAGGAAAGCGGCACGGGCGATGCCGAAGATCCATGGGATCGGCAGGGCGAATCCGAGCCAGAAGATCGCCTCAACCGGGAACAGGACGAGACTCAGCACCGCTCCCGCCTTCGATCCATTCCACACGAGCCAGGCGGCCCAGGAGGCGACCAGGGTCACGATGAGGAACGCGATCAGGAGTATCGCGAAGGGGCCGTCTCCCAGTCGAGAGGACCACGGACCGCCGTACATCGGGAAGAGGCCGAAGAACTCCGGGAGTGTGCCGCGCCGAAGCAAGTAGGCCGCGACGGGAACCGCCGAGATGCCGAACCCGGCAGCGTAGAGCCATGTCAGTATCGCGAAGGTATGTGCATAGACCACAGCTGGACCATCCCGCCGATCGCGGGGCACCACAAGGGTGGCCCGAGACCGACCATGCCGACTCGATCGGGATCCAACGTACATCGCTGGTTTATCGGACCTTCGGCGGTCGGTCCCCCGATGCTTGGTCGCTTCCCGCTCCTGCTTCCTCGCGGAGCGATGCCTCATAGGCATCGAGCGCCCTCTTGTACTGGCGCCGCTTCGTCTCCGGGATGATCTGGAGGAACACCACCACGACGACACCGGTCCACAGTGCCCAACCGAACGTATACAGCAGGTCGCCAACCAGCCCAAGAGGCTCCGTTGGCGTCGAGGCCTTGATCAAGTACCCAGCGGCATACGCCACCAAGCCGACCGCCAAGCCGAGCCAGAGGATCCAGTAGACAGGTCGCTGACCGAGCGCGGTCTGCCGCACCTCCGTCAGGTTCTGGCCCACCCACGCCAGGAGTTCTCGGCGTTCCTCCTGCCCGAGATCACCCAACCCGTCCTGCCCTCGAGCGCGGTCCTTGTCATCGAACGTGCGTGAAGCGTCCTTCGCTCCTGATCCTTCAGTCATGGTCGAACTCCTCTCGATCGACAGACTCAGAGCGATCCACGCCAGCAATCGAACCACGGAAGACCTGAGATAGCGTTGTCCGGATGTCGGCGTTGGAACAGGAGGACAGGTGAAGGTCGAGCAGCTGTATCGGATCCGGTTCACGTATCCAGAGAGCTGGAAGGTCGAGCTCGAGGGCGGCTGGGAACAGCACCTGTACCTCGCCGAGGGTCGTTGTGAGGGATCGATCAGCGGCCGCTTCCGAGGCGTGAATTTCCCCCGCCGCCAGGGGGTTGATGGCCCGTTCCGGCCTGACCTCCGTGCCGTGATCGAGACCGACGACGGGGCCGTGATCATGTTCGAGTGGCATGGGTACGGGCGTGCCTACCCCGAGGGACACCGGCAGATCGTCGGCGCGGTCTTCCATCTCAGCGACGCTGAGCCGTATCGGCGCCTCAACGATGCCGTGTGCGTCTGTGTCGGCGAGGTGCGCGCGCCGGCCGACCCCGATCAAGCGGAGCCCGACCTCGTGATCGACGTTGCCGAGCTGATCTGGGAGCCGATCGCCGACTGACGCCCCCGGACCGGGACGCTGACGAAGAGGCGACCGTTGGGGCGGGCCGTTAGGCTAGGCGCCTCATGACCGAGGTCGAAGCCGTCATCGGGCTCGAGTGCCATGTCGAGCTCGATACCCAGACGAAGATGTTCTGCGGCTGCCGCGCTGAGTTCGGCGCGCCGCCCAACACGAACGTGTGCCCGGTGTGCCTGGGTCACCCTGGTTCGCTGCCCGTGCCCAACCGCGAAGCGATCCGTCGCATCATC
>Ga0190274_10002557_pt1 | contig 10757 bp, 11 predicted proteins | sample Popmic531T_FD_133002 | JGI IMG/M metagenome (GOLD analysis project Ga0190274, IMG submission 133002) | Populus adjacent soil microbial communities from riparian zone of Yellowstone River, Montana, USA - 531 T | ecosystem: Environmental > Terrestrial > Soil > Riparian zone | place: USA: Montana...
CGGATACGCCAAACATCGAGTACCCGTTCACTCTCGACCTGCGTAAAGTCTGATGCGTGGTTGTAAATGACATGCGCGCGGTTCTCGAGCCCGCCGATCTTGCGCGATACAACGAGCTGAACGATTCGCAGGGCGCGATGCGCGCGCACTGGCGGCCGCTCATCGAACGGCTGCGCGCCGACGATTCGCCCGATGCGGTCCGCCGTTCGCTCGAACTCACGCGCCGGCTCATCGTCGAGAACGGCGTCACCTACAACGTCTATGCCGACCCGCAGGGCGCCGATCGTCCCTGGGCGCTCGATCCATTGCCCTTCGTATTGCCGGCCGCCGAGTGGAAGGCCATCGAGGCCGGCGTGGCGCAGCGCGCACGCATGCTCAACGCGCTGCTGGCCGATCTCTACGGTCCGCAGCGGCTGCTGGCGGAGGGGCACCTGCCGGCCGAGCTGCCGTTCGGCCATCCTAACTACCTCTGGCCCTGCCACGATCTGCGGCCCGCGGACGGCACCTGGCTGCACGTCTACGCCGCCGACCTGGCGCGCGCGCCCGACGGCCGCTGGTGGCTGCTGGCTGACCGCACCCAGGCGCCGAGCGGCGCCGGCTACGCGCTCGAGAATCGCGAAATCCTCGAGCAGGTTCATCCCGAGGCCATTCCTGACATGGCGGTGCGCCGCGTGCGCGGATTTTTCGGACACCTGCGCGAGCGCATGCTGGACGCCGCTGGCGACGAATCGCCGCTCGCGGTCATCCTCACGCCAGGTCCCTACAACGAGACCTATTTCGAGCACGCCTATCTCGCGCGCCAGCTCGGCATGCCGCTGGTCGAAGGCCACGACCTCACGGTGCGCGGTGACACGGTGTACCTGAAGACGCTGGGCGGCCTGCGCCGCGTGCACTCGATCCTGCGCCGCCTCGACGATGACTACTGCGATCCCCTCGAACTGCGCGGCGACTCGGCGCTGGGCGTGCCTGGCCTCATCGGCGCATTGCGTGCCGGACGCGTCATCGTGTCGAACGCGCTCGGCACCGGCGTGCTGGAGTCCGCCGCGTGGCTGGGCTTCCTGCCGCCGATCGCCGAACGGCTCATCGGCGAAACGCTGCTGCTGCCGGAGATCGCCACCTGGTGGTTAGGCGAGAAGCCGGCACTCGAATACGTGCTGGCCAACCTCGACCGCCTGGTCATCAAGCCGACCTATCCGAATCAGCGCTTCGAACCCATGTTCGGCCGCGATTACGAGGGCAAGGCGCGTGATCTGCTGGTCGAGCGCATGCGCAACCGTCCCTATGCCTACGTCGCGCAGGAGCACGTGCGCCTTTCGCAGGCGCCGGTGTGGAAGTCCGCGGCGTCATCCGAGCTCGGTACGCGCGCGCTCACCATCCGCGTTTATGCAGTCAACACGCCGGATGGAGTGCGCGTCATGCCGGGTGGCCTGGCGCGCGTCGCCAACGAGGCGGCGGCCGACGTGGTGTCCACGCAGCGCGGCGGTGGCGCCAAGGACATCTGGGTGCTGAGCGAAAATCCGCAGGAAGACACGCTCGCGCAGGCCCAGTCGGGCAAGTGGGCGAATCTGCAGCGCCAGGATTACATCCCTTCGCGGCTCGTCGAGAACCTGTTCTGGCTGGGCCGTTACACCGTGCGTTGCGAGAACATCTCGCGACTCCTCTTGTGCACGCTGGGTGCGCGCAGTGACGCGCGAGTGTGGGCACATGCGCGCAAGACCTGCCGGGACCTGGGCGCGGTGTCGCCCGATGCCGAGGTGTTCGACGCGCTGCGCACGCGTGATTCTCACGGCCTGCAAGCCGACATCAGGCACCTCGCCTGGTGTGCATCGCAGGTGCGCAACCGGCTTTCGGCGCGCTACTGGCGGGGTGTCGTCGGGCTGCAGCGGCAGATGCAGGAGGCGCAGGCGACGCGCGGCAGCAGTCGCGAGGTCTATGAACGGGTGCTGCTGTCGCTCGCCGCGCTCACCGGTTTCTCCGAGGAAGACATGACGCACGACGAAGGCTGGCGCGTGATGCGCCTGGGCCGGCGCATCGAGCGCATGCAGTTCGTCGCCAGCATCCTGGTGCGCCAGCTGCAGAGCCGCCACGCCACCAGTCCCGAGACCGTCGAGTGGCTGCTCGACGTGTGCGACAGCACGCCTATCTACCGGGCACGATACCTCGGCGTCCCGCGCCTGTCGCAGATGCTGAACCTGTTGCTGTACGACGACGGGCATCCGATGGCGCTGGCCTTCCACCGGCGCTCCGTCGATCGCGACCTCGAAGATCTCGCGCGCGGCCTGGGGGGCGAACGTGAACGTGGAGTGCCCGACGTCCCGCTGCTTCCGCAAGGCTCGGCCGAGCTGCTGGATGCAACCGGCGAAGCGGGTGATGCGGCGCGTGCCGGGCTCGCCGAAGAACTCGACGCCCTGGCGGCGCGCGCCGGCGAACTCTCCGACCGCGTATCACGCCGCTACTTCGCGCTCATCGAAGCCGACGCGCACGCGCTCGCCACGTGAGCCCGGTATGAGCAGGAAATACCGCGTCCTTCACGAGACCAGCTACAAGTACGCCGCCGACGTGATGCATTCGCATCACCTGCTGCACCTCGTGCCGCGTCCGGCGCCTTACCAGCAGTGCCTGGAGCATGAAATCCAGATAGAGCCGGCGAGCCACCGCCGCGTGGACCAGCTCGATGCCTTCGGCAACCCGCTGGTCCGCATCGAACTGGCGCAGCCGCATCGCGAGCTCACGGTGACCTCGCGGATGCAGATCGAGGTGCATGCGCGTCCCGCGGTTTCGCCCGAGACCACCGATCCCTGGGAAAGGGTCCGCAACTCGTTCGCCTATCACGGCGCCTGGCCGTCGCGCGATCAGCTGGACGCGGCCCGCTTCCGCCACGAGTCGCCGCACGTGCGCGTGAAGCAATCCTTCACGAATTATTCGGCGGTGTGTTTCCCGGACGGGCGCCCCATCCTCGCCTGTGCCGAAGCGTTGAGCACCAAGATTCACGCGGACATCAAGTACGAGCCCGGTGTGACCACCATCAGCACCTCGGCCACCGAGGTGCTGGAAACGCGTCGCGGCGTGTGCCAGGACTTCGCGCACTTCATGATTTCCTGCCTGCGCTCGCGCGGACTGCCGGCGCGCTATGTCAGCGGCTACCTGCGTACCAACGCCACGCAGAGTGAGGGTGGCGAGAAGCTGGTGGGCGACGCGGCATCGCATGCCTGGGTGTCGGTGTGGAGCCCGCCCTACGGGTGGATCGAGTTCGACCCCACCAACGGCTGCTTCGCGGGGACGGACCACATCGCAGTCGCGTGGGGGCGCGATTTCGGCGACGTCTCGCCGCTGCGGGGCGTGATTCTCGGCGGCGCGGACCACCAGTTGTCGGTGACGGTCAGGGTCGAACCGGAAGGCGAGCCGAACTAGTAAACGGCGATCTCGGCCTTCAGCTTGTCGATGTCCGCCGAGCGCACGTAGTCGATGATGTTCTTCCACATCGAGTGGTAGCCGAAGCCGCCATCCGTCAGTTCCTGCAATGCGTCCTCGGGGCTCCAGCCCTGTTCGAGTACCCGGTACATCGCGGTCATCAGGCCGGTGCGATCCGCGCCGTGCTGGCAGTGGATGAGGAACGGCCCATTCTCCGACTTCTTCAGCATGCTCATGACTTCGACGACGTGTTTGTCGCCGATGCGCCAGGTGAGGATCTTCGTGTGCTCGGTGCGCAGCGAAGTGCCTTCGACTTCATCGTCGTCACTATTGAAATAGCGCAGGTTGATGACCGTGCGAATGCCCAGCTTCTCCAGGTTCTTCATGCCGAGCGCGCTTGGTTGCTCACTGCGATAGAGCGTGGGCGTGATGCGATGGAGGTTGGGTACGCCCTCGAGCGAGATGGCTTCCGCCCAATTCGCGGGCCGCGCAACGGCAACAGGCGGTGTCTGTGTCGCAGCGTCCTGCGCCGCCACCGGCGCGGTGAGCACGACGCTCAGCAGGAGAGCATGGGAAATGTTCATAGAGAGCCGGATATTAGCGAAACCACTTCGGCGGCCGCCAGCGGGCGGCTGATGCGTTCCGCGGCCGCGCCCATGGCCGCGAGCAGCGGGCGATCGGCGAGCAGGCGCGCCAGCTTGAAGCCGAGCGTCGCGCCGTCCACGGCCTTGAGCGCCGCGCCGGACTCGAGTAGATAGTCCGCGTTGCGTTCTTCCTGGCCGGGGATGGGCGAAACGAGCAGCATCGGCCGGCGTTTTGCCAGGCATTCCGACACCGACAGTCCTCCGGGCTTGGTCACCACCAGGTCGGCGGCGGTCATCAGGCGTTCGACCGTAGTGGTGAACCCCAGCGGAAAGAGTTTTCCCGGGTGCCGCGTCGCCAGTACCTGCAGCCGTTTCAACAGATCTGCGTTTCGGCCGGCAAGCGTCACGAGCTGCATTTCGTCGGGCAGCCGCAGCAGCCGCTCCGCGAGCTCATCGAGACTGCCGACGCCCGCGCCTCCGGCCATCATCAGCACGGTGAATTTTTCGGGCGCCAGCCCGAGCTCACGCGCGCACACCGCGCGCTCGAGCGGCGTGCTGAACTGCGGCATCACGGGAATGCCGGTGATCGAAATCCGGTCGCGTGGAATCCCCCGATCAGCGAGCCTGAACGCCACCTCCTCGTTGGCCACGCAATAGCGATCCACGTGCGGATGCACCCACAGCGCGTGGACGTCGAAGTCCGTCACCTGCACCCAGAGTGGGGGCAGTTGCCTGCCCTTGCCACGCTGCCGCGACAGCAATTCAGCCGGGAGAAAGTGCGTGCAGAGAATGACGTCCGGCGCGAGCCGTTCGATCTCGGCGTTCAACTTGCGCGTGTTGAGCTTCTCGGCGGCGCGCTTGAGTTTGCCGAGCAATGAATCACGGCTCGGTCGATCGGACTTCGAGTACAGGTAGGACCAGAGCTGCGGCAGCTTCTCCACCAGCTTGATGTATTGCTCGCCGTAAAACTTCCTGAAGTCCTTCGGCACCAGCGACAGCAGGTCGATGTGCGTGGCGACGAGTGGCGGATGCGCCGTTTCCGCGGCCTTGGCGATGGCGTCCGCGGCGCGCACGTGGCCGGCGCCGGCGGAAACCGAAAGGATCAGCAGCTTCACTTAAGAGGTTTCCCGTCTCAAAAACCCTTCAAAAACCCTTCAAAAACTCTGGGGGTGTCTCGCCATTTCGGCCGAGTACATTGCCTTGATCTTCGGCAGATCGATGGTGGCGTCACCCGTGGGATAAAACGGCGCCATGATCTCCACCCGTTTCTTCGAATAGTTCAGGGCCACGGGAACGATGGGAACGCCGGCTTCCGAGGCGATGTAGTAGAAGCCGAGCTTCCACTCCTTCACCTTGCCGCGGGTCCCTTCGGGCGTGATGGTGATCGAGATCTTTTCGCGCTTGGCGAACTCCGCGACGCACACGCGCACCACGTTTCCACCCTTGGAGCGATCGATGGGCATCCCGCCGAACCGGCGCGCCAGGATGCCGAGCGGCCAGAAAAAGACCGTGTGCTTGGCGAGCCAGGTGTTGTCGAGCCGCAGGACCAGGAAGGCGCAGAAGCCGTGGAAAAAATCCCAGTTGGAAGTGTGCGGCGCCACGATCAGCACGTACTTCGGCACGTTGGGAATGTTGCCGGCGATTCGCCAGCCGGAGAGGCGCATGAGCAGTACGCCGAGATGCCGCCGCCAGCGCGCGCGACTTTGCGGAGCCTGCGGCGGAAGCCTGGGAAAACCCGAATCGGGAAGAGCCGAATCCGGGAGCGGAGGAGAAGAAGAGGAAGGGTTATCCGGGCCTGACATGCCGCGCGATGGTAGCCGATATGCTCACCGATCGCGCATTGACGAAATCAGCACTCTTTGCAGGGAAGGCGGTCGAGAGGCGGGCACCGGGTCCCCGCAAGAGGGGGGAATGGGGGAACCGGTGCCCGCGCCTCGCCGTGTTCGAGAGTGCTTTCGATAGTTAGCTCCTCGACCTTCTTTTTAGCTCTTTACCGGAATCGAACGGAACGAGAGGATCTCGCCGGTCGAGGTCGCTTTGCACGAAGCCTTGGCCAGCACTTCATTGGTCTTTGAATGACGCGCGATCACCGTGTAGGCGTTCGGGTCGACGAGGTCCGAGACGAACACGCTGGGGGCCTTGACCTTGTAGGTCGGCGCCGCTTCGCTCTTGGTCATGGTCTCGATCAGGGCCTTGCTGCACGCGGCCAGCGAGGGGGTGACGGCGGTGCCGGCGGCGTTCGCGTACGAAGCGAAGCTGACCAGCGCGGCCATGGCGAAATACTTAGAGGTTCGACGAATCATGATGCACTCCTGACGATGTTTGAAATCCACGATCGTCAAACTACTCGACCGGGACTGCATCAACAAACGAGAAGATTCGGCGCGAGCATCAGTTTTCCTCAACAGTGCTACATGACTCGATGAGCCATTTGCACAAAGCGCGAATGGCGTCACGATTTTCGTCCTCGGCGCGCACCAGGAGTGTGTAATCTTCCTGCGTCACCAGTTCTTCATTGAACACGCGCTTGAGCCGCCCGGCGGCGAATTTGCGACGCGAAAGTTCCGCGGGCAGCAGCGCAATACCAATACTTTTCTCGGCGGCGCGCGTCGCCGCACTCATGGAGTCGATGCGCACGATCTGCGCGGGCTGCAGCGGCTTCATGCCCACGGCCGACGCCCAGCGGTCCCAGTCATCGCGCCGCGCCTCGTGCACCAGCAGCGTGTGCTGGTTCAGATCTTCGTAGCGCACCACCGGACGTTCTGTCAAAAGGTCCGGCGAGCACGCAGGCACCATGGTCTGCGCAAACATCTTGTGAGCGACCAGGCCATTCCACGGGCCACTGCCGACGACCACGGAGATATCGGCCTCGGCGGCGTGCGTGCGGCCGTGTACGCCCTGCGTTTCGATGCGCAGGTCGATGCCGTCGTGCAGTTTCGAAAATTCCGAAAGGCGCGGCAGCAGCATCTCGTTCGCAAAGTACGCCGGAACGTGCAGGCGCACGCTCTTGCGTCCGTAACGGGCGCGAAGCTGTTCGGTGACAGAATCCAGTCGCATGAACAGTTCGTCTATCTGTTCGAGATAGCGAGAACCGGCATCGGTGAGCGCCAGCGATCGAGCACTACGTGAAAACAGCGGCAGGCCCAGCTGCGTTTCCAACGTCTTGATCTGATGACTCACTGCCGACGGCGTGATGCAGAGCACCTCGGCGGCGACGGCGAAGCTCGAGTGTTTGGCGGCGATCTGAAAGGTCTTGATGGCCTTCAGCGACGGTGTACGCATTCCATTGGATAACCCAGAACTCAGCGACAAAGCTGCGATACCAGGAGTAAAGCAAGGTGCGTGCCACCGGCGACAATTACGTAAGTGCATGTTCTTATTCGGCATGCACCTTTGACGGGCTGTCAGTTTGTTCGTCCTTGGCGCCAATTCCTTGGCGTTGCACCGGGTACGGGTGAAGTATTTATGACAGCAAAAGGATGGGGGCACTCCCCTTTGCCTGTTCCCTACTTTTTCTTAATCCGCGCTCCATCGGTGGCTCACCCGCCAGTGTCCAGAATCTCACTCGCTGCAATCGGCAGCGCTTCATCCGGACAACCCCATGAAACTGTCAACCACGTTGGGCCTGCTCGCGCTGATGAGCGCCGGCAGTGTGTTTGCTGCCACGACTCCCTCGACGACGGCCACGCCCGCGGCAACCGTCGCTACCGCCACGAAGCACAACTCCACCATGCATTGCGAGAAGCAGGCGCACGAGAAGAAGCTCACCGGCGACGAGGAGAAAAAGTTCGTCAAGGACTGCAAGGAAGGCAGGAAGGAAGGCTAACTACCGCCGACTTTCCATGCTGCGCCCGATGCGACGCGCCCCGGTACCCCTGCCGGGCAGCGTATCAAGAGACCTGTGCGACGCCTCCCGGTGCGTCGCGTCGGGCGGCGGCAGGGAATTCGCAGTGCACGATGAGCCCGGGCGCGTTGTCGCCGAGCGTGAGCTGCGTGCGATGCAGCCGGGCCACCGCCGCGGCGAGACTCAATCCCAGTCCGCTGCCGGGAGCCTTGGTGGCCGCATCGCCGACGCGCACGAAAGGCCGTAGCGCCGCGGCGCGATCGCCGGCCGCGATGCCGGGACCATTGTCGGCCACGCCGAATGAAACTCCGCCCGGTGTGTTCCGCACCCGCACCTGCACGTGACCGCCGGACGGCACGTATTTCAGGGCGTTCTCCAGCAGATTCGCGATGAGCTGCGCGAGCAACTGCCGGTTGCCCGTCAACCACGCCGGCTCCGGGGCATCGAGCGTCACCTCCAGGCCCGTGGCGCGCATGCCGGGTGCATACAGTTCCACCATGCCGTGGGCGAGCGCGGCGAGATCGACGTCGTCGCCGTGCGTGGTCAGGCCGCTGGCTTCCGCTCTTGCGATCTGCAACAGCGTCGCGAGCGTGCGCTGCACGCGGTCCAGCTCTTCGAGCGCAGGACTCACGAGTTCCTGCGCTTCCGGCGGCAGGTCGGTTCGCAGCTGCGCCGCTTCGAGACGCACGCGCAGGCGATACAGCGGCGTGCGCAGGTCGTGCGCGATGCTGTCGAACGCGGCGCGCAGCGTGGCCGTCTGCTGTTCGATGCGATCGAGCATGGCGTTCACCGCCACTGCCAGCGCATCGAACTCGTCGTGTGATCCGTCGACGCGCAGCCGCTGCGTGAGATCGCCGTTCATGATGGTCTCGCAGGTGGTCGCGTAGTCGCGCACCCGCCGCGCGGTGCGGCGCGCATACGCGGAGCCCAGCAGCCACACACACAGCGTGGTCAACGCGATGCCCCAGGCGGTCGCCAGCCCGAAGCGTCGCAGCAGGTTGGCGCGCTCGCTCGTGTCGGCGCCGACCAGCAGCCAGTAGCCATTGGATAAGTGCTCGATACGCGCCTCGACCGGGTGCACGACCGACTCGCCGCGTTCTTGCGCGGCGATGTCGAACTCCACCATCGCCGACTCGCGCGGTGTGATCTCGTGCGGCCAGGCCGTGAGATTGCCGGCGACCGGGCGGAAGTTCTCGTCGGCCAGCAGGAAGACCGCGCCGGTGCGACCCCAGCTGTCGGCGCGCAGGCGCAGCGTGGCGGCCACCTGCGCGATGCCGCCCAGTCGCAGGTCGTCCGCCAGGTCGTCGGTCTCGGCGCGAACCACTGCGACGATCTCGCGCTCGAGTGCGCTGCGCGTCAGCAGGTAGACGGTCAACAGCAGGGCGCTGGTGAACACCGCGACCAGCGCGGCGTACAGCAGCGCGAGTCGCGCCGACGACATGCGCATGGGGCCGGCACGCGCCAGGATCTCAGGCGCCATCGCGCAGTACGTAGCCCGCGCCGCGCACGGTGTGCAGCAGGGGCTTCTCGAAATCCTTGTCGATCGCGGCGCGCAGCCGGCTGATGTGGACGTCGATGACGTTGGTCTGCGGATCGAAGTGCAGGTCCCAGACCGCTTCCAGCAGCATGGTGCGCGTCACCACCTGGCCGGCGCGGCGCGCGAGGAACTCGAGCAGCTGGAATTCCTTGGAAGTGACATCGATCGGCTGGCCGCCGCGCGTGACCAGGCGGCCTAACAAGTCGAGCTCGAGGTCACCGACGCGAATGCGCGTGGTGACTGCGGGCAGGTTGCCGCGACGGAGCAGTGCTTCGATCCTCGCCAGGAGTTCGCCGAACGCGAACGGCTTGGCGAGATAGTCGTCACCGCCGGCGCGCAAGCCTTCGATGCGGTCGTCCACCGAGCCGAGCGCGGACAGGATGAGTACCGGCGTGAGTTTGCCGCTCTTGCGAAGCATTGCGACGACGGACAGGCCGTCGAAATGTGGTAGTTGCCGGTCCGCGACGATGAGGTCGTAGCTGCCCTCGGTGGCGCGGAACAGGCCTTCGCGGCCATCGGAGGCAATGTCGACCACGTAGCCACTCTCGCGCAGCCCTTTTGCCAGGAACCGGGCGGCTTCCGCGTCATCCTCGATCAGCAGCAGGTGCATTTGGAGCGCAAAACTAGCACGGTACGGCGCCTCGCCAGGCTTACGAATAATTAACGCTAGAGCTTCATGCCGGTCCAGATCACAAACTCGGTCGCGGCACTGACCGTGGGTTTGAGGACTCGCGGCCAGAATATTCCCTGGCGCGGTTCCTGCGCGGCGCGATCGTGGTGGGCGCGTTCATCTTCGAGGATCGATGCCACGGCCGCGTGCGCGGCGGGATCCGTCCCGCCGAGCTCCTCCAGCTGCAGTGTCAGGTGACGCAGCACTACGCGTTCCACGGCCACCGTCACCGCAGCGATGGACGCGCGGCCGCAGATACCGGTGGTGACACCCAGCAGAAAACCGCCCAGGCCGCACAGCCAGTAACTGCGGCAACGGCGCACGCCGCGGCGCGCGAGCTCGGCCGCGAATGTTGCGCGGTGCTTTTCCTCGTGCGAACGGAATTCCTCGAGCTGGCGCTTGAGCAAATCGTCGCGCCAGAAGCAGACGAGCCGCTGCCCGCGGTAGATGTTCACCGCGCCATGTTCTCCGGCGTGGTTCACCTTGAGGATGCGATCGGCGTGAGTGAGCTGCATGCCCGTTTTCGTACCCTTGGTCATCTCAACTGGGTCATGGAGCGGAGCAGCGCGCTGCTGTCGGCGGGGGGCTGACTCATGATGCGGTCGTACACCGAGAGCGTGATGGTGCACACCTTGGCGCGATCCACCTGCGGATCGTCGGCGTGCGCGATCATCTGCGCATCCGCGCCGTACTGCTCGTAGGTTTCGTTGA
>Ga0190274_10002558_pt1 | contig 10753 bp, 8 predicted proteins | sample Popmic531T_FD_133002 | JGI IMG/M metagenome (GOLD analysis project Ga0190274, IMG submission 133002) | Populus adjacent soil microbial communities from riparian zone of Yellowstone River, Montana, USA - 531 T | ecosystem: Environmental > Terrestrial > Soil > Riparian zone | place: USA: Montana...
ATCGGCAAAGGGAGAGGCCCCTTCTGCCTGGATCACACTAAGCCGAGGCAAGCGCTCAATTAGCCCCAACTCCTTTAATTCCCTAAAGCCTTTGCCAAATGCCGAACTGTTACCGAGATTGCCACCCGGCACAACTACATGATCAGGAACGCGCCACCCACGCTGATGCAACAACTCCGCGGCAACGGTTTTCTGCCCCTCAATGCGAAACGGGTTAATGGAGTTTACGAGATAAATTGATTCATCCTCGGCAAGCTCGCGGATCACCCGCATGGCGTCATCGAAGTTGCCGTCCAGTTCCAACACCGCAGCTCCGTAGTCGAGGCTCTGGGCCAGTTTGTTATGACTGATCTGGCCACGTGGCACCAGGATGGCGCATTGAAGATGAGCACGCGCGGCATAGGCAGCCAGACTCGCGGCCGTATTACCAGTGCTGGCGCAAACCACCGTCCGGGCCCCGAGAATAACGGCTTGGGTGACAGCGGCCGTCATACCAGTATCTTTGAACGAGCCGGTCGGGTTACAACCCTGATGTTTGAGCGTAAGCGCGTTCAGTCCACAATACGAAGCCGATCCCGGTGCGTCGTAAAGGGGCGTATTGCCTTCACCGAGTGTAACGATGGGCGCATTGGCCGGAAAAGGTAACAACTCCCGGTAGCGCCAGACACCACTTCGATCCGGAGCGTCGAATGATGCAAGCCGCCCGGTCCAGATGGCTCGCAGTTGTTCGGGATCAGCGAATTCCTGAACCTTCAGAGCAACGTCCAATAGTCCGCCGCAGCGTGGGCAGACATAGAGCCGCTCGTTTACGCCGAAGCGGGCGCCGCAGGCTGGGTCTATGCAAACCTGCCAGGCAACTCCGTGCCCAATTCGTTCAAGCCTCTCGGTTTCGATCATAACGGTGTCCACGGCGCGGCCGTCGCGCTGTCCATTGATGCAGTTTAGAGTTCAAACTTCAGTTTGCGTCGCGAAACCGCAGCCTAAAGGCTGAACTCTAAACTACCGGCTTCAACTGTATCAGTACCCCGCGCTGGGGTGGCTTGCGCTTGCCAATGCAGTTTCACTTTCAAGCGACTTGAAACGAGAAGCACGTTTTTCCAGGCCAAATTCACTGTGTAATGCCTGAACCACCTCGCGCATTTGGCCGGCGTCGATTACTAATGAGACGTTGTATTCCGAAGACCCTTGAGCGATCGCGATGATGTTAATACCACGTCGTCCGAGAGCACTAAAAGTGCGCCCGGCAATCCCCGGCATGCCTCGCATTCGATCGCCTACTACGGCAACGATTGCGGTTTCGGAGTTGACCGTTATGTGTTCCACCTCGTTGTGTGCCAGGTCGGCAGCGAATGCCGCACGAAGTTCCGACACGGTGCGAACTGCGTCGCCCGAGTCGATGATGAAGCAAATGTCGTTTCCGGATGACGACTGCGAAATCAGGAGAACGTTGGCTTGAGCAGTGGCGGCGGCAGTGAAAGTCTTTGCCGCCACACCGGGTAACCCAACGATGCCTCTACCGCCGACCGTAATCAATGTCACGTTGCTCATTGCCGTAATGGCTTTTACGCCCCGGCTGGTTGGGTGCCCTGTGGCCGTGATTTGGGTACCGGTTCGTTCGGGCAAAAAGCTGTTGCGAATCCAAACCGGGATGCCCGCTTCGGAAACCGGTCGCAGCGTTTTTGGGTGCAGAACCTTCGCGCCGAAGTAAGCCAGCTCCGCCGCTTCGTTATAAGAGATCTCCTGGAGTGTACGCGCTTCAGGCACGAGCCGTGGATCAGCAGTCTACACACCGTCAACGTCGGTCCAAATAATGATCTCTTTCGCGTCTAGGGCCGCGCCGAGAATCGTGGCCGAATAGTCTGATCCGCCACGGCCCAACGTCGTCAACTTGCCATCAACCGTCGCCCCAATGAATCCGGTAACGACGGGAACCGCCCCATCAGCCAGCAAGGGCGCCAACTTCGCTGAAGCACGCTGGCGCGTCTCCGCCATCAACGGTTCAGCTCGACCGGAATGATTGTCTGTAACGATAAGATCCGTCGCTTCCACGGCTACGGAGTTCACGCCTAACTGGCGCAACGCCGTCGCCAGCAACCGTGCCGACAGTCGTTCACCCGTGCTGGAAATGGCATCAAGCGTGCGCGGAGTCAGTTCACGCAAGAGCGCTGTGCCCCGGCAAAGGCTGGAGACCTCTTCAATGATCTGGTGGAGTTCAGCCCCCAATTGAGCACGCTGGTCCGCGTCAGCAATCAGAATCTCAGTTGCGGCATCATGCTGGTGTTTCAGTGACTCAACCAGACTGCCGGCCGCGTTCACGTCGCCGGTCGCTGAGGCGTGCGCCGCCTCAATGAGACGATTGGTCACTCCGCCCATCGCCGAGACGACTGCTACAACCGGCGCTGCGCGCGCGGCCCGAGCGACAATCTCGGCAGCGCGTTGAATACACTCCGCATTGCCTACGGACGTGCCGCCAAATTTCATCACCTGCAAATTGTGGTTCATCAGATAATTGCTTCCTTCAGCAATTCGGCTGGCGATTCCGGGCTTGATTCCGAAGCGGTCGAGGCTACCTCGTTCTCCTCGGTGGCAACGATAGGCGCAACGCCGTCGCGGGCTAGTTTGTACTCCACCGAGTCGACCAATGCGCGCCAACTGGCTTCGACAATATTCGCGGACACCCCAACCGTCCCCCACTGCGCCTGTTTGTCTCCCGAGCAAATCAGCACCCGCACCAGACTCGCCGAACCCGAGAGGTTGCTGGTGATAACTCGGACCTTGTAATCAACCAGATGCATCTCGGTAAGCGACGGGTAAAACCTTTGCAAAGCACATCGTAAAGCGTTATCCAGGGCGTTCACTGGTCCATTGCCACTGGCCGCCGTGTGTTCAAACCTGCTTCCCACCTTGACCTTCACAGTGGCTTCGCTCATTGGCATCAGCGCTCCACGATGTTCATCAATTACGCGGAAACCAAGTAGTTCGAAATATGGTTGATGCGAACCACGGAGTTTGGAAACCAGCAGTTCAAAACTTGCCTCAGCCGCCTCAAACTCGTAGCCGTTGTGCTCCAGCCGCTTCAACTCATCGAGGACCCGTTGCTCGTCACTCAGCTCAACTCCGAGTTCTCGCGCCTTGGCCAGCAGGTTCGCGCGTCCGGCAAGATCTGAGACAAGGATGCGGCGTCGATTGCCAACCGTTTCAGGAGCTATGTGTTCGTATGTCGCTGGATTGCGTTCCACCGCTGAGACGTGAACTCCACCTTTATGCGCGAACGCGCTGTCACCAACGAAAGCTGCACGCGAATCGAGCGACAAGTTTGCGATCTCGCTGACAAAGCGCGACGTCTCCCGAAGTTTCCCCAACCGCTCCGGACCAAGGACCGTACGACCGAGTTTCAACTCCAGATTGGGAATGACAGCGCAGAGATTTGCGTTGCCGCAACGCTCACCGTATCCGTTAATCGTGCCTTGCACGTGTACTGCACCGGCGGATACTGCGGCCAGTGTGTTGGCGACCGCGAGCTCACCGTCGTTGTGGCAGTGTATTCCCAGGGGCACATCTATCTGGCTGATTACTTCCCGGGTCACGCGGGCAACCTGGTCGGGCAGGCTGCCCCCATTGGTGTCGCACAAGACAATCCGATGTGGCCCACCGGCGGCAGCGGCACGCAAGGTGGCGAGCGCGTACTCAGGATCTGTCTTGTAACCGTCAAAGAAGTGTTCCGCGTCATAAATCAAACAGGCAACTCGGGCTGACAAATAGCGCACCGTATCTTCGATAATTTCCAGGTTCTGATCGGGATTGAGACGCAGCGCATCCTTCACATGCAATAGCCAGGACTTGCCGAAGATCGTCACTACCGGAGTTTCAGCGCGAAGCAACGCCTGAATGCTTGGATCGTCGTCGCAGGTAAGCGTGTGACGGCGCGTGGAGCCAAATGCGGCCACGCGTGCATGCGTCAACTTCAGGCCATGAGCGCGCTCGAAGAATTCCAGATCGCGCGGATTCGATCCCGGCCATCCACCTTCGATAAAGTCGACTCCGAATGCATCGAGCTGTTCGGCGACGCGACACTTGTCCTCAACAGAAAAATTGACCCCTTCGCCCTGCGACCCATCGCGGAGGGTCGTGTCATAGATTTCGATCCGATGATTCATAGTTTCCCTGGAACAACAATAGGTCCTGTATGTCCTATAGGTCCTATTTCTTTTTCTTATTTTTCTTTATCGGTCACCGCTCCCAGGCTGCTGCTCGAAACCAGGCTGGCGTATTTCGCCAGCACACCGCGCGTATATCGCGGTGCAGGCGGGCGCCATATCGCGCGCCGGCGCTCCAACTCTTCCCCTGAGATATTGAGTTGCAGCAGCCGCGCTTCGGCATCGATAGTGATGGAGTCACCCTCTTCTACCAGCGCTATCGCGCCGCCCATCGCAGCCTCCGGCGCCACGTGCCCTACCACTAATCCATAAGTGGCGCCTGAAAATCGCCCATCAGTGATTAGTGCAACTGAATCCCCCAATCCAGCACCGATGATTGCTGAAGTTGGCGCCAGCATTTCGCGCATTCCGGGACCGCCCCGCGGACCTTCATAGCGAATTACAACCACATCACCCGGTTTGATGTCCCCTGAAAGGATCGACTCCAAACAACCCTCCTCGGATTCAAACACCCGGGCCACACCCGTGAATCTTGGATCTTTTACACCGGTTATTTTGGCTACGGCTCCTTCAGTTGCCAGATTGCCCTTGAGAATTGCCAGGTGGCCCTGCGCATAGAGCGGATTGGACCACGGATGAATCACATCCTGATTTGTCCGAGGCTCAGCCGGAACATCCTTCAACACTTCCGCAATTGTCTCGCCCGTTATTGTGAGCGCATCGCCATGGAGCAGATTGTGTGACAACAGCATCTTCATTACTTGCGGAATTCCTCCCGCTCGATGCAGGTCAGTGGCAACGTAGCGACCCGAGGGTTTCAGGTCGCAGAGCACTGGAACGCGTTGCCGGATTTCTTCGAAGTCGTCAATAGTCAAAGGCACGCCGGCCGCATGCGCAATTGCCAGTAGATGTAGTACGGCATTGGTTGAACCGCCAACGGCCATTACTACAGCAATCGCGTTTTCAAAAGCGTTTCTCGTGAGAAGATCGCGCGGCAGAATCTGTTTCTCAATCGCCGCCGTCAAAACGGCGGCTGACTCAGCGGCGCTGTCCGCTTTTTCCTGATCCTCTGCGGCCATCGTCGACGAGAACGCCAGACTCAAACCCATCGCTTCGATGGCGGATGACATGGTATTTGCCGTGAACATTCCACCACACGATCCGGCGCCGGGACAGGCGTGACGCTCAACTTCAAGCAGCTCGGCTGCGCCAATGCGTTGGGCCGAGTATTGTCCAACAGCTTCAAACGCGCTCACTATAGTTAGATCCTGACCATCGTAATGACCGGGTTTGATTGTGCCTCCATAGACGAATATCGAAGGTATATTCATCCGGGCAATGGCAATCATTGCACCGGGCATGTTTTTGTCGCAGCCGCCTACGGCCAGTAACCCGTCGACACTCTGCGCCTGGCATACAGTCTCAATCGAGTCCGCAATTACCTCGCGGGAGACGAGACTGTATTTCATTCCCTCCGTGCCCATCGAAATACCATCACTAACAGTGATTGTGCCAAAAACCTGGGGCATGGTTCCGGCGTCGCGAAGTGAGCTAATTGCGCGGTCGGTCAAATCGTTTAATCCCATGTTGCAGGGCGTAATAGTGCTGTAACCATTCGCCACGGCCACGATCGGTTTCTCGAAGTCTGTATCGCCGAAACCGACTGCGCGCAGCATGGCGCGATTGGGGGAGCGCTCGGCTCCTGCGGTGATTAATTTGCTTCGATGATTGTTCAATGATTGTTTCTCTCTGCCCCGAAATATAGGGCCTATATGACCTATTGGACCTATTCTTCTCCCTATTCTTTCGTCTTTTTTCCCAGGGCCGTGGCTCGTTGAAAGGCAGCCCAAACCGCCTTGGAAAGCACAGTCCTGAGGCTGCCCTTTTCCATTTGATAGATCGCCTCAGCCGATGTACCGCCGGGCGAAGTAACCATGTTGCGCAGTTCTGCCGGATGTTTGCGCGACTCTCGCGCAAAGAGGACACTACCCAGCATAGTTTGCAGAACAAGTTCTTCAGCTACGTGCCGCGAAAATCCCATATGCACGCCCGCATCGATCAACGACTCCATCACCAGGAAGGTGTAGGTTGGCCCAGTCGCTGAAAGCGCCGTTGCCATATCAATCATGCGCTCCTCTTCAACATGCATCTCACGCCCCAGCGCGCCAAAGATCGCATGAATCTGCGTCTGCTGGGTTTCACTGACTTCAGGCGTCGCGGTCCAAACCGTCATCCCTTCCCCGATTTGTGCGGGCGTATTGGGCATCGCCCGGACAATCGCTCTATGTTGCAAGCCATCAGCAATCGTTTCCACTCGCGCTCCAGCGACGATGGAGATCACCAATTGGTCCGCGTTCACCGTTAGTTTCAACTCACTCAGTATTACGCCCAGTCGTTGCGGCTTTACTGTCAGAACAACAATCGAAGAACCTGGCGCCTCTTCGGTAATACTGGGTGGCGCATAACTGGAACCACCGGGAAGGTGATAGCCGGCCGCTTCGCGATTGCTCTCGACCGCCCGAATTCCATATTTCTCCTGAAGTTCTTCACGGCGCGCTTCGCTTGGATGACTCCCAACGATCTGCTCCGGCTTAACCAGATTCTTGTTAAGCAAACCCGCAATCATTGCTTCGGCCATCACGCCGCAGCCGATGAAGGACAACCTCGCTCCGTTTAGGGCATCAGAACTGATCATTTTCCATTTCTCATTTGACATTTCTCATTGGTCATTGCCAGATCCGTTTTCTCTTTTCTGGCCAACTCGGTAATTGATTGGCGCTCGTTCGTAAGCAATGGCATAAAACTATTTCCGACGATGACCAATGAGAAATGTCAAATGAGAAATGGAAAATCGCTCTTTGCTATTTCTTTCACTTGATCCGCCGATGATTGAACGTTCTTTCCCCAGCCGCATAGCTCGCCACAGTCTGCCCATCGCCGATCAACTTGTACTTATAAGTAGTAAGACCTTCGAGACCCACCGGCCCACGCGCATGGAGTTTGCTCGTGCTTATCCCGAGTTCCGCCCCAAAGCCATAACGGAAACCGTCCGCGAAGCGGGTGGAAGCGTTGTGATAGACGCCTGCCGCATCAACTCGCTCCATGAAGTGTGCCGCCGCGGAGGTATCCTCGGTGACGATGGATTCTGTGTGACCGGAACCGTAGCGGTTGATATGCTCGATAGCTTCGTCCGCACTGTCAACGATCTTGATTGAGACTATTAGGTCGGAGTATTCCTTTCCCCAGTCATCTGCCATCGCTGGCATAATGCCCAGCGTCTCTGCTAACTCAAAAGTCCGCCGGCAACCACGCACCTCAACCCCCGCGGCCTGGAAACACGAGATTATTTCCGGCAGGAACACGACAGCTATCTCATCGTGAACCAGAAGCGTTTCCATCGCATTGCAGGCGGCGGGATACTGCACCTTCGAGTCGTACGCGATGTTGAGCGCCATCTCCAGGTCGGCCATGCGATCGATATAGACGTGGCAGGTTCCCTCGCCATTGCCGAGCACCGAGATGTGGCTGCGGCCGGCAACGTAACGCACAAACTCACGCGATCCACGCGGAATGATTAGGTCTATCTCATCGTCGCGCGAAAGCATTTCATCGACATCGGCGCGCGTGTAGAGGAGGCTTATGGCTTCGGCAGGAATATCAGGGAAACTTGTGAAGACGTCGATCCAGATTTGAACCATGGCCTGGTTGCTGTGCTGCGCTTCCGATCCGCCTTTGAGGATCACGGCGTTGCCTGACTTCAGCGCCAAAGCCGCAATCTGGGGAACAATCTCGGGTCGGGCCTCGAAGACAATGCCAATGACGCCAATAGGGCACGACTCTTTGTACAACGTCAACCCTTTATCCAACTCAGTGATGGCGAGACTTCTGCCGAGTGGATCAGGTAGAGCCGCCACCTCGCGAACCCCGGCGGCCATCTGCGCAATGGCTGGCTGGTCAATCTGTAAGCGCTCAAACAACGAGCGGGATAATCTTCCCTCTTTCACGGCTCGGGTGGCTTCGTCGCAGTCGCGCCGGTTGGCTGCAAGTATCTCTAAGCCGCGTCGCTCGATCGCATCGGCCGCGGCTCTTAATGCCGCGTCGCGACGAGCCCCAGGGACACTTGCCAGTAATCGCGAAGCCGCCTTTGCACCCCGCGCCACAGCGGCGACGCTCAACCGTTCAACTGGTGAATCCTGAAGGGCTAGTTCGTTCATCTTTGCTCCGAAAGCACGAGGTTGTCACGAGTCACCAAAACGCGTCCGCGTTCGCCCGTTTGCTGTGGGAAATCTCCTTCGATTAACCGGGCGGCCTCTTCGCTGGCGCAGTTAACGATCCCGCGCGCAAACTCGCGCCCTTCGGCATCGGCTATGCTCACCACATCCAGGGGCGCAAACTGCTGCTCAACTCGCACCACGCCCGAAGCCAGCAAGCTCGCCTTGCCGCCCATGATTGCGTCCCGCGCTCCCTCATTAACAATCACGCGGCCACGCACGCCCGCCGCATATGTAATCCACCGGCGTTTGCCGGCCATTCGCGAAGTTGACATAAATGTGGTGCCAACCTGCTCCCCTGCGAAGATGCGATCCAGGATCTCCGATGACTTTCCATTGGCAATGACAGCAACTCCTCCCGATTGCATGGCGATCTGCGCCGCCTCCAGCTTCGTCAACATTCCACCGCGCCCGCCGGCTGACGGTCCCTGGGCGAGTGCCCTTAGTTCATCGGTGATTTCTTCGACCAGCGGAATGGGCTCCGAACCGTCCCGCAAACTAACAGTTTGCTTTACGTTCGGGTTGTGAAGAAACATTCCGTCAACGTTGGTCAACAAGACCAGCGCATCTGCTTCAAGCTTGCTCATTACCAGGGCAGCGAGGCGATCATTGTCACCAAAGACGCGCTCATGATTCGTGGCGGCCAAGCTCTGATCGTATTCGAGTTCCGACGTTGAAACCGTATCGTTCTCATTGATGATCGGCATCACTCCGAGTTTGAGAAGTTTCTCCATTGTGCGGCGCAAGTTGGTGTAACGCCGGAAGTCCGTGAAGTCGTCTTCAGTTAACAACACCTGAGCGATCTTCACATCATCCCCACGAAACAACTGTTCGTAGGCATGCATCAAAAGGCTTTGCCCTACCGCCGCGCACGCTTGACGCACCACCACATCCTTCAGTCTTGACTGGTGCAGGCCCAGCCTGGCGGCGCCCAGCCCGACTGCTCCGGAAGACACCAGCACCACCTGCCGGCCGGCCTTTTTCAAGGCAACGATTGACCGCACCAGCGGCCCAAGGCGCTCAGCGGATACATCCCCGCCCTCACCTGTTACCGTACTCGTACCGAGTTTGATAACGACGCGCTGGGCGGAGCGCAGCCGTTTTTGCCTTTCGATTTCTGGTTCCTGTATTGCCATAACGAGCCTGGGACCTACAGGTCGTATAGGCCCTATAGGATCTCTCTAAGATACCGCTTGAAGTAGCTGATCACTAACCGGGCAGTCAATCCGATGAAGCCAGCCTTTGTATCGTTGGTCCCGTCCCGAGGTAGCGTCGAAGAATACGCGCTGAATCTCTGCGGTCACCAATCCGGGCGTAGTCTTACCGATAACAGTTCCATCAACCTCTCGTATTGGGGTCACTTCAGCCGCGGTACCAGTAAAGAACGCTTCCTCAGCAGATAGCAAATCTTCCAGTTCAAGCGCTCTGACCTCCACATCGTAACCAAGATCCCCGGCTATTGTCAGAACTGCTTCACGTGTGATGCCAAGCAGAATTGAATGGCGCTCGTCATTGGTTAGCAATCGGCCGTCGCGGACTATGAAAAGGTTTTCACCCGACCCTTCAGCCAGGTGACCCTCGGAATCCAGGAGCAGAGCTTCGGCGAACCCACGGTCCACGGCATCACGAACTGCCAACATTGAATTCAGATACTGCCCACACGCCTTCGCCGTCGTTGGCATCATGCGAGACTCAAACTTACGCCACGGAGAGACAGTTACGCGCACGCCATCCTTTAAGCCGGTGGCGCCGAGGTAGGGCGCCCACGGCCACGCAAGAATCACCACCTCGACCGGATTGTTTGCCGGATGCACACCGAGGCTGCCGCTTCCTAGATAACAGATGGGACGTACGTAGCAACTGCGGAAATTGTTTAGTCGAACTATGTCGCTAACGCCCGCGATCAGCTGCTCCCGAGTGAAGGGGATTCTAATCCCGTGGATTTCCGCGGAGGCGTAAAGGCGCTCCAAATGAGCATCAAGCCGAAAGACCGCAGGCCCGTCAGCTGTTTCGTAGCAACGCATGCCTTCAAAGACACCACTGCCGTAGTGCAGCGCATGTGATGACACGTGCGTGGTGGCGTTCTGCCATGGAATCACCTGGCCATCCATCCACACCCATTTTGATTCGGCAAAGCTCATGTGGTTTACCTCCCGCGATCCACTACTTAAAAAGATTGGCTGAACTTAAAGCGACTGGGTGAACTAAAGAGACTGGTTGAATAGCTCTCAGGTTGGGAAGGGGTCGAGCGAAGCTGCATTGTAGGGGTGGCACTCCGTGGCCACCCCCTCTGTTCGCCATCCTTCACCTTCGGAAAATGACGCA
>Ga0190274_10002559_pt1 | contig 10752 bp, 7 predicted proteins | sample Popmic531T_FD_133002 | JGI IMG/M metagenome (GOLD analysis project Ga0190274, IMG submission 133002) | Populus adjacent soil microbial communities from riparian zone of Yellowstone River, Montana, USA - 531 T | ecosystem: Environmental > Terrestrial > Soil > Riparian zone | place: USA: Montana...
CTTACCGAACGTGGCGAGCTAAGACGGCTTCTCCCCAAAAGGATGGTGGGAGTAGACAATACCGGCATCGGGAACCAAGGCATGTTTTCGGCGACACCTTCGTTCGAACTGTCCTCGACGCGTTAAATGCTCGCCAGGTCACTCTCGCTAAAGCGAGCAGTTATTTTGATAGCCTCAAAATCAAAGATTTACATCGATTAGAACAATATTATGCCGGTCTTTGATGCCTCTTCCATGATCTACGCCTGGGATAACTATCCGATAAAACAGTTTCCACCTTTGTGGAATTGGATTGCGAGACAGATTGAGGGAAAGATTCTGGTGATGCCGCGCGTCGCATTTGACGAAGTGGCTGACAAAGCACCGGACTGTGGGGATTGGCTAAAAGAAAACGAACTTGAGCTAATTGACATTAACAACACCATTCTGGAAGATGCGCTGCGCATCAAGGGTTTGCTTCTGATTGTGGGCGACAACTATCACGCCAGAGGTGTTGGGGAAAACGATATCTTCATCATTTCAACGGCCCGGGCGCATAAAGGCGAGCTCGTCTCGGATGAGGCTCAGCAACCAGGGCTACCGACGATTCTCGCGAAAAGAAAAATTCCGGCTGTTTGTTCCATGAGAGAGGTCGCCGTTCCGTGTATCAACTTCCTTGAATACATCAGACGTTCTGATGAGGTTTTTGGATAGCGTGGGATCGCTATCTGCTCTATCTCTTCAACCTTTCAGCTTACGGCCTGCATGCTCGCTGACCTGCGCTTAGAATCGAACATTACTGTTACGACTCCCAAGGTCTTGCTACTCGGTGGCTGGCTAGGGCTTCCGAGGTGGGCTTCTCTCCCACTAGACTTCACGGTATTGCCCGGTCGCTCCAAAATCGCAGGCCTGATCCCAATCCCTTATTTTTCCTGAATTGATTCATCAAAGATTGATCAAGAAGTTCTTATTTGAGATGCCACGCTTTTGCTCATTGAAGGATTTCCTTAGTCCCAACACTTTTGTTGGGCTCGTTTTGGTTGCAACCCAGCACAGACTCTAAACTCAGCCTGACTTCGTGCGCTTGTTAGGTGCTGGCACTTTCGCCGTAGGCTCATCCGCGCATACCACTCTAAGTCGAGATTGAAGACCATGGCATGAGTTCTCCTGCTCCAACAGGAGGGTGTCGAGTTGGCGGAGTCGGGCAGCATCTTGGCTTTTGGGATTCTTTCGCGCAAATTCTTCGCGGGCCTTTGTTAAGCGTGGCTGAATAATGACAACCTGTCGCTCGTAGCTAGAACCAATCTTATCGAGCGCTGCGAGCATTGCTTTTCTCCCTGTCTTGACAGGCCTGCGTTTATGCCAGACCAGATTACTAATCTTCTTCTTTAGGCCACCTTCCAAGCCGTTGGCCAATATGGCCCGGTCAAGACTGCGAAGATTCTTTATCGCTTGTGATGTCACTATTTCGTAGTCTGACACCGAGACGCCACGCGTGGGACTTGAACTATCTGAAGCCTTAACATGAATCAGGGATAGCTTGGGAGGTTTGCTTTCATCATCGAGGTGGATAAAATCTGCAATCTCCATCGAGCCATCGTCACAAGCTAACCAACCGCCTTTCGTGGATCCGAAATCTTTAACAGGCCAGGAATTCTTCACCCAACAAAAAAGCGAATCTTCCTCTCCAACAACTTTCACATCAAGTGCGCTCGGCTTTTCCCTCGTCACGTCGTAGTCGCTAAAGTCGACCCAGGAAAAATCTTGAAACGGCATATCGCGATGTCTTAGCTCAAAAACTTGACCTTCAGCTATTGTGTGGCCCGACTCGTACCAGATCTTCACCCAATTTGGGCGACGGCAGACTACAGTGGCCTTTGCCAAGTTTTCTCTTGTTTCGCCGGATACCGCATGGCTCTGCAACTGCCATTTCACGCTCTCTGCATTAGTTAAGTCCATCTGAAAGTCGATGGTTCCCAAGAGAGTCCCGTTAAGTATTACCTCAGCAGTGAAATCGGCTTTCGACCTGTTCGAAATCCGAAAGTGCGAGTAATACGCCCACTGTTCCATTTCCTCACGCACTAGCTCCGCACCCTCATCGGATAGCAGTTCAGGCGGCATGATCCCGAGATCGAAAGCGTCAGAGATTTTGTTTGTATCAATTGACGAGACAGCCACAATAGGGATTGGGGCGTCGACGGCTTTGTTCGTCCCTTCGAGATGCTTTAGTAGCGCCGTAACTGGCTTTAGGAATTCTTCCCAAGTGCGGCTCGATCCCACCCAAATTCTTGATCCTCGTGGTGATGTACCAACGGCAACCACTGCTTTGTCAAAGTCTGAAGCACAGCGAGCGGCGGTGAAGAAATAGCTCTGGTCCCCAATTGGATCCAAGGCGTCTTGTAGTTCTATGCCAGAAAGAATCTTGTTATCAGCTTTGATCGATGTTCGCGCGTGAGCGCCCGATAGCCAAAGCGTTCTCGCAGCGCCTTTGATGAACGCCGCATTGAGCAAGCCCGGTTCTATTTTAAGGAGAGCGCTGAGTCCCTTCTTGCCGGTTTTTCCAAACTGTTTGACGATCGTCGAACGCCAACCCGTATCCGAAAGATAAATCGCTATGTGACGACCACGCCGACAAACGAGAATCAGGTGATTGATCTGGTCTACGATGCTGCTGTTTGATGTCCACGGTGTCTGTGTTTCTTCAGAGTAGTGTAAATAGCCAATGCCCAGTTCACCTACGCGGACTTCGCTAGCCTTAGAGATCAGTTTGCTCGGTGCACTGTTTTGCAGAGTAATTAAGCCTTCGAGATCGTCAAGCAATTTATTAACTATTTGTTTGACCGGAAACGAAACTACAATACGCGCGAGGAGTAACGACTTGTAAGGTTTCAACTCTGAGAGATTCTTAATCACATCTGCTCCTTCCGCATTTAACCGCAGGAATAAGATTCATCTTTGAATCTGGTCGGTAAGGGAATGGCTTGTTTGCGGCGCTTGTTAACTCGGATCAGCTTGCCATCCATCGACAGATCGGCGTCCATAAACGACCCGCCCAACTATTAAGTTAGCAATTTCAAAAATTGCCCCCGCGTGGCGAACCTAAGAGCGCACGAATCATTTGCAATACGCAATGGTCTTGAGTGCGTTTTGTTGGCACCCTATCCCTGACGGCGAAGCCTAGTGATTTCCGCTGTGCATATAGCAGGCAGCTGAGAGCTACGGATGTCAATACCCTCAATGACGTTTTGACATGCCTCCATAGATAAATTGTCTTTCATGCGTCGAACTTGCGTTAGAAGAATAGCGCTCGTTCGCGATAAACCAAGCGCAATGAGATTTATCATGGTCACGCTTGAAGCTCCGTATTCTAGAAAAAGATGAATCGGCTGAAGTCGGTCGGCTTCATTTTGTTGGTGTTGCTCAATTAGAACCGCTCGCAGGACATCGTTATACATTTTCATGTATTTTACGTATTTGTAACGAAGTCTATCCTCGATCTCCTCGAATAACTTTCTTATCAGAGAATTGATCTTGTCCACGTCTTCTGCCGCATTATTCCTCTGTATTTTATTTGCGATCATCTCTTTTAAGCTTGCCCCTTGCATCCACCAATTTGCGAGAAAGGCGTCATAGATAAAAGTTTCCAATCCCGTTCGGAAGAAGACTTCTTCAAGAAGTTGGAAGCACGATTTTAGTCTTTCATATGACCCCTTAGCGTTGGGATTCAACGGCATCCAAACCATCGCATTTGTCGCTCTAAACCTATTAGCGAGATCTTCAAAACGCGCTGGGTGAAAATAGAGATTCTCCTCAAAAATAGACTCCGGTAGATTTTGCTTTTTGTCCCACGCTTCCATTGCTTCATCGAGCGCCTTAAGGGAGAGCCGATTCGCTGCGTTGGCAAACCTAGAATCCGCGATGCGTCTACCTTTTCTAGTGAATTCGGCATACACTCGCGCAACAGCCTGCTCAGCCCACGTTTGATCAGACTCGCTTGACTCAGGTGGTGTGACGGCAACCTCTGTGAGCTCAGCTATTCGCTCAGTAATGGCTCGGGTGAAGGCTGACTTAATAGCATCAAGTCTAGCTGAACCTAGCGGGTTGGAATCCCAGTCCTTACCGTGAACACAAAACACGTTACCTTCAAATTCGATAGACATGCGCCCCGCGCGCCCTACCAGATTCCAGAAATCACCCGGAGCCATCGGTCTTCCTCGTCCCTTCTTGGGATTTTCAACGAAGATATTCTTCGCAGGCAGGTTCATTCCTTGTAGCAACGTACTCGTGCAACAAACAAACTTAAGCGATCCAGCGCGGAAGAGTTCCTCAACCTTGGCCCTGATGATCTGGGGAATGTTGCCGTAATGGAACCCGACTCGCTTGTATAACAAGTCTGCAAGTCTGTATTTTCGGTGGACATGTTCTCGAAGGAAGTCTGCGAGTTCAGATATCTCGGACTCAATCTCGTCTCGCCCAGCTAAGGAACCAGCTAATTCAAGAGCAAGTTTGTCAGCCGCACCTGCATCGTTGCAGTAGATAATCGAGCTATCGTGAGGAGCGGTGAGGGCCGTTGCAAGTTTGTGCATGTATGGCGTTCTGAATTTGAACGATAGTTCAGTAGAACCCACAGTGACTGAGTCACCATCGAGCCATACTTCAAATTTGGCCTTAGCGGTGTTACCTCGGCCCTTAACTGGATATATATTGATAATGTTTTGTGAGACGGGAGTCGTATATTCAATAAATGATTCGGAAACCGAGTGCGCTGTGAACAAGGTTAGTAAATATTCAGGGTTCGATTTTAGGGGCGCTGAAAAGAAGATTTTTGCGTCAGGGAATCTTGTTAATGCTTCACCGATAACCGTCTCTAAAGTTTGACCTCTGTCCTGTTCCGAGATTTCCTGTGCTTCATCTACGATTAAGGCATCAAGTCTAAAGTCCTTCCCCGTAATTGCTAACAAGTTGGCAAAGCGCTCCTGGGTAAGCACGTAAATGAGCTTCGTCTGTGGGGTAACAGCTTTCGGCACAGAAGGGACGGACAATATTGGCACATCGCGAAACTGGGTGTTTTTAACGAGCCTTACCAGATCATAGGTAACTTGTCGAATAAGAGCCCGAGTGGGTACTAGATAAACGGCAATGTAGCCGTGCTCACCTTCTAACTGCCTCCCAATTTCCAATTCAAGAGTGAACGACTTTCCGGCTGATGTTGGCGCAGAGACACTTACCCGCTTGTTATTTTCAAGTGCTCTCAATAGGCGCACCTGAAAGTCGGTAAGCACCGTTGACGTTCTTCCAGAAGCAACGCGGTTCTCGAATCGCCTCGCAAGAATTTCGAGGCCCGAGAACGCCGAGTGTTTGGTTGGAAATCGCTGAGTCATTAAACCGAGAGCTGGAAAATTGCCAAGCCGACTAAGGATTACTTCGCTAGTCTCACGGAAAATTGGCCCTAGACCGTTTCCCAAGGAAAGTGTTCTAACCGCAACTTCGTATGCCTTCTTGGAGGTGGCGGCCCCATCAATGTTAGAGCCATCAGCCATGAGTGCTAGGCGTGATGCTTCTGAAAGGACGTACGCAATATCTTCGTTGGGAGGTGGTTGACTCTCGAAAAGTGGGCTTAACTGTCCTTTAATACTGGCAATCACGAGACTCCGATAAATTTGCTCGAAACGATTACTTATAGCTACTGGATCCATAGATCACCCCCGTAGAGCTGTTTCGAACAACTGCCTAAATGCAACAACGCTCTTGAAAGGAAGAAAGAAAAACTCAAACCTGAGATTCTTGAGCGTCAAGACTTCGAGTTTTGCTTCCACTTTTCTTATGGCGTCGGTCGACCAAGTGGCATACCGATGTTCAAATTCACGAATGAAATCGTGTCGTCTTCTATCGTCCAGGCATTTGTACTCATTCCAATCGAATCCAACCAAACATGCATGTGTGATCCTCGTCTTAGGTGCGTTTTCCCCATTGACGTAAGAGAGAATCTTGCTTTGGAGAGGAGAATCAAGGATGCGAAAATGCGCGGAAAAAAGATTCAGCTCGTGTTGTTTGAGGCCCGTGGAATGAAATGTTTCAATACTTGTAAAGGCATCGCTCAACGCACCGCCAAAGTCAGTCCAAATTTTTGATTCCGCGAAATAAAGCTCGAGCAATTCAAGATCAGCATTCCAAGCGAAGTGGACTCCGTCGCTTCCCTTGCGCTCGTCTTGAGGATTTGTAGTTATTGACATCTTTCGCAATGCCTGTGGCGCCTTTAGAACAGATTCCAAAAGGAAATAAATAAGCATCTCCCCTACTTGACCCGATCTCTCTGATTTGCGGAAGAGCTCGCGAGCCTCAGTAAAAAGTGCGTTCCGGTCCAATTCGCTTAGATCATGCCGCTTTAACGCGTCGAAGCAGTACATCGTTATGTAATTGACAAGCATACGAGCCAATTCCGACAAGCGGGGCTCGCCGCTGCCATCAGTTCGGACAAAATGAAGTCGCACAGAGGCTTCGATATCCCCAGCGCATTTGACGGGAATTCCAAGATGGGCAAGGTGTGAATCGTAATCTTTCTGCCTCGCCTCTAGCAGGAGTTCAATTTCAGTTTTCACTGTTAATTGCAGGCGCGCCATACCTAACGCCTGCAGCAAGCAAAATGATGTAGAACGGTTATGAGATTTCTAACCAGGATTATCCGGGGTGCCGGACTTACTGTTGCGATCTGGTTTCAGTGCATGATACCACTCGATTCCTTGGTGGCCCAGTTATCAGATTTGCCATCTGGTAGAAAAGCTCTGATAGCCTTGCGGACAAATCACGGTCCAAGGGAAGAAAGCTGAAGAAAGCTGGGGTCAGGCTTGCGATTTTGCGATTCTTAATCAGCGGCGAAATTATTCGTAAAACCTTGCGGACACGTCAGTCTTTAGTTCAAGCTGCGGCCCTTCTCGGCCAGGCATCCTGACGTTACGAAAGAAAATCGATCCGCTTGCTTCCACGACCCCGCTGTCGCGAACGGCCCAGAAGACACGAACAACAAAACTCACATCGTTAATAACTGCGCCGGAGGTTTTCAATCAAACGTCCTGGACGAAAGTGAACCATCGCCGCGGTCACAACCTGAGGCAACGCAATGCGGGCGTAAGCTTCAGGCAGTTTTACGATCATATCGTCAAAGCGAATCCATATTGCCTCACCTAAAAACCCACTCGAAATGACATTGATTTCTGCATGCCTTGGCTTTGCCAAAAGTCGAATCCCACTGGAACGGCAGTTGGGGGATTCATTCAAGTCCAGGCTATAGAGAAGTGAACGACGAATGACCGAATCCCTCCAACGGGAGGCGGGTGGATTGTTTAGATCCTGCCTAACTCTGAGGTCTTGGGCGACACAGGGCTGGACTTGAAGTATCCACCAACTACCGTTGGCGGAATTACAAAACCACAGCAGAAATCGTTCTTGTAGGTTGGGTCTGAAACTTCCACCAACTGCCGTTGGTGGAATTCGACTTTGAGGCATAGCCGCATGCCTTCGCTTGTACTGTTCAGCCCAGTCTAATGTCGGTAGTGAGGATTGCATCAACGCCGGTCAAATCGTTCGACGAGTCTAGTGTCGTGTCTCCATTTCGGAAATCAATCGCGCGTGAGCGGTCTGGACATCGACAGGGAATCTCAGTGACGTGGGAGTTAACGATGAGGTTTCAGTCCGCGTTAGCGGACGACTGATAATAGCCCAGCAGTTCACGGCTGGGATGAGGGGCGAAAAGATTGCAGTCCGTGTAGCGGACGGCTGAATACTCCCCGTGGAAGGCTGCGGTTTCAGCCGTCCGCTTGACGGACTCTGATCCTGCCGGCTCTTGATCCCAGCAGTGAACTGCTGGGCTATTATCAGTCGTCCGCTAACGCGGACTAGGGACCTGAAATCGGAACAAGATCGGGGTCAGGCTTGCGATTTTACGATTCTAGAGCGGCGGCGCCGAAATCATTCAAAAATACGACGGTTTCGAGCGACAGAATCGCAAATCGCAAGCCTGACCCCAGTCTCCCTTTTCTAACGAATCGGGACTACTTTGCTATTCCGATGGGTTGAGTTCAACAAACCAGAAGGAGGCGCAAGCCACGCGTAGGGAGATAGTCAGCAGAGAGATGCAGACTCATGAAGCAGCTCTTTTAATAAAAACCTCCGCCTTCCTTCGACACCTTACTACGCCCGCGTGTTCCGCCTAACGAATAGGATTAGGATTCTTTCCTCAGTCTCGCTGAGAGTCAAGGTGGAGATCATTCTGGACCACCGAAGGGAGGCTTGGCATACACCCACCACTCACGGGCCCCAAGACTCCGGAGCAGACGTTGGAAGCTGGTGGCTCAGCCAGGCAAGTGCTGGTGCCATGAATGGTGAGTTTGCCATTGTCGAAAACCCATTAGAAGTGACGAAAGAGCTCGTAGGTTCCGTCAATGAGATGAACGATCATTGGGGTGAAAACTGCCGAGTTTTAGGCGACCGATTTAAAAACATTCCACCGGTTAGATACCCGACTTCTCCAAAAATTCCCTGGTTTGGCCGACCGGTGATTGATTCCAGCCAGCGACTCTGTGCAAAAATAATTATTGCCTTCTCTTGCCACCCGTGCTTATTATTTCACCGCGGCATTATTAAAGGCCCGGTTTCCAGGGTACGAATGTCGATCTTCCACTCAACCTGATTCTCAAACAAACCTGCCTCGGTTTACCTCAGTCTAAGCAAACTATTTGCTGCCGGAGAAACTATGAAAAAATTCCCCCTACCCCTCGGCGTATTGATCTGTGTTCTGTTCGCGATCTCGGTTCAGGCTCAAGTTGCTCCAGACCAGGCGCGCAATTATCAAATTAACGAAACACATACGGGCTCGATCAATGAGCCCAACCTGCTGCCTCCACTAAAGCAAAAGTGGAGCGTGAACTTTGGGCAAGACATGTCTTACCCTCTGATCGCCGACGGTAAAGTCTTTGTTACTGTGCGCCATGCTTCGGTTTATGGAACGACTCTTTATGCGTTGAATGCTGTCGATGGCGCGACCCTGTGGTCGTACGAGCTGGGAGGACCCTACTACTGGTCAGCTCCATGTTACGAGAATGGTCGCGTCTTTGCGATGAACGGCGGTGGTCTCTTGAGGGCCTTTGATGGCGCGAGTGGGGTGGTGATTTGGAACCGGCAGCTTTCCGGAACATCTTTCACTTCAGCGCCTACCGTATTTCAGGGTGTGGTCTACGCCGGTGGCGCGGGCAGCGGCAACGTATTCGCCGTCAGCGCCGACACAGGCAACGTACTTTGGACGGCGACGGTTAGTGCCGGTGGTAACAGTTCACCCGCGGTGACTACCGATGGTGTGTATGTTTCTTACTCTTGCATAAATGTTAATAAGCTCAACCCCGCGAACGGCTCGCAAATCTGGAGAAACTACGTTGCCTGCGGCAGTGGCACCGGCAGGGCGCCGGTGGTGCACAACGGCCGGGTCTATGCTCGCAGTCCCGGCTCCAATACGGATTGGATCTACAACAGTCAGACTGGCGGGATATTCGACACCTTTAATTCAAAGAGCGCTCCGGTCTTCTCGGGCAATAGGGGCTTCTTTTTGAACGGGCCCAGGACTTTTGGATCCTTTGGCACTCTTGAAGCTCGAGACGTAAATAGCAATTTAGTTCTCTGGACTTTCGCTGGCGATGGATTCCTGCAATCTTCCATGTTGGTCGTGAATGATTATGTCTACGTCGGATCAAACAGCGGAAAGTTGTACGCAGTCAACGCGGCTACCGGTTCTCTGGCTTGGTCGACCACTGCGGGAACGAGCATTCCTTATATTGATGAACTGAGCTCTTCGCAGCCGCTAACCGGTTTTGCCGCGGGCGAGGGAATACTGGTTGTTCCCACCAAAACCACTCTGGTCGCCTATGAATCAGATAACGTGCCGACTATAACCTGGGGTAGTCCGGCACCAGCGCCGAACTCGTTTGGTTGGAACAATACAGTGGTACAACTCCCTTTTACCCCGGTGGCTCATCCTTCGGGCACTGCTTTTTCCAATCCGGAAAGTCCGCTGTGGTTCAGCTCGGAAGGAGCTAACCAGACTCAGCAAGTGTTTGTTACCGATCAGCTCGGGAATAGCGCCACGCTAACTTCGCCGGCAGTGAAGATTGACTTGACCGCTCCCATGACTAGCAGCGCAGTTACGGGCACCGTCGTACCTGGACTCACTGCCTGGTACAAGGACTCGGCACAGTTGACGCTGACGAAGACAGACAACCTCTCCGGAGTTCGCAGCACTTCTTACACGATCGATGGCGGAACCACGCAAAATTATTTTTCGCCATTCACGATTCAAACCGACGGCAGTCACACGCTGAATTTTTGGAGTTCCGACTACGCCGGAAATAATGAAACACAGCAGTCGCTCTCCGTTAATGTTGACGCGAACGCTCCGAGCACCCAAATCTCAGCCGGCAGCGGTTTCTATGCGTCTCCAACCCAAATCACCCTGACGGCTACAGACTCCGGGTCGGGTGTGGCTAATACTTTCTACCGAATCGATTCCGGAGCAACCCAAACCTACTCGGGTCCATTTATGGTTTCCGGCGACACCAATCGTCAGATTGTCTACTGGAGCGTCGATTGGGCCGGCCATACTGAAAGCCAACACTTCTTCACGCTGAAATTGGATGGCAGCGCTCCCAACACTAATATCTCGACCAGCGGTACGAACGGCTGGAACGGCTGGCGAACCAGCCCGGTCCAGGTGACTCTCTCACCGTCAGA
>Ga0190274_10002560_pt1 | contig 10751 bp, 9 predicted proteins | sample Popmic531T_FD_133002 | JGI IMG/M metagenome (GOLD analysis project Ga0190274, IMG submission 133002) | Populus adjacent soil microbial communities from riparian zone of Yellowstone River, Montana, USA - 531 T | ecosystem: Environmental > Terrestrial > Soil > Riparian zone | place: USA: Montana...
CCGAAAGCGGTGACGGGCGCTACCTCCTGCAACTCACCGGCGTGTCGCGTTTCCGGATCGAGGAGGAATTGAAGGTCGCCACCCCCTACCGGCAATGCCGCGTCACCTACGCGCCGTTCGCCGATGATTTCGTGGCGCGCAAGGGCGAGGACGAGGTCGATCGCAAGCAATTGCTGCGATCGCTCTCCGAATTCCTGCAGGCCAACAATCTGAAAGCCGACTGGGATGGCATCGAGAACGCGCCGAACGAAGCATTGGTCAACGCGCTCGCGATGATGTCGCCCTATGGCTCGGCCGAGAAGCAGGCGTTGCTCGAAGCACCGGACCTGAAGACCCGCGCCGAAATACTTGTCGCGGTGACCGAGATCGAGCTTGCCAAGAGCCGTACCGACGGCGAAACGCCGTTGCAATAGCGCGTTGCGGTCCGATAATCCCGAAACCAACGAGAGTAGTTTCATGCCCGACAGTCCTCGCAGCGGAGACAGCGTCGATCCCAAGCTTCTCGAAATCCTGGTCTGTCCGCTCACCAAGGCGACTCTGGAATATGACCCTGTGAAGCAGGAGCTGATCTCGCGCGCCGCCCGACTTGCCTATCCGATCCGCGACGGCATCCCGATCATGCTGGCGGAAGAAGCGCGGCAGCTGGATTGATAACCTCTTTGGGCCTCATGATGAGGGCGGACCGGCTCTCACAAGGAAACCATCATGCTGAAAATCTGGGGACGCAACACGTCGTCGAACGTGCAAAAGGCGATGTGGGCGATCGGCGAACTTGGCCTTGCCCATGAGCGGATCGACGTCGGCGGCGCCTTCGGCAAGAACAAGGAGCCGGTCTATCTCGCGATGAACCCGAATGGACTCGTCCCGACGCTGCAGGACGGCGAGTACTTGTTGTGGGAATCCAATTCGATCGTTCGCTATCTCGCGCGCATCCACGGCAAGGGCACGCTCGAGCCGTCCGACCTGAAAACTTACGGTCTCGCCAACCAATGGATGGACTGGCAATTGTCGGTGGTGGGACCTGCGATCTTTGCGTGCTTCTGGGGACTGATCCGCACTCCAGCGGAGAAGCGCGATATGGCCGCGATCACGACCTCCCAACAGAAAACTACCGAAGCGATGGCGATGCTGGACGCACGACTCGCCCGTAGCGCTTATACAGCGGGCGATGCATTTTCGATGGGCGACATCCCGGTCGGCGTGATGGCCTATCGCTTCCGCCAGCTTTGTCCCGACCGACCGACCATGCCGCATCTCGAACGCTGGTATGCAAGCCTGCAGCAGCGCAAGGCGTTCAAGGAGCAGGTCGAGGCAATCCCGCTGAGCTAGCGAACTCTCGTGCCTCGGAACACGAAAGTCTAAAGCGCTTCGCCCTTCAGCAGCTTCGGCACCTCGCCGGTCAGTCCGGCGGCTTCCCGGATGAAGAATTCCTTCAGGTTCGGCATCCGGTCGACCACGCCAAGCCCCAGATCGCGCACAAGACGCAGCACATCCGAATTGTTGGAGAACAGCCGATTCAGGCTGTCGGTCGCAACGCCCATTGCGGCCGTGTCGAAGCGCCGCCAACGTTGATAGCGCTCCAACACCGACATCGCGCCGGGGTCGAGGCCAAGTCGAGCGCCGTCAATCACAGCTTCCGCCAATGCCGCAACATCACGCAGTCCCATGTTAAGCCCCTGCCCCGCGATCGGATGGATCACGTGAGCCGCATCGCCGATCAGCGCGATGCGCTCGGCAACGAAGTCGCGCGCAATAAACAGACCGAGCGGATAGGCGCGCCGTGGACCGACGACTTTGACCTCGCCGAGATGCAGCCCAAAGCGTTTCTCAAGCTCGGCGTGAAACTCCACGTCGGGCAGCGCAACGATGCGCTCGGCTTCGCTTTTGGTTTCAGTCCACACGATCGAAGCACGCCGGCCTTTCAGCGGCAGGATCGCGAACGGTCCGGCGGGAAGGAAATGCTCTTCGGCGCGGCCGTTGTGACCGCGCTCATGCGCGACCGTGGTGACGATGCCGGACTGATCGTAATTCCATCCGTGGGTCGCAATTCCCGCCTGTTCGCGGATTGCCGAGCGCGCGCCGTCAGCGGCAACCAGAAGCCGTGCGGAAAGCGTCGCGTCATCCGACAATGTCGCCGTTACGCGCGCCGTGTCCCGCGTGAAGCCGGAAACTGCGGCCGGCCGAAGCTCCACTCCCTCGGCGCGCGCCTTGTCGAGCAATGCTGCGGTCATTGCCGCATTCTCGATCATATGCGCAAAGGGTTCTCCCGGCGCAATCTCTCCGTCGAAAGTGAGAAAGGTCGGCCGCATCGCAGCGTCGACCTTGGAATCCGTCACCACCATGTCGAGGATCGGCTGCGCGCCATCCTCGATCGGCTTCCAGACCCCGATGGTCTCAAACAATCTGCGCGCCGCAGCCGCAATCGCCGAGGCGCGGAGGTCATCGTTCGTGCGGTTCATTGCGGGGTCGGCAACCGTCACGGCAAGGATGCCGTCAGAGCCCTGTCGGAGCGCAATCGCCAGCGCAAGGCCGGCGAAGCCGCCGCCCGCGATCAGGATATCGGTTTTGGAAGCCTTGGCGTTCTCGTCGGTCATTGCTGTCAGACTTCAGCTACTCTTGACTTGCTGGCGCAGGTCCGCACCTGTCGCACGATAGACCCCCGGAACGAGCTTTTTCATGTCCGACGCCGCCTTCGCGCTGCTACCGCTTCTCGACCTCGAAACGCTAGAGGTCAACCTGTTCCGCGGCTATTCGCCGCCAACGGTCTGGAAGCGCGTGTTCGGCGGGCAGGTGGTTGGCCAGGCGCTGATGGCGGCCTCGCGCACGGTCGAAGGCATCGCCGCGCATTCTCTACACGCCTATTTCATTCTGGGCGGCGATCCGAAAGTGCCGATCATCTACCAGGTCGAGCGCACGCGCGACGGCAAAAGCTTCACCACCCGCAGTGTGAAGGCGATCCAGCACGGCCAGCCGATCTTCACCATGATGGTGTCGTTCCACAACAACGAGGAAGGACTCGACAACCAGCTTCCAATGCCGGAAGTGCCGATGCCGGACGAGCTGCCGACCGAAGCCGAGGCTCGGCGCGACATTTTGCCGACGTTGCCGGAACAGGTGCGCCGCTATTACGAACGTCCGCTGCCGATCGATCTGCGCCCGGTCGAATATTCGCACTATCTCGGCAACAAGCCTTCGACCGACCGCTTCAATGTCTGGTTCAAGACTACCCAGCCACTGCCGGATGATCCGGTGATCCAACGCTGCGCGCTCGCTTATGCATCGGATCTGACACTGCTGGATTCTGCTCTGGTGCCGTTGGGGCGCACGCTGTTCGAGCCCGCATTCATGGGTGCGAGCCTGGACCATGCGCTCTGGCTGCACCGGCCGTTTCGCGCCGACGAATGGATGCTGTATTCGCAGGACTCGCCCAATCTGCACGGATCGCGCGGACTTTCACGAGGACTGATCTACCGCCAGGACGGCACCCTGGTCGCCTCGGTAATGCAGGAGGGCCTCGTCCGCCTGCGCCGCTGAAGTTTTTTCTGCCTGTTCGGGGGCGGCTTTTGATAGTCTTTCCACAAGCGGCCGCAGAAGATGGCCGCAACGTCCGCCGGGGAGGCTCTGAAAATTATGAAACTCGTCATCGCCATCATCAAGCCGTTCAAGCTCGACGAGGTCCGCGACGCCCTCACCGCGATCGGGGTGAACGGCATGACCGTTACCGAGGTGAAGGGCTATGGCCGGCAGAAGGGCCACAAGGAAGTCTATCGGGGCGCCGAATACGCGGTGAACTTCCTGCCCAAGGTGCGTGTCGAAATCGCGGTGTCGACTGATCGCGTCGGCAAGGTGGTGGACGCCGTCAAGGCGGCCGCCCGGACCGGCCAAATCGGCGACGGCAAGATTTTCGTTACCCCCATCGATCGCGCGCTGCGCATCAGAACCGGCGAAACCGACGTCGATGCCCTATAGGCGCCGGTGACGGCCGCCGGGCGGCCTGCCGCGCCCTATTCTGTGCCTTTGAATTATGGGGATGTTTTTCTCGCGCCTGCACACAGTGCAACAGAACTGTGATTGGCTAGTTGCTAGGCAGTGATGGCGCCAGTTTGGGCGCTACTACCAAAGGCGAATTCCCGGGCGTCTCTTAAGTTACGAAATCCAGAGGCGAATCAAAACGTTAGAGAATCTTTGACGATGTGGCACGGGGTTTGATTCCCTCTTCGCCGGGACACGTCAGGTGGGGCACATCTTTGCCTGCCGGGGCCCGAGTACAACGCCCGCGGCCGCAACAAACGGCGTCGGGCTAACGGGGATCGAACCAAATGAAAATCGTCATGGCCGTCATAAAGCCATTCAAGCTCGACGAGGTCCGTGACGCCCTGACCGCGATCGGGGTGCACGGCATGACCGTCACTGAGGTCAAGGGCTACGGGCGCCAAAAGGGGCACACCGAAATCTACCGCGGCACGGAATACGCCGTGAGCTTCCTGCCGAAGCTCAAGGTTGAGGTCGCAGTCGCTTCCAACCATGTCGACAAAGTCATCGAAGCCATCACCGCCGCGGCCAAGACCGGCCAGATCGGCGACGGCAAGATCTTCGTACTCGACCTGGAAAGCGCGGTGCGTATCCGCACCGGCGAAACAGACGCCTCCGCCCTCTAACCCGCCCCGAATTTTCGGACAGGAGCAAAGCTATGTCGTTCAAGTTTCCGTATAGGGCCGGGTTGACCGCCGCCCTCGCCGCAGCGGTCACGCTCGCGGCTACATCGGCATTCGCGGAGCCGACCATCAACAAGGGCGACAATGCCTGGATGATGACTTCGACCGTTCTCGTGCTGCTGATGACGATCCCCGGACTCGCATTGTTCTATGGCGGCCTTGTGCGCGCGAAGAACATGCTGTCGGTACTGATGCATGTCTTCTACACCGTCTGCATCGTCGGCATCATTTGGGTGATCTACGGCTACAGCCTCACCTTCACCGGCGGCTCGGCCTTTATCGGCGGCTTCTCGAAGGCCTTCCTCGCGGGAGTCACGACCGACTCGAAGGCAGCGACCTTCTCGGTCGACGCCAACATCTCCGAGATGGTCTATCTGTGCTTCCAGATGACCTTCGCGATGATCACGCCCGCGCTGATCGTCGGCGCCTTCGCCGAGCGCATGAAGTTTGCAGCGCTGGCGCTGTTCATCCCGCTCTGGGTTACCCTGATCTACTTCCCGATCGCGCACATGGTCTGGTACTGGCCCGGCCCGGACGCGATCGACGCCGCTGCCAAAGCGCTTGCCGCAGCAACCGATGACGCCGCCAAGAAAACGGCTCAGGAAGCACTCGACGCCGTCAATGCGGATGCGGGCCAGGTCTTCCTCTGGGGCGCAATCGACTTCGCCGGCGGCACCGTGGTGCACATCAACGCCGGTATTGCAGGCCTCGTCGGCGCCCTCATCATCGGCAAGCGCACCGGCTACGGTAAAGAGCTGATGCCGCCCCATTCGCTGGTCATGACCATGATCGGCGCCTCCCTGCTGTGGGTCGGCTGGTTCGGCTTCAACGTCGGTTCGAACCTCGAAGCCAACGGCACCGCGGCTCTGGCCATGATCAACACCTTCGTCGCGACTTGCGCGGCCGCCCTGGCCTGGATGTTCGCGGAATGGCTGATCAAGGGTAAAGCCTCGCTGCTTGGCATCGTCACCGGCGCGGTGGCGGGTCTGGTCGCTGTCACGCCTGCGGCCGGTTTCTCCGGTCCGATGGGCGCGATCATACTCGGCATCGTCGCCGGCTTCGTGTGTCTGTTCTTCTGCTCGGTGATCAAGAACATGTTCGGATACGACGACTCGCTCGACGTGTTCGGCGTGCATTGCGTCGGCGGAATCGTGGGTGCCCTCGGCACCGGCATCCTGGTCAATCCCGCACTCGGCGGCACCGGCATCCTCGACTACACCTCCGGCAAGATCGCGGAATACGACTTCGCCGCGCAGATGCTGGCGCAGTCCAAGGCAGTGCTCACCACTCTCTTGTGGTCGGGTATCGGATCCGCGGTGCTGTTCTTCATCATCAGCATCATCGTCGGTCTGCGAGTGTCGGTCGACAAGGAGCGGGAAGGCCTCGATCTCACCGAGTGCGGAGAACGCGCCTACAATATGTAAGTTTCACGTTCGCGCGGCGGGGCGTATACCCGGCACCGCCCCTCGCCGAATGGAGGCTCCGGTCGCAAGACCGGAGCCTCTTTCGTTTCGTGTTCATGCCCCGGACGCGGTGCAGCGCGAGCGGTCTCAAAACGCCGATGGTTAATCGGACCTTAACCTCACCGCCCTAGGCTGCCGGGGACCCGATAGACCGGCTGTGAAATGCGCGCGTGATGTTCATGAATGCTGCCGAACGCGAACAGCCCCCGTCGTCCGCGCGGACGACCGAATTGCGTTCGCCCTTTGCCCGTCTGAACGACCTTCTGACACCGTTCCAGCCGGGAAAATCCGCGATCAATTGCGCGGTCGGCGAGCCGCAGCATCCCGTCCCGCCGTTTACCGCGCCGGTAATGGCGAGACATATCGCCGAATTCAACCGCTACCCCATGAACAAGGGCACCGAGCGGTTCCGCAGATCCGTTACGAGCTGGTTGGCGCGCCGCTTTGACTTGCCGCGGCCGCTGGATCCCGAAACCGAGGTGCTGGTGCTGAATGGCACCCGCGAAGGCCTGTTCCTGGCGGCGCTGGCGGCCAGCCGCAACGCCGCTCCAAGGCAGGGCCGCCCCGCCATCCTCCTCCCCAATCCCTGCTATGGCGCCTATTCAGCCGGCGCCTCAGCCTCGCATTGCGATACGGTCTATCTGCCGACAACCGCGAAGACCGGATTTCTGCCCGATCTCGATGCTATCGAGCCTGCGCTGTTCGCGCGTACGGTCGCTTTCTACCTTGCCTCGCCCGCGAATCCGCAGGGTTCGGTGGCGAGTGCGGACTATCTCCGCAAGCTGATTGCGCTCGCACGCAGTCATGGCTTCGTCGTGTTCTCCGACGAATGCTATTCGGAAATATATTTCGGCGAGAAACCTGCCGGCATGCTGGAAGTCGCCGGTCCCGATTACGCGAATGCGATTGTGTTCAACTCGCTGTCCAAGCGTTCGAACCTGCCGGGTTTGCGAGTCGGTTTCTGCGCCGGCGACCCGAATTTCTTGGCGCGATTTCTCGAGTATCGCAACAATTCCGCTCCGCAGGTACCGATGCCCAATCAGGAGGTGGCGGCGGCCGCTCTCGACGACGAGACCCATGTGATCGAGAATCGCAAACTCTACGCGCAGAAATTCGATCTCGCCGATCAGATCGTCGGCGATCGCTACGGCTACAGGCGCCCGGCCGGCGGCTTCTTCCTGTGGCTCGACGTGTCGGCGCAGGGCGGCAGCGTGCGGGCCGCGGAGCGCTTGTGGCGCGAGGCGGGTGTGCGGGTGCTGCCGGGCGAATACGCATCCTACACGACAGCCGACGGCTTTAATCCGGGCCGCAACTACATTCGCGTCGCGATGGTACATGACAACGCAACCACGGCTGAGGCGCTGCATCGCCTTGTCGCGGTGCTCGGTTGAGGGCGCGGGTGATGCCAGCGATCGGTATCGGCAATTTCGACTTCATTTCCGACGACCTGCGTGCTGCGACGCGCCGCCGATTCGAGGAAATGCTTGGTATCGCGCTACTCGTGCTCGCGCTGATTTTGACCCTCGCGTTCGCGACTTGGTCGGTGCAGGACCCAAGCCTCAGCCACGCCACCGACGCATCGGTCCGCAATCTGCTTGGACGCACCGGCGCGATCATCGCGGATCTGTCGATCCAGCTTTTTGGCCTGGCCTCGATCGTGCTGGTGCTGCCGATCGCAATCTGGGGCTGGCGCCTGCTGACACATCGGCCGTTTGGCCGGGTGCTGATGCGCGCAGGAATCTGGCTCGCGGGTCTGGTGCTCGCCTCTGCTTTCGCCTCTTGTCTGCCGCGCACCGCCGGCTGGCCGCTACCGGCCGGCATGGGCGGGGTGACCGGCGACGCCATGCTAAAGCTTCCGCTGCTGCTGCTCGGCGGCCATCTCGGCGCCATCAGCCGGACCGTGCTGTTGGCGATCTTTGGCGTTCTCGCATTGGCCGCTTTCGTGATGGTCGCGGGCTTCTGGCTGCGCCCGAAGGGCGACCTTGCCGAGGACATTCATCGCGAAGCTGAGGAATTCGAAGAGGAAGAAGAGCGCGCACTGATCTCGCTCGGCTGGATTACGCATCTTCTTCTGAGCCTGAAGGCACGGATCTCGATCTTCATCCGCCGGCAGATGGGCGACGACGAATTCGACATTCGCCCGGCGCCACGGCCCGAACCCGCTGCTGCCCGCGCCGAACCGCGTGCGCGTCGCATGGCGCAGGCGGAAGACGAGGTTTACGAGGAGGAAGAAGAGGAAGAGGCGCCCGCGCCGCGCAAGGCGCGTGCCCAGACACAGCCGAAGCCGCGCAAATCAAGCGGCGGTTTCGTTCTGCCACCCCTCAACATCCTGGCGGCGCCGAAAGCCAGCGACAAATCGAGCCCGAGCACCGAGGAAATCGAGGAGCGCGCCGAATCGCTCGAAAGCGTCCTGGAAGATTTCGGCGTGAAGGGCGAGATCATCAATGCGCGCCCCGGTCCGGTGGTGACCCTCTACGAACTCGAGCCCGCGCCCGGCATCAAGTCGTCGCGCGTGATCGGCCTTGCCGACGACATTGCGCGCTCGATGAGCGCGGTGTCGGCCCGCGTCGCCGTGGTACCGGGCCGCAACGCCATCGGCATCGAATTGCCGAACGAGTTCCGCGAGAAAGTCTATTTCCGCGAGTCGCTGTCCTCGAGCGAATACAACAACACGTCCGCGAAGCTACCGCTCTGTCTCGGCAAGACCATCGGCGGCGAACCGGTGGTGGTCGATCTGGCGCGGATGCCGCATCTGCTGATCGCAGGCACCACCGGCTCCGGCAAGTCGGTCGCGATCAACACCATGCTGCTGTCGCTGCTGTACAAGCTGCGGCCGGATCAATGCCGGCTGATCATGATCGATCCCAAGATGCTCGAGCTTTCCGTCTATGACGGCATCCCCCATCTGCTCACACCGGTTGTCACCGATCCGAAGAAGGCGGTGGTCGCTCTGAAATGGGCGGTGCGCGAGATGGAAGAGCGCTACAAGAAGATGTCGAAGCTCGGCGTTCGCAATATCGACGGCTACAACACGCGGCTGGCGGAAGCCAAAGCGAAGGGCGAGCAGCTCAGCCGCACCGTGCATACCGGCTACGACAAGGAATCCGGCGAAGCGATCTACGAGAAGGAAGAACTCGAATTCGAAGAGCTTCCGTACGTGGTGGTGATCGTCGACGAGATGGCCGACCTGATGATGGTCGCGGGCAAGGACATCGAAGGCGCCATCCAGCGCCTTGCGCAAATGGCGCGCGCCGCCGGCATCCATGTCGTGCTCGCCACCCAGCGGCCGTCTGTGGACGTCATCACCGGCACCATCAAGGCGAACTTCCCGACGCGCATCTCGTTCCAGGTCACCTCCAAGATCGACAGCAGAACAATTCTGGGCGAACAGGGCGCCGAGCAACTGCTGGGCCAAGGCGACATGCTCTATATGGCAGGCGGCGGGCGCATCAGCCGCGTGCACGGACCTTTCGTCGCAGACGACGAGGTCGAGAAAGTCGTGCGGCACCTGAAGTCGCAGGGTGTGCCGCAATATCTCGAAGAGGTGACGCGCGACGAGCAGGAAGACGAGGACGGCGCGGTATTCGACGCTACCGGCATGGGCGCCGAAAAGGACCTTTATCAACAGGCGGTGGATATCGTGCTGCGCGACCGCAAAGCCTCGACCAGTTATATCCAGCGCCGGTTACAGATCGGCTATAATCGGGCTGCGACCCTGATGGAGCGGATGGAACAGGAAGGCGTGGTCGGGCAGGCTAATCACGCGGGCAAGCGCGAAATCCTGATCGAAGAGGGCGCCAGCCGGTATTGATCGCAGTACCGAAACGGCCCGGTTCTGTTGAGAATTGGCCATTTGGCGGTTCACTTGACGGAGCCGCCAAATCGCCACACGCGCGCGCTAGGGCCCGCGCAGACGGAGTGAAGTATGACGCGGACGCTGCCGGCTTTTTGCGCAATCACGATAATGGGCCTCGCCGCCGGATTTCTGGTTATGCCGGAAGCGTTTGCGCAATCCGTGCCGCTGCCGAAGCCGGCGCCAAAGCAAAAGCAGATCACGGTTGCACAGGCGCGCGGTCCGGTGACGCCGGGAGTCATCCCCGCTCCGCCGATCCCCTCCCGCGGCAACGCACCCGGCGAGGCTACCGCTTTCGATAACAGCCAACGCGCGCTCGTCGACAAGATCAGCACCTATCTCACCGGCATGCGGCAGGCGACCGGGAAATTCGTGCAGGTCGGACCCGACGGCCGCAAAACCCAGGGCGACCTGTTTGTGCAGAAGCCGGGCAAACTTCGTTTCGAATACGACGATCCGAGCCCGACCCAGTTGATCGCCGACGGCACCTCGCTCGTGGTGCGCGATCGCAGGCTTGCGACGCAAGACCTCTACCCGCTCGGGCAGACTCCTCTGCGTTTCCTGCTCGCCGACAAGGTCGATCTGTTGCGCGACACCAACGTTATCGGTGTCTATTCCGACGACATCTTCTCGACCGTCGTGATCGAGGAACGTCAGGCGCTCGGCGGCAAGCATAAATTGATGCTGATGTTCGACGCCAAGGACCTCACCCTCAAGCAA
>Ga0190274_10002561_pt1 | contig 10750 bp, 10 predicted proteins | sample Popmic531T_FD_133002 | JGI IMG/M metagenome (GOLD analysis project Ga0190274, IMG submission 133002) | Populus adjacent soil microbial communities from riparian zone of Yellowstone River, Montana, USA - 531 T | ecosystem: Environmental > Terrestrial > Soil > Riparian zone | place: USA: Montana...
CGGCTCGCACCTGGGCACTCTTCTGTTCCAACTGCCGCCGAACTTCAAGTGCGCCACCGACCGCCTCGCGACGTTTCTCGGCTGGTTGCCGGCGGATCTCCGTGCCGCGTTCGAGTTCCGCCACGATTCCTGGCTCACCGACGAGGTGTATGCGTTACTCGCGGCTCACAAGGCCGCGCTGTGCATCGCCGACTTCGGCGATCGCACGACGCCCATGGTGGCCACCGCACGCCATGGCTATTTTCGACTTCGCGACGAGGGCTACCAACCGGCCGATCTGGAGCGCTGGGCGGCGCTCGTCGCGGATCGCGCCGCAGACTGGGACGACGTGTTCGTGTATTTCAAGCACGAGGAGGAAGGGAAGGGGCCGGAGTTCGCCCGCGCGTTCGCGGACATCCTCACCGCGCGCGGTCTGTCATTGGCATAGCGGCGGTCAGGAAATCCATCGCCGTCGTCTCTGCCCAATAGCCGTCCGGTGACAGGAACGCGCAGTGTCCTCCATGCGGTGCGACGTAGACGTGCACATTCGGATTGTTCCGAATCGCCGGGTCGTGGAACTGTTCGGCCGGAACGAACGGGTCGTCTGCCGCGGCGAGGATGAGCGCCGGGACTGAAATCGTGTCGATGACGCGGAGGGCACTGGCGCGCTCGTAGTAATTCGTGGCGTCCCCGAACCCATGGTGCGGCGCCGTGTAGACGTCGTCGAATTTCCGAATGGTCCAGATGTTGCCGAGGCGCGAGAGGTCGAACGCGTCAGGCCAGGTCGCCGCCTTGCGCCGCATTCGCGCTTTCAGGTTCCGCACGAAGTTGAATTGATAGGGAATGTTCGAGCGACGCTCAATCGCCCGGACGCAGCGCTCGAGGTCGATCGTCGGGCACACGGCAACGACTGCATCGACTGGTGCCGGATGCGTCGCCAACTCACCAGCCATTTTCACCGCCAGATTGCCGCCGAGCGAGTAACCCACGACGCCGAACCTGCGCAGGCCATCCGATTTCGCGAGCGACGTGATGACCGCGCGAGGATCGGCCGTGAGTCCCGAGTGGTAGAGGCCAGGTGTCAGGTGCTCCGTGCCCCCGCAGTTTCGCTGGTTGAGCAGCACGGCGTTCCAGCCCGCGCGCCAGGCGCTGTCCGCGAGGCCGCGCATGTAGTGCACCTCGCTCGATCCTTCGAGACCGTGAAGGGCCACGAGTGTGTGCCGGCGGGACCGATCCGCCTGCCAGAAACAGCGAGCCATGACTTCGGTGTCGTCGGACACGCGGACGACTCGCGTCTCTGGATCGGGAAGCGCAGAAAACTGCCGGCGCCTTGCCCAGGCGACGACGGTCATGACGTGGCCGTTGGTCAGGCCGGCGCGCGGAACAAAGGGTGGGATCGCCCGATTAACGAAGGTCGTAGGCGATGAAGCCGTCATTCCGGTAGAGGATGGGGAAGTCGAACTGCCGATCGGCGCGGTCCACGAACACATCGAGATTGTACCGGGCCGCCAGGCTCCGTACGTCGGCGGTCGTGAAACGGTCGAAGTCTGCGAGGGCATGTGCGCGTTCGGACACTCGTCGGGCCGCCTCTCGATCGTAGATCGCCATCGCCGGATCCTTGCCGACTTCGAGCAACGTGTCGCGGAGCGCCGCCACGCGGACGCTCGAGCCGAATCTCGCGACGTGTTGCGGATCGGCGAGCACGTGCCACTTCGCGGGTTGACCGCCGACCCAGCGCATGACGTCTGTCCACTGCGTGCGCGGGAGGTCGACCTCCATCATCGGACGCGCCGGCGCGACCCCAAGGAGGTAGAGACCGCGTGCCGCCGACGCCGCGACGATCACGGCCACGACCGTCCACTGCGTGCGAGACCCGTGCGCCCGCGCCAGGTCGCTCACGAGCCACCAGGCGAGATAGAACGCCGCGGCTGCGTCGAGCAGCCAGAAGATGCGGTTGACCTGCAGTTGGACCGGCAGCGCGATGTGCAGCTCGGTCAGCGGCACGGAGACGAGAAACAGCGCCACGAGCGCGGCGAAGCCGGCGAGGAGGCCGGCCTCACCCTCCACGGCCACACCGACTGCGCGTCGTCGTCGGTAGATCGCCCCAAGCAGGACGGCATAACCGAGATTGAGAATCCACGCGGAGATCGGCCACTGCGCCGAGAACAGGTAGCTCCGATCGCCGATCGCTTGAATCCATGCCGTGTCCATCGCGACAAGCCGCGCGCTGAGGGTTGTGAACGTGAGCGCGATGGCGAGGGCCGCCGTGACGCCCACCGCGACGAGCCCCGCGGTTCGTCGCGGCGCGTCCCACAAGATCGCCGCGACGATCGCCGCGGTAAACCAGAGCGCCGTGGTGACATGCACGACCGCCGCCGCGGCGACGGCGACGGCTGCCGCGGGACGTCGTTTGCTCACGACACAGGCAAGCGCCGCAATTCCCAACGCGAAGGCCAGCATGCGCGGGTGAGCGTAGCCCTCGAGCGAGTTCGCACCCGTGCGCGTGATCTGATGCTTCAAGGTCAGGAGACCGAGAAACGCGGCGACGGTCGGCCAATTCGCCCCGAGGCTGCGTCCCAGCGCGACGGCTGCGGCAAAGAGCACGGCGAGCGTTGTTCCGTACATCGCCGCGAAGAGGACGGGGAAGTGACCTGTGCCGAACGCAAGCGTACCCAGCACTGAATCGCCAAGCCAGAGCCGCATCTGGGGTGCGAAGAGCCCCCGGTCACGCGGAAAAAGCGTTGGGTCGGCGCTCATCGCGACCGCGGGAACGTAAAACGCCTGGTCGGACGCGCCGTACCGGTAGCCGCCGGAGTTGGCCGTCGCCAGGATGATGAAGAGCACGGCCCCGAGGATCAATGACGCCGGGTTTCCCGGGAAACCCGGTGTCTTCGACGTCAGCCCGCTCACATCCGCTCGTCCGCGGTGGGGCCGTACAGCGGCGGAACCGGGACGTCTCGCAAGCGGAGATAGACGGTCATCTGGCCGCGATGGTGGATGACGTGGTGGAGGAGGAACCGCCGCAGGGCGGCGATCCGCGGCATGCTGAGCACGACGTGCGCGCCGCGCTTGAGCGTCCACGGAACCGCGAGCTCGGCATCGCTCCCGGCCACGAGCGCGCGCCGGACTTCGGCGACGTGGCGGTCGAAGGTCTCGAGGACGTCGGCGCGCGAGGCCTTAGGCGTCGACTGGCCGGTGGCCCCAGCCAGGTCGTACATCTCGGCATCCAGGATCTGGCTGCCCCAGTGCGGCAGCTGGGCCAGGTGGCTGGCCAGCCCGCCGAGCGAGAACGACCGCTCGTGCGGCGTCCACTCGAACGCGTCGTCAGGAACACGCTCGAGCACACGCCGCGTCGCGGCCATTTCGTGATCGAACTCGACGATGAACGCCTCGCGCTCCCTCACAAATCAGCGGGCGAAGTCCACTTTCGGCGCGGCCTCGGCCGTCGTTGGCGCATTGAAGTACGGGTACTCCTGGAAGCCGAACAGCGTGGCCGTGACGTTCGACGGGAAACGTCGGCGGAGCGTGTTGTATTCCTGAATGCGCTCGTTGTATCGCATGCGCTCGACGCCCAGTCGATTCTCCGTGCCAGCCAGCTCGTCCATCAGGCGCGCGAACGTCTCGTTCGATTTCAGCTGTGGATAGTTCTCAACGACGACGAGGAGTCTCGCGAGCGCGGACGACTCCGCAGTGGCCGCTTCGATTCGCTGAGCCGGCGTGGTCGCGCCCGCCATCTTCGCTCGCGCGTCCGCCACAGCCTGGAACACGTCCCGCTCCTGCTGCGCAAAACCTTTCACCGATTCCACCAGGTTCGGGATCAGATCGCTGCGCCGTTGCAGCTGGTTCTCGACCTGAGCCCACTGCGCCTTGATCGCCTCTTCCTGCGTCGTGAACCGGTTATAGGAACAGCCGGACGCGACGAACACCACCAGAAGAAGCGTGGTCGCCTGCATCGCTCGCCGTTGTCCGATTGTCATCATCGTCTCCCCCGTCTTTCACTGTACTGCACCAATCGGTCGCCTGAGGCGTCAGTCAATGCGTGGCTCGCGACACGCGACGTCACCATCCGCCCGAGGCCCCGCCTCCGCCGCTGTGACCTCCGCCAAAGCCACCAAAGCCACCGCCACCACCCCCGCCGAAGCCGCCAAACCCTCCACCGAAGCCGCCGCCAAAACCGCCCAGTCCGCCACCGCTCCAGGGAGCACCAGGCCACGGCCTGCGGCGCTGAACATGAGTGCCGCCTCGGTTCACCGCGCGCAGGATCATCATCACGATGATTACCGCGACGATGATCCCGAAAATCGACGGGCCCTCGACTTCCTCGACCGGTTCTTCAGCGGGCAGATCGGCGAGCGGTTTCCCGCGCCGTTCGGCGATCCGCTGAATGACCCGTGTCGTGCCGTCCAGCAAGCCCTCGCCGAATCGGCTCTCCCGAAAGGCCGGCAGCATGGCTCGCCGGATGACCTCGCCCGAAAAGCCATCGGGGATGAATTCCTCGAGGCCGTATCCGACCTCGATACGCACGCGGCGCTCGGTAACTGCGAGGACGATGAGGACGCCGTTGTCCTGGCCGCGCTGACCAATGCCCGTCTTCTCGAAGAGGCGGACGGCGTACTCGTCCACGTTCGCGAACGGCGCGACCGTCTTGACCGTGACCACGACCACGACATCGCCGGTGGCATTCTCCAGGGACCGGATGCGGCGATCCAATTCGGCCGACGAACTGGCGTCGATGACGCCGGCGAAGTCGTTGACCGGGCCCGAGAGCGCCGGAAGCTGCTGAGCAAAGGCCGCACTGGCGAGGCTCAGCCAGACGAGCGCTGCCCCGAGGCGGCCAGCGGTCAAGACGGTGATCGCCACGCGTCCACGAATGCCCACAGCGCCTCTGACGCCGAGAGGTAGGCCGGCAGCGCTTCAATCAGTCGATGTCCCCGGTTGGAGGTGTCGTCGAGCGCCAGGATGTCGCGAATGAGGCCTTCAGGCAGTCCGGCCAGCCTGGCGCCTGCCATCGCGCGGTCTCCGTCGCTCGCGCCGGCGATGTCGTGCAGGCGTGCCACATTGGTCAGGAGCGCTCTCAGCGGCGCCGCCGATCGCACGAGCAGTCCGGCGATCGCCTCGTCGTGACCGGCGGCTTCCAGCCAGCCCTGCCGAAGGTGGATCAGGTGACCCTTGGCCTGGACCTCGCACGCACGGCGAAGCTGATCGAGCGGCACCGTGGCGCCCCGAAACGGCGGTTCCCCGACGATGACCACGTGACGGTCCACGATGGCTTGGTACTCGACGGGAAATGTGTCGAGCGAACGGCGGAACTCCGTCACGGTGAGCAGCAGCGGCGTGTCGAGTCCTTCCCGGTGCCACGTTTCGATGAGCGCGCCGACGGCGTCGAGGTCACCGCTCACGATCGACTCGGCAAACACGACAGACGCCGAACGCGACGTTGCGATGACCGCCGCCAGACGCGACCGGAAGACACGGGCCACGTCACCCGCAAGGCGATCGAACGCCCGCCGCGCGGTCGGCGGAATCGTCAGTGCGTCAGGCATCACGACATTGTACGGCGGCACGACGAGAAACCCGGTTTCATACAATGGCGAGGTGCGGCTACGTATCGTCAAACTTGGATGCTTCGGCGGCGGGACGGGACTGCCGAGCGTGCTCGGCGGTCTCAAGCGCAATCCCTGGGTCGATCTGCACGCCATCGTCACGATGTTCGATACGGGCGGGTCGTCGGGCCAGTTGCGTGACGAGCTTGGCGTGCTGCCGCCGGGCGACGTCCTGAAGTGCGCGCTCACGCTCGCACAGAGCGAGCGGGAGGCTCGAAGGCTGCTGCTTGCGCGATTACCGATGCTCACCAACGGCAAGCTCGCGGGACATACCGCCGGCAACCTGCTTCTGTCGATGATGGAGCAGTACACAGGAGGAGACTTCCTGGCGGCGGTCGACGGACTGAGCGCGTTGCTCGGCTGCCACGGGCACGTATGGCCCATCACGGTCGAACGCGCGACGCTGTGCGCTGAGCACCACGACGGGTCACACACGCGGGGCGAAGCGGCCGTTGACGCCGGACAGGCCGGCGGCCGTTCGATCGGTCGGCTCTGGCTCGAGCCGCGCGTCGCGATCCATCCCGCAGTCGCCGACGTCATTCGCTCGCTTGACGTCGCGGTAATCGGTCCCGGCAGCTTTTTCACGAGCTTGCTGCCGATTTTTCTCGTGGACGGCTGCCGCGAAGCGCTCGCCGAGATACGGGGGCCCATCATCTACATCGCGAACCTGTTGACTGAAGGACAGGGGATGTCGTCATTCACCGCCGGCCACGCCGTCGCACGGCTCAGTCAGGCGATTGGCCGACCGATCGATCTCCTGATCTTCAATGCGGAGCCTCCCGCCGACGCGGCGCTGCTCGAGCAGTACGCGCGCGAAGACAAGCGTCCGCTCCCGCTCGGCGACGTACCGGCGGGATGTCGCGTCATCGAAGGATCGTTCTGGCGCAAGCCGATCGCCCGGCATGACCGCGCCCGCCTCCGCGCCGCCGTATGGGCTGCGGTTGCCGACAGCGTGCTGTTCGCATGAGGCCTTAAGGCCGAGGGCTCACGGCTTAGGGCTTAGGGCCCTTCAGTTTCTTTGGGGTCTTTGCGTTCGACCCCTTCGAACCCTTCGCACTCCTCGAACCCTGAATTTTGCCCCCCGGCCCCCTCGAACCCTTGAGCTCCGCCGCTTTCTGAATGATCTCGCGCAGGAGTGCGCCGGTTTCTCCCCCGCTGACGGGCCGGTTTGATTTCCAGATATCCGGATTGTCGTCGGCGAGGATCTCGTGGAAGTCGTGGTCGCTCTTGACGCTCCGCGGCGCGAACTCCGCGATGTCAATGTCGCCAGACCAGTCGTCGCGATGCTTGATCAAGAGCCAGCTGCGGCCGTCGCCGCGGTTGCCCCCGTAGCCTCGGGTTCTCACCAGCACCCACGAGCCCTTCAGCTTGTAGCCGTCCAGCTCGAACTTGAGGTCGCCCTTTGCGAGGGCGGCGTCCACGTCCTCGACCTGGGGCGTCCACGTCCCCGTGTCCCACAGCATCACGATCCCCGCCCCATACCCTTCGGGGATGACGCCTTCGAAGCTCCCGTACTCGACGGGATGATCCTCGACGTGCATCGCGAGCCGCTTGGTTTTCGGATCGAGTGAGGGCCCTTTCGGGACGGCCCAGGACATGAGGACGCCGTTGTGCTCGAGCCGAAGGTCGTAGTGCAGGTGGCTGGCGAGGTGCTTCTGCACGCAGAAGAAGAGCCCCGCCTTCGCGGGCTTGGCTGCGCGCGACTTTGCGAGGCTGACGTCGCCGGCCGGTTCAGGCGACGTCGCGAAATTGCGCTTCTGCTTGTATTTCTCGAGGACCATTTATGCGGTGTCTCGGCTCATCCGGTGCAACGGCTTCGAGAACGCCATCAACAGCACGCCGAAGGCGATCGCGAAGGCGGCGACGACCCCAAAGAGCATCGGCAGCGAGAAGGACTCGTAGAACCCGGCGATGCGCCCGCCGGCGTAGTTGCCCACCGACGTGCCGAGGAACCACACCCCCATGACGAGGCCGCCGATCCGCAGCGGCGCCAGCTTGCTCATCGCGCTCAAGCCGACCGGGCTGAGCACGAGCTCGCCCCACGTGTGCAACACGTATGTAATCAACAGCCACAGGGGCCCGACGCGCGAACCGCTTTCCGAGGCGGCTGCCGCCGGTACGAGCACCAGGAAGCCAAGGCCGACGAGAATCAGGCCGTTCGCAAACTTGAACGGCGCGCCTGGCTCCACTCCCGTGCGCGCGAGCCGAATCCACAACCACGCGAACAAGGGGGCAAACATGATGACGAAGATGGGATTCGCCGCCTGCCACCAACTGCTTGGAAATTCATAGCCGACGATTCTATTGTCGGTGTTGCGATCGGCGAACAAGTTGAGAGTCGATCCAGCTTGCTCGAACACGGCAGAGAAGATGGCGTAGCCGAGGAACAGGACGCCGATGACGATGAGGTGGTTGCGCTCGACCCTCGTCCATCCGCCCGAAAGGAACACCCAACCGAAAAACGCCACGGTCAGGCCGAGCAACACGTAACCTGCCGCGTTTGCAATCTGGGTCGCCGTGACCGGGATCAGACCGGAGTAGACGCCAAGTCCGAAGGCGATGAGGACGACCACGCCGAGCGCGATGCGTTGCGCCGCCTTCTTCTTTTGTTCCGAGAGCAGTTCGGGCGAACCGGGGTCGGCCGGTTGCGCGCCCGCATCGCCCAGATACTTGCGGCCCAGCGAGTACTGAATCAACCCGAGCACCATCCCGACGCCGGCCGCGGCGAAGCCAAGGTGCCAATTGACGCGCTGTCCGAGGTAGCCGCAGACGAACGGCGCGATGAACGCGCCGGTGTTGATGCCCATGTAGAAGATCGAATACCCCGAATCGCGGCGCGGATCGCCCTGGCCGTACAGGCGTCCCACAATCACGCTGACGTTGCCTTTCAGAAGTCCAGTGCCGATGACGATCAGCAGGAGGCCGACGTAGAACGTCGTGAGACCCGGCACAGCCATGCTGAAATGGCCCGAGGAGATCAGGATGCCGCCGATCAACACGGCTCGTTGGGGCCCGATCACCTTGTCCGCCATCCAACCGCCCGGCAGCGTCATCATGTAGACGCCGGACGTGTAGAGCGCGTAGATGGCCCCGGCGGTCGCCGCGTCGAATCCCAACCCGCCCGTGGCGAGTGGTGCGGTCATGAAGAGGATCAGGAGGGCGCGCATGCCGTAGTAGCTGAAGCGCTCCCACATTTCGGTGAAGAACAACGTCGAGAGGCCGCGCGGATGCCCGAAGAACGCTCGGTCGCTCGGGTGACTCGGAGCGCGCAGGGCGGGCGGCATCGTATGAGCGGGCACGGCTGGCACGGAACCCCCTTATGGGAGGTCAAAGGTCAAAAGTCAAAAGGTCAGAAGTTCAACCTCTCTGACCTCACACCTCTGACCTCAGACCTTCTTCTCCGGCACAAACCCCGGCGGTACGCTGGCGGCGTCGCCGAACAGGAACTCTTCCATCTGCTTCGCGATGATCACCTGCGCCTCTTTCTGGAATGGCAGCAGGCGGTACTCGTTCAAAATCATTTTCATCCGCTCTTCCCACATCTCCCAGGCCTCGCTCGAGATGTGGTCGTAGATCCGCTGACCGAGCGCACCTGGCCACGGCGGAGCGTCGAGGCCCGGCAGGTCACGACCGAGTTTGAGACAGTGGACGGTTCGGCCGCCAGGATCTGAGGAAGTCATTGGCGGAATCTTACCTGAGGCTTGGGGCTCGAGGCTTGGGACGTGGGGCCGATTACACGGCCAGCGCCTGGCCTTGAGCCCCAAGCCGTGAGCCTTGAGCCTTTCGACATTCCCCCGCTGCGACATAATGGACGGGCAAGGCGTGAATGAGATGTAGAGGCTGGTCGGTTGTTTTGTGGCTGGCAATTGCCCTGGTCTATTTGCCTTCGACGGTTGGTGCGCAGTACTTCGGTCGCAACAAGGTTCAGTACCGCACTTTCGATTTTCAGGTCCTCAAGACCGAACACTTCGATCTCTATTACTACCCGGAGGAGGCCGAGTCGGCGGCCATCGTCGCGCGGATGGCGGAGCGATGGAACGACCGGTTGTCGCGCTTTTTCAGCCACGACCTCCGGGGCAGGCAACCGCTCATCCTCTACGCCGCCGGCGCGCACTTCAGGCAGACCAATGCGGTCGAGGGCCTGATTGGTGAAGCCACCGGTGGGGTGACCGAAGCGCTGAAGCGGCGCGTCGTGCTCCCGATGTCCGGATCGCTGGCGGACACGAATCACGTGCTCGGCCACGAGCTCGTGCACGCGTTCCAGTTCGACATGACCGGCTCCGATCCCCGCGACAACGCGTTCCAGGCGCCGGGCATCCTCGCGTTTCCGCTGTGGTACGTCGAGGGCATGGCCGAGTACCTCTCGATCGGCCCGGTCGATGCGCAAACCGCGATGTGGCTGCGTGACGCGTCGATCCGTGAGAAGTTGCCGCACATTCGCGACCTCGATGACCCGCGGTACTTTCCGTACCGGTGGGGACACGCGTTCTGGGCGTACGTGGGCGCCAGGTACGGCGACCGCTCGGTGGCCTCGCTCATCAGGTCGGCCGCCAACCCGCGCTTCGATCTCGTCGGCCTGACCCAACAGCTCGGCACCGATCCGGACACCCTCACGAGTGACTGGCACGCGGCCATCCGCGCAATGACGCAACCGGTGGCCGACGACCTGCCACCGGTCGCCAGCCGCATCCGTCGCGTCATCGGACCGGAGAGTGGTGGCGGCCGTTTCAACGTCGGGCCCGAGGTCAGTCCCGACGGTCGCCAGATCGCGTTCTTCTCCGAGCGGGACCGATTCGCGGTGGAGCTGTTTCTCGCCGACGCCGAGACCGGCGAAGTCACGCGCAAGTTGCTGAAGACCTCCACCGATCCGCATTTCGACAGTCTCGAGTTCGTGTACTCGGCCGGCGCCTGGAGTCCGGACGGCCGCACGCTCGTCGTCTCCGCGCAGCGCGGCGGGCGGCCGGTGCTGGCCATGATCGATCCGCAGTCCGGCAAGGTTCGGCGTGAACTCGAGCTCGAGGGCCTCGACGATGCGCTCAATCCGGTGTTCGCGCCTGACGGCCGCTCGCTGGTGCTGTCGGGGAACGCCGGCGGTCTGTCCGACTTGTACCGCTACACGATCGACGGCGGTTCACTCGAACGGCTCACGCACGATCCGTTCGCGGACC
>Ga0190274_10002562_pt1 | contig 10748 bp, 8 predicted proteins | sample Popmic531T_FD_133002 | JGI IMG/M metagenome (GOLD analysis project Ga0190274, IMG submission 133002) | Populus adjacent soil microbial communities from riparian zone of Yellowstone River, Montana, USA - 531 T | ecosystem: Environmental > Terrestrial > Soil > Riparian zone | place: USA: Montana...
AGGTAGCCGACGCACCAACGGCCGGATCTCGCGGCAAATCGTCTTCGCGCGCGACGCTCGCATTCGATCTTTGTAGGACAACCCTCGAGATGCGCGCCCGCACGCGCGATTCGTGCTGGTTTTTCCGCGCCCCGCACACAATTGCGTGTCGACGCCGAAACCGGTGATCCGCGGGCCAAACCGATTCCGCTTCTATCTATTGCTGCACTTCCGGCTGCGTCATTTGCGGAAGATCCGCGGGTCTGGACCACGATGCGTTGCGGCGCGGACCGGCAATTTTTCACGTCACACATCGGTCGTCGCGCCGAAACGGGGATGTGTCTCAGTTGGCAGCACCGGCGTGGTGCCCCGCCCGCCGCGGGAACGGCAGGACGGCGCGAATGCGGGACGCCGTTCGAACGGGCAGTGGCCACCGGTGTCATCGGATGGAAGCGCTTTCGTTCACACTTCATCCCCCACCACGGACGCGAGATGTGCACGGCTCTTGCGCCTAACTATCGCGTCGCCGGTGCTTCGAGAGCGCGCAAATCTCGTCGAGACTGAGTTCCAGCTCGCATGAACACGCCGAGCTGTTGTGACGCCAGCGCGATGGCCCGGGAACAGTTCTTCGGCGAGGAAGTAGAGGTTCTTGCGCTGGCCGGGAGCCCTCCTGGCCGTCAAACGCGTACAAAATGCGGACCTTGGCGGGCCCGCCCGCATGAGAACCCCGGTCTGGCAGAATGCGGGCACAAGAAAAACGAGGTAACCCATGAAACGCCGCGATTTCCTCAATTCATCCCTGTTGGCGGCGGCCATCAGCGTTCCCGGCATCCGCACGGCGTACGCCGTTGCCGGCACCGGCCAAATAGCCGACCTGGCCGCCATCACCGGCGACGGTCGCGAGATCACGCTTCGCGGCGCCGATATCCGCGACCTCGCCGCGAAGATGCGTGGCCAGCTCCTGCTCGCTGCCGACGATGGCTACGACAAAGCACGCCTGATCATGAATCCTTCGTTCGACAAGCATCCGGCCCTCATCGCGCAACCCAGCGGCGTGGCCGATGTCCAGGCAGTGGTCAGCTTTGCGCGCGCGCACAGCCTGCTCGTCGCCGTGAAGTGCGGCGGCCACAGCGCTTCGGGCCAGTCGAGCTGCGACCGCGGCCTGCAGATCGACCTGTCCAGGTTTCGTGGAGTGCGCGTGGATCCGCGTGCGCGGCGCGCCTGGGTCGAGGGCGGGACGCTGCTGGGCGAGGTGGACCACGAGTGCATGGCGCACGGCCTCGTGGCACCGCTCGGCACGGTCTCGCACACCGGTGTGGGCGGACTAACTACCGGCGGAGGATTCGGGCGCCTCACCCGCCGGTTCGGCATGTCCATCGACAACCTCGAGTCGATGGACGTGGTGACGGCCGACGGACAACTTCGGCATGCCAGCGCCAGCGAGAATCCGGATCTGTTCTGGGGTGTCCGCGGCGGCGGCGGCAATTTCGGCATCGTCACGAACTTCGAATTCCGCCTGCAGCCCATGCAGCGCGAGGTGGTCGCGGGAACGGTCAACTTTCCGATCGCCAGGGCGCGAGACGTGCTCAGCATGTACGCGCAGTACGCCGCGACCGCGCCGGACGAACTTTATCTCGATCCCGTGCTGGTCCTGCCGGCGCGCGGTGGCCCGGGACTCGTGTCGCTGGAAGTCTGCTATTCAGGCCCACCGGATAAAGCGGAGGCCGCCCTGGCGCCCCTGCGCAAACTCGGCAAACCGGACCAGGAGACGCTCAAGACGCAGGCTTACGTCGACGTCCAGCGCAGCAACGATACGGGCGATTCGCGCGCCATCGCTTCGTACCTCAAGGGCGGGTTCATCTCGAAGATGCCGGATGAGCTCGTCTCGTCGATCATCGATGGCCTCCCGGGCGCCCCTGGCCGGACTGCCGTGTTGTTCTTCCAGCATTGCGGCGGCGCTGCTTCGCGCCAACCTGAAAACGCCACCGCGTTCGCGCAACGCGACTCCGTGGCGAACATGATGGCCATCGCCGCGTGGCGCCAGGGCACCGTGGATCCGGCCGAACACATGCAGGCAACGCGCAAGTACTGGGCGACGCTCGAGCCGTTCACGCGCGGGTTCTACGTCAACGACCTGGCGCGCGAGGCCTCCGCGAGCGACATCAATGCCAACTATCGTGGCAACTACCCGCGGCTCGTGAAGATCAAGAAGACCTACGACCCGACGAACCTGTTCCGGTTGAACGCGAACATCAAGCCAGGGTAACTGCGATGAAAAGGCCCTTCCCGCTCCTGTTGCTGGGCGCACTCGTGCTCGGCATCGCAAGCCTCGCGCAAGCTGCCGAAAAGCCGCGCGTGTTCGTGCTCACGGACATCGAGAACGAGCCCGATGACGCCATGTCGATGGTGCGTTTCCTCGTGTACTCCAACCAATGGGATGTCGAAGGGCTCGCGGCCACGACATCCATTCACCAGCAGAAGAAGGTGGCGCCCTGGCGCATTCGCGAGATCGTCGATGCCTATGCCAAGGTGCACGACAACCTGGCGCTGCACGAACCTGGCTTCCCGAGCGCCGATTCCCTGCGGGCGGTCATTGTCGAAGGACGGCCCGACTTCGGAATGGCTGCGGTTGGCAAGGGAATGGACTCGGCCGCTTCCGAACTACTCATCAAGTCGGTCGACGCCAGGGATTCGCGCCCCCTGTGGGTGCCGGTGTGGGGAGGCCCGAACGTGCTCGCGCAGGCGCTGTGGAAAGTGCGTGCCACGCGCACCCCGAAAGAACTGCAGAAGTTCGTCGCGAAACTGCGCGTGTACACGATCTCGGATCAGGACGACAGCGGCCCGTGGATCCGCAAGACTTTCCCGGAGCTGTTCTACATCGCCAGCCCCGGTGTGCACGACGGCGGCGCGTACCACTTCTCGACCTGGAGCGGCATCGGCGGCGACCAGTTTCATGGCCGCTTCACGGGCGCGGATTTTTCCATCGTCGACAACCCCTGGCTCGACGAGCACATCCGCGCCAAGGGCCCGCTGGGCGCACAACATCCGCAGGTGAAGTTCCTCATGGAAGGCGACACACCGAGCTTCCTCAATCTCATCGGCAATGGCCTGAGCGACCCCGAGCATCCGGATTGGGGTGGCTGGGGTGGGCGTTACGAGCTCTACACGCCACGCATGCGCAAGTGGTTCGACGAACCTGAAACGCGGCCGTTCTGGTCCGACGCCGAAGACGAGGTGCTCGGCGTGGATGGCCACTGGCACACCTCTAACAAGGCTACGATCTGGCGATGGCGCGAGGCGTTCCAGAATGATTTCGCGGCGCGCATGGACTGGACCATCAAGTCGGTGGCGGCGGCGAACCATCCGCCCGTCGCGCGCCTCGCGCACCCGGACCACCTGGCCGCCAAACCTGGTCAGCGTGTTGCCTTGAGTGCCGAAGGCTCGAGCGATCCAGACGGCAACCCGCTCATGTTTCGCTGGTTCTACTATCCGGAGCCGGGAACGCTCACCGTGGCCACCGGGCGCACCGGAGCGCCGGTCACCCTCGACAAGGCCAACGAGCGCGACGCGTCGTTCATCGTGCCCACGAAGTTTTTCAAGCCGGGCACGATGCACCTCATTCTCGCCGTCACCGACCAGGGCACGCCGCCGCTCACGCGATATCGCCGCGTAATCGTGACCGTTGCCAAATGAGTCCGGTTTGCGCCATATATAAGGTGTCGTGAACCTTGAGCGGCCTGGATCGCGAGCCGTACCATCACGACCATGAACATGGAAGTGCTCGAAGCGGCCCGGGAGATGCTTCCGCTGATTACGCGGCATCGCGGCGAGACTGAATCGACGCGGCGCATCGCGCAGCCAGTGGTCGAGGCGCTGCGCAAGGCGCAACTGGGTCGTCTCGCAATTCCTCGCACGTTGAGCGGGCTCGAACTACCCACTCCCGACGCGCTCGCCGTGTACGAACTACTCGCAGGCGCCGAAGCCTCGGTGGGCTGGATCGTCTGGAACAACACGCTGCCGTGTTTCTGGGGACGGTTCCTCGGCCCGGCCGCACGCGCGGAAATCTTCGGCAATCCCGACTGGCTCTACGCGAGTTCCACAAGGCCGAGCGGCAAGGCCGTCGTCGAAGGTGATGGCTATCGCGTCACCGGGCGCTGGTCACTGGTGTCGGGTTGCGAGTTGTCCGAATGGATGGCGCTGCGCTGCATGGTCGAGGAAAACGGCCAGCCGCGCATGCTGCAGCCGAACGTTCCCGAGGCTCGCCTGATTTTCCTGCGACGCACCGACGTGGAAATCCTCGATACCTGGCACACCGGCGGACTGCGCGGCACGGGCAGTCACGATGTAGTAGTCACGGGAAAATTCGTGGCCCGTGCCCACACCTGCTCGCCCATGGACGGCAGCACTCTCGACGGCGCCATCGGTCGCGTGCCCATCGTCTGCAACATGGCCGCGGGCTACGGCTCGCAGTTGTTAGGCTTGGGTCGCGCGGCGATCGAGGCATTGATGGAGCTGACACTAAACAAACCGGCCGTGGATCCGGGGCCGGGGCTCGGCGAACGCCCGACGGTGCTCGCGGCCATTGCCGAGCACCAGGCACGCATCGCCGCGGCGCGGGAATTCCTGCATGCGCGCGTATCGGCGCTGTGGGCCGAGGCCGAAGCGGGTCAGAGAACGCTGCCGGGCATTGCGGCGGTCTACGCCGCTGCCCATCACGCGATGGCGCAGGGCCGCGCCGCGGTCACCGCCATGTACGCGCTCGCCGGCGCGAGTTCGTTGTACACCAGCTCGCCGCTCGAACGCTCACATCGCGACATGCACGCCATGGCGGCGCATGTCATTGCTCAGCCGATGTGGCTCGAGGACACGGGCCGCGTCGCGCTCGGCCTCAAACCTTTGAACCCTTTGTACCTGGTGTAGTCCCGACACCGAACTCGTAGACCAGCTTCCCGCCGACCCACGCGCCGTACGCCATGGCGATAAATCCGGTGGCGCTGGCGATTAGGGAGGCGATAGACACCGGGGTCGTCGGTGGATATCCGTGCAGCGCCAGCGCCACCAGGAAAATGAGCCACGCGCTGAACATGGCCATGAGGTGCGTGATTGCGGGGTCGCGCGCTGGCGAATCCTTCGGGAGGTCGAAGAAGTCGAACACTCCCGCGATCGCCGCCAGCAGCCCCGAGATGCCTCCGAGCGCCAGCGCGCCAAACGCCACGCCGGCAGCGAGTTCCGCGTAGCTGAACATCCCAACGACGTCGGCCGCGACCGCGCAGCTCCAGAACACGATGGGAAAGTGCACCAGCATCGGGTGCACCGGGTGCCCTAACAATCGCACGCGTCAGGTCATCAACACGTATTCGGCCGCGACCAGCGTGAGGAACCCGGCAACCGCCAGCAGCGCATGGCCGACCACCAGCCCCGACGGCAGTGCACGCCCGCGCAAGTGGGAGCTCAGCAGCGCGAAGCCGCCCAGCGCCGCAACCACCAGCAAGCCGAGTGCGATCGCCGGCGTGCCCTGCATGCCGGCCTTCATGACGGCGAGCAGCAGCACGACGAGGCCGGAGGCGGCGAAGATGCCATGCAGCACCGCGAGCACGGGGCGTGGCGGTGAGACCTTCTTGAAATGCATGACCGCCATGATCAGACCCGCAACGGCAGCGAGGGCAAAAAGCAGAATAGAGAATTGGTACATAAATAGTCTCCGCTGCGCATAGATGCGCTGTACCCCTCCAATGCGGCGCACGCCCCTAATGTTCCCCCTTTGCATCCAGTCCCCCGGCGGCCGCGTATCCACGCACGGGTAGACAATTCCAACCATTTCCGAGGATCGCTCCATGTCTGAAACCACATTGATTTCGCGCCGCTCGCTGATCACGCGAGCCGGCCAGCTCTCCCTGTCGGCCGGCGCGCTGGCGCTCCTGGCTGGCAACGAAAGCCTCGCGGGCAAACACGCGTCCGCGGGCGGCAATGACGTCGCCATTCTCAACGTCGCGCTCGGCCTCGAGCATGAAGCCATCGCCGCCTATCAAATCGGTGCCGAGAGCGGCCTGCTGCAGAAGCCGGTGCTCGACGTCGCGGTGCTCTTCCAGGGCCAGCACAAGGGTCATCGCGACGCGCTCGTGGCCACCATCGAGAAGCTCGGCGGCAAGCCGGTAATGGCGATGACCACGGACGAGTACACGAAGAGCGCCAAGCTCAAGGTGTCCTCGATCAAGAGCCAGGCCGATGTACTGATGCTCGCGCAGCGTCTCGAACTCGGCGCGGTCAATGCCTACCTCGGCGTCATTCCGGCGTTCGGTGACCGCGAGCTTGCCAAGGTCGCGGGCCGCCTCGCCGCCGACGAGACCATGCACTACACGGCGCTGACGCAGGCCATGGGTGCAGCCCTGCCCAGTGCGGCGCTGAGCTATGGCGCCTAGCAAGTATGCGGGCGTCGCCCTCGCGTGCGCCGGCGTCTTCGCCGGCGTGGCGCATGCGGGCGGCGACGCTGCGCGCGGCGGACTGCTGTATTCGGCGCGCTGCGGTGGCTGTCATTCGATCGAAGAAAACGGCGCCGGGCCCCGGCATCTCGGGCTCATCGGCCGACGGGCCGGCAGCCAACCCGAGTACGACTACTCGTCGGCGCTGCAAGCGTCACGCATCGTCTGGACGCGGAAGACGCTGAACGAGTGGTTAGCCAATCCCAATGAGCTGGTGCCCGCAAACAAGATGGTCGTGCAGCTTGCGAACGATGCCAGGGATCGCGCGGACCTGATCGAGTACCTGTCGGTGGCCACCCGGGAATCGGACCGATAGCGGTACACGCATCGCGGCTACCTCGTGCGGTGAAACCCACCTACCTCTTTTGGTGGGTGCCTCACCCTCTCCAGAGCGGGTCGTTGGCGCGGTCGCGTTTGCTCATAGTAAACACATGAAATTCTGGAGTACGGTCTCGAAGTTGATTGCGCTGCTCGCCTTTGGTGCGACACCGGTGGCGGCGGCTGATCTATACGGTCTGCTGCCGGGGCGCGACCTTTCTCCTTTCGGATTCCTGCGCCTCGACATGCGGCCGACGCACGCGGTGTCCATCGAGCCCGGTGGCTGGGCGCTGGAAACCGAGTTCGCGTCGCAGAACACCTGGGCCATGAGCCCGAAAGTGGAACGCTATCTGACCGATCTCGAGTCCACCGGCAGGCGTCAGCTCGGCGACGCGGAGCTCGCGGCCATTCGCGACCTGCCCGGCGAAAACTACCTGATCGATCTCGAGATGACCGCGGTGGACCTGACGCTGCACTACCGGTTTTCGCCGCGCCTGACGGGCTACCTGATCACCACGGCCGTGGCGTTCGACGGAGGCTTCCTCGACAGCACCGTCGAACGCTTTCACGAGGCAGTCGGCTTGAGCTCGGCCGGCCGGCCCGCGGTGGCGCGTGACAGCATCAATCTGATCTACGATCTGAAATCGACCTCGTATTCCAATCTCAATGTGCCATCGAGCGATGGGCTGCTGGACCCCACCTTTGGATTGCGTTACTCGGGCATCCAGCTCGGCCGCGCGTGGAACCTTTCCTTCGAGGCCGCAGTCAAGCTTGCGGTCGACGGCGAACGTCCGCTGTTGTCGACCGGCCGCTCCGACTATGGCTTGCAGGCCACCGCACAGTGGCGCGGTGAGCGCCAGGCGTTCTACGCCAACGTGAGCGCCGTGTACTACTCGGGCGGCGAGTTCCTGGTGCGCCACGAAGCCCAGGTCGTACCGACCCTGATCCTGGGCTATGAATACGCGTTGACGCCGAACACCAACCTCAACATCCAGAGCTATACGAGCACCAGCATGTACTCGCACGGCGACACCGATCTCCAAGAGTTGTTAGGCAACAAGTACCAGGTCACCGCCGGCTTCCGGCATCGCCGTGATGATGTCGTGGTCTCGTTCGGCATCACCGAGAACGTGCAGAACATCAACAACACGCCGGATATCGGCTTTCAGTTCGGAGTGGCCTGGCTGCCCTGAGCGGTCGCTCACCGGTAGAAGACGTGGCTCGCGCTCCTCGCCGATGGGAACGCCCGGACGCCGTCGATCATTGCGTTCGCAATACTCGCCATTGGCGCGCTGGCCAGGCGATGTCCGATGCGCGACTCCGCGCTGTCTTTCGAGACATCGCGCAAGCGCGGGCCTCGGCTAGATAGCTGCAAATCCCTATCCCAATTAAGCCAAGTTGTGATTCAATTCCCCGCCGCGGAGCGCGGGTCGACATGCACGAAATCCATGTGCCCTTAGGCACGCCGGTGCAGCGAATATCCAGCCCGCGCGAGTAGTCAGGTCGCCATTTGTTCAGGGGGAATGTCATGAAGACAGGGAATGTTTCGGCTGCGCGTCCACGTCTCGGGTTCTGGCTGTTGCTCATGCTCTTCGTGCTCGGCGTGCTCGGCATGCGCGGCACGGCATTCGCCCAGACCGACTTCACCATCTACGACGAGGCGCTTGCTCCCGGCTGGCAGAACTGGAGCTGGGCCACGAACTCACTCACGAGCACGGACCAGGCCAACACGGGAACCGTCTCGGCGTCCGTCACGCCGGCGCCCTTCTCGGCGCTGTACCTGCGAGCGGCCGACGCGCCCGTCAACACCACCGGCTATCTGAATCTCACTTTCTATGTGCACGGCGGAACCGCCGGCGGTCAGTTCGTTCAGGTGCAGGGCATCATCGGCGATACCCCACAGGCTGGCGTGCGCATAGGGCCACTTGCCGCGGGCACGTGGCAGAAGGTCACGGTGCCGCTCGCCAATCTCGGGGTGGACGACCGCGTCGTGAATGGCTTCTGGTTTCAGGAGAATGCGGGCGTCGATGCGCCCACGTTCTACATCGACACCATCATGCTCGAGTCGGGCGTTCCGCCCACTCCGCCGCCGGCGGTCAACGGCATGGCCATCTACCAGGAAGGCCTCGTCAATGGCTGGAACAACTGGAGCTGGGCAGCCGTCAACACCGCGAGCACGGCGACCGTCCACACGGGCTCGAGCTCCATCGCCATCGACGCCGAGGGCTTCGAAGCGTTGTACCTGCAGCACAACGCCGTGGACACGGGCGCGTTCGAGAGCCTGAAGTTCTGGATTCATGGCGGCGCCACGGGCGGCCAGACGCTGAACCTCCAGGCCCTGCGCAACTTCAGCGCGCAGCCCGCGGTCCTGCTGGGTCCGCTCGCGCCCGAGTGGCAGGAGTTCGTCATTCCGCTGGCGCAGCTCGGTGTCGCGAACGTCACCGATCTCACGGGCATCTGGTTCCAGGAGAACGCCGGCGTCACCACGGCCAACCGGTTCTACGTGGACGACGTCCACCTCGAGTTCGCGCCGCCGCCCAGCGTGGTGAGCGTCGCTGTGAACCCGAAAGATCGCATTCGCAAGGTCGACCGACGCATGTTCGGAATCAACGCGGCGGTCTGGGACGGTGCCTATGCCTCACCGAACACCACGTCGCTGCTGAAAGAGCTCAACAACCAGGCTCTGCGATTCCCCGGTGGCTCGCTGTCCGACGTGTATCACTGGGAGACCAACCGCAGCGAACGGCCCGACGGCACTCCCGAGTCCTTCGAATGGGCTACGAGCTTCGATGACTTCATCGCGATCGCCGGCGAGACTCGCGCGGCGACCTACATCACGGTCAACTACGGCACCGGCACTCCGGAAGAAGCCGCTGCGTGGGTGAACTACGCGAACAAGGTCAAGCGCCACAACGTCCGGTACTGGGAAGTCGGCAACGAAAACTACGGCAACTGGGAAGCGGACAAGAACACGCGTCCGCACGACCCGGTGACGTACGCCACGCGCTTCAAGGCGTACTGGAGCCAGATGAAGGCCGTCGATCCCACGATCAAGATCGGCGCGGTGGTGGTGCTCGGCGAAGACGCCTTCGCTAACTACCCTGAACAGCAGGTCACCAATCCGCGCACGGGCGTGGCCCACGGCGGCTGGACCCCGGTGATGCTGGACGCGCTGAGGCAACTCGGCGTCACGCCCGACTTCGTGGTCTACCATCGTTATGAACAGGGCCCGGGCGGCGAAAGCGATCTGTTCCTGCTCAACTCGGCCTCGAGCTGGGGGAACGACGCTGCGGCCCTGCGCCAGATGCTCGACGACTACCTGGGATCGGCGAAGTCGCGCAAGGTGGAACTGGCTTGCACCGAGCACAACTCGGTATTCAGCAATCCGGGCAAGCAGACGACCAGCCTCGTCAACGGGCTGTTCTACGCCGATGCCATCGGCAACCTGTTGAAGACGGAATTCAACGCGATGTTGTGGTGGGATCTTCGCAACGGCCAGGAAGGCAGCAACAACAACAGTTCGACGCTGTACGGCTGGCGTCGCTACGGAGACTACGGCATCGTCAACGCCGCTGATCCCGCGGGCCCTGCCGATCGCTACCCGACGTTCTACGTGAACAAGCTGATCAAGCACTTCGCTCGCGGTGGTGAGAAGGTCGTGCAGGCCAGCAGTGACTACAGCAGCCTCGGCGTCTACGCCGTGAAAAATCTGGGCGGCACGGTGCAGGTCCTGATCATCAACAAGCATCCGTCCGCGACACTGAACGCCAACATCTCCCTCGCCGGCCTGAAGAAGGGCGAGAAGGTGCAGGTGTACAGCTACGGGATCCCGCAGGACGAAGCCGCGCGCACCGGCGAGGGTTCGGCGGACCTGCAACATACGCACATCAAGCTGGACGGGCCGGAGCTGACGTTCTCACCCGGGCCCTACTCCGTCCACGTGCTGCAGTTCGCCGCGCGTGATCGCAAGAA
>Ga0190274_10002563_pt1 | contig 10747 bp, 7 predicted proteins | sample Popmic531T_FD_133002 | JGI IMG/M metagenome (GOLD analysis project Ga0190274, IMG submission 133002) | Populus adjacent soil microbial communities from riparian zone of Yellowstone River, Montana, USA - 531 T | ecosystem: Environmental > Terrestrial > Soil > Riparian zone | place: USA: Montana...
ATCCACGGCTCCGGCGCCTCGCTGGTCGACTTCAACCGCGGCGGCACGCCGCTGGTCGAGATCGTCACCGAGCCCGACCTGCGCGGCGCCGCCGAAGCCGCCGAGTGGGCGCGGCTGTTGCGCGAGACGGTGCGCCAGCTCGGCGTCTCCGACGTCAACATGGAGGAGGGCAGCCTGCGCGTCGACGCCAACGTCTCCGTGCGCCCGGCCGGCTCCGAGCAGCTCGGGACCAAGACCGAGCTGAAGAACATGAACAGCTTCCGCTTCCTCCAGCGCGGGGTCGAAGCCGAGCTCGAGCGCCAGCGCGAGTTGATCGCGGCGGGGGGGACGGTGACCCAGGAGACCCTCCACTTCGATCCGGTCAGCGGCAGCCTCACCTCGCTGCGCTCGAAGGAGGAGTCGCACGACTACCGCTACTTCCCCGAGCCCGACCTGGTGCCGCTGGCACCGACCGAGGCGATGCTGCGCGAGGCCCGCGAGGCGCTGCCGGAGCTGCCGGCGGCGCGGATCGAGCGCTTCGAAGCGGTCGGCCTGGCGGCGGACGTCGCGGCGAAACTGGCCGCCGACCCCGAAACCGCCGCCTACTTCGAGCGGACCCTGGAGGAGGCCGACAGGGTGGAGGCCAAGGTGGTCGCAAACTGGGTCACCGGCGAGCTGGCGGCGGCCCTCCGCCAGGGCGACGAGGTGGTGGCCGCTGCCGACTCGAAGGTCGAGCCGAGCGCGCTCGCGGCTCTCGTCGCGATGGTGCAGGAGAAGAAGATCTCCCACGGCAGTGGCAAGACCGTCCTGACCGCGATGGTCGCCGAGGGCGGCGACCCGGCCGCGATCGTCGAGCGCGAGGGCCTGGGCCAGATCGCCGACAGCGGCGAGCTGGAGTCGATCGTCGCCGCTGCAATCGCCGCCAACCCCGAAGCCGCCGAGCAGATCAGGGCCGGCAACGGCAAGGCGATCGGCGCCATCGTCGGTGCCGTGATGAAGGAGACCAAGGGCCGGGCCGACGGCGGCGAGGTCAACCGACTGATCAATGCCCAGCTCGGGTCTTAGGTCGACTGCCTGACTCAACAGGGGCGAGAGCGGACCCGCTCGGTCCTTGTCTCTGAGTGCGAACCACAGAAGCGGTGGTTCTCTTGGCGTACGCGGGCGTGATGCGAGCGCTGATCGCGCTCGTGTCCAAGCTCGTGGATCGCTGAGGGAGTCCCGCACACAAAAACGGCCCCGGGTGAATGAGACCCGGGGCCGTCTGTGGTCACCACAGAATGACCGAAACTTTAGCGCTGCATTCATTCCGGTGCGAGGTGACCGGGAAATGAGGCATATGGCACTTTGTAACACTGTGTTACAAGGTTGCTATGGTGGCTTCATGGCCTGGAACGTCGTCATCGCCGGTGGTGGATTCGGGGGAGCGGCGGCGGCGCGGGAGCTGGAGAAGGCGATGCCGCAGCAGTCGGCGCGGCTGGTGCTGGTCAACGAGACCAACTTCATGCTCTACACGCCGTTCCTGCCGGAGGCGGCGGCCGGGACCCTGGAGCCGCGGCACGTCGTCACCCGCTGCGCGACATCCTTAAGCGGACCTATCTGCGCCTGGGCTCGATCGTCGGCCATGACCCGGAGGCAAAGACGGTCGAGCTGCGGGCCAAGTACGGGGAGGTCGAGACGCTGCCCTACGACCAGCTGCTGCTCGCGCTCGGCTCGGTCTCGCGGACGCTGCCGGTGCCGGGCCTGGCCGAGCACGCGATCGGGTTCAAGGGGCTCGCCGACGCGATCTGGCTGCGCAACCACGTGGTCGAGACGCTGGAGGAAGCCAACGCGACCGAGGACCCGGCACGCCGCGACAAGCTCCTCACCTACGTCTTCGTCGGCGGCGGCTACGCCGGGTTGGAGGCGCTGGCGGAGCTGCAGGACTTCGCCGCCGACGCGATGGAGAGCTACCCCCGCGCCCGCCTGCACGGGATGCGCTGGGTGCTGGTCGAGGCGACCGGCCGGGTGCTACCGGAGATCGACATCCAACTCGCCGACTACGCCCTGCGCGAGCTGCGCGGCCGCGGCATCGACATCCGCCTGGAGACGACGCTGGAGGAGGTGGGCCCCGAGAGCGCCCGCATCTCCAGTGGCGAGACGCTGCCGACCTGCACCGTCGTCTGGACCGCCGGCGTCGCCCCGCAGCCGATCCTCCGCGACCTCAGCCTGCCGCTGGACGAGCGCGGCCGCGTGCCGGTCGACGAGCACCTGCGGGTACGGGGCATGGACTCGGTCTGGGCGATCGGCGACTGCGCTGCCGCCCCCGACCCGCGCGGCGGCCTCTGCCCGCCGACCGCCCAGCACGCGGTCCGCCAGGGCCCGGTTGTCGCGCGCAACATCGCCGCCGAGCTGGGAGTCGGGACGCCGGAGGCGTTCGAGTACCGCAGCGAAGCCTCGTTCGTCAACCTCGGCCGCTACAAGGCGGTGGGCCGGATCGGGGACCGCACGTTCCGCGGCTTTCCCGCCTGGTGGCTGGCCCGGACTTACCACATGAGCCAGATTCCGGGCGCGTCTCGCAAGGCCCGCGCGGTGCTCGACTGGACTGCGGGCCTGCCGTTCCGCCGCGATATCTCCGAGGTCGGCTCGATCGGCCACCCGAAACGACTGCTCTAGATCCCCCTCCTAGCCGTTGGCCCTGCCTCGGAGACCTCCGGCGGCGGCGAGCGGAGCCGGGGCGGGGATCGCGACGAGCGGTGGCCCGGATGTAAGGCCCATGCCGCAAACCGCCAGAATGGAGGCATGGAGTACCTCGTGATCGCCTTCTTCTTCGGCCTCGCCACCGGCCTCGTCGCCAGGGGCAAGGGCAGCTCCTTCTGGATCTGGTTCCTGATCGGCGCCGTGGTCCCGCTGATCGGCCTCGTCGCCGCGATCCTCTACCGGGTCGAGAAGAACGAACCCGAACGCCAGTGCCCCAACTGCCACAAGGCCCTCAAGCTCTACGTCCAGGTCTGCCCGCGCTGCGGGACGGACCTGTATTTGCCGGATCCGGCGGCGGTGCGGCATCCGGGTGTGCGGTAGCGGGGCCTGGTCGCCCTCCAATCGAATTGAGTCGCTCCGCGCCCTATGGGCGCGTCGCTTCGGGTGTTGGAGCGCGACCTAAAGGTCGCGCGGGAGACAGATTGCATATCGCCGCCTTCGGCGACATTCGATTGGAGGGCGACCAGGCCCCTCCGCGACCCAGGTTGCCGGGACGGCTGAAGGTTCGCCACCTACGCAGGAAGACGCGACGGAGTGGACCCTCCCTCGTGGATGGGAAGTGACGCGGTGCGCTTGTGAGAGGGACGGGATACCCCTCCCCGTGAATGTCGCGAAGCGGCGGAAATGCAATCCGATTCCCGCCCGCCATAGGCGGGCGGCATCATCCGGAGCAGCACGCGTCAGCGTGCGCGACTCAATTCACGGGGAGGGGTATCCCGTCCCTCCTTGCCTGCCTACCGCAGCCAAGTTCGTACGATCGCGTTGGCAAACCCCACCCCGTAGCGGAAGACCGCCGGCTTCTTGGAGTGGCCATGCAGCCGCTGTTCCACCGTGATCGGGATCTCCTTGGCGGGGATGCCGCGCTTGATCGCCTCGATCATGAACTCGGAGGTGTGGAACTGCTCCTGACGCAGGACGAGTTGGGGCAGGACCGTGGTGCGGACGGCGCGGTAGCCGTTGGAGCAGTCGGTGACGTGGGTGCGGGTGATGAGGGAGACCATGCGGTTGAAGAAGACGATGCCGAGCTCGCGGGCGAAGTGGTTGCGGTCGGCGTGGCCGAGGACGCGGGAGCCGTGGGCGACGTCGACCTCGCCGTCGAGCACCGGTTTGACCAGACGCTCCATCTCCGCCGGCAGGTGCTGGCCGTCGGCGTCGAGGGTGACGACGACCTCGGCTCCCGATTCGACCATCAGCCGGTAGCCGGTGCGCAGGGCGGCCCCGCCGCCGCGGTTGGCAACGTGGCGGGCGACCGCGGCGCCATGCTCGGCGGCGACGTCGCCGGTGCCGTCGCGGGAGCCGTCGTCGACGACCAGGACCTCGGTCCCGAGACCGCAGACCGCGGCCGGCATCTGCTCGAGCACGTGGCCGATGTTCTCGGCCTCGTTGTAGGCGGGGACGAGGATCGCGACCTTGCCGCGGAAGCGCTCCGGCAGCCCGGTCTGGCGGAACTCCTCCCAGGCCAGTCCCTCCAGCGCCGCCGCGAGCTGGCGCGAGTTGCGCGCCGCCACCGAGAGCGCCCGCAGGATCAGGAAGAAGAGAATGAAGATGGCGAAGACGGCGAGCCCGAGGATGCGGCCGCCGTTGCCCTTTTCGAAGGAGAAGGCGGAGAGCAGGCCGTCGACCATTTCGGTCCCGGAGACCAGCGCCAGCCCGAGTCCGGCGGCGAGCAGGAGCAGCACGTCGACGTTGCGCAGGGAGCGGCGGCGGACGAGGGCGTAGGCGATCAGGCCGATCGCGAAGATCAGCCCGCCGCTGCGGAGCGCCGTCAGTTCGGCGGGGAAGATGCCTGCTCTGGGGACCATCGGCCGCAAGAGGATAGGGCCGAGACGGTGCGCGACAGGGTCAGGGCGGCGAGAGGAAAGACCAGCGTCATCAACACCTCGTTGCGGCGCGGAGCCGCCAGAGAGGCGGCGCCGATCGCGGTGACGAGCAGGATCGGCGTCGCCAGGGCGATCAGCTCCCACCAGCGCCGCCGCAATCCCAGCAGCACGAACCCGGCCAAGCCGAGGGCGACCAGGAGGATCTGGATCGCTCGCCCGGGGCCGCCGCTCATCGCTTCGCCGACGCCGCTGCTCCACATGCGGCCAACCTTGCGCACGGTCATCGCCGCGTAGCCGAGCGGGTCTTCGCCTAGGTACTTGGAGAGGTTGTCCTTGCCGGCCTTGCCGAGGGCGGAGTCGCGGGGGAGGTCCGGATAGCGTTCTTCGGCGACGCGGTCGAACAGCGGCGTCGGGTCGACCGCCTCCAACGCCGCCGAGTGCGGGTCGAGGTCGCGCCCGTCGTAGCGCTTCACCAGCAGTGCCTTGACCCGCTGGTATTCGCCGTCGGCCGGCAGGTAGGTGCCGACGTAGAGGGCCTTGCCGCTGCCGGTCGAGATCGGCACCACGCGGTCGAGCACATCGATGTTGCGCACCGTCCAGGGCACGATCGGCAGCAGCAGGGCGACGGTCAGCAGGCCGGCGCCGGCAAGTCCGAGGCGCCAGCCCCGCGCCATGCCGACCCGGATCGCGGCCAGGACCACGAAGGCGACGCCGACGAAGAGGTACTCGGGCCGGAACATCGCGGTCAGGCCGAAAAGGAGGCCTGGCAGCAGCCAGGCGCGCAAGCGCTCTCGTTCGCTCGCCCAGAGGAAGGCGAGCACGGCCGCGGGCAGGGTCAGGATCGCCGGCGGCTCGCTCATCAACTCGCCGGTGGAGTGGATGAAGGGGGGATAGACGGCGACGGCGAAGGCGGCGAGCAGGCCGACGGCGGAGCCGAGGTTCGGCCCAGCCTGCGGCCCCGCCGCCTCTCCGAGCCGCCGGCCAAGCAGGAAGACGACGAGGATCGCGGCGACGCCGAGCAGTGCCTCGACGATCCGCGCCGTCCCTTCGCGGGCGCCGCCGGTGGCGTAGAAGCTGGCGGCGTAGAGCAGCGGCGCCCCGGGAGACCAGTCGCTGGAGTCCTCGAAGTCGGGTCCGCCGAAGCTGCCTTCCTCATACAGCGCCTTGGACAGCGCGTAGTAGGCGTGAGAGTCGTCGGCCGGGTTGGCGACGGGGCTGGCGACGACGTAGGCGCGGGCGCCGAGGCCGACCACGGCGATCAGCGCCAGTGCGATCAGCGTCGTCTTCCCGTAGCGCTGCGGCAGGGCGCGGATGCGGTCGGCGAGGGCGGTCAAGGCTGAATCAGGCTATCCGGGGCGCAGGCGCTGGGCGGGGGCGTGCGGCTATCCGGGCGCAGGCGCTGGGGCGTGCGGCGCGCAGGGCGCCGGGCCGCCGCGGCGAACTCCGCTTGGCAGAAGCCGTTAACCGACAAGGAGAACACCGATGCGTCGTAATTTCGCAATCGTCACCGCGCTGGCCGCCTGCGCCCTGCTGGTCCCCGCCACGGGCGCTGCCGCCAAGGCGTCGCCGGCCAAGACCTGCACCACCACCTCGCCTAACGTGATCGGCAAGACCGTCAAGGGCACCCTCACTTCGAGCAACGTCGATCCCTCGCAGGCGCGCTTTGCCACCTGCGCCCAGGCCAAGCAGGTGATGGCGAAGACGACTGAACTGCGCATCGAGGAGCCGCGCTCGACCAAGGCCTTCTACTGCGTGCCGACGGTGAAGTCGACCGACCCCGACGTCGTCGCCTACAGGTGCACCTTCAAAGGCGCCGACACGGCGACCTTCGTCAAGCTGCTGTTCCAGGTCAAGTACGACCAGGACTGAGCGAGTCCGTTGACCCCGGCGGGACGTCGTCATGGCGTCCCGCCTGTATGGCGCTCCAAGCCCAGGTCGCGCCGACGCCGGCCAGGGCAGCGATCAACGGCAGCATCGCCAGCACCCGCCGTGGCGAAGCGACGAGGAGGGCACTGAGGGCGGTGATCGAGAGCAGGATCGTCGCCAGCACCAGTGCCTCCCAGCGGCGGCGCCAGGCGAGCAGTCCGAGGCCGAGCAGGCCAAAGCCGACCACGGCCCAGTGCAGTGCCGCCCAGAGCGGCTCGCGCATGACGTCGCGGGGTCCGTGCGACCAGATGCGGCCGACCTTGGCGACGACGAAGCCGGCGTACTCGAGCGGCCGTTCGGAGACGTCGTCCCAGAGCTGTTCGCGCCCCATCCGCGAGAGCGCCCGGTTGGTGTCCAGGTCCGGGTAGCGGGCGGCGGCGAGCCGAGCGAGGATCTGCTCCAGCCGCAGACGCCGGGCGTCGGCGGAAGCAAAGAGTCCCGGGTGGCGGGCGACGACCTCGGCCCCGACCTTTTCCGGGTCGCCGTCGGAGGGCAGGTAGGTGCCGGCAAAGAGGACCTGACCGCCGCCGGTCGAGATCGGCACCACGCGGTCGAGGGCGACGGCGTTGCGGACGGTCCAGGGAGCGACCACGACCGCGACACCCGCGAGCAGGATTGCCGCCTGGACTAGGCCGGTGCGCCAGCCGTCTCTGAGTCGGCCTGCAAGGACGACAACCCCAAGCAGCAAGGCAACCCCCAAATACTCCGGCCGAACCAGCGCCAACGCTCCGAGCAGCATGCCTGGAAGCAGCCACGTGGCGAACGGGTATCGCGAGGAGAGGGGGTCCTGCGGGCGGGCCAAACTGGGTCCGTTCTCGGACCCCCTCTCCTCACGCTCCCCGTTCGAGAGGCCACTGCGGTTGACGTCGGCGGCCCAGAAGATCGCTAGGACCGATGCCGAGAGCAAGGTCGCCGCCAGCGGCTCGCTCATCAGCATCCCTTGGTACTCGAGCAGCGCCGGATAGACCGCCACCGCCGCTGCCCCGATCAGACCCGCGGCGACGCTTGCTGAGTTAGCCCTCCTGTAGCCGGGCAAAGTCAGCAAGCGGCAGAGATGGCGTCCCAGGAGATACGTGAAAAGAACCGAGAGGGTGCCGACGAAAGCGAGCAGGATGCGCGCCAGGCGTTCGTGGACGCCGCCGCTGATCTCGTAGGCGCCGGCGACCAGCAGCGGCAGGCCGGGGGAGTAGTTGCTGGAGGGCTGGGTGGCGGTGGCACCGACCGTGAAGCCCTCGCCGCGCTCGAGGTTGGCGGCGATTGCCGCGTAGGCGGTGGCGTCGTAGACCGGCTCGCGCCCGTCCCACGCGTTCCCCACGCGCAGGCCGAGGCCGAGCAGCAGGATCGCCACCAGCGCGGCGAGGCCCAACCGGCCCCCGTTGCGCGCCGCCAGTTCGCTCGCCATCGGGCGGATGCTATGGACTGAGGATCGGGTCTCTAAATCCGATGGCTGTCGTTCGGGTCAACTAAGCTGCCGCGCTTATGCGAATCCTCATTCTCGGGGGCGACGGCTACCTGGGCTGGCCGACGGCACTGCGGTTCTCGGCTCGCGGGCACGAGGTCTCCGTCGTCGACGACTTCTCCCGCCGCCGCTGGCACCAGGAAGCCGGCACCGCCTCGCTGACGCCGATCGCGGCGCTCGACGCGCGCATCGCCGCCTGGCGGGAGCTCGGGGGCGGGGAGATCCGCAGCTTCGTCGGCTCGGTCCAGGACGGCGACTTCCTCGACGGCGTCGTCGCCGAGACCCGTCCCGAGGCGGTGGTCCATTACGGCCAGCAGGCCTCCGCTCCCTACTCGATGGCCTCCCGCGAGAAGGCGGTCGAGACCCAGTACGCGAACGTGATCGGCAACCTCAACCTGCTCTTCTCGATCCGCGACCACGTCCCCGACTGCCACCTGGTCAAGCTCGGGACGATGGGCGAGTACGGGCAGCCCGACATCGACATCGAGGAGGGCTACATCGAGATCGAGCACAAGGGGCGCCGCGACACCCTGCCGTTCCCAAAGCTGCCGGCCTCGCTGTACCACTGCTCGAAGGTCCACGACTCGACCAACATCCACTTCGCCTGCCGCACCTGGGGCCTGCGGGCGACCGACCTCAACCAGGGCGTCGTCTACGGCATCGAGACCGAGGAGACCGCCGGCGACGAGCGCCTGATCACCCGCTTCGACTACGACGAGATCTTCGGCACCGTGCTCAACCGCTTCTGCCTGCAGACGGTGATCGGCCACCCCCTGACCGTCTACGGCGCCGGCACCCAGACCCGCGGCTTCCTCAACATCCGCGACACCCTCGCCTGCGTCGAGCTGGCCGTCGCCAATCCCGCCGCGGCGAGCGAGTTCCGCGTCTTCAACCAGTTCACTGAGCAGTTCTCGGTGCTGGAGCTCGCGGGCCTGGTCAAACACGCCGGCGAGCACCTCGGCTACGCGGTCGAGATCCAGCACTGCGAGAACCCGCGCGTGGAGAAGGAGGAGCACTACTACAACGCCGTCCACACCAAGCTCCTCGACCTCGGCCTGGAGCCGCGGCTGCTGGGCGAGGAGCTGGTCGAGTCGATGATCCACATCATCGAGCGCTATAAGGGGAACGCGATCGAGGCCTCGATCGATCCCCGCACCCGCTGGAACCCGGCGAAATCGCCTGCTGGCCGGGCTTAACCGCGACCGCCGCGCCCGCCCGGGCGGCGCCTGCGCGCTGGTAGCATCGCCAGTCCTAATGAGTGCGGAGCGAGCAAGCATCCATATCTGGTTCTCTGCGCCGCGAGCGGAGCGCGAGGCGGTGTCATGAGAGCCGCGGACACGCTGATGGAATCGCTCAAAGCCGAGGGCGTCAAAGACGTCTTCGGGATTCCCGGCGGGGCCAACCTGCCGACCTACGACGCGATGGTCGACGCCGACTTCCGCCACGTCCAGGTCCGCCACGAGCAGGGTGGGGGACACGCGGCAGAGGGCTACGCCAAGGCCTCCGGCCGGGTCGGGGTCGCCTTCGCGACCTCGGGGCCGGGTGCGACCAACCTGGTCACGGCGATCGCCGACGCGATGCTGGACTCGGTTCCCACCGTCTTCATCACCGGCCAGGTGCGGACCGACCTGATCGGCACCGACGGCTTCCAGGAGGCTGACATCCTCGGCGCCACCCTGCCCTTCGTCAAGCACTCCTTCCAGGTCACCGACGCGCGCCAGATTCCCGAGTACGTGCACGAGGCCTTCCACGTCGCCTCGACCGGGCGCCCAGGCCCCGTCCTGCTCGACATCCCCCAGGACCTCTCGCGGGCGGACATCGACTACCAGCCGCGGACCGAGCCGGTCGAGCTGCCCGGCTACAAGCCCTCGACCGAGGGCAACATCAAACAGATCCGGATCGCCGCCAAGGCGCTCGCCAACGCCCGCCGGCCGATCTTCTACACGGGCGGCGGCGTCGTCAACGCCAACGCCTCCGCCGAGCTGCGCGAGCTGGCCGCCTCCGACCGCTTCCCGGTCACCTCGACCCTGATGGGCCTCGGCGCCTTCCCGGCCTCGGAGGAGAACTGGCTGGGGATGCTGGGCATGCACGGCACCTTCACCGCCAACTTCGCGATGGACAAAGCGGACCTGATCGTCGCCATCGGCGCCCGCTTCGACGACCGCATCACCGGCAAGCTCGAAGAGTTCGCCCCGCACGCCAAGGTCATCCACATCGACATTGACCCGGCCGAGATCTCCAAGAACGTCGGCGCCCACATCCCGATCGTCGGTGACGTCAAGCTGGTGCTGCCGAAGCTGACCCGCGAGTACCGGGCGCTGCAGACCGACTCCTCCCGGCTCGACACCTGGTGGAACCAGCTCCGCGGTTGGCAGGACGAGCACCCGCTCTACTACGAGCCCGGCAAGGACGGCGAGATCAAGCCCCAGTTCATGATCGAGGCGATGCACCGGGCGACGCAGGGCGACGCGATCCTCACCTCCGACGTCGGCCAGCACCAGATGTGGGCGGCGCAGTACTACGGCTTCGACAAACCCCGGCGCTGGATCAACTCCGGCGGCCTCGGCACGATGGGCTTCGGCCTACCCTCGGCGGTCGGCGCCAAGGTCGCCTGTCCCGACGAGAACGTGGTCTGCCTCGCCGGCGACGGCAGCCTGATCATGAACGTGCAGGAGCTGGCCACCTGCGTGACCGAAGACGTCCCGGTCAAGGTCTTCCTCATGAACAACGGCTACATGGGCATGGTCCGCCAGTGGCAGGAGCTGTTCTGGGACCGCCGCTACAGCTCGGTCGAGATGGGCGCCAGCCCCGACTGGGTGAAGCTGGC
>Ga0190274_10002564_pt1 | contig 10739 bp, 12 predicted proteins | sample Popmic531T_FD_133002 | JGI IMG/M metagenome (GOLD analysis project Ga0190274, IMG submission 133002) | Populus adjacent soil microbial communities from riparian zone of Yellowstone River, Montana, USA - 531 T | ecosystem: Environmental > Terrestrial > Soil > Riparian zone | place: USA: Montana...
CCGCTACGATCCTGGGCGGGATGCGTCGTCTCATCGGGGTCACGATCGTCTCGACGTTGCTTGTCCTCGGCACGGCCGGGCCTGCGGCGGCGATCCCCGGGCCGGAGGCGAAGGAGTGGGCCGCGAAGATCGCCCGCCTCGGCCAGCGCCCGGCCGGCGGCCTGAACGAGCGCCGCGCCGGCGAGATCGTCCGCCGCCGCCTGGTCACGCTGGGCTACGACGTGACCATCCAGCGCTTCAGGCTCCCGAACGGCCGGATGTCGCGGAACGTCGTCGGGCGCACGTCGGGCCCCGTGCGGGTGATCATCGTCGCGCACATGGACGGCGTCCACGGGACGCAGGCCGCGAACGACAACGCGTCGGGCGTCGGCGTGATGCTGACGGTGGCACGGTTCCTCGCCGGCGAGGACGGCGTCCTCGTCGCCGCGATGGGCGCCGAGGAGCGCATGGTGACGGGCTCGTCGTGGCACCTCGGCTCGCGGCGGCTGACGAGCGGCTTCTCCGCCGAACAGAAGGCCGGCGTCCGGCTCGCGCTCTCCGTCGACATGGTCGGCTTCGGGGCCACCCTCAACGTCCGCGGGCTCGAGTCCAGCCCGAACCGCTCGGCGCGCCGCCTGCTCAACTCGGCCCGCGCCCGCGACATCCGGGCCACCTACCTTCGGGACACCGGGCAGTCCGACCACGACGACCTCACGCGCGGGGGCATCCCGGCGGCCTGGATCGAATGGCGCTGGGACACCTGCTGGCACCAGCCATGCGACCGCATCGACAGGCTCCGGCCGGACAAGCTCCGCGACGCCGGCCGCGTCGTGCTGGGCGCGGCACGCGCGGTCGTCCAGTAACCCGCCCTCGGGCCCTTCGGGGGACTCGGAGAGCCCTACCCCGTTCGGGGGACGACAGGCTCACCCTCCTGTGCCGATGATGCGATTGCCGCAATGAACGAAGACGCCGCGCGCATTCCCGAGTTCGGGACAGGCCTCAGGGCCTGGCTCAACCGGTCAGACCACGCCCACGTTCGGCTCGAGACGCCCTCGTGCCGCGACCTCCTCCTGCTGTACGGGGACGACGTCGCTGTCGAGCGCCAGACGACCGAGCGCGTGCTCGTGGCCGGCGATCTCGCGAGGCGCGGCGCGCACGGCGCAGCCGCCGCGTAGCGCCATGTCCGGAGGTCTGACCGACAAGCTGAGGGGCTCCCTCGAGGGGTACCTCGCCCGCAGCGCGGCCGAGCTCGACGAGCGCGGCGCCCAGCACGCCGAGCGCGTGGCCGAGCTCGAGGCGGCAGCCACCCAGCTGGAGGATGCAGAGCGCGAGCTCGACGAGCGCACGCGCCGGCTCGAGGAGCTCGGGCCCATGCCGGCGCGCCTCGCTCGCGCCGTCGACGAGGTCCTGACCATCCTCGACGCCCGCGCCGGCAAGCTCGCGGACGAGTCCGCCGCGCTGCAGGACAAGCTCCGGGAGCTCGCCGAGGCCGAGGCCGAGCTGGCGGCGCGCGAGCGGATGTTCACCGAGAAGACCGACCGCCTCCGGGTCGAGCAGCGACGGCTCGCCGACCGGGAGAAGGAGCTCGCCGAGTACCAGCGCGACCTGCTCGACCCCGACGCGGCGCTCGGCACCCAGTGGGTGGCCCAGCGGGACCGCTCGTTCGCCGAGGCCGAGACGATCCTCGAGGAGCGACGCCGCGAGCTCGACGCCCGCGAGCACGAGCTCGAGGAGCGCCGCGTGCACGACGCCACCGCGTTCCAGCTGCGACAGGAGGAGCTGGACCGCGCCGAGCAGGAGCTGACCGAGCTGCGCGAGCGGCTCGAGCGCCGGGAGCAGGAGCTGAACGCGTACGTCGCCCAGCTCCAGGGCGGCTTCAACCGCGGTTAGCTACAACTCAGGATCGCTCGCACTGTCGTCGGCCGCCGCGCTCATCGCGCTGAGCCTGGCCGCGCCGGCATCGCCCGCGCCCATCGGGGACAAGCCGCTCCGCAACCTGCACACCTGGGCCATTCGTCGAGCCCTCGCTCTAAGGTACGGGCGCGGATGCCCCGCGCACCCCTCCCACCCGAGCTCCAGCGCTTCGTGGAGAAGCCGCGCCACGCCGTCGTCGGAACCGTGCGCGCAGACTCGACGCCCGTGACGACGCCCTGCTGGTACGGCGTCGACGCGGAGGGGCGCATCTTCATCTCGATGGGCGACGACAGCCACAGGCACCGCCACCTCCAGGCGAACCCGCGCGTCGCGCTCACGATCCTCGGGGACAACTGGTACTCCCACGTCTCCATCGTCGGCCGCGCGGTCGAGCTCCGGCCGGATCCCGATCTGGCCGACATCGACGAGCTGGCGCAGCGCTACGAGGGCGTTGCGTACGACGACCGCGAGTACCGGGGCGTGACCGCGTTCATCGAGGTCGAGCGCTGGCACACGTGGGGCGACCCGGCCGGCGAGGCCTGACGGGCCGCGCCTAGGAGGGTTTGGCGGAATGGTGCTCGTGGACGGGGTGCGATGATCGTTCCGAGGCAAGGACGCAGGGAGCGTTCGTAGCGAATGAGAACGGGCACGACTGAGGACGCAGTCCTCGGGGCGAGCAGCGCGGCCCGGCGGCACCGCCACTCTTTCGCCGAACCCTCCTAACGCTGGCTGCAGGGGCCGAGCCTGAACGAGCCGCCGGAGCCGGTGCCCAGGATGCAGATCCAGGAGCCGTCGTCCGTCGGGTCGTCGTAGCGGGTCTGGAAGGACGGGCCGCGCGGGGCCGGCGAGAGGTCGCAGTACGCCCCGGCGAGAATGCACTCCTGGGAGCCCCAGCGCCCAGGGAACGCGTTCCAGGACGCGTCGTTTCCGTCCTCGTCGATCGGCAAGGGCTTGAGGCAGCCGTCGCAGGCGAGGTTGTGGGCCCACGGGATCCCCCCGTCGTAGCGGGCCTCGGGCAACGACCCCACCTCCTGCCTGCAGTTGCCGAAGCACGCGTCGGGGTACGAGGCGTGGCTGTTGCGGGCGACGAACGCGACGGGGCGAACGCCGTTCTTGTCGACGGTCGGCCGAACGACGCCGTTCCAGACCACCGCGAGCGCCCGAGCCTGCGGCGACGGCAGGTTCCCCCACACCGGCTCGAGGGTCTTCGCCCAGGAGTACGAGAGCAGGTGGGCGTGCTGCGCATAGCGCACGGAGGTCGGGCCGAGGAGCTCCCCGCCCACCTCGACGCACGACTCGGACTTCTCCTCGCACGGCGCCACGACGACGGTCATCCCCTCCCAGTCCCCCGCGTGCTCCTGACACGTGAACGGCGGTGTCCGGAAGCCGGGCCCGCAGAAGACCTTGTCGGCGACAGGCGAGGGATTCCGCGAGTAGAACCACCAGTAGTCGAGGAAGCGCCGGTCCCCGTCGCGGGTGACGTGGTAGTAGTAGGCGCTCTCGTCGCCGCCGCCGCGCGGCGCCGGCGCGGACTCGTCGATGTCGAGGTAATCGAACGTCATGTCGATGTCCTCGGCGTTCTCGACGTCGTGGCAGCGGTCCACGACGAGGTACTTGCGGCACTGGTCGATCCGGTCGTCCTCGATCGCCTCGTCGATGTCGAGGGGGTAGCGGAGCTCGCCCGAGTCGAGGAAGAGGATCGGCCTGAAGGTCATCGCCAGCTGGGCGTCCGACCCCTCGGCCGCGGCCCGCGGCACCGGCGCGGCCTCGGGCACGAGGTCCGAAGGCGTGAACGGCTTCTGGACGAAGAGGACGACGAGCAGGAGGCCGACGGCGACGAACGCCGCGGGCCAGAGGGGCGGCACGGACTCCTTCCGCCGCTTCCGGACGATCGCCACCACGAGCCACGCGAGGAACGCCCCGCCGAGGATGAGGGCGCCGGCGAGCCAGTTGACGAGCGCGATGGGGATGCCGACGAGCACCACGAGCGTCGCTGCGAACGCACGTGTGAGAACGAACCTGTCGTCCCGCTGGAAGAGGGACAGCTGGAGCCGCCGGAGGATCCAGAGCGCGAGCGTCATGATCACGATCGCGAAGACCAGATCCCCCCACAGCCCGCCTCCACGCAGGAGCCAGTTGATGAGGATCAGGGATCCGAGCGCGAGCAGGAGAACGGCGACGAAGGCCGCGACGCGTAGGCTCAGCCCCCGGTCGGGGAGGCCGCGGGCCCAGGCGACGAACTTGTCCCGCTGCGCCTTGAGCCACTTGAGGAGCCTCATTCGCGGAAGTCTCGCCCTGTGGGCGGACGGCGAGGCCTTGACCGTGCTTTGCGCCAGGGGGTCCTCGTGCCGAGTGTGTCGGGCGGCCTGCTCCTCAGCCGGCGGCGTCGGTCGGGAGAGAGGCCGGGCGATACCGCTTCCAGGTCACCCCGGCGAGGAGGCCGATTACCAGCGTGGGCACGATCGTCATGAAGCGATAGACGAGGACTGCCGCGACGACTTCCACCTGGTCGCCGTCGAAGCCGACGAGAGCGGTCGTCAGGCCCAGCTCGACGATGCCGAGCCCGCCCGGTGTGATCGGGATCGAACCGAGGAGTCGTACGAGCGACCAGGCTGCGAAGGCTTCGACGACGCTCACCTCGCTCCCGGGGACCCCGAGAACGCGGAGTGAGACGAGCAGGACGAGAAAGACGGTGAGCTGCCCGGCGAGCGTCGCCAGCGTGAGCACGTGCCAGCGGCCTCTGAGGAGCCGGTTCGTCCGGCTGCGAAAGCGGACGAACGACTCTCCGTCCCAGCGCACGGGCTCCCGTCGGATCAACCGAAGCGCCGAGGAGACGATCCGGGCCGCGAGGTCACCGACCCGACGAGCGAGCCTGGGAGTGCTCAGGCCGGCAGCGAAGCCCGCCACGATGACGACGAAGATCGCCAGACCGACGGCGGCGATCGTGTCGAGAGCGGCGTGGGCGCCGCCGCTCAGTGCCAGGAGGGCGAGGGCGACCGTCGGGAAGGCCAGCATCGCGAGCTGGTTCCAGACGCCGGTCACCGCGACCGCCAGACCGACCGCCGAGCTCGCGAAGCCCCAGGCGCGGAGCATCGCGAACGACAGCGCCATCCCGACGGCGACTCCCGCGGGAGCGACGTAGGTCGAGGCCGTCGAGGCCTGGGTGACGACGAACGCCTGGGGGAAGCGGAGGCCCGGCAGCGACGCCATCCAGGGCGGTGCGAACGTGACGAGGTTCAGCAGCGTTGCTCCGACCAGGAGACCGACTTCCGTCCACGACAGCGTCTTGACCACGCCCCAGACGTCCCGGTAGTCGGCGATGCGCGGGAGGACGAAGACGAAGGTCGCTACGACGACGGCGACAGCGACGCCGGCCCCGAGCATGTGCCGCTTCGAAACTCTCCTTCGGCGATCGGCCACCATCCGCCGGGATTGTGAGCGACCGGCATCGTCTTCGCGCTGAACGACTCTCTAATTCCGTCTCGCAGCAGGCCTACGACGGCAACCAGGTGGACACTCAGCGCCAGCCCGTCTCGGCGGGCTCGCGCGCGTCGTTCAGGCGCAGGCCGTGGGCGGCGCGCGCCTCGGGGAAGTTGGCGGGGTGGGCGCGCAGGTCACGCGCGAGCCAGTGCCCGGCCGCGGCGGCGCCCGCCCCGACAACGAGGAGAAGCGCGACCTCGGCGAGGCTGTGGTGGCGGGCGAGCGCGACCGCGAGGACGAGCAGGGCGAGCACGACCATGGAGAGGGCGATGACGCGGTGGAAGCGGCCGGCCTCGGAGTGCGGCCAGGGATCGAGCGGGCGCACGATCTCTGCCGCTTCGAGTTCGCTGCCGGCGCCGCGAGGCGGGCCGCTCCGTCCTTGCAACTCCAGTTCCGAAGGCCTCAGAGATCCACAAGCGAAAGGAGCGAGGCCGCGGTCAGCGCCGCGACCACGAGCGCGAGGACGACGCCCGCGCTGAGGGCGCCGGCCGGCCAGCGGATGGGTCGGGCGGGAACGGTCCGCGCGAGGACGAGCGCGCCGACGACTAGCAGAACTTCGAAGACGGTCGCCAGGGTGTCGGCGAACTCGACCGCCTCACGCTCGCCCGCGCCCGGTCCAGCGGGAACGCCCGCGGTTCGCGTGACGATCCACAAGGCGACGATGGCAGCGTTGCCGGCGGCGCCGGCAAGATAGATAAGTCGCGAGGGAGCGACCAGGACCCACACCGCCCAGAGAAGCTGGGCGATGGCGGCGACGATGAAGAAGAGTCCCTGGCCCCAGTACTCCTCCCAGTGGCCCGGGATGACGACGAAGTGGATCACGGCCGCCCCCATCGAGAGGAGCGCAAGGGCGGGACGAAGCACGGGCTCGACGCCCCTGCCTCTCGAGGGCTCCGGCGGGCCGGCCGCCAGCGCCTCCGGCTCGAGCAGGGGAGTGAGCTCGCCCCTGTAGCGAGTGCGGCGCCGGGCGAGGAGAAGGCCGAGCGGGACGAGCCCAGCACCTACCGTCGAGATGAGGATGCTTTCCGTGATCTTCAGCGATCGGCTCCCTTCATCCGCCTCTTCCTCCTCAGCGTGTTCCTCTCCCCCTTCGGCTGCCTCGCCCTCCTCCCCCTCCTCGGCGTGCTCGGCTGCCTCCTCCTCGACGTGGCCGTGGGAGGCATACGCGTTGCCATAGAGGACGGCGGCCACGGCCACAAGCGCGGCAAGCAAGAGCAAGCCTCCTGCCTTCACGGTGAGCAGCTCCTCGATGCCGAGCGAGCTGTACAGGCGTCGCGATCGCGACATCGTTCCTCCCCCTCGCGGTCTCTGCCGCGCGCGCAAGAGCGCGCACGGCGAACGGTCGTTACGCCGTGTGGCCGCGCGGGGGGCCGCGCTCGCCGTAGCCGAACGCGAGCGCCGGGAGGCGTGGTCGGCGCGCCTCGACGGCCGGCGGCAACGAGAGCTCGACCGAGACGAGCTTCTGTCTCCCACCGCCCCCGACCCCTCTGGCCATGCAGCGCGCGAAGACCAAGAGCGCTCGTGCGACAGTGAGAGCAGCGAGCGCGAACGGAAGCTGGAGGACGATTCCGAGAAGGAACGTCGGCTCGGACGCAGCCTCGTACGGAAGGGCGCCCGTGATGAGGAGGCCCTCCATCAGCTCTTGGAGCGTGAAGCCGAGCGGCGGAAGGAGCATGAAGAGCAACAGAAGACGGCGAGAGGGCGGCCGCAGGCCCTGGGGTCGGGCGACTAGACCGGTCGTGCAGAGAAGAGCGACCAAGAGGCAGAGGGCGACGACGAGTGAGCTGTAGGCGAAGTACGTGTGCCCCGTCTCTGCAAAAGTCGAAGCGCGGGCATGTGGATGCGGCATTGCAAGCCGATAGGCGACCTCATGCGCAGAGATCCAGCCCGCGACGGTGAGGGCGAGGGCGAGGAGCCACGCGAGGCTCGGCCGCCTTAGCACGAAGAGCATGGTAACCCTGCGGGACGCTCCGTGTCCGCTGCTTCGCCGACTGTGACCATCCATCCGCGAGACCTCTCGTACCTCTGGGCGCTCTCAACGTGTGCTCGGCGCTGCGCAACGCAGGGCCGCGCTCAAGTCCGGAAGCGACGAGTCGCGCCAGTGACAATCCTGAATTGGCCGGCCGTTTAACCCCCGGACGGGTCGCAGAGCGAGAACCCGTGGTGCTCGCCCGGCTTGTGGCCGCCCGCACCGAGCATCCCCTCCTGCGCCAGGGCCGTGACGTGGAACTGCGCATATTCCCGCCCCGAAGGCGATCCGTTACCGTCCGTGTCATTGCAGGGCGGCGCCTGGGCGCCTGAGGCTCCAGCCCCCACAAGCGCGGCTGCAGTGACGGCCGCGAGAACGACCAGACGTCTCATGGCTCCTCCTTCTCCGTAAGCCTTCTCTAGTTGCACTTACGGGAGAGAGGAGGACTCGGATTCCAGCGACTACCAAGGCAAGGGGTTGGGCACGCCGACGAGCGGGACGAGCCCGAGTTCTTCAGGCGCTCGAGCACGGCCCGAAGATGCGGGTTCAGCTCGCTACGGGGAGCGATGCTGCCCCTGCTACCGGAGTCTGGCTTTGTACCGGCGTTCGGCTCGAGCCCCGAATGCCCACTCTGGACGTCCGGAGATGGACGTCGCTCATATTGCTGCCCTTGCGCTGCCCGCTGGGCGACGGGATCTCAGCTATCGGTAATTTCGAAGCCGGCCAAATGCAGCGCTTTCGATGAGAGCGGACGACGGGGCTCGAACCCGCGACCCTTGGCTTGGGAAGCCAATGCTCTACCAGCTGAGCTACGTCCGCCCGAGGTTGCCAACGATACCACCGGGCCTTCGCATGTCCGCAGGACGGAATGACTCGTCGGGGGGATGCCCGAGGGGCCGCTCTTGACGACGATATGACCAAACTCGGACTGAGCGGCGCGGCCTCCGCTTACGTTCGCAGGAGGTGTCGAAGTGACCGCACAACAGGCGATCCGCCGTGAAGAAGGACAGACGATGGCCGAGTACGCCGTAATTCTCGGGGTCATCACCCCTGTCCTCGTGCTGCTCTTCACGTCGCTTCTCGACCCGATCGTCGACCGCATCATGACGCTCATCGGGTACCTGACCTAGCCCCTCGGCCTGGCATCAACCGAAGGGGCCGCTTGCCGGCCCCTTCGTCCAGGGTGATGGAATACTTCGCCCCAGAGAATCCGGGAAGGAGCTGGTGATGGCGAAGGAAACGCTGGAAGCGATCGCGCACGCGCTGGTGGCCCCTGGGAAGGGCATCCTGGCCGCGGACGAGAGCACGGGGACGATCGAGAAGCGCCTCAAGTCGATCGAGGTCGAGTCCACCGAGGACAAGCGCAGGGACTACCGCGAGATGCTCTTCACGACGCCGGGCCTGGGCGACCACATCTCCGGCGTCATCCTCTACGACGAGACGATCCGCCAGTCGGCCAAGGACGGCGCGCCGTTCACGAAGGTGCTCGAGGACGCGGGCGTGATCCCCGGCATCAAGGTCGACAAGGGCGCGAAGCCGCTGGCCGGCGCCGACGGCGAAACGGTCACGGAGGGCCTCGACGGCCTGCGCGAGCGTCTCGAGGAGTACCGCGAGATGGGCGCGAAGTTCACGAAGTGGCGCGCGGTCATCACGATCGAGGGCGAGAAGAAGCCGAGCGCGTACTGCATCCACGTGAACGCGCACGCGCTTGCGCGCTACGCCGCGCTCTCGCAGGAGGCCGGCCTCGTCCCGATCGTCGAGCCCGAGGTCCTCATGGACGGGAACCACACGATCGAGCGCTGCTACGAGGTGACCGAGGCGACGCTCGAGTCGGTCTTCAACGAGCTCTTCTCGCAGCGGGTCGTCTACGAGGGCATGCTCCTGAAGCCGAACATGGTCCTCTCCGGCAAGGACTGCCCGCAGCAGGCCGGGCCGGACGAGGTGGCCGACGCGACGACTCGCTGCTTCCGGAGCGTGGTGCCCGCGGCCGTACCCGGGATCGTGTTCCTCTCGGGCGGGCAGTCCGACGAGGAGGCGACGGCCAACCTGAACGCGATGAACGCCAAGGGCCCGCACCCCTGGCAGCTCTCCTTCTCCTACGGCCGCGCTCTCCAGGCGCCGTCCCTGAAGGCCTGGCGCGGCAACGACGCCAACGTCGAGGCCGGCCAGGACGCGCTGGCGCACCGCGCGCGCATGAACGGCGCCGCGCGCGACGGGAGCTACACGTCCGACATGGAGAAGGTGCCGGTCGGCGCCTAGCCGCGGCTAGCGGTACTCGCGGCCGGAGAAGCGCTCGAGCTTGTCGAGGGCGTGCTGGGCCTCGATTCGGCGCACCGTGCCGGAGCGTGAGCGCATGACGATGGAGTCGGTCATCGCCCCTCCCGGCGTGAAGCGGACGCCGCGCAGGAGCGCGCCGTCGGTGACGCCGGTCGCCGCGACGAACACGTTGTCGCCCCCGACGAGGTCGTCGGTCGTGAGCACACGATCGGGGTCGTAGCCGGCCCCGACGAGGCTCTGCCGCTCCTCGTCCGTGCGCGGCCAGAGGCGGCCCTGGACGACGCCGCCGAGCGACTTCACGGCTGCGGCGGCGATCACTCCCTCGGGCGTGCCGCCGATTCCCATCATCAGGTCGACGCCGGTGCCGGGCCGGGCGGCGGCGATCGCGGGCGCCACGTCGCCATCCGTGATCAGGTTCACCTTGGCGCCTGCCTCGCGCACGCCCTCGATGATGGGCTGGTTGCGCTCGCGGTCGAGGATCACGACCGCGATCTCACTCGGCCGCACGCCCTTCGCCTTCGCGGCGGCCTCGACGTTCTCGCCGGGCGAAGCGTCGATCGAGAGCGCGTCGGCGACGGTCTCGCCCCCGACGAGCTTGTCCATGTAGACGGCCGCGCCGGGGAAGAACATCGTGCCCCGCTCCGAGACCGCGATGACCGCGATCGCGTTCGGCTGGCCGACCGAGGTGAGGCGGGTCCCTTCGAGCGGGTCGACGGCGACGTCGACCTCCGGGGCCTGGCCGTTGCCGACCTCCTCGCCGTTGTAGAGCATCGGCGCCTCGTCCTTCTCCCCCTCGCCGATGACGACGACGCCGCTCATGGAGACGGTGTCGAGCATCGCCCTCATCGCGTCGACCGCCGCCTGGTCGGCGGCGTTCTTGTCTCCCCTGCCGATCCACCGGCCGGTGCCGAGCGCGGCGGCCTCGGTCACGCGGACGAGCTCGAGCGCGAGGTTCCGGTCGGGAACGGAGCCGTCGGCCATGACCGGAGCATCCTACGGCAAGCCCCGATTAGGATCCCGGCCACCGACCGAAGGGAGCGGCGCTGACTCTCAGCCAGCTGGCCGTGACGGTGACGGTCCTCGCCGTGCTCGGCCTCGTGGCGAGCCGCTTCGGCCTTTC
>Ga0190274_10002565_pt1 | contig 10737 bp, 11 predicted proteins | sample Popmic531T_FD_133002 | JGI IMG/M metagenome (GOLD analysis project Ga0190274, IMG submission 133002) | Populus adjacent soil microbial communities from riparian zone of Yellowstone River, Montana, USA - 531 T | ecosystem: Environmental > Terrestrial > Soil > Riparian zone | place: USA: Montana...
CGGCCGGCCTCGACGCGCAGGATCTTGTAAGAGGTGTTGCCGAGCTGGAAGACGTCACCCGCCAGGCTCTCGATGGCGAAGTCTTCGTTGAGCGTGCCGACGAAGATGCCGGCAGGCTCGAGGATCACCTGGTAGTCGGCGTTGTCGGGGATGGCGCCGCCGCAGGTGATGGCCGTCAGCCGCGCGCCTTTGCGCGCGCGCAGCACGTGGTTGACGGCGTCACGATGTAGATAGGTGCCGCGGCGGCCGCGCTTGGTGTCGATGCCCTCGGCAAGCATGCGCACCACGGCGTTGAAGTCCTTGCGCTCGAGATTGCGATACGGGTGCGCGCTGCGCACGAGGGCGAACAGCTCGTCCTCGCCATATTCGCGCGCCGAGACCTCGGCGACGATCTGCTGGGAGAGCACGTCGAGCGGATGCTCGGGAATGCGCAGGCGGTCGAGCTCGCCGCGGCGCACGGAGTCGAGCAGCGCGACGCAGTCGATGAGTTCATCGCGGCTGCCCGGAAAGATCCGGCCCTTGGGCACGCCGCCCACGGAGTGGTTGGCGCGGCCCACGCGTTGCAGGAACACGGAGATGCTGCGCGGCGTGCCGAGCTGGCACACCAGTTCCACGTCGCCGATGTCGATGCCGAGCTCGAGCGAGGCCGTGGCCACCATGACCTTGAGCTTGCCCGCCTTGAGCCGCTGTTCGGCGTCGAAACGGGTTTCCTTGGAAAGGCTGCCGTGGTGGGCCGCGACGTTTTCCTCGCCGAGCCGCTCGGCCAGGTGCCGGGAGACGCGCTCCACCATGCGGCGCGTATTGGCGAACACCAGCGTGGTGTGGTGTTCCTCGATGAGCTTCGCCAGCTGGTCGTAGACCGTGGCCCATACTTCGCCCGACATCACCGCCTCGAGCGGCGCCGAAGGGATCACGAGGTTGATGTCGCGTTCACGGACGTGGCCGGAGTTGACGATGCGGGTTTTCCCGGTGCCGGTGCCCGTGCCAGGCCGGGAATCCGGGAAAAGTTCGGCGGAGCTGCCCAATCGAGGTGCGGCCCCGTTTGCTAAAAAACGGGGAGTGTCCCCATTTCCGACCAGGAAACGCGCGACCTCTTCGATGGGCTTCTGCGTCGCGGAGAGCCCGATGCGCTGCACCGGCTGCGCGGCATTGGCGCTGAGGCGCGCCAGCGTGAGAGCGAGGTGCGCGCCGCGCTTGGTCTGCGCAACGGCGTGGATTTCGTCGACGATGACGGTGCGCACGGTCGTGAGCATCTCGCGCCCCGAAGCGCTCGTCAGCAGTAGATAGAGGGACTCGGGTGTGGTCACGAGGATGTGCGGCGGAGTGCGGCGCATGGCCGCGCGCTCGGTCTGAGAGGTGTCGCCGGTGCGAACCGCGGCGCGGATCTCCGGCGCGTGCGACCCCAGCGCGAGCATTTCCGCGGAGACTCCGGCCAGCGGCTGTTCGAGATTCCGCTGGATGTCGTTCGACAGCGCCTTCAACGGCGACACGTACACGACGCGCGTCACATCTCGCAGTCGTCCCTCGGCCCCTTCGCGCGCCAGCGAATCGATGGCGGCCAGAAAAGCAGCCAGCGTCTTGCCCGAGCCCGTGGGCGCCGCTATCAGCGCATGATTGCCGCTCGCGATCGCCGGCCACGCGTCGAGCTGCGCGGGCGTCGCTCCATTGGGAAACGTGCTGGCGAACCACGCCTGCACGGCGGGGTGGAACTGCGGGAGTGGCATGGAGGGCACTTTATATAGAGGCGCCCAGGCGTTCCATCCAGCACCCGTACGCTCGCGCCCCTGTATATGGCGCGGGCGCAAGTAGGAATTCTTGCGAAATCGCGTAGTTACGCCGCTTGATCCGCGGCGCGATCAGCCGCCCTGCTTCGCCTGTGCCGCGATGATGAGCGCCGCCTTGTCACGCACCAGGTTGGCGGACTCGCCGGTCTCCAGCAGCGTCTTGAGGTCACACAACACGATGCTGAACCCCTCGACGGTGTTGGTGGCCTGCGCCATGGCGGCAGGTCCCGCGAAGCCGCTGACGGCCACTTCGACGCGCGTCGCTCCATCGTCGAACTGCTCGAAACTCATGTCGACGTGAATGCCGTCAGGCCAGTCGAATGACAGCACGCGTGGCGCCTCGAAGCGCGTGACCACCACCTTCGCAGTGGCTCCCGGAACCATGAACTGCCACTCCACGCGAGCGCCAGGCGAAAGTGGACCGCTCGCGTCCTGGAGCCAGAACTTGCGCAAGGTCTGGGGGTTCACGAAAGCGGCGAAAACCTCTCCCGGCGGACGCCGGATGAGCATGCTTGCATGGACGGGTTGTTCGTTCATGAGTTCATTGAATCATGAACATCCCGCGCCAGCCGTAGGCCCTCGCCGCGCCCGCACCTTCCTGAGGATCGCATCAGTAATAGTAAGGACCTCCCTCGAAGTCTCGCCTGGCCTGTTCCCGTGGCACACTGCGCCATGTCCGAGGGAGATCGAATAACTACCGTCGTGCACGCGACAGCCGAACTGTCGCAGGCGCAGTGGGACGAGATCTGGACGCTCACCGAAGAGTTCTACAACGTCGAGCGGCAATATGCCGAGGCAGAGCTGCGGCGGCGCCAGAGCATCGCGACATTCCGCATGAACGATTCGCTGCTCGGCATGGCCGCGATCGACGTCTCCGAGCATGAATTCCGCGGCACCACGCTGATCGTGATCTACACCGCGCACGTGCTGATTCGCGAGGCCTGGCGCGGCCGCAACCTCCTGCAGAAGCTCGGCGCCCGCACCTTTCTCGCCACGCGCCTGCGCCATCCGCTGCGTCCTATCTACTGGTTCTTCGACACGTTCAGTTACAAGAGCTACCTGCTGCTGCCGCGCAATTTCCGCGAGTTCTGGCCGCGCCATGAGTCGCCCACCCCGGAGCCGCGGGCCGCGCTCATCGACCAGCTCGCGACCGGGTTGTACGGACAGGCCTGGCGCAAGGAGCGCGGGGTGGTGGCACGGTCCGGCCAGAAGCGCATGCGGTCCACGGCCGCGCCGCTTATCCTGGGAACCGGCTCCGATCCGGTACTGGAGTTCTTCTCCCGCGCCAACCCCGGCCACGCGGAGGGCGACATGCTGGTGTGTCTGTGCCCGCTGACCCTGTCGAACTGGCTGAGTCTCGGCCGCAAGGCGTTGCAGCGCCTGCGGCGGCCATGGATGCATTGACGGCGGCCGCATCTAGCGCGACTCTTTGCCGAGGCCAAAGAACCGCCCAGTACCGGGGAATACCCATGAAAAACACCACCCTCGCCTCGATGGCAATCGCATTCGCCTTGTTAGCCGGCTGCCAGGCGGCCACCACCACTCCGACGCAGACGTCGCCGGGGTCGAAGAATTTCAAGTACGGGCTCGGCGATGGGCAAACCATGTCGACCGCCGTGGAGATCCGCACGCGCAGCGAGACAGATGGCGGCGTCATGATCCGCGAGTGGATCAAGCAGCGATATCCCGGCTACACCATCCAGCAGCAGGAGCTCATCGAGCAGCGCGACAAGGCCTACAACATGATCACCATCATCGGCCCGAGCAACACCGCGCATAGCATCTTCTTCGACATTTCGACCTACTACCGCCGCATCGGGAACGACCAGTTCCCGAAACCCTTCAGCTGACGCCAGCCGCATGCCGGAAATAAGCGAAGACGACATCGAGATGATCGTGCGATTGCTGGCCGCGCTCGGCGCCGGAGCGCTGATCGGCTACGAACGATCGTTTCATGGACGGCCCGCGGGGCTGCGCACGCACGTGCTGGTGTGCCTCGCGTCCTCGTTGCTGATGCTGGTGACGGTGTTCGAGGCCCACTGGGTGCGCACCACGGTCGAGGCGCGCCTCGATCCCACGCGCATGGCCCAGGGCATCATGACGGGCATCGGTTTTCTCGGCGCCGGCGTCATCGTCAAGGAAGGGCTCAATGTGCGCGGCCTCACGACCGCCGCGTCCATCTGGATCACCGCCGCCATCGGCATCCTGGCCGGAGTCGGCCTGTACCTGCCGATGGTGGCGTCAACCATCCTCACGCTCGCCGTGCTGTCGGTGTTCCGCTGGATCGAGATGCGGGTACCCACGCAGGCGTATTTCAACTTCGACGTCAAATACGCGAGCGACGGCAATCTCTCCGAAGAAGATATGCGCGCGCTCATTCAACAGCACAAGTTCAGCATCGCCAATTTCAGCTACCGGCTGGATGCCGAAGGACGCGTGCTCCGCCACGGCATGACGCTGCGGACCACCGACCGCAGCGCCGCCTCGCGGCTCGCGCACACGCTCGAGAAAAATCCGACGGTGCTCGAATTCCGCCTGTCGCCCACGGGTGATTGACGCGCGGCGACATGAACACCCCACCGACCTACCACCCGGGCATGCGCGAGCTGCAGGATCACCGAGAGACCCGCGCGCTCGCCGACCGCCTCGAAAAAGTCACGATGCGGGCCGCGTTCACCGAAGAAGACAAGGCCTTCATCCAGCGCTGCCGCATGTTCTTCATCGCCAGCGCGGACCCGCAGGGCCAGCCCGAGTGCTCGTACAAGGGCGGCCTGCCGGGGTTCGTGCGCGTACTCGACGACCATACGCTCGCGATTCCCGACTATGACGGCAACGGCCAGTATCGAAGCTGGGGCAACGTCCTCGCCAATCCGCAGGTGGGGCTGCTGTTCATCGACTTCGAGACGCCAAAACGCCTGCGCGTCAACGGCGCCGCGGTAGTTAGTCATGACGACCCGCTGCTGGCGGAGTTTCCGGGCGCGGTGTTCCTGATCCGCGTGACCGCGCAGCGCATCTTCCCCAACTGCCCGCGCTACATCCACAAGATGCAGCTGGTCGAGGAATCGGTGTACGCGCCGCGGCAGCAATACACGCCGCCAGTGCCCGCCTGGAAAACCTTCGACGTTTTCAAGGACGCTCTGCCGCCGCGTGATCGTCCTACGGAATCCACCGACAAACCTGACAAACCTTGAGTTGTTTGTCCGGCAGTGGGCCTCGCCGCGGCGCGGCACACTGCCAGCATGAACAAATCAATCTTCATCGCAATTTCGGTGCTGGCGCTGGCCGCTTGCGAGACTCCCAACGGCGCCGGAACGGGTTCCGGAAATGTTCGCGGCACGCAGAAGCCGGTCGCATTCACCTGGGAAAGCGACGACAGCAATTCCGGCGACATCACCGCCACGTTTGGCAGCGGCCGCGTATTCACGGGTGAATACGTGCAGATCTCGCGCAACATCGACAGCGACAATCTCGATCCGCTCTGGGACGGCTGGGACCGCCCGCGCAGCAAGAACGCGTGGCGATACTGGAATGCCGATTCGCGTACCGAGTTCGTGCGGGAAAACACCGGTCGCGTGCTCGCCAATCTGCACGACGAGAAAGGCGAATACATGCGTTGCCGGTTCACGTTGGCCAGCCCTGACCGCGGCATGAAAGGCGGCGGCGAAGGCCGATGCCAGCTTTCGGATTCGGGTCGGGAAATCAACGCGGAGTTTCCGCGTCAGTCTTGATACGCTCCGCGAGGAGTGGCCGAGCACCTGACGAAGCTGACGAAGATCCTGGCGTGGACCGCGGCGGCGGCGTTTGCCGCCTCGTGGTTCCTGCCGGTTCTCGAAAACGTCCCCGGATGGATGGCGTTCCGCTATGCGCTGGCGCCGCTGGTTCCCTTCCGCGATGCGGGCGGCATGGCCTGGGACGACTCCGCTCCGCAAGTCATGAGCTCGTTCACCAACGTGGTATTCATCGTCCTGTTCGGGCTGTGGGCATCGAATCAGACCGTGCGGCCCGGGCTCTTCGTGCGCATCGCGATCGCCTGCTTCGTCCTGAACCTCTACTGGCTGGTGACTGCGTGGCGCGAGCATGGCCTCGATGACCTGCTGATCGGCTACTACGTGTGGCTGGCCGCCTTCGCGCTGCTGCTGGCCACGGCGTCGCTCACCGCTTACGCAGGCCGTCAAACATCGAAAACACCCACGGCCGACACGCCATCATGAGCGCGAGGCTGCGTTTCTCGCGGCTCGGCAGGTGACGGTCCAGCTCGGCAAGTTCGTTGAAATCCGCCGCGAGCCGCGCCAGCTTCCGTTGCAGCACCAGGCGTGAAGCCTCCGACATCTCCGCCGAGCGGAAGTTAAGCACCTCATCCTGGGCGGTGAAGCCCGAGCGCATGAACTCCTCGCGCACCTGCTGTTCGTAAGTGCGGCGAATGGGCCCGTCCTCGCGCCAGGAGATCGGCACATGCACGCGCAGGCGCGCACCCAGGCGAGCCTTCAATTCCACCAGGTGCAGGTTGTCGAGCTTCACCAGCCAGCGCCGCAGCTGCTTCTCGTCGGCGCCGAGCGTCTCCGCCACTTCGCGCGGGGTGTGGCCATTGGTCATGAGATAGAAGCAGGCTAACAACTGCGGTTCGGCTGCCAGCGCGGACTCCTGCACAGCGGTCAGCGTGCTGGACGTTTCCGTCGGCCCGGATGAGACCGGCCGGATCAGCTCCTCCAGCGAGATGCCGGTGGTTTCGCAGATGCGTTCCAGCCGCGGCAGCGACAGCGAGCCGCGCGACAGGATGCGTTTTACGGACGGCTCGCTGAGCGAGATGCGCTTCGCGAGCATGGCGTAGGTGATGCCGCGCGAACGCAGCGCGCGTTTCAGCGCGAGGATGATTCGTGTCGTGTCTCCCATGGCGGGCGATTCTGCCGGAATTGTCGCCATTTGGCGCCGGCACCGTGGGTATCGTGATCCGATACCCAATTTCCTGGTATTGATTCTACCGCCCTCATGGGTGAGCTTCGGTCCCCATGCATACGGTGGCAAAAGTTCGCAAAGTCCCGGGGCCGCTGTGGGTGAACGACACGCACTCGGTGCTCAATCACACCGCGGTCAGCCGGATCGTCGAGCCGCAGTGGGTCGGTGACGTCGCGGAGGCCGTGACCCGGGCCCGCCGGCACCGCGAACCACTGGCCATCAGCGGCGCCCGGCACGCGATGGGCGGCCAGCAGTTCCTCAGCGGTGGAACGCTGCTCGACATGCGGCGTCTCAACCACGTGCGCTGGTTCGATCGCGTCCAGGGGCTCATGGAAGTGGAAGCCGGCATCACCTGGCCGGATGTGATTCGCGGCTACCTGGCGCTGCAACGGGGCGCGAGCCGGCCGTTCGGTATACGCCAGAAGCAGACGGGCGCCGATCGCCTGACGCTCGGTGGCGCAGTGTCGGCGAACATTCATGGCCGTGGCCTTCGCTGCCAGCCGTTCATCGCCGATGTCGAAGGGCTCGAGGTGGTGACGCCGACAGGAGACGTCGTGCGTTGCAGCCGCTCGGAGAACGAAGAGCTGTTTCGTCACGTGGTGGGCGGCTACGGACTCTTCGGTGTGGCCACTGCCGTGACACTGCGGCTCGTGCCACGCGTCAAAGTACAGCGCTGCGTGGCCCGCCTGGAAATCGATTCACTCATCGACGCATTCGACGAACGCATCGCCGCCGGCCACCTGTATGGCGACTTCCAGTTTGCAACGGCACCGGACAGCCCGGACTTCCTGCGCACGGGAGTGTTGTCGAGCTACCGGCCGGTGGACGAGGATCGCGAGATACCGAAAAACCAGCGCCGCCTCTCGCAGGACGACTGGAACAAGCTGCTGACGCTCGCGCACAGCGACAAGCGCGCGGCCTTCGAGATGTTCTCGGAGTTCTATCTCGCCACGCACGGCCAGCTCTACTGGAGTGATACGCACCAGCTCAACCTGTATCTCGAGGATTACCACGGCGCGCTCGATCATCGCCTAGGCTCCGCCGTGCGCGGCAGCGAGATGATCACCGAGCTGTATGTGCCGCGCTCCGCGCTGAGCTCATTCATGAACGATGTGCGCCGCGACTTCCGCCTGAACGGCGTCGATTTCATCTACGGCACGATCCGGCTCATCGAAGCGGAGGAAGAAACCGCGCTGCCCTGGGCGCGCGAGAACTACGCCTGCGTGATCTTCAATCTGCACATCGATCACCGTCGCGAGGACGTGGCCCGGGCCGCCGATCACTTTCGCCGCCTCATCGACCTGTCCTTGCGGCATGGCGGAAGCTACTTCCTCACTTATCACCGCTTCGCGAATGCCGCGCAGGTCGAAGCCGCGCATCCGGCGATCCGGCAATTCCTCGCCGCGAAGCGCCGGCTCGATCCCGACGGGATCTTCCAGAGCGACTGGTATCGGCACCTGTCGGCGCTGTTCGAATGAATCGCGCCGCGACACTGCTGTGGTGTTGCGTGGCGCTGTTCGCATTTCGGGTCATCGGCCAGCTCGAAGCCTTGTTAGTCGCGCCGGCCTGGCTCCCCGACATGGATGCGTGGTACTCGGGATTGATGCCCTATCACCTGCTGTTGCCGGCGCAGATCGTGATTCTCATGCTGATGGCGGTAGTGGCGTCCAGCCGGCGCGTGCGCAGCGGGGGTTTCGCGCGGGCGAATCCGCGCGTTGCGGGCGCGTTGCGCATACTGGCGGGAATCTATTTCGTCGTGATGGCCGTGCGACTCGCGGTGAACTTCAACTCCAACGGAGCGGACTACTGGCGAGAAGGCGCGATCCCCGTGGCATTTCACTGGGTACTCGCATTGTTCATCCTGGTGAGCGCGCGGGGATCAGCCCTGGTGGGCAGCGTGCGGATTCCAGCCCACCAGCGCCATCAACACGATGAAGCCGACGACGTACCCCACGGCGACATACCAGCCCTGCCGAAGCCACTGGCCTACGGACTTGGCTTCCGGAACGAGGTTGGACACGGCGACGCCCGCTGACGAACCGAACCAGATCATGGATCCGCCGAAGCCCACGGCGTACGCGAGCGCGGCCCAGTCGTAGCCACCCTGATCCAGCGCGAGCTTGGTCAGTGGAATGTTGTCGAACACCGAAGAGACTATCCCTAACCCGAACGTGGAGACGGCGGTCGGCGGCGGTAGTTCGTCCACCGGCATCATCGACGCCATCAACACCAGCGAGAGCAGGAACACGCTGCCCGTCACAGCCGAGGGCACAACCTTCCAGTCCGGCCGCCGCCACGGCGTCATCAACAGGATCACGCCGATGACCGTGGCGCCGATGTAGGGAAAGGCGCCCGCCTGCTCGGGCGGCAGCGTGTTCGCGTGGATGTTGGCCGCGATGGCGCTCACGAGGATGAGCACGACGATGATGAGACGCGCCCAGTCGATGTGAATCTGCGGGTCCGGATTCTTTTCGATGGGCGAGTGACGCTGCTGGGCGCGCGCCGCCGGAATCGCGAACACGAAGAACGCCGCAGCCGACGCCACGTACGCGGGCAGCACCTCGAACGGCGAAACACCTTCGAGCCACATCATGGTGGTGGTCGTGTCGCCGACCACGCTGCCGGCACCGCCGGCGTTGGACGCGGCAACAATGGCCGCGACGAACCCGATGTGCAGCTTGTGGCGATAGACCGTGCCGGCCACGGTGGCGCCGATGAGCGCCGCCGCGATGTTGTCGAGGAATGCCGAGAGCACGAACACCAGCGCCAGCAGCGTGACGCCGCCCTTCCAGTCGTCGGGCAGGATCCGCGGCATCAGGTGCGGCACGTAACTCTCTTCGAAATGCCGCGACAGCACCGCGAAACCCACCAGCAGCGCAAACAGATTGGCGAGGATCACCCACTCTTCGACGAGGTGAAACCACAGTCCGAGAAAGCCCGGCTGTCCGAAGAAATCGCCGAAGATGAGCTTGTAGACGATGACCGCGGCGAGACCCGAGAGCGCGACCGGCAGCGTGTGGCGATGGAACACGGCCACGCCCAGCAACGTCACACCGAAGATGACGAACTCGATGGGGAGGCTCACTGAGCTCGGGGGGCGTGTGCCGCGATGACGCCGCTGTTGACGGCATCGGCCATGGCCGCGATGTCGGGGGAGAGATAGCGGTCGATGTCATAGTGCGGAACGCGCGCGCGGATCTCGCGCATCACGCGCTGCAGCTTCTCCGATGTGAGATGCGGCGCGCGCAGGTCCACGCCTTGCGCCGCGGCCAGCAGTTCGATGGCCAGGATGATGGCCGTGTTCTCGACGAGATCACCCAGCTTGCGCGCCGCGAAAGTCGCCATCGACACGTGGTCTTCCTGGTTGGCGGAAGTCGGCAGTGAATCGACGCTGGCCGGATGCGCCAGCAGCTTGTTCTCGGAGGCCAGTGCCGCGGCGGTGACATGCGCGATCATGAACCCGGAGTTCACACCGCCGTCTTTCACGAGGAATGGCGGCAGGCCCGAAAGCGTGGCGTCGATGAGCAGCGCGATGCGGCGCTCGGACAACGCGCCGATTTCCGCCACGGCCAGCGCGAGGTTGTCGGCCGCCAATGCCACCGGCTCGGCGTGGAAGTTGCCGCCTGACAGCACTTCTGCCGTCTCCGTGCCGTCGTTCGCAAAGACCAGGGGATTGTCGGTGACAGCGTTGGCCTCGCGCAGCAGCACCACGCGTGCCGCTTCGATCTGATCGCTGCACGCGCCCATTACCTGCGGCTGACAGCGGAGGCTGTAGGGATCCTGCACCTTGCCGCAGTCCCGGTGGCTGGAATTGATGGGGCTGCCGGCTAACAACTCGCGATAGGCGGCGGCGGCCGCGATTTGCCCGGGATGCCCGCGCAGCTCGTGAATGCGGGCGTCGAACGGGCTCGCCGAGCCTTCCGCAGCGTCCACCGACAACGCGCCGGCCACCAGCGCGGTGGCGTAGAGATTGTCGATGGCAAACAGGTTGACCAGCGCC
>Ga0190274_10002566_pt1 | contig 10730 bp, 12 predicted proteins | sample Popmic531T_FD_133002 | JGI IMG/M metagenome (GOLD analysis project Ga0190274, IMG submission 133002) | Populus adjacent soil microbial communities from riparian zone of Yellowstone River, Montana, USA - 531 T | ecosystem: Environmental > Terrestrial > Soil > Riparian zone | place: USA: Montana...
CTTCTGCGCTAGCCAAGTCGATCTCTCCAGAGAACGCGATCACCGGGTTCCCAGTCTCCACGCCGACGTGCATCTCGACCCTCCTTTTCGCGTCTACCGACGTGTGCCGGAGGGTTGTATAGGGCATTCAGCGTGGTGGCGTCTGTCAGGTTTCTTGCATATCCGCAGGCGTTCGGCGGATTTCTTCCGGGCCGCGTGGGTAGAACGAACCCACGCGTTGAAAGGTTCAACCATCCGCCGTGAGGTGATCCTGCCAGCCACACCTGAAGCCGCCCTTCTCGCACGGGCGGCGCTGAATGACGCCCTCCCCACGCGAGCGCTGGGATCTCGACGCGACCACGCCCGGTTGGTGATGAGCGAGCTGGTGACGAACGCCGTGAAGCATGGAGCCGAGAACGGCCAGGACGTGCTTCGGGTAACCATCGAGGTCTTCGGGGAAAGCCTGCGCGTTGAGATCGAGCAGCCGGGGCGGACGCCTGACCTCTCTCCAGTCGAGCCGCGACTGGACGGTCAGGATTTCGGCGGACTCGGTCTCTACATCGTCGATGAGCTGGCGGACGATTGGGGCGCCGAACCCGGCCCTCCAGGCCACGTTTGGTTCGAGTTCCTCACCTTGTGACGCGCCTTTGCCTCGCCTTTTCGGTGCCGGGAGTAACCCGAGGGGCGCGTCAGGCGATGACTAGCTGGACCATCTGGAAGACGAAGCTATGCACTCAGTGCTGAGCTCGCACCGACCCACCGAGGGAGGCTAGAGTCGCGCGATGGCATCGAGCACCTGCGGCTGGATCGTGGATGAAGAGACGAATGAGTGTTGCGATGCCGAGGGCGCGACTGAGGTCAGGTTCGGCCCGTACGCGGCTGAGAGTCGGTGGCTCTGCGCGGACCATGAACGCGATGCCAAAGCCCTGGGCCTCGCCAGCTGACTAGTCGCTTGCGCTCATGCCACGCGCTGTGAGCGTGTGGAGCGGCCCTCGATCAGGTCTGGCAGTACGAACGACGCGGAGTCGAAGATCTCCTGGGATTCCTCAGCATCCCCAACCACCTCACCGATCCGCAGGCGCAGTTCCTGGGGCCTGTCCCGCCTTGCGAGCCCCAAACCCCGAACACCTTGAATGCTTGCGCATAACGCCGGCAGCACCTCCTGCGATATCTCAAGTGGGCCTATCCCCAGGTCCACTACTTCGGTGAGAGGCCCCCGGTCAGCCGGCGGCTGGGGGTCTCTCTCTTGGCTCCCGATTCGTGAGCGATGAAGAAGGTCCGGCGGAGAGATGCGATCCGATCGGCGGTGCCCGGAGTGTGGTCAGCCTGTGGCGCGCAGGCGCTATCGGGCTGCCCTCATGGCGCACGAGATGCTCGGCGTGCGCGATCGCCTCGCGGTCATGGAGCTCGAAGTGGAGGACTTCTGCGCCAGCGGCGTAGAACTCGCCCGGTCGGTTCATGCGGCGAGCCACGTCGGACGACCCAGCGTGCTGTTGATACGGCGGTCGAAGCGTTGGCTCCGAGAGGGGCGGAGGATGGGCGGCTCAGTCGAGGGCCAGCGAAGGTCGCCGCCTGTTCGGGGCGAGGACGGATCCGCTGCCGGTTAGAAGGGTCAGTGCCTCTCGGTTCGCTTTGCCACCTCGTCCTCCTTACGTGTGGTGGGCAGCCGGACCGGAGTTTCAACAGGCCTTCCCAACCGATATCTGCCTCCGGCCCGGCGTGCCCTTCGCGGTCAGGGGGAAACCGTACCGCCCTCGGGAGATTCCACGGAGGCGACGCGGATAAACCAGATCTCCTCTGCCATGTTTGGTCCTGTCTCCTGGTGGCAAAGTCGCTTCCGCGACCAAACGGAGGCTTCATGTGACCGCCCCCCAACCAAGTCCTCGAGGCCATCCCAAGCCTCTGAGTCCGCGAGAGCAGATGGTCCTCGCCCAGCTAGCCGAGGGCCGAACCAACGCGGAGATCGCCGCCTCGCTGCATCTCGCTCATTCGACCGTGAAGCGGTACGTCTCCTCGATCATGTGGAAGCTCGAAGCCCACACTCGTCGAGAGGCGGTCCGGCAGGCGAGCAAGGGGGACGGTTCCTCCCACCTGACCGAAGAGCCCATGTCCATTTGAAGACAGCGAGTCGAGCATTCACCACTAGCGCTGCGGCGGTCCGCCCCGCCGCCCCAGATCCCCGGAAGCGATGCTTGAGGGGATCTGGGGCTACTGCCTGGGCAGCATCAGTTGAAGCAGAGGTCCCGCAGGTCGTCCACGTTGTCCGGCGTCACCTCGGTCGGAGGCACGATGATCTCCGACGGAACCTCCGGCTCCAAGAGGTCGGACATCCCACGGCCCTGCGCGATCAGCCTGGCCATGTTGACGGCTGAACCCGCCATCGTCGGGCTGTACAGGTAGGTCGCCGCGTAAAGGCCACCCGCCTCGATGCTGTCGAAGGCGGCACACGAGCCACCGACACCGGTGAGGATCATCTCGTCCTGCCGGTCGGCGTTCTCGATCGCAGCGACGACGCCTTCTGCCATGTCATCGTCGTGCGTGTACACGGCATCGATGTCGTCGTTCGCCTGCAGGATCGCCTCCATGACCTCGAGGCCAGTGTCCGGACTGAAGTCTCCGGGCTGTTGCGCAACGATCTTGATGCCGTCGCCGCACAGTTCTTCGATCGTGTCGGCGAAGCCGGCAGAGCGATCCTCGGTGACCGAGATGCCGGCGATGCCCTGGATCTCGACGACGTTGCCGTTGCAGTCGAGCTTGCCGGCGAGGAACTCAGCGGCTTTGACACCGATCCCGTAGTTGTCCCCCAGGATGGTTGCCCGGGCCGCCTCCGGCGTCGCGAAGAGGCGATCGACGTTGATCACGGGGATGCCCGCTTCCATCGCCTTCTCCGCTACAGGTGTCAGCGCCTCGCCGTCATACGGGAGGACCACGATGGCGTCAGGCTTCTCGTTGATCAGGGTCTCGATCTGGGATGCCTGACTGTCGGCGTCGGCGGCCTCAACCAACCGGAAGTCGACGTCGTCCCACTGGTCGGCAGCCTCTTGCGCCTTCGCGGCGACCTGTCCGAGCCAGCCATGGTCGGTGGGAGGCACGCTGGCCACGATGGTTACCGTGTCGCCGAGCTCAGCATTTTCCCCGGAGGGCGCCGCGGAGGCCGCAGCAGATTCTTCGTCGCCCCCGTCGTCGTCGCTGGTGCAGGCTGACGCGACGACGACGAGAAGCGCCATCAACAGCGCAAGTCGTTTGATGCTTGACATGGCGTTCCTTTCTCTTCAACTCCATGGTCCGGGCGTGGATCTCTGGGTGGACCTGGTTGAACCAACACCGATCGCACGTCGTCTGCTTGGGGTGGCATCGATCGTCAGTCGCGTCCGGGTCGCTGGATGAGGACGGCGGCCAGGATGATCACCCCCTTCACGATCTGCTGCCACTCCGTGGCCAGGTTCAGTTGGGTGAGGAGGTTGAAGATGACGGCGAAGACCATCACGCCGAGGAACGTGCCCACGATCGTGGCCTTGCCACCGCTGAGACTCGTCCCACCGATCACCGTGGCACCGATCGCATCAAGCTCGAGCAGTTGACCGGAGACGGGTGAGGCGCTGGCCAGGCGACCGCACAGCAACACCGCCGCCACACCGGCGAGCAGGCCGGTCATGCAGTACACACTGAAGATGATGCGGCGGACCGGCACGCCGGCGATGCGAGCGGCCTCGCGGTTGCCGCCGACGGCGACGACGTGGCGGCCGTAGCGGGTCCGGTTGAGCAATATCCACCCGCCGATCGTGATGGCGAGGAACACGACGACCGAAACCGGCACGGTGAGGATCTTTCCGGTTCCGAACCATCGCACGCCATCGGAGCCGAGCAGGCTGATGGGGCTCTTGCCACTCATCTGCAGTGCGAGACCCCTCGCGATGGCGAACATCGCCAGGGTGGCGATGAAGGGGATGACCCGCCCGTAGGCGATCGACGTCGCGTTGACCAGCCCGAGGAGAAGTCCGAAGCCGATCGCTCCGAGGATGAAGGCCAGCGATCCGTTGTCGACCAAGAGGCCCCCGGCGACACCGGCGGCAGCGACCACCGAGCCAACCGATAGGTCGATGCCCGCAGTGGCGATCACGAACGTCATCCCGATCGCCAGGACACCGACCACGCTGGCCTGGGTGACGACCGCCCGCAGGTTGTCGGCCGTTGGGAACGTGTCGGGCTTGAGCGCGGCACCGACGGCGACGAGCACGAGGATCACCCCGGCGAGGGTGTACTCCTGCAGCTGCACGCCCGAAGGGATCGCCAAGGGGCCCAGGTGCCGGGCATGGCTCGGTGGGACTGACGTCGACATCAGGTCTCCTCTCCATCGGTCGGTCCGCGACCACCGGTCGGTGGTGTCGACGTCGCGACCATCTCCTGCGTGCTGGGCATCGCGTGACGCAAGACGTCGAGTTCCGTGGCCTGGGAGCCTTCGAGGTCGGCCACCAGTTCGCCTTCGCGCATCACGAGGATCCGTGTGCACAGCCCGCACAGCTCCTCGATCTCCGACGACACGACCACGACACCGAACCCTTGAGCAGCCAGCTCCGTGATGATCCGGTAGAGCTCGGCCTTGGCCGAAACGTCGACGCCACGCGTCGGTTCATCCAGCAGGAGGATCCGGCTTCGACGCAGCAGCCATCGGGCGAGCACCACCTTCTGCTGGTTGCCGCCGGAGAGTTCCTGCGCCGGTCGTTCGCTGTCGTCTGGTTTCGTCTGCAGGGCTCGGAGCTGCTCTTCAGCGGCGGCGCGCTCGGCCCGTACTCGCAGGACGATCCGCTGGAACCGCCCGATGTCAGCCAGCGTGACGTTCTTGGTCAGGCTCCAGCCGAGCAGGAGCGCCTGGGACTTCCGGTCCTCGGGTGCAAGTCCAAGCCCGGCGGCGATGGCGCGGTCCGGTCGGTTCGGTGGGAGACGGTTGCCGTCGACCAGTACTTCGCCGGCATCCCGGTCGTCCACCCCGTAGACGGCGCGCAGGAGCTCACTCCGCCCCGCTCCGACCAGGCCTGCGATGCCGAGCACCTCACCGGCGCGGAGTTCGAACGACACGTTCTTCACATCAGGGAGGCGGGTGATCCCTTTCACTTCCAGCAACAGCTCGCCGCCGCCCACGGCTCGGTCGGGAACGAGATCCGAGAGCTCCTGGCCCACCATGAGCCGCACCAGTTCATCGGCAGGCGTGCTGGCCGGGAGCCCGGACGCGACGGTCGCTCCTTCGGTCAGCACGGTTACCCGATCGCCGATGCGGCGTATCTCATCGAGGCGATGCGAGATGTACACGACACCGACGCCATCGGCGGCGAGCCGGCGCATGACGTCGAACATCGTCTCGATCTCGGTGTCGTCGAGGATCGCCGACGGCTCGTCCATGATCAGGAGACGAACGTGTTGTGACAGCGCTCGTGCGATCGACACGATCTGCTGACCGGCAGGTCGCAGGTCCCGGACCAGGATGTCCGGCGAGATGCCCTCGTGGTTCACCCGGCGGAGTAGCTCCGTGGTAGCCCGGCGCATCCGGGCTCGGTCGAGCAGGCCCCACCGGCGAAGCTCGTGGCCGAGGAAGATGTTCTGGGAGACGGAGAGATCCTCGACGAGATCTCGCTCCTGGTAGATCGTCGCGACACCCTGCGCCAGAGCAGCCGACGGATCAGCCGACACCAACTCGCCGTCGATGCGGATCTCCCCCGAAGTAGGCTGGATGACACCGGCGATGCATTTGATCAAGGTCGACTTGCCGGCACCGTTCGGCCCGACGATGCAGTGCACCTCGCCGGGCAGCACGTCGAAGTCGACCCCACCCAGCGCGCGGACGCCGGGATAGTCCTTCACCAACCCGCTGACCTGGAGGATCGGTGTGTCGTCCATCAGGCCACGATCAGTGGACGCAAGGTTTGGTGAGCGATCTTCAACCCGATCTCGACCTTCTCTTCGGAGCCGCCCCAAACGGGATCCTCATGCTCGACCGACAGGACGCCCTCGAAGCCGCCCTCGTACAAGGCATCGATGAGCCGGGGCCAGTCAACCTGGCCCCGTCCGGGCACCCGATAGCGCCACCACCCCACATCCCAAGGGTTGCCTCGATCGACAGCCTTGCCTGGCCAGCCGAAGCGATCGCGGGCCCGCAGATCGAGCTCGATGTCCTTCGCCTGCGCGTGCGGGATCCGATCGATGTAGGGCTTCACCGCTTCCACGGGATCGATCCCCATCCACATCAGGTGTGACGGGTCGTAGTTGAGATACAGACCGATGGAGAACATCCATTCCCAGAGTTCAGGCGAATAGGCGAGGTTCCCCGGATAGCCGTCGGGATGCCAACCCTCCATCACGCAGTTCTCGATGATGATCTTCACACCCACGTCGCCCGCGTGCTCGACCAGCGGCGCGAAGACCTTCTCGGCCTCGCGCAGGTTCTCAGACACCGTGCGGCCCGGGTCACGCCCGACGAACGTCCCAACTGACGGACAACCGACCGCTGCGGCCGCGTCGATGCATCGGAGCACGTGTTCGTTGATCGCATCCCGCTCGGTCGGATCGGGATGCAGGTTGTTGTCGTAGTACGCCAGCGAAGACAGGAGCAGGCCATGACGGTCGAACAGTTCGCGTAGCTCGGCCGCCTCACGGTCGCCGAAGTTGTCGACAGCCACGTGCGTGGCAGTGAAGGGCCGATCGCCCAGGTCCGGCCACGCCGCCACTTCGAGCGCCTCGAACCCTTCGCTGGCTGCCCATCGGCAGATGTCGGCGAGAGTGCGGTCCGGTAGACATGCGGTGAGGAACCCGAGGTTCACGCTCTGACCTCCTTCGATTCCGGTGCTGACGACGGCTCGACGTCCTCCCACTGGTGGGAGGAAGCCGAGCGCAGTACGGCCTCGGTGATGAGCGCCGCCCTCACGCCGTCTGCGAAGGTCGGGAGTCCGTCGATCTTGTCGACGGAGCCGGCTTCGATGGCGCGATAGCTGTCGGCCACGAATGCGTCGAAGCAGTCCTGGTAGCCCTGCGGGTGACCGGGTGGAACCTTCGCATAGGGGGCGGCTGCCGGATCCAGGTACGCCGGATCCCGTTGCACGAGCTCCGAGGCCCGTCGTCGCCCGACCCAGAGGGTCTCTGGCTGCTCTTGGTTGAAAGCCATGGTCGCCTCGGCGCCGGTGATCTCGAGGAACAGTCGGTTCTTGCGCCCGGAGGAGATCTGGCTGATGACGACGGATCCCGTCACTCCGGCGACCGTTCGGAACATCACGATGGCGACGTCCTCCGTCGTGACCGGGCGGAGCGTTCCGCTGCTCCCGACGCCGGAGCCGAAGGCGTGGACGTGGCCACTGCCGGCGCGGCGTTCCGGGAGAGCCGTCACGAGCTCCGCGCACACGGCGGCGAGCCGGTCACCGGTCACGAATTCGACCAGATCGCACCAGTGCGAGCCGATGTCGGCGAAGGCACGGGAGGGTCCAGCGAAGGCCGGGTCGACACGCCAATTGTCGTCCTCTTCCGTCGACAACCAGTCCTGCAGGTAGGTGCCGTGGATCAGCCGCAGCGGGCCGAACCCTGCTGCCAGCCGCGCGCGGAACTCGCGAACCAGCGGGTAGAAGCGGTACACGAAGGGCACCGTGGCCACGACGCCCGCGCGTGCGGCCGCGGACTGCAGGTGTGTTGCCGAAGCAAGGTCGAGGGCGAGCGGCTTTTCGCAGATCACATGCTTGCCCGCACCCAGGGCTAGCTCGGCCAGGGGGGCATGGAGTTGGTTCGGCGTGCAGATGTGCACCACGTCGATGTCGGACGAGGCCACCAACGACTCCCCATCGGCGAATGCTCGTTCGGCACCGAGAAACGCGACAGCTTCCTTCGTGCTGCTCGGCGTCGAGGCGGCGACGCCGACGATGCTCGCACCCGCTCGCCTGGCCGCCTGCGCGTGGACGGCACCGATGAAGCCGGCGCCAACAACGCCGATCCTGAGCGGCGACCGGCCGTTCAGGCCGGGAAGCCATCCTCCCACGCGCCGATACTCACCCCGACTTATGTCGGCTGTCAAGCAGAACTTGAGTACGTGTCATGCGAAACTCATCCGCTTCGACACCTTTGACAGACGGAAGTTGCCGCGGTTTCATGTCGAAGTGACCATCAACTCCGCGCCAGAGCCCAGGTCGCCGAGGCCGGGTGCCGATCCATCCACCTCGAGCGGTTCGGCGGGCGCGATCCTGGATCTGGTCCGGACGGGAAGGGCAAGCACGCGGGGTGAACTCGCGGCGATAACTGGACTGGCCCGCTCCACCATCGCGCAGCGAGTGGATGCCCTGATCTCGCACCGCCTCCTGGTTCCAGGTGGCGATAGTGCCTCAACCGGTGGGCGGCGCCCGACCAGGCTCGCGTTCAACGGCGATGCGGGTGTCGTGCTCGCCGGCGATCTCGGAGCGACACATTCTCGGGTCGCGGTCGCTGATCTCGCCGGCCACGTGCTGGTCCAAGACGTCCATGACATCGCAGTGGCGGAAGGACCCGAGCGCGTCCTGTCTTGGCTCGAGGAGACGTTCGAACGCCTGCTCCTCGAGATCGGAGGCACGGGTGATGACGTACGTGGCATCGGGGTCGGTCTGCCCGGCCCTGTCGAATTCGCCACCGGCAGACCTGTGAGCCCACCGATCATGCCGGGCTGGAACCTCTATCCGGTCGGGCAGCGGCTCGGTGAACGATTCTCCGCGCCGGCTCTGGTCGACAACGACGTGAACATCATGAGCCTCGGCGAGTACTGGTCGAACTGGCGGGCGGAGGAATTCCTGCTGTTCGTGAAGGTCGGGACCGGGATCGGCTCAGGCATCGTCACCCACGGACACGTGCACCGGGGGGCGGACGGCGCGGCGGGCGACATCGGCCACATCCACGTACCCGACCACGACGACGTGGTCTGTCGTTGCGGGAACCTCGGGTGCCTCGAAGCCATCGCCGGTGGTGCCGCACTGGCCGCCGGCCTCCGCGAACTAGGACTGGATGCACCGACCGGGCGAGACGTCGTCGCGCAGGTGTTGCATGGCCAGCACGATGCCGTTCGACTGATCCGCCAGGCGGGGCACGCCATCGGTGGCGTGCTGGCGACCTGTGTCAACATGCTCAACCCCGCCGTCGTCGTCATCGGTGGCGACATGGCCGCAGCAGGCGAGCCCCTGCTGGCCGGGATCCGGGAGGCCGTCTACCGACGTTCCCTGCCGCTGGCGACCGGCAGCCTTCGCATCGTGCCGAGCGAACTCGGTGATGAAGCGGGCATCATCGGGGCGGCTGTCATGGTGATCGAAACGATCCTCGCCCCCGCCGCCGTGGACGCTTTGGTGAGCGCTATCTGAGAGCTTCGTTCGAACTCGTCGAGGGAATTGACTAGGCTTCCATGAGTCGATCAGGAGGTGCCGATGACCACGTACCTGATGCGGTTCACCTACACGCCCGAAACGTGGACGAAGTTGGTCCAGAACCCTGAGGATCGCAGAGATGCAGCGCGCGCTTACGCCGAAAAGGTGGGCGGCTCCCTTGTCGGGTTTTGGTATGGCTTCGGGAAGTACGACGGGTACGCGATCTTCGAGGTGCCCGACAACGCGTCCATGGCTGGCCTCGCGGTTGCCATCGCCGCGGGCGGCGCTCTCGCCGCCGTTGAGACCACGGTGCTGCTCAGTGTGGAAGAGACACTTGAGGGGCTCGCCAAAGGGAAGGGCATCGGCTACCGAAAGCCGGGAGAATAGACGCCTCGATAGGTCTCTGTTTCGACGCGACCCGGGGAGTACGCTACGCACGTGATCGAACGCGAGACCTCCCCGAGCACACGGGGGGCACAGACTCGTCAACGGGTGCTCGAGGCGGCCTTCGAAGTCGTGAGCGAACGACCCCTCGCTGATGTGCAGCTGCAGCACATCGCCGACCGGGCTGGTCTCAGTTCGGGCCACGTGCTTTACCACTTCGGCTCGAAGGACGGGATCCTGATCGAGACCCTGGCATGGAGCGAATCGAAGATCGCCGAGGATCGAGCCCGCGAACTCGCCGACCTGCACGAGCCGGCTGCACGTCTTGTCCGATGGATCGTCCTCTTCCTCCCAAGGAGCGCTGACGACCCGACCTGGAAGCTCTGGCTGGAGCTTTGGCTGCGCTCAGGGAGCGACGAGCCCTCCACGGCGCCAAAGGCCGTTGCCGAGTCATGGGTTGCCGACGTGCGCGAGATCCTTGAGGACGGACTCGATCGCCAGGTGTTTCGGCTGGACGATGACTTCGACCACTTCTGGACTTGGGCGCACGCGCTCTTGGTTGGCTTGTCGATCGGGGTCTTGATCCGCATCCAGACGTTGGAGGAAGCAACCGCCACCGCGCTGGAGATCATCGGCAGGGAACTGCACATCACCCTGTCGTGAGTAGACCTGACACGGACCGACCCCCCGATTCGGAGGGCCGGTCTCGATGCAGGAGGTGGAAGAGACCCTAGAAGGATGGATCCTCCCAGACGGTCTCTCCGCCCACCAACGTCAGGAGCACGTCCGTGTTGGAGATGTCGTCAAGCGGAATCTTCGTGATGTTCTGGTTGAGCACCACGAGGTCCGCGAGCTTCCCGACCTCAAGCGAACCGGTCACCTTTTCCTGGTGCATCTGGTATGCGCCGTTGATGGTGACCGCTCGGATGCCTTGCCTCAGCGACAAGCCTGGGAGCGCGTTCAGCTTCCCGTCGAACTGCGGGAAATCTGGTCCCCAGTCTGCCTCGCGAAGGA
>Ga0190274_10002567_pt1 | contig 10728 bp, 8 predicted proteins | sample Popmic531T_FD_133002 | JGI IMG/M metagenome (GOLD analysis project Ga0190274, IMG submission 133002) | Populus adjacent soil microbial communities from riparian zone of Yellowstone River, Montana, USA - 531 T | ecosystem: Environmental > Terrestrial > Soil > Riparian zone | place: USA: Montana...
ATGAATTTGGTGTGTCGAATAAAATAATTGACAGCGCGGTTAAGGAATTACCTGTTCCGAATGATTACATGTGTTTTGTAGCCATGGTGGAAACTTTGAATAACCGGTTGCGTGATAAAATTCTGAATCTCGATAATATCGGGCTGATGATTGTGGATGAGGCACACTATAATTCGTTTGGAAAACTACTTAAGTTTTACGAAAAGGGAGTTGTGTTAGGAGTAACCGCTACACCGTTGAGTTCGAATATTACTATCAGGATGCGCGATAATTATGATGAGCTGATTGTGGGTGAATCCATTTCTTCACTTATTGATATGGGATTTCTGGCGAAAGCCACAACCTATCATTATCATGTGGGACTGACTTCGTTAAAAGTGGGAAGGTCGGGTGATTATACTGTCAGTTCTTCAGAGCACATCTATAACAACCATGCCATGCAGGATAAACTGCTGAGCGCTTACCGCGAAAAAAGCCTGGGTAAGAAGACATTGATATTTAACAATGGAATTGCCACCTCTCAATACGTGTATGCGACTTTTCAGGAGGCGGGTTATGACATCAAACATCTTGATCATACTCACAGTGCAAAAGAGCGGAAAGAAATACTTCAATGGTTCAAGGAAAAACCAGATGCGATACTAACGTCGGTGAGTATACTTACCACGGGATTTGATGAACCTACAGTGGAAAGTATCATCCTGAACCGTGCTACCAAATCTCTCACGCTTTATTTTCAGATGATAGGAAGGGGCTCACGTGTGTTGCCAAATAAAAAGGATTTCATTGTAACTGATCTTGGAAACAACCTGAACCGTTTCGGATTGTGGGATGAGCCGGTAGACTGGACATTGATATTCAAATCACCTGAGTTATACTATGCAGGTATTATCAGCGACGAAGCCATCGAGCAGAGTTATAAATATGAAATGCCTCCCGAGTTGTGTGAAAAGTTCAGTAAATCAAAAGAAATTTACTTTGATGTTCCGGCAGCTCACAAACTTGCAATCAGTAAAGGATTGCGTCCGAAAGAAGTGATTGAAAGTTCGATCAAGCAACATCTTAACATGTGCCTTGAAAACAGCAACGGACTGGAAGATGCACTTTTTCTTGCTGGACTTTTAAAGGAAGAAATCGAATTTCGTGTAAGGGTATATGCGCGTTGTTTAAGCAAAACTTCCGAGAGCTATGTGAAATGGCTTCAGGATGATTACAAGCGTCATTTGAAAGCGGCGTTGATCCGGACGAACAGCCATTTGTCGCATCAGCAGGATGGTAACATTTGATTAACACTTTAGAGAAAACTCTTATTTCAAAGCACGCAACATTTCATCCACTTGCGCTTTTCTTTCATTGTTTACCCCCGACATAATTACTTGTTCACTCCAGCCCACAAGTCGGCCAAGCAAAATATATCCCGGAAGGGAATGTCCGAAATTTCTCCACCCAGCCATATCAATAATTGATTTTAATGCTGTAGATTTTAATTCACGCATTATTTCAGGTTTACGGGTTTGAGTGAGTGAAAGCAACACCAGGCTGCTTTTGTTCCGGTCGGTCCACGAAATGGAATTCATTAATTTGATAAAAGGTTTTGTATCAATGCTGATATTAAGTTCAGGCCAGGTTAATGCAAATTCAGCAATAATATTGACTGCCCTGATTGCATTATTTCTGACTCCGTCTTCAGAATCGTCAATTGCTTTGATCAAATCCGGAACTATTTCATTTTTGTTGTCATGGTAGGCAATCACATAAGCTGCCACTTCACGTTGTTCTGGATATTTTGAATTGCGCAAAACATTTCGCAATAACTCCAGGTTAGCATTTGCATAGGTGATAAATTGTTCCTGTATACTATGCCCCGGTTCATAAACAATCATCGAATGACCATTTGAATTGTCTTCTTCAGTTTTATTCAACTCAATTGCTTCAATCAATAAATCCATCAGTTTAACATATTTTGAAGTTAATTCTGTTGGCAGCTTAATATCTTTAGTTTTATTTAAGGGTTTAGCAGGAGCAGCGGCAGAATCAAGTCCAACATAAACCATCCACTTATTTCCGGGTTGGGTACAACAAACAAATGAAACCTCTGATTGACGAATTTTAGGGATTTTCAAAAGACAACTTTCAATCTTAATTACCGAGCTTGTATAAAGTGCATCGTCATCAATAAAACTTACTGAATCATTTTCCCTGAAGGGCAGGCAAGCTTGGGCATTCTTTACGGAATAACCACTGCCGTAATAATCAATAATTTCAACTTGATTTGATTGGCTGTACACTGGAGCAAATTGAAAAACGAATAGAATAGAAACCAGGCTTAGCAGTTTGGCTTTCATAAGTCTTCAGATAAGTATTTGATGCAATTTAAAATTTTAAGGTGAAGCACCGTAAAAATACAAAAACTCCATGTTTTGCAAGGGCTATTAAATTCTTCCGAATTTTTGTCTTAATGCCTTCTCTGTTTTGAGGATTGCAATCAGGGTAAAGACAAGAGATGTTCCAAGACCAACTGCCAATCCAGTAAACTCATTGCTTTCAAATTTAAGAAACCATCCCGGAATGGAAAGTAGTAAAAGCAATCCTCCCGATTTTATCAATTCACGTCCTGCATAAAGTTGTGCAAAGTCCCAGCGCTCCTGTGACAGCATGGAGTTGGTTGTTCGGTATCCATACCACCAGTTTATCTTCTTTGGCGGATATTTCATGATTACAAAACCGGCAATTATGAAAATAGGACCGGTGATGAATGGAATAAGAAATATGGGATGTAAATTGTCCATATGGAAAACGGATTTTTACTTAAAGATAAGCACTTTGTAGTAAATATACGACATTTTTCAAAAACGAGCTTCAAAAAAAATGCCCCACCGGTAGGTGAGGCATTTCATAATTATGACTTAGAAATTACTTGATCACTGTGAAGCGCTTAGTATATTCTTTATTGTTGCTTGTAACTTTTATAGTGTAAATGCCATGTGCAAACCCTGAAACATCAAGTTTTAAAGAAGAATTTACATTATCAATTGTGTTAACCAACATTCCCATTGAATTGAAGATGGTAATCTTTGCGTTGGTGATAGAGTTATCAATGTTGATATTAAGTTCTGATGTAGCAGGTGAAGGATAAACACCAATCAGATTTGAGTTTCCATCTACTTCATTGATTCCCGTTGGAGTACCGAAGTTCATACGCAGCAAATAGGTAACATTGAAAAGGAAATCTTCCGGATTCGCCCAGCCATTAACTGCAGGAGGGGTTGGAATTGTGTTCCAGGAAACCCAAACAGTTCCAGGAGTAACAATTTCATCTGTAGTAGCCATAGTAACAGCTGAATCTGCTTCATGAACACCAACAAAATACTGACCTGGAGTAATTGCCAATGAAGGACCGTTTAGTGGCAAAGTGTACCACTCGCCTCCTGCAGCGATACTTCCCGGAGTAACAGTCATAGTAGTTGTAGTTGCTAAAATTGCAGCATCAGGATTTGTTCCAGCTGGTTGTGTGTGGATAGTAGCATAAACCGGTGAACCAGCAGGGTTCGGAACGAATGCATCAGTAAGGAAGAAAGAAACAGAAGTCACATCAGAAGCATTATTGACTGTGAAGCTCTGTCCGATAATTCCATCAGCAACACCTGCACCTATTCCAAGTGAATTTGTGAAAGTATCATTATCACGAGCAAAAACTGAATCAGTTACTGAAATAGCAGTAGATGTTTGCACATCATTTGCAGTGTTCAGGTCACCAGGATAATTAAGGGTAATTTTTGTGCTAAGTTCACCAGCAGCTGAAGCTGAGAAAGACCCTGTTGTGCTTATTGCAGCAGTAGCACCTGGAGTAAGGTTTGGAAGTGTTACTGTTTCAGAAAACACTACTGTAGAAGATGCGTCCACAACTTCGAATAATGCATTCCCACCAGTGGTTGCATTCCCTCCGTTATTTCTTACAACTGCACTCAGTGGAGTAGTAACCTGGCCAAAAGGAATCCTGGTGTATTCTGGATACATTCGAAAAGAAGCAACCGCTTGCATATCGAAAGAAGGCGGAGTATATACTTCCAGTTGATCGATTCCAATAAGGAAACTGTTACTACCCAATGGACCACCTTTAACAACTGCATACCTGATTGCAAAACGAGCGGTGGTTCCTGCTGTAGGAGCCATAAACTGATCCTGTAACCAGTTGCCTGTTGTGTTTACTTTGAAATTTCCAAGTTGAACCCAGCTTGTTGCTTCTGGAGTTGAATCACCAACAGCCGAATACATCACACGGATTGAATCAGGGAAAGTAGAAGCTAATACTGACCTTGAATAGAAAGAAAGAAAGTCTCCTGCAGCAACATCAAGCGCCGGTAAAACCAACCAGTTGTCAATATCATTTGAATCAGTTGCTACTTCATAACTTGCACTTACATATTCATTTGAACCATTGTTGTAATCAGGCCAGTTGGCAACGATACCTTGAAACCAGGTTGCCTCAATACCTTGTAGACCTGTTCCACGAAAGTATGGAATGTATCCTCTGGCTTTAAGACCATTGGTGTCGTTTGGCTGACTGAAATCATCAACGAAAGCAACAGCTGCTGATGGATTACTACCAAATTTCTGAACTGAGGCTGAAGGTGCAATTACACCCGGAGTTGAGCTCATGAAAGTTGAGGCAGTGTTTACTGTTTTTGCTGTACTTACAACGCTACGGCCGTTAACGGCAGGAGTTGCAGTCTGACCGAAAGCTTGCATCCCCAGGCATCCGGCCAATGTAATTAGTAAAGTAATCTTTTTCATTTATTGGTTTTATTAGTTAGAAATTTTGAGGTTGCAATTTAGGCATTAGATTTAAGTTGTAGTATAATATCCACCAAATAATACAAGGTTTATGGTGTTTATTATCAATGGATTATGAGTTATTAACAGGGGGTTTCCACTGTCTGACACAATTTTTATTCAAAATTCTTGTAGCCAGAGGTTAAAGGGTCATTTCTCAGAGGCATTTTAGTGGGCATTAAATGATGATTTCAGTGAGAAAGATTGCTCTGAAATATTCAATATAATTCTTGAATTTCAAGTGTTCTGTTCTGGAATGAAACCTGATCACCTTTACGTTTGCCGGATAAAAGTAAACCGATCGGTGAGGCAAGTGAAATTGCGTAATAAGTCTGATCATCCACCATGATTTTTCCCATAGCTACAGAGATAAAATAATTTTCATGATTGGTGATGACTAAACTTCCCGGTTCTATTTTTTCAGAAATTTTATGCAAATCAATTTTAGAAAGTTCCTGTTGCAGAATGTGTGCTTTATTGAGTTGAATTTCGTTGTTGTTTATTTCCATCTGTATCATCTCGCGACCGGTTTCAAATTTATCACCTGCACTGCTCTTTGTATCGTTGTTGCGGGATTCCATTGCAGAAGCGATAGTTTGCATCGCATCATCTATCCGGACTTTGAGCATATCGTCCATCTGCTTTAAAATACGGGATTTTATTTCAATGCTTTTTTTCATGAAGGAAGGCGTGGTGTGTTGCTGAATGTATTACAAAGATAATGCATTGACACGCCTTTTTTGCGGGATAAATAAAGTTGGGCTGATTCAATTTTTAGTGCACAACATGTCGGGTTGAACAGGTTGGGTCTAATTTAACACATAGTAAACATAAGGTACCTAAGGAAACATAGGTCTTGATGAACAGCGACACAGAAAGAAAATATGGAGACTTAGTTTTATTTCGCAACCATAAGTTTTTGGGTAGCATTGAATTCAGGAGTTCTCATGCTGACAAAATAAATTCCGGCAGCTATGCCATCAGGAGGTAATTTCACATGTATTTCCTGGAAAGCACCTTGTATGGTGGAGATGACTGTAATTGGAATTTTTTTGCCGCTCAAATCAGTCATGGAAATTTCAGCATGAATATAATTTCCAGGTACGGATATTGTAAACTCCGATATAACGGGGTTCGGATATATGTTAAAACTTTTTCCGTTTTGTAAATCGGGCAGGGAGGTGATTGAGTTATCCAGTTTCGCGATGAATACTTCGGAGGTACTGTTCACACTTGACAATGTGCTGGCACCGAAAGCTATTGACGAACTGGAAAAATTTCCTGTAAGGTAAAGATACCCGGAGGCATCGCTTATTATTGATTTGCAAACATCGTCATTGATTCCTCCAACTCCTTTAGCCCACTCGAAATTACCTGAACTGTTCAGTTTTGAAACGAACACATCACCCCATCCTGCAGCAACAAGCTGGAAAGCTGCAGTGCCGGGATCAAAATCCGCAATACCTACAAAACGGCCTGCGGTATACACATTTCCTGAACCATCTACTGCGATTGAAAATCCATCGTCATAACTTGAACCTCCAATAGATTTAGCCCAAACAAAACCTCCTGAGCTATTCAATTTTGAAATGTAAATGTCGGCACTTCCGACAGAAGTCAGATTGTAAATTCCTGCATCGGGATCAAAATCTGCAGTGGACTGGTAATGTCCAATACTGTACACATTTCCTGAAGCATCGGTAGTGAGTGCTGAGCCGAAATCATCGTCTGATCCACCCATTCGTTTTGCCCATTGAAAATCTCCGGTTGCATTTAACTTCAACACATATGCATCAAAAAATCCTGCGGATGTAAGCATTGCAGTTTGAGGTCCGGGATTAAAATCAACACTGCCTGTAAAATACCCTGTGGCATATACGTTATTGGAAGCGTCAATTGCAATTGAAAATCCATTATCAAAATCAGGACCGCCGATTGCTTTTGCCCACATAAAAGAACCGGTACTGCTTAATTTGGAAATGAATGAATCAGGACCACCGCTGGAAGTAAGATAATAAATTGCAGGTGTGGCTGGATCAAAATCAGCAGATCCGGAGAAAATTCCGGTTAAATAAATATCTCCGGAAGCATCGGTGACAATTGAATTTCCGAAATCATCATTATCAGGACCACCCAATGATTTCGCCCACACAAAATTTCCGGTGTTATCGAGTTTGCAAACAAAAACATCTGCATAGCCTGAAGCTGTCAGGTTTGCAGTTCCTGAACCGGGATCAAAATCGATAGTGCCATTGTAGTAACCTGTGAAAATAATATTTCCCGATGGGTCAGTTGTTACAGATCCACAAAACTCATTGTTTATACTACCTATTCTTTTTGCCCACATAAAGTTTCCGTTCCCATCAGTTTTAGTGACGAACAAATCATTGAGCCCTGCTGATGACAATGTGAAAACCCCCGGTCCGGGATCAAAATCCGCAGTACCTGAAAAAATTCCTGTCGTCAGTAAATTTCCCGATGCGTCGATTGAAATAGAATTACCGTAGTCATTATTTGTACCTCCTAAAGCTTTTGCCCAAAGCCAGGAAGGACTTTGAGAAAAAACAGGCTGGGAACAAATCAATAGCAGGTTGAAGAAAATACAACAACTCCGCATTTCGTTTGAGTAAATGTTCAGTTTCATTTCAGGGTGTTTTAAAGGTTAGACAAAAATTCAGGCACCGGTTCTTGTCGATCCAGGGCTTAGAAATACTTTAAAAACAGCTCCTGGAAAGCAATTACAACCCCGGAAAGGGAAAGCTGTAATTCATTTTAGCGGTTGATCCGGGAAAATTGCATTGCAGCAATCGAATCCTGTGGTTGCATTGAAAAGGGAAAGTAGGTAAAAGTTGTCCTGAAAAAAATGATTAATATCAGTTAGTTGAAATCTTTAGCCGGGATTTTTGTCCAGGACTTTCCTCATGCAAACACTGTTTTCCACATTTGCGTATTGGCCGTAATTGGGAATCTGATGATAGCCTGATTTAACATATAGAGCAATGGCTTCCGGTTGCTTTTTGCCTGTTTCCAGGATGCATTCAGTATAAGCATACGAGGCAGCCCATTGTTCGAGTTCCGTCAAAATTTTTGATGCAATTCCTTTTTTTCTCGATTCCGGCCTTACATACATGCGCTTTATCTCCACTATACCTGGACTGAACAATTTGAAAGCTCCACATCCGGCAGCTTCTTCATTTTCATAAAAAACAACTACATGTTTTATGTCATCCGACTTGTTGTACTGTGCATAAAAAGCATGATCCGCACCATCCCGGATCCGTAAATCTGCATCTAAAAAAGCAACCAGTTTTTTGTAGTCAGAATCCCCGGAATCTGTTCTTTTAAGTGAAAATATGATGTTTGAATTCATTTCTAAAACCTGACTCTTAAATAATCAAATTCAACTCATTTACTCAACCCAGAGGTCAGCAACTCATAAACTCAAAAACTCAGGAACTCAAGAACTCATTTTTTCTTCTTCCCTGTCAGCATCTTCAACATATTCACTTCCATTTCGGTGAGGTATCTCCACCTTCCTCTTGGAAGATCTTTTTTAGTAAGACCTGCGAAATAAACGCGATCGAGTTTGCGGACTTTATAATCCATTGCTTCAAAAATACGACGCACCACACGGTTGCGACCGGAATGTAATTCAACTCCGATCACATTTTTTTCGGTTGGTGATTCGTAATGTATTTCATCAACACTTGCAGGGCCGTCATCGAGTTGCACACCTTCTGCAGCGCGAACCATATCCTCTTGCGTTAGGTTGGTATCGAGTTCCACCTGGTATATTTTTTTCACGTTTCCACTAGGATGGGTAAGACGTTTTGTGAGTTCGCCATCATTAGTAAGCAAAAGCAAACCTGTGGTGTTGCGATCGAGTCTGCCTACAGGGAAAATACGTTCCTTGCCGGCATCGTGCACCAGGTTCATCACAGTTTTACGTTCTTCAGGATCGTCGGTGGTGGTGATATAATCTTTCGGTTTATTCAATAAAACATAAACCATGCTTTCTGTTTTCAATGTCTCATCATTGAATTTCACTTCATCGCCGGGATTTACTTTTGTGCCCAGTTCAGTTACCACTACACCATTCACAGAAATAACTCCTGCAGAGATTAAATCATCAGCCTCACGACGTGAACAGATGCCTGCATTGGCAATGTATTTATTTAAACGGACAGCACCCGGAGCTGAAACTTCTTCAGCACCATCAGCTAATTTTTTCTTGTATGATTCACGTCTCTTTGGAGCTTTATCACCGGTCTTTGTATCAAAACGTCCACGCATTTCTTTTGAATGATCACGCTCTGAATAACGTTCACGTTTTTTCTCAAAAGGTTTTTTCTTGAAAGCAGGCCGTGCATCATCACGTTTTGGACGTTCAGGGCGATCCGATGTAAATCCGGTGCCTTTGTCGTCACGGTCAGTACGAGCAGGACGATCTTCTCTTTCGGGACGAGCTGCGCGTGATTTGTAATCGGAATATGAAGAACTCTTTCCTGATCTTTCCGGTTTGTCAGAACGATCAGTTCTTGGTTTGTATTCTGATCTTGAATCATCCCTGGCTGGTCTTTCCGGACGATCTTTAGGATCGCGTTTGTCATCACCCAGATCAGGTCTTCCCCTATATCCTGAGCGTGCAGCATCACGACCAGCTCTGCCCGGACGGCCTGTTCTTTCCGGTTTTTCGGATCTTTCAGGTCTTTCTGTTCTCTCGGGACGGTCAGTCCTTGGTTTGTATTCGGATTTTGAATTATCGCGGGATGGTCTTTCCGGACGATCTGTCCTGGGTTTGTATGAGGACCTGGAATCGTCACGTCCTGATCTTTCAGGGCGATCCGATCTTTCCGGTCTTGGCTTATACTCTGAACGGGCATCGTCACGACTGCCTCTTTCAGGCCGTGTATCGTCGGAACTCTTTGGATAGGAGGCTCTTGAGCGTAAAGCCGGTTTACGTTTGTTGATTTCCTGATCAGGGAAATAGTCGCCCTTACGTTTCCGCAAAGGTGTGCCATCAGGCTTTACCCAACCACTTTTCTTTTTCGAATCACCCCGTTTGCCTGCCGGGTCTGTAGCCCTTCCTTTTCGTCCCCCTGAACCCTGTTCCCTAGCCATTGTATTGAATTTGAGGATGCAAAGGTACCAAAAATCAGCGTACGGAGGGGAGTACGAATTACGAATTCTTTGAGGGGATACACCGAATCTACTAAATACTAATACTTGGGTTCTAAACCGAAGGTCTGTCAATGGCAGAGGCACTAATTTTCGCATGCCACTTGGTTCGACAAAGGATTGGTAATTCGTTGATTCGAAGTGGTTCAATGATGAATTCGTAATTCGTACTCCCTGTTCAAGTATTCATAAAAGGATAAAACGCATCCTCCACATGTTCAATCGTCCATGTCTCACCATGAAATATTACAACCACCAAATCATATCGAACCTCCCAAGGAATTTTTTTGATTTCCATATAGCGATCCGCGGCGCCGTACATAAGTTTTAATTTCCTGTTTCCGATGAGGTCGTCGGTTTCGGCATGGTAATGAATGCTGCGCGTTTTTACTTCAATCACCACAAGGGTATTGTTGTGAAAAGCTACAATATCCAACTCCGCTTTTTGATAAAACCAATTGCGGTCGAGGATGAGAAAGCCACGCTTCCTTAAAAATTCACAGGCGATGTCTTCGCCCTTTTGTCCGAGGTCGTTGTGAAAAGCCATAGGGATGAAAAGTGATAAATGATAAATGATAAATATGCTAATTGATAGCTAAAAAAATATTTTTAAAATTAGAAACAATACAAAAATAATGAAATTTATAAAATAAATTTTTTCTAAAAACTCATTTTTTTTATTCTGCCGACTGCCGACTGCCGACTGCCGACTGCCGA
>Ga0190274_10002568_pt1 | contig 10721 bp, 8 predicted proteins | sample Popmic531T_FD_133002 | JGI IMG/M metagenome (GOLD analysis project Ga0190274, IMG submission 133002) | Populus adjacent soil microbial communities from riparian zone of Yellowstone River, Montana, USA - 531 T | ecosystem: Environmental > Terrestrial > Soil > Riparian zone | place: USA: Montana...
AGGAGATTCGGTCACCGAACTGCAATGGGAGGTCGGATCCGAGGAACGGGCGGCATTCGATTCCTTTGGTCAGCGCATCAAGGATTTCCAGGAATTCCGCCGCGAGCTGGTGCGGCGCGGCACCGAGATCGACCCTGCCGCCGCGCGGGCACTGGGTGAAAATGAGGTTGCGCGGGCGGCCCTCAACCGCGACATCGAACAGATGGGCCAAGCCTATGCCCAGCGTTCAAAGCAACTCTATGCCGATATCGAGCGCGGTGTGCGGGAGTCTTCCTGGATGCTTGCAGCTCTCGCGGTATTTCTGCTGCTGCTTGCCGTCACCGGCGCGATCATCGTCTGGCGCTCCTGCATCCGTCCGCTGGCGATCGTAACAAAGGTCACCGAACGCGTCGCCGACGGCCAGCTCAATGTGGACGTGCCTTATCGCGAGCGCCGCGACGAGATCGGTGCACTTGCCTGTTCGATCGCAATCTTTCAGGCGGCGATGCGCCGCAACGAAGAGCTCAACAAAACCGTGCGCAGTGACGCCGAAGCGCGTCAGCGCCGCCAGGACGACATCGCCGCGCAAATCGCACAATTCTCCAGTGACGTGGAGACGACGTTGCGCGACCTGATGGAATTTTCCGATCAGGTTCGCTCAGGCTCGAACGAGGTCGCGACCGCGGCGGAATCGACGCTGGACCGCACCATGCGCGCGACCGACGCTTCGACTCTGGCCAATGCCAATGTGCGCGACATTGCGTCCGCCGCGGACGAGCTTGCGATGTCGGTGCTCGAAATCGAGCGGCAGGTCTCGCAGTCGAACGATATCGCGATCAAGGCGGTGAATGAGGCCGAAGCCACCAACGACACCGTTCGGGAATTGAGCGATGCTGCCGGCCGCATCGGCGACGTGATCCGCCTGATCAACGACATTGCCGAACAGACCAATCTCCTGGCCCTCAACGCAACCATCGAGGCGGCCCGCGCGGGCGAAGCCGGCCGCGGCTTTGCGGTGGTGGCGGGCGAGGTGAAGGCTTTGGCGGGTCAGACCGCCAAAGCGACCGAGGATATCGGCCGGCAGATCGCCGGCATGCAGCAGGCGACCGATCGCTCGATTGCCGCCATCGGCGCCATCAAGCGCACCATCCGCGACATCGGCGACATTTCGAGTGCGATCGCGGCCGCGGTGACCGAACAGGGCGCTGCGACGCAGGAAATCGCCCGCAGCGTCGAGACCGCCTCGCGCAAATCCGCCGAAACCGCCGATCAAATCCAGCGCGTCAATGAGGCGACCGAAACGACCCGCAACCATTCGGTGACAGCGCGCAAGGTCGCGGATAATCTCGGCGAGGTCGCTTCGCGCATTCGAACGCAGGTGGATCGCTTCTTCGAGCGGCTGCGGGCGGCTTAACCGCTGCTCCGCCTCAAACGCGCCGGCAATGTGCCGCGGCAGAGAACGCGGCGCGACCAGGATCGCATCGAAGCGCATGTCGCTGATCGCATCGTCGGGATTTTCGGCGAGCCAGGCGGATGCCGCCGCGGCGACCCGGCGTTGCTGACGCTCGGTGACCGAATAGGCGGCGTCGTCGAGCCGCGCCCGCGCCTTGACCTCGACGAAGATCAGAAGTTTGCCGCGCCGTGCGACGATATCGATCTCGCCGGCCGGGCATCGCCATCGCCGCGCGGCGATCCGGAAGCCCTTCGCAAGCAGCAAGGCAGCTGCGCGGCTTTCCGCCGACAGGCCGAGCTTGAACGCGATCTGGCGTTCGGGCGCGGGCGGAGATTTAGGACGCTTCGTCACGTTCCTTCGCAAGCTCCAGCACCCGCTGATAAACGTCCCGCCGCTTCAGCCCGGTGGCGGCGGCCACTTCGGCGACCGCGTCCTTGACCGAGATGCGGGCGAGTGCGGCGCGGATCATGTCGTCGACATCGGAAGCCTGTGGCTGCGCTTCGCCGGCCGGCGGTGCGATCACGATCACGAATTCGCCGCGCGTTTCGGCGTCACCGGCATAAAACGCGGCGAGCGCCGGCAGCATATCGCGCCGCACTTCCTCATGCAGCTTGGTCAGCTCGCGGCAGATCGCGGCCTCGCGCGCACCGAAGGCGGCCGCCAGATCGGCAAGCGTGTCGGCGATGCGCGGCCCGGACTCGAACAGCACGATACTGGCCGGAACACGCGCGAGCTCGGCCATGCGCGCAGCCTTTTGCATCGCCTTCGCCGGCAGGAAGCCCTCGAAAAAGAACCGGTCTGTCGGTAGTCCCGAGACCGTCAGCGCGGTCAGCACCGACGACGCGCCCGGGATCGCGGTGACGCTGAAACCCGCCTCGTGTGCCGCGCGCACGAGCTTGAAGCCGGGATCGGAAATGAGCGGGGTCCCGGCATCCGAGATCAGCGCGACCGCGGCGCCTTCGGCAATGCGGGCGAGCAGCTTGGGCCGGGCAGCTTGCGCATTGTGCTCGTGATAGGGCGCAAGTGCCGCGGCAATGCCGTAATGACCAAGCAGCTTGCGGCTGACACGAGTGTCCTCGCAGGCGATCAGGTCGGCGGCTGCGAGGGTCTGCAATGCCCGGATGGAGATATCGCCGAGGTTGCCGATCGGGGTCGCAACGAGATACAGCCCGGCCCCGAGTTTGGGCGCGCCAAAACCGGTGCCGCCGATATGGAACTGGCGGGGAGCTTCTGGTTGCTTCACGGCCACACCGCGCCAGACATGGTTTCTGCTTGGTTAAACATTTTATGACAATATGCCAGATTGGCCCCGCGGGCGTCCCGCCCGGCCGCGCGGCGCGGCAATGAGGTAAGTTGTCGTGTCCGGGTTATTGCGGAAATCCGCGTTTCTGTCGCGGCGGCGATTCGGGCTTTCCGCCCTGTCGTTCGCGCTTGCGGCAGCGGTCGCGGGATGTGCCGGGCAGATTGCGGGCCCGAGCCCCGGCACGCCGCTCGGCCCGGGACCGGATCTGCCGCCCGCGCCACCCGCGGGTGGAGAAGTCGGCGCCGGTGAGGTCAAGGTCGCGCTCATCCTGCCGCTATCCGCGCCCGGCAATGCCGGGCTCGCGGCACAATCCATGCGCAACGCGGCCGAACTCGCGCTCGCCGAATTCTCCAATCCGAACATCCAGCTTCTGATCAAGGACGATGCCGGCAATCCGACCGCCGCGCGCCAGGCGGCGACGCAGGCGATGGACGAAGGCGCCGAGATCATTATCGGCTCGCTGTTTGCAAACACGGTGCGGGCGGTGGGCTCGGTCGCGCGCCCTCGCAACATTCCGGTGATCGCGTTTTCGACCGATGCCAGCATCGCAGCGCGCGGCGTTTATCTTCTGAGCTTCCTGCCCGAGTCCGACGTGGTGCGGGTGATCGGCTACGCATTTTCCACCGGCAAGCGTTCGTTTGCCGGCCTTATCCCCGATAATGCCTATGGCTCGGTGGTCGAAGCGAGCTTCCGCGAAGATGTGGCGCGGCGCGGCGGGCGCGTCGTCGCCCTCGAACGTTCCCCTTCCGAGAAGGCCAAGCAGGCCGAGGCGATACGCGTAGTCGCGCAGGCGGCGCGGAATGCGGATGCGGTCTTCATCCCGGACGGTCCGGACACCGCGCCGAATGTGGTGCTCGCGCTGAAGAATGCCGGCGTCGCCAACAAGCAATTGATCGGCACTGGATTGTGGGAGGACCAGAGGGTCTTCCAGGACAACAACATGCAAGGTGCGATCTATGCAGCGCCGGACCCCGCCGGCTTTGCCAGCTTCTCGCAGCGCTATCGTGCGAAATTCGGACAGGACCCGGTGCGGACGGCGACCCTGTCCTATGACGCGACCGCGCTGGTCGCAGCCCTGGTGCGCACCCAGGGGCCGCAGCGCTTTTCAGATGAAGTGCTGATCAATCCCTCCGGCTTTGCTGGCATTGACGGCATTTTCCGGTTCAAGCCGGACGGCACCAACGAGCGCGGGCTTGCGGTGATGCGGGTGACGCCATCGGGCGGGCAGATCGCAAGTCCGTCGCCGCGATCGTTCGAGGGCTCGGGGACTTAAGCCGCGAGATCGGCGACCACGGCATCGAGAATTGGAAATGCCGATTGCGTGACGCGCAGATGGCCGCTTGTGGTGCTTTCCACGGCGCCCTCGGCACGCAGGATCGCAATTCGCTTTTGGTCGAGCGGCCTGCCGGCAATCTCCTCGAAACGCTGCAGGCTGATGCCTTCGGCAAGCCTGAGCCCCATCAGCAGATATTCGTCAGCGCGCTCCTCGCGTGTCAGCGCCTCGTCGACGATCAGTCCGTGGCCCAGCGACTCGACGCGCATCAGCCAGCTTTCCGGCCGCTTTTCGGTTGCGGTTGCAAGGCGCCGGCCGTTTTCGACGATGCGGCCATGCGCGCCCGGACCGATGCCGACATAATCATCCCCGCGCCAATAGACCAGATTGTGCCGACACTGAGCGCCCGCGCGCGCGTGATTTGAAATCTCGTAGGCCATAAAGCCGGCCTGATCGCAGATTTCCTGCGTGGTGTCGTAGAGAATGCGCGAGGTTTCCTCGTCGGGTGTGGCGAGCTTTCCGTTGGTATGCAGCGCGAAGAACGGGGTGTCGGCTTCGATGGTGAGTTGATACAGCGACAGATGCTCGGCGGCTTCCGCGATGGCGCGCTTGAGTTCTTGCGCCCAGGCCTGCGGCGTCTGTCCGGACCGGGCATAGATCAGGTCGAACGAATAGCGATCGAATACCGAGCGCGCGATGCCGACGGCCTTCAGCGCTTCATCGGCGCTGTGCAGGCGGCCAAGCTCCTTCAGCGCTGTGTCGTCGAGCGCCTGCACGCCGAGCGAAACACGATTGACGCCGGCGGCACGAAAGCCGCGGAAGCGTTCTGCTTCCACGCTGGTCGGATTGGCTTCGAGCGTGACCTCGACATCGCGCGCAACCCGCCAGTTCTTCGCGATGCCGTCGAGGATCGCAGACACCGTCTGCGGCTGCATCAGCGACGGCGTGCCGCCGCCGAAGAAGATGGTGGTGACTTCGCGGCCGTGCGTGCGCTTCGCCATCGTTTCCATCTCGCGCAAAAAAGCCTGCACGAAACGTGGCTCGTCGATGCCGCCGTGACGGACATGACTGTTGAAGTCGCAATAGGGACATTTCGACAGGCAGAAGGGCCAGTGAACGTAGACGCCGAAGCCTTCGGCAGGGGGAATCGTTAACGTCATGTTAAGCATCTTACTGCGCGGCTCGCATCGCAGCCAGCGCAGATACGGCGATGTCTAAAATTGTAACGATCGGGAACTCAGCGCGGCTGTTCGAGACATGCCGCCGCAAGCTGCATGAAGGCGCGCGCCCGGTGCGAAAGACCCTGACCGCGCGGCGGCAGGCCATGTTTCTCGTCCGAACTCATTTCGCCGAAGGTGCGATCGTGACCGTCCGGCAGAAACATTGGGTCGTAGCCAAAGCCTGCGTCTCCGCGCGGCGGCCAGACCAGGGTGCCTTCGACGATGGCCTCGAATTCCTCGAGGTGCCCGTCCGGCCAGGCGACGCACAAGGCTGAGACGAAATGCGCGGTGCGCATCGCAGGCTTGGTGGCGCCATGGTCTCGCAGCATGGAATCGATCACTTCCATCGCGCGCGCGAAATTCTTGTCTTTGCCGGCCCAGCGCGCGGAATGGATGCCGGGCGCGCCGCCGAGCATGTCGACCGCGAGGCCTGAGTCATCGGCGAAAGCGGGAAGGCCGGAGGCGTCGGCCGCGGCTTTCGCCTTGATCGCGGCGTTTTCCGCAAATGATGCGCCGGTCTCTTCCGGCTCGGGCAGCTTCAGTTCGCCGGCCGACACCGCCTCGACACCGTAGAGCGCGAGCAGTTCGCGCATCTCTCGCAGCTTGCCGGCATTGTGCGTCGCGATGACGATCTTGCCGGTGATCTTGCGATGCTGTTCGACAGGCTCGGTCACGCCACCGCCAGCTTCTGCAAGTCCACCAGCTTGCCGACGCCTTTGCGCGCGAGCGCCAGCAATTCGAGGAATTGCGGTTCGGTGAAGGGGGTTTTCTCGGCGGTGCCCTGGATCTCGATAATGCCGCCCGTGCCGGTCATGACGAAATTGGCGTCGGTGTCGGCATCGGAATCTTCGGCATAATCGAGGTCCAGCACCGGCGTCGATTTGTGGATGCCGCAGGAGATGGCGGCGACGTGATCGCGCAGCACTTCGCCGCGCAGCATGTTGCGCGCCTTCATCCATTGCAGGCAGTCATGCAGCGCGACCCATCCGCCGGTAATGGAGGCGGTGCGAGTGCCGCCATCAGCCTGGATCACGTCGCAATCGATGGTGATCTGCTTCTCGCCGAGCGCCACAAGGTCGACGACCGTTCGGAGCGAGCGACCGATCAGGCGCTGGATTTCGACCGTGCGTCCGCTCTGTTTGCCGGCGGAGGCTTCGCGGCGGGTGCGCTCCGAGGTCGCGCGCGGCAGCATGCCGTATTCGGCGGTGACCCAGCCGCGTCCCTGGCCCTTGAGCCAGGGTGGCAGCCGCTCTTCAAGGGTTGCCGTGACCAGCACATGGGTTTCGCCGAACTTCACGAAACAGGACCCCTCTGCGTATTTTACCACGCTGCGTTCCAGCGAAACCGCGCGCAGTTCGTCCGGTGCCCGGCGGCTCGGCCGCATCGTTTGTCCTCTTCGTTATTTGCAAGTTGGCTGCGGGAGCTTTTAGAGCATGATCCCGAAAAGTGGAAACCGGTTTTCGGGAAAGATCGTGCTAGACCGAAAAGTCGTCAGGGCGGCCATCGGCCAGCACATAAGCTGATTTCTGCGACAGACCGGCCAGCCCGGGAGGTGAGATTGCTCGAAACCGTGTTGCGGCCGATCCTGGCCTTCCGCCTGGCCTATCTGCCGTTGATCATGGTCTATTTTGCCTATGGTGCGCTCGGCCTGATCGACGTCAGTCGCGACTTCTGGATCAAGGAGAAGCTGACGCTGACGGCGTCGGAACTGGCCGGCATCGGTGTCTGGCTGACTCTGCCGTGGACCGTGAAGATGGTGTTCGGTGAGCTGGTCGATTGCGTCCCGATCCTGGGCTCACAGCGGCGAGTCTACATTGTGCTCGGGGCGTTGTGCACCGCGGCTGGACTGGTAACGCTCGCAGGCGCCGCCGGCGGCTGGCTCGCTTTTCTTCCGCCAAACCAGCTCTATTTGTTCGGCTCGCTTCTGATCGTGATCGGCACCGTGATTCAGGACGTAGTGGCGGATGCGATGTCGACCGAAGTGGTGGCGCGCGTCACAGCAACCGGCGATCCGAAGCCGGACCCGGAAGTGCGCAGCGAGCTTGGCATGGTGCAGGTGCTGGGCCGGCTCTCGCTGTCGGCGGGCGTGCTGGCGGTCGCAGGATTGTCGGGCGTCCTTGCGGGATGGTTCTCGCGCGAGACGGTCTTCCTCATGGGGCTCGTGGTCCCGCTGATCTCGCTCATCGGGGTTTTCCTGATCGCCGAAGAGAAGTCCGAACCACGACCGATCGACTGGCGCATTCTCGGCGGCGGGCTGGTGTTCGGATCGGCGGTGCTCGCGCTTGCGCTTGGCGGGGTGCCGTACAGCCAGGAGATCATCTTCCTGATCTCGATGGGCGTGATCTGCGTAATGTTGGTCTTCGTCACGCGCGATCTCGAACACAAGTCGCGGATGGCGATCCTCTACACCACCATCATCATATTCGCGTTTCGTGCGACGCCCGCGGTCGGCGACGGCTATTTCTGGTGGACGCTCGACATCCTGAAATTCGACGCGCATTTCTACGGCATGCTGCGCCAGACCGGCGCGGTGCTTGCCCTGCTCGGGATGTGGTTTTTCGCCAAGCAGCTCACCGAATATTCGGTGACCAAGACGCTGTTCTGGCTCGCCATTATCGGAACGGTGCTGTCGCTGCCAAGCATCGGCCTCTATATGGGGCTTCACGAATGGACCAAGGCCAATTTCGGTTTCGGCGCCCGCTCGATCGCCATCATCGACACCGCCGCCGCTTCGCCGTTCGCGCAGCTCAGCATGATCCCGCTGCTGACCCTGGTTGCCTATTACGCGCCGGAGGGCCACCGTGCCACCTGGTTCGCGCTGATGGCCTCGCTGATGAATCTTGCGCTGGTCGCAGGTCAGCTTCAGACCAAGTATTTGAACGACATCTATGTGATACAGCGCGGGGAATATGGGGAGCTGGGCGGGCTCCTGATCGCCGCCACCATTCTCTCCTTTGTGCTGCCGATTGGAGCCATTGTGCTATTCGGCCGGAAGGTGTGAGGTCACTCGGAGCTTGAAATAGCCCGGTAGAGGCGACAATTCTTACGTCCGAAGGAGAGCTTTCACCTTGGCGTCCCACGATATCCCGATCGGCTCGACCCAGGTTTCGCTCGCGCAGTTGAGCGACCGCTCGCGCGATATTTTCCGGCAAATCGTCGAGAGCTATCTGGCCACCGGCGAACCGGTGGGCTCGCGCAATATCTCGCGCCTCTTGCAGATGTCGTTGTCGCCGGCCTCGGTCCGCAACGTGATGTCGGATCTCGAACATCTCGGTCTGATCTATGCGCCGCATACTTCCGCGGGCCGGCTGCCGACCGAACTCGGATTGCGCTTCTTCGTCGATGCGCTGATGCAGATCGGCGATATCAACGACAATGACAAGCGTGCGATCGAAGCGCAGGTGGCGGGCCGCGGCCAGTCCTACGAGAGTGTGCTGACGCAAGCGTCCGGACTTCTGTCGGGGCTGGCGCGCGCCGCCGGCGTGGTGCTGACAGCCAAGTTGAATGTGATGCTCAAGCATATCGAGTTCGTCCGCCTCGATCCCGAGCGCGCACTGGTCGTGCTGGTCGCCGAAGATGGGCAAGTCGAGAACCGAATTTTGCCCGTCCCGGCGGGACTGCCAACCTCGGCGCTGACCGAGGCGTCGAATTTTTTGAATGCGCGCATTCGCGGCAAGACCATCGGCGAGTTGCGGATGGAAATGGAAGACGCCCTGGAGGCCGGGCGCGCGGAACTCGATCAACTCACCCAGAAGATCGTGGCGCAGGGATTTGCGAGTTGGTCGGGCGGCGAGGTCGCGGAGCGCAAGCTGATCGTGCGCGGACAGTCGCATCTGCTCGACGATCTGAAGGCGCTCGACGACCTCGAGCGCGTCCGGCTGCTATTTGACGATCTGGAAACGCGCCGCGAGGTGGTCGACCTGCTCGGCCGCGCGGAACGCGCCGACGGGGTGCGGATTTTCATAGGATCTGAGAACAAGCTGTTCTCGCTGTCGGGTTCCTCGACCATTATCGCGCCCTATCGTGACTCGGCCGGGCGGATCGTGGGCGTGCTGGGCGTCATCGGGCCGACCCGTCTTAACTATGCCCGTGTGATCCCGATGGTCGATTACACCGCCAAGGTAGTGTCCCGGATGCTCTCCGGAACATGACTTGGGAACTTGATTTTTTGGCCTCATGCCCTGATATGCGGGCCGTAATCACCCCCAACGGTTCCGGACGGACGCGATGAACGATACGCCACGGCCCGACGCGATGGCGCCCGAGAGCGAGACTCCCGGCGAGCCCAGAGCTTCCGAGTCCAAGGCCTCCAAGGCTTATGTCGACCCCTCGTTCCTGGTTGACGAAGCCGCTGAGATGAAAAACCGGCTGCTGCGGGCGCTGGCCGACATGGAGAATCTCCGCAAGCGCACCGAGCGCGAGGTCGCCGATGCCCGCCAATACGGGATTTCCTCCTTCGCGCGCGATATTCTGAGTGTCGCCGACAATTTCCGCCGCGCGCTTGAATCGATCGGGCCGGAACTGCGCAATAGCGAGGAGCCGGCCGTCACCTCGCTGATCGAAGGCGTCGAACTGACCGAACGCGATTTGCAGAAAGCGCTGGAGAAGAACGGCATCCGCAAGATCGAGCCGATGGGGGAGAAATTCGATCCCAACCTGCATCAGGCGATGTACGAGGTGCCTGATGCCTCGGTGCCTTCGGGCAGCGTGGTGCAGGTGATCCAGCCCGGCTATGTGATCGGCGAGCGCATCCTGCGTCCTGCCATGGTCGCGATCGCCAAGGGCGGACCAAAGGTCGCAGCCGCGGCACCTGCCGGCAACGATAACTCGGACGATTAGAGACCTTTACCGTATATCGACGCCGTCGCGCACGGCTCGAAAGCGGGTGAAATTCTCATTCCATTTGACGCGGGGCGCGACTCCGACCAGCCGGATGTAGTTGCCGCCTTGAAAGCGCATCCATTGCACGATCGTCACTTCGGTGTTGTCGGGCAGTGAATTGCCTTCGAGCTTGACCTCGTAGCCGGGCTGGCCGCCGACGCGCATCGCTTCGGCTGAAATCATGCGCAAATTGCTGAACCCCTGAATGTTGCGCAGAATGTTCTGCGAGAACTGCGCCCGCTCGTCGCTGTGGGAGGGCGCGCCGGTGCCGATCGAGACCATCAGCACGGGGCTGTCCGCCGGCGGCTCTGCTCCGTCCGCATTTTCCGTCAGCATCAGCGCGCGGCCCGGCAGGATCGAGCGCACGCCGTTGAAGTTGGCGCGCTCGTTCAGCGTGAAGGGCATTTTGTCGAGGATTTCCGCCGATGGGATCGATCCTCGCAGTTTGACGCTGCCGAGCGACTTTCGAATAATGTCGTCGGTGTAGACGCTCTGGGCGTCGGCCGGGATCTGCACCGTCACCACGAATGCGAAGGTCAGGTCGGCATCGTTGTTTGCGACGGTGCGGCGCGTGATCATCAGCCATTTGCGCAGCTTCACGCCTTCGGCTTC